>Ga0207705_10004272_pt1 | contig 10820 bp, 10 predicted proteins | sample KBSC13metaG_FD_184314 | JGI IMG/M metagenome (GOLD analysis project Ga0207705, IMG submission 184314) | Corn rhizosphere microbial communities from Kellogg Biological Station, Michigan, USA - KBS C1-3 metaG (SPAdes) (version 2) | ecosystem: Host-associated > Plants > Roots > Rhizosphere > Soil ...
CTCCAGGATGCGCAGAGTTCTGCACCAACGCTTTCATCCTGACTTCGTCTGTCCCTGTATTACTCCTTCCCACTCCTGCGTGTTCCCATTCTTTCCAGTTCCAGTCCTCATGCAGGCCACTATGTGCCACCTGCGTGGCGTGATGCGATGTAGACAGAAATCTCTATAGGACATGTCTTTGGGGTATATGGACGGATCATGGGTGAGCAAGGGCGCTTCTCTTTGTTTTGGCCCGTATTGTAGATATTCCCGATCAGTGTTGTGCACCCTGTTTTCTGCAGAAAAGTCCCCGATGTTCCCGGTCAAGAATATTTTACACAGGAACCACTATTTGAGGGTACAATATTCCCGATCGGGAATATTGGAGGCAGATATGAAATATACCTCAGTACAGATAGGCGACCTGATAAGAAGAACTCGTGTTGGCCTCGGGTTGACACAGGAGAGTCTGGCTCTCGCGGCAGGGACAGGGCTACGTTTCATCATCGAATTGGAAAAAGGCAAGCCTACCTGTCAACTCCAGAAGACGCTCACCGTGCTGAACGCATTGGGCATCCAGATCGATTTCACACCGCCCTTCGCAGAACCGCTTCACCGGGTGACGAAAGCGTAGGTGGATCGATAATGACACGCATCCTGGACGACTATCTGCATGAACATCTTGTCGGCCAACTGGTTCAGGATCCGCATGGCAACGCCATTTCGAACGTTTTGCGGACGAGGTGGGACTCAACAAGCCAATGGTCAGGCGACGTATCTTGTCCATGGCAGGGGAGATTCAAGCAAAACTACCAGAGGTAACGCCCGAGCACCCTGTCGGCTTTGGGGTCGCAGAACTGATCGACAACCGCTGTGACCGCATGATCGAGCGATTCAGTAAGTGAAGGAGAGGAGAGAGGAGGCATTATCATGGTTGCGCAAAACAAATCGCTCTATATCACTCCAGTGGAGTATCTCCGGCGCGAGCGGAATGCGGAAACCAAGAGTGAGTATTACGATGGCGTTCTGGTAGCGATGGCTGGGGCAAGCCCCGAACATAACCTTATCACCGCGAATGTCATTACATCTCTCAATTTTCATTTGCGGCGACGGGGCTGTATTCCGTTCGCCAGCGACCTGCGTGTTCATGTGGAGTCCTGCAACCGATATTTTTATCCGGATACCGCAGTGGTATGCGGCGAACCGATCTACCAGAACCTCGATGGGATGCGTTCTCTACGGAATCCGGCTTTGATCGTCGAGGTATTGTCCGCCACGACAGAGGCGCTGGACCGGGGCGAGAAATGGCACTGCTATCAGGATCTGGATTCGCTCTCCACCTATGTGCTCATTGCGCAGCATCTGGCGCGGGTGGAGGTCTTTACTCGGATCGAAGGCAGAGATTGGCGTCTCAGTACATTTCATGGTCTGGATAGGACCGTTTTTCTGCCTGCTTTTGGCAGTGAGATCAGCATGGCAGATCTCTACGCAGATGTCCTGTTTCCGGAACCAGCACCAGACTCCAGCCAGGCAGAGTAGCACTGCCCTCTATCTCTGGCAGTCTTCCGTGTGCACGAGACGGAAGGGCAGATCAGGTCAAAAGAGGCGGACGAGGATAAATGCGAGGAATCGATACACGCAGCCGACCATGCAAGGCAGGATGATGAACGTCGAGACCAGACCATATTGGGTTGTCGAGGCGCTGGCGCGGCTGATCGTCCATATATAGGAACCGATCGTGATCCAGTAGATGAAGCCGACGCTGAGCGCAAAGATCAGGCTTACGAGCCTCGGGCCGGTCTTGCTCTTGGGGTTTCTATCGCCGGATGTCTCTCGATACGTCTGCGCTACTTCCTGTGCGCGTCTCTCCGCCTCTTCCCGTGTCCGCATCGCCTCGGAGTGCGGGTCGGAGGGATCTTCCACAGAGATGCACGCTGTACTCGTGGACATTGAAGCGTGCACCTGTTGTTGAGGCTGGATGGGTTGAATGTCTGTACGAAGGGCAGGCGTCCCGCCTGGTGATCGCTGGGGAACCTGAACGTGGCCGCAATCCGGACACATGGTTGCCTCATCGCTGATCGATTTTGAACAGAGAGCACAGGAGATAAGCGGCATCGTGGTTTCTCTTTAGGGATGACGTCCAGGCAGATCGAGAAGCCTTCCACCTGAGAGATCTGTTTTCGGCGTTGTGTCCGCAGTGGAGAATCGGTTAGTCTCATCCTGCGAAGCGCATGGACTTCGCAGATGCACGGCGGCTTGATATTCAGTATAGCCATGCTTTCGGAGAGAAAACGTCTGCGATATAGCATATTTTGAGATTCTTGGACGGATTTTTGCAGAGGCATACTAAAGTCTGGGGATTATCAGAGGTTTCTACGAACCGGAAGGCGCCCGCTCCCTATTTCGGGAAGCGGGCGGGAAGCGATTCGTGCTCAATCCTCCAGGGTACTCTTGTGCTTGAGCTGGGAGAGCGTGCACTCGCTTGCGTCGACGTCGTCGCGCACACCCAGATAACACGACTGATAGAGAGCGCCCTGCGGATTGTAATAGAGATAGCGCACCTCCACGACATCACCGGGATTGGGGACTTCGAAATTAGGCGAGATCGTCACGTTGCCTACGTTCACCCCCTCCAGCAACAGTCCGACGCTGCGCTGTTGGTTTACCGTGCCGACAACGGCGGAGCACGTCGCGTAGAACTTATGCTTGACCTGGGAGCCACCCGCGGCAGGCCGTCCGATTTTGTAGGGAGCATCGGCCCGCTTGAAGACGACGCCCTCTTTGCCCGCCTCCTGAAGCCGCCGATAGGCTGCCGTTTTCGCCTCTGCACCGACGAATGTCTCCACGGCTTCGACCGCCGTGGGGGTGGAGAAGACGACGGTGTTGCGGACGGCGAGGCGCTCCTGATAGCTCTTCCCACTCAGATCCTCTCCTGCATAGGCGAGAAGGTCGAACACGAAGAGTTTGGCTCCTACGAGTTCACCGTCCAGGACGCAATCTGCGCCGTCTTTCAGCGCCTCTTCGATCTCTTTGGGCAGGCTCACCAGCAGACCCTTGCGGTTCGCACCCTCCACGGTTCCTGCCGTTACGCGCACCATAAGGCGGCGACCGTCCTGTTTCTCCTCCATGACCCAGGTATCATCACCGAGGTAGCCGAGGGCGTCGGCCTCTTCGATGGGGTTCAGGAGTTGCGGCAGCAGTCCGGAGATGTCGCCTGCCTTTTCGGTCATCGCGAATGCTTTGCCCTCGGCAGAAGGTGTGTATCCCTTCGCCTTCTTCTCATAGAGGAGTTTTTCGTAGATTTTGGTTGCCGCTTCCCGTGTGGTCGGGGCAGAAGTCTTCGTGCCGATGGAGAGGGCCGCGCCGCGTCGCCCATAGGCGAAATTCACGACGAATCCCTCGTCTTTGGCCTCGATGTGAGCGTGATACTCTTTATCGCTGGCTCCGTCACGGAGGTAGAGGGATGTAGATGGCAGTTCTGTGGTGTCGATCACGTTGGGTTCTCCTCGGTCTCGTCTTTCTCTTTGTAGCCTCCACTATGGAGAGGGCGAACTATTGCGGAAAGCCATTCAAAAAGATTTGTGGGAATAGGAAGAGATCTTGTGAGGACAAACGAAAAGAAGAGAGACAGGAAGCACCGACGAAACGCGGATATTCTCAGTTCCGTCGGGGCAAGGTTTTCCTGCCCCGACGAAATACCGCCGCCCACGGCCAGGTGATCATGATCGCAGGTAATCGAAAGTAGAAGCGCTTACCTCATGGTCGGAGAGGCGGGACCAGGAAGCCTCACGAGATACGGCGCGAGCGTCGGCGGCGCAAAGAAAAAGCTCCGATCGTTCCGAGGCTGAAGAACAGGGCGATGGCGCCGGGCTCCGGCGTGTCGGCCACCTGCGGAGTGGTAAAGCCGGAGACGACGACGATCGAATTGACGCCTCCGAATGTTGAGAAGACAAAGTCTCCGGTAACCGGATCGATTGTGCCGCCTTCCGCACCGCTCAGGCCAACGACGAAGTCTCGGCGTGTTCCCGCAGTGGGATTGCCGTTGGCATCCACGTCCCAAGCGGAGACGGTGTTCGTGCCGTATTCCGAGATCAGCATGCTGTCTACGCTGAAAAGAGGGTTTCCGCCTTTGACATAGACGACGCCTTCCGGCCCACTGGGAGTAGTGGTGAGGACAGGAGAGACACTCACATCGTAGGTTCCAAGGCCGTCCGGCGCGAGGTCCATGTCGTACCAGTTTCCGGTAGAGTAGGAGATCAATTTGAGTTTGCCTGCGCCGCTGAAGCCGCTCGGGACATACTGCAGGGTTCCCACCGAAGGGGCGACGCTGTTGGGACCCAGAGCGCTGAGATCCACGACCTTGTCTGTGGTCGAACTGCCCGGTTTGATCTGGCCGAGTTCATTGGTGGAGTAGCGGGTGTAGAGCAGCGTGCCGTTGGGAGCGTAGACCAGCCCGCCGTCGTTGCGATCGGCGGAGGCCAGAACTGTGGTGAACGGCCCAAATCCGGTGATGTGATTACCGGCTCCCCGGATCACGGAGACCGCATTGAGCGTGCCGCCTATTTGGTTGGCTCCGCCCATCAGGAGCAGCGTGTCGGGGTTTCCCGCCTGGAAGAGCAGGCCGCCGTAGCTGGCGGGAACATCTCCGGCCGGGCCGTTGAAGATGATCGAGTAGTTGCCCGCATAGGCAGGATCCACGAACTGAGCCTGTGCCGGACGGACGAGCGCGACGCCGATCAGCGTCAGAAGTGGAAGAGCAAAGCGATGGAGTTGTAAGGTCATAATGTCCCTCCTTGAGAACATAAGGTTTGCATCTGGTTCAACGGTGCGACCATTCCAAACCTTACAACATCCGTGTTATTTTATTTTGAGGAGAGTTGTTGCCTCAATTTCTCCGCCTGCGTGCGCATCGCGGGGCTGGTGCAGGGCAGGGAGAAAAAACGATCCAACGCCGAAGCGGCCAGTTCCTTCTGTTTCAGAAGGACGCAACGATTCGCGAGGATAAGAAGCTCCTGGGGCGTCTGTGCCATCGCCACCGTCTCCGCGAGGAATCCTTCTGCCTCGGGATCCCCTAACCGGGCAAAGGCGATACCCGCCACGATGTGTACCTCCGCAGACCGGCTTGCGTGTAAGAGCGTCTGACGACGATACTCCTGGACCACCGCCTCCCACTGCTGGAAATAGGCATGGACGGTGAGCAGAAGAAAGTGTGCGGAGAGCGCAAGCGGCTGGAGTGCGCGAACCTGACGCGCATAGGCCAGCGCCTCCTCCTCATGGTCATTGAGCATGTAGAACACGGTCAGGCTTTCCAGCAGAAAAGCGTCCTGGGGAAAGCGCGCTGCGATCTCCCCGGCGAAATGCAGGGCTTCCGCCTGAGAGATGCGTGGGGAGCCGGGGATGCAGGCTACCAGCAGCGTCCAACAGACATGCCAGTTTTGAGGATCCAGTTCATACGCGCGACGGGCATGCACGGCGCGCGCATCGTGATCTTGCAGATAGTGGTAGCGCCAGGCAAGCGCGGCATGTCCTTCGGCGTTGGCCGGGTGATCCTGCAGGAACTTCCTCAGCACTCCCAGGCTCTCCTCGGTGCGCCCCATCTCCGCGTAGATCCAGGCCAGTTCGCTCCAGCTCTCCACGAAATCCGGGGCCAACCGCACCAGACGTTCCGCCAGAGCCAGGGTCTGTTCGTCCCAGAGGCGGAGGTTCATGCGGACCTGAAAGAGATGCTTGAGGGCGATGGGATGGTTAGGGTCCATCTCCACGGCGCGCTCCAGCAGAGGCGAGGCGATATCCCAGCGCTGCAATCGCGCGCAGGGCGTATAGGCCTCATCGTAGGCGAAGATATCGTTGGGGGCCAGGGCACGCAGGGCGTGGAGGTTCTCCAACTGCTCGGTGTAGAGGCTGAGGCGACCGAGTGCGAAATGCAGGCCGTAGTAGTTGGATCGCTCCTGGGGAGCGAGCGCGATCGCGGCACGGAACGTCTCGATGGCCTCCTGGTCTCTGCCTTCCGTCGCGGCGACTTCGGCCTGTAGCTGGGCGGCAATCTCCGGACAGGGTGACTGCTGCATTGCGGCCCCGTAGATCTGGACAGCTTCTGTCAGGCGCTGCTCCTGGCGCAGCATCTGGCCCAGTTGCAGGCTAGCTGATGCACAGGCGGGCCGCAAAGTGAGAACCGCGCGATAACCCTCGCGGGCCTGCTCCCACTGTCCCAGATGATAGCAGAGTTCCGCAAAGTCCAGGCGCTGTTTCCAGGCGCGTGGATGGCGCTGCAAAGCCCTCCGCCGCGCTGCGAGATCCGCTTCCCTCCGTGTCGATCCGCGCTCTCCTCGCAGACAGATCTGAAGCTCTCCCCCGCTCTCCAGCGGTACGGTGACGATTCGCGCTTCGGAGACGATCTCCGAGAGTTGCTGCTCTACCCGGCGCGAGTGCCGACGCACCTGTTCCAGCGTCTGGAGGGGAAAGGCTTCCATGCCGACGAGCCTCTCCTGGAGGCTGCGTCTGGCCCGATGGACGCGCAGCATCGCGTTTTCCGTGCTGATGCCCAGGCGCTCGGCGATCTCGCGGTGGGAGTACTCTTCCAGGAAGAGTTTGAAAGGCAGGCGATGGATGTCCGGCAGCGCGTTTATCTCCTGCGCCACCAGTCGCAGGATCTCTCTCTCCTCGACCAGGCGGGCAGGCAGCATGCGACTGTCCGGATGTTCCGCCAAGCGCTCTTCCTGACCTTCGTGCAGCCATTGGCGACGGCGACGGTGGCGGGCCAGCACATCGAGGCAGAGGTGCTTGGCGATCTCCAGGAGCCAGGTTTCGAAGCCTCTGTTTTCCTGGGATCGGTCTTCATAGCGCTCCAGGTTATGCAGCGCGCGAATAAAGGTCTCCCTGGCCAGATCGTTGGCATCAAGGGCAGGGTCGCGGTAGGGGCTGTCCAGATAGCGGCGGCAGAGGGAGAGCACTCTGGCCTCATAGCGCGCCCAGAGCTGCCCGAACGCCGTATTGTCGCCCTCTCTGGCTTTGCAGATCAACTCCTGGTCTTGCACGGGCATCCTTGCGCTCCCACAGATGTTTACCGACGCCGATCGACCTCCTCGATGCCTGGTATACGCGCGGTTCGCGAAACGACACGGTTTTTCCTCCCGTCGCCGTTTCCACGAAAGAATAGGATCGTGTCAGAACGGCGCCTGTTCCGGATTCGTACAGAAGAGGAAGGAGAGTTTTGGCCGAGGCAGAGAATGAGCCAAGAGAAAGGGATTTGTCTATGGGAAGGCAGGGAAAGCCGCACTGGCTGGTGTCGCTGTTATTCGGGCCGAATTTCGGAAAGCCGAATGTGGAGAGAATGAAGGCGGAACGGGACATTCCGGGACTGATCGACACACTCAGCAATCGCGAATATGGCCTCTCCTGGCCGGCGGCGACGGCTTTGATAGAGTTGGGCGCGCCTGCCGTGGAGGCGCTTATCGGTCGAATCGCCATGGCGGATGAAACGCTGCGCAGCGAGATCGCGCGCGTTCTGGGGCAGATCGCGGATCCGCGTGGCGTCGAACCGCTGATCCGCCTCGCGAAGGATGAAAGTGTTCGGGTGCGCCAGTGGGCTGTCTATGCACTGACCCGTTCCGAAAGCCCGCGTGTGACCGAAGCGCTCTGCGAGGCATTGGCAGACGACGATAGTGGGGTACAGCATACAGCATCGAGTGCGCTGCAGACGCGTATAGATGCCCGCATAGCCGCGACACTGATCCGAGTGGCGCAAAATCCTAAAGCGTCGGTGGAAGTGCAGGATCTACTGCGTTATGTGCTGGATCGTTCGGCGGACACGGTCTCTACAGAGGACCTGCGGCGTGCAGCGCAACTGAACGACTCCTATGTCTTGATCTTCGTTCAGGCCGAAACTTCGTGCACCTTCACCACCTTCAATACCACCGCCGAGGAGTGTGACTTTACACAGATCAAGCAGATGGCCCGCCAGGAGTTGATCCGGCGGGGACTGGAGGCCCGATGACACCGCAGCATACGGGTCCTGAAAGCGTGCCCACAACAGTGTCGGCTTCTCCTCTCACGACACCCATCCGCACGGTCTATCTGCATGTGACGAAAGCCTGCAACCTGCACTGCGCCTACTGCTATTTCTCCGCGAAAAAGCCGCTGCCCAACGAGATGACTCGGGAGGAGTATCAGCGCGTCTGGCAGGAGCTGGTGCCGCTGCGCGCGCAAAATATCATCTTCACCGGCGGGGAGCCGCTGCTGCGCCACGATCTGCTGGATCTGATGCGGGATCTGAAAGCGGCCGATCCGCAGCACCATATCCATCGCTGTCTCAACTCGAACGGGCACTTGGTGACCCGAGACTTCGCACGAAGCATCGTAGGACTGGCGGATGAGGTGCGCGTCAGTCTGGACGGCATGGAGCAGACCAACGATGGGATGCGCGGCGAGGGCAATTTCGCGGCGGCGCTCTCCGCGCTGGATCACTACTATGCGGTCGGCTTCGAACCGAAGGTGTTGGTCACGGTGACGGCGCCCGTGGTCCCGGATCTGGAAGAGCTACTCTGTCTTTTGCTCCAACGGAAGTTCACGCGTATACATCTGAACAACTTTCGGGCGATCGGCCGGGGCCGGGGGCATTCCGAGTGGAAACCGGATCAGGCCAGGGTGCAGGAGGCGGTTCGACGTGCCTGGGCACGCTGCTATCCGGACCGGCCGCCACTGATGGAGACGCCGGATACCGGTGGGGAGATCCACTGCCGTGTCGGCAACAACCTGAGCCTCCTGCCGAATGGGGATGTGTTCGCGTGCCATGTGCTGACGCAGCCGGAAATGCGTTGCGGCAATGTGCGGGAACAGCCCCTCACGGAGATCTGCGCCCGAAGCGGGATGCTCGGCACGCTGGCAAACCTCGATTTCCGGGATCTGGTCGCGCAGGAGGAACAGGTAGGAGCGCTGCTTCAGACCAAAGCCTGCCTGGGAGATGTCTACGCGCAGAACAGGGATCTGGCCGTCTGGCGGCGAAATCTACCTCTGATCCCACTCGCTCCGAAGTAGATCGTGGAAATATCGCGATGGGCCGTCATGCAACGCCCTATCTCCGGACTACTGAATTGGACACCCAAATGGAAATCGATCTGACATTCGCACAGAACTGCACGATTCGTACGGAGGTATGGTCGCCCTCGGCGTCCTGCGCTCTTCCGTTGTACTGCTATCCCAGGGAAAGCAAAATAGAGGGGAAGGACGGGTTCCTACTGGAGATCACGCCAAACTCGGGCGGCGCCTGGATGGGTATGTTCGGGCATGGGCCAAGGGACTTCCTGACCGGTGTTTATGCCTGTCCCAATGGTCATACCCTCTGTGTCGTAAGTTCCGGTAAGGGGTATCTCGTCGAAGCCGCCGCGCCTGATCAGTGGCTCTTGAAGACCAGCGCGACCAGATTTGCTCGCGTTCTGCCGGAACACAACATGCTAATCCTGAGTGATTGGTATACGCTGATCGCTTATGGCTCCCATGGCTTCCTATGGCAGACCGATCCCATTGGGTACGGTTATAGTCAGTTCACTGTAGAGAGGATCATCGGAAACGAACTCTACGGCAAAGTACTCAACTACCGGGATCAACCTGCCCAGTGGGTGGACTTCGAAGTCAATCTCATCACCGGCAAACATAAGGGCGGCGTATCTTATCCCACAACGTGAGATGCGCCGCAAACCGATGCGCTGAAGTGACTGGAAATATAGGCTGCAACTTTTTGGAAACGGGCGCTGTCAGGGAGGATGGCGAAGTCGGTACAGGCAAAATCAAGGATGTGTAGGCTCGATCTTCGCTTTGCCGTGTGGTGATGCGGCCCGTCGGAGGGAGGAGGCAGCGTGAGCTTTATCAATCAAGTCAAGCCGAATATGCGGACAGCCGACGCGCATCTGAACTGGATGGGCGGAGCATCCTACTTTTTGAAGAATCCTCTTGCCACGCTGCGTCTGGCGGCCTCTTCCTCCTTCTTCGGGGAGCCGATGTACTATCGGGAGGACCATACTGACAAGCGTTCCAGACGGCAGTCGAAGACGCAGCAGCGGGCGGAACTGACAGAGACGGATCTGGCGAATTTGCGGACGACGCTGAATGCAGTCGATCCTCAGGAGTGGCGCGGCCTCTCGCCCGCGCAGGTGATGGAGCGTACCATCGATGCCGCGCTGGACTTCGATCCGGAGAAGACGCTGGAGGAGGCGGTCCGCCTGCGCCGGGAAGAGCATATCCGCACGACGCCGCAGGTGATCCTGGTGCGCGCGGCGCATCATGCGCAGGTCAGGGGGACGGGGCTGATCACCCGCTATGCCCCTGATATTCTGGCCCGTGCCGATGAACTCTCGATCGGACTTGCGTATCAGCTTGCCACCTATGGCCGTCGCCCGGTGCCCAACAGCCTGAAGAAGGCCTGGAAGACGAAGCTGGAGCGACTGGACGCCTATCAGTTGGCGAAATATCGGATGGAGAGCCGCCAGGTCAAGACGACCGATGTGGTGAGCCTGGTGCACGCCAAAAGCGAGGCGATCGACCGACTGATGCAGGGCACGCTGAACACGACCGGGGAGACATGGGAGGCGATCGTCTCCGCGGAAGGCTCAAGCAAAGAGACCTGGGAGAAGGCGCTGGAGCAGATGGGCCACATGGCGCTGCTGCGGAATCTGCGTAATCTCCTGGAGAAGGGCGTCGATCCGGAGCGGTTTGTCAACAAACTGGTGGAAGGTGCGCCTGGCGGCAAGCAGTTGCCATTCCGGTACTACAGCGCCTACAAGGCGGTTGAGACGCTGGCTCCTGCGGCGGTCAAGGAGGCGATCGAGCGCTGCCTGCGCCTCTCGATG
>Ga0207705_10004276_pt1 | contig 10814 bp, 10 predicted proteins | sample KBSC13metaG_FD_184314 | JGI IMG/M metagenome (GOLD analysis project Ga0207705, IMG submission 184314) | Corn rhizosphere microbial communities from Kellogg Biological Station, Michigan, USA - KBS C1-3 metaG (SPAdes) (version 2) | ecosystem: Host-associated > Plants > Roots > Rhizosphere > Soil ...
TGCGTGATCTTCTCCGACGCGCTGAACCATGCGTCGATGATCGCGGGCATCAAGAACTCGGGCTGCGAGAAGCGGGTTTTCCGCCACAACGACCTCGAGCATCTCGAAGAGTTGCTGAGCGAGTGCGACCCCGCAACTCCGAAGCTGGTCGCCTTCGAAAGCGTCTATTCGATGGACGCCGACATCGCCCCGATCGCGGAAATCTGCGACCTCGCCGACAAATATGGCGCCCTCACTTATCTCGACGAAGTCCATGCGGTCGGGATGTACGGCGATCATGGCGGCGGCATTTCGGAGCGCGACGGGGTCGCCGAGCGGCTCACCATCATAGAAGGAACACTGGGCAAGGCGTTCGGGGTGATGGGCGGCTATATCGCCGCTAGCCGGATGATCATCGACTGCATCCGAAGCTACGCGCCGGGCTTCATCTTCACCACTTCGCTGTCGCCGGTGCTCGTCGCCGGCGCTCTCGCAAGCGTCCGGCACCTCAAGGCATCGACGACCGAGCGCGAATCGCAGCAGATATCGGCGGCGATGCTCAAGAAGAAGTTCGCCGTCGCAGGCCTTCCGGTGATGCCCAGCGTCACGCACATCGTTCCGCTTCTGGTCGGCTGCCCAATCAAGGCGAAGAAAATTAGCGACGTCCTTCTCGCCGAGTACGGGCTCTACGTTCAGCCGATTAATTTCCCGACCGTCCCGAGGGGGGCCGAGCGCTTGCGCTTCACTCCGGGCCCGACGCACACGGCGGAGATGATGGATGAGCTCACCGATGCGCTGGTCGAGATCTGGGGCCGGCTGGAGCTGGAGCTCCAAGAGGCGGCCTGACCGGGGGGCGCGAAACCGCGCTCCACCAAATGCCACGCAAGCAGCTCTCCGAACCGCGAATTGCAGATCGGGACGCCGAACCTCTGCATGATATCGAGGTCGGGGCTGCTGTTGCCTTCTACGACCAGCGGGCCGTCGCCGGTGATTGCAATGTCCCAGCCGACCAGCACCCGGTCGGTGAACGAACGATGGGCGCGGACAGCGAGCGCCTTCGTTTCGCTCCACAGCGGCAGCGTTCGTCCTTCGATCCAGGCGCGTGAATCGGGGTGCCGCTGGAGCCAGCCTAGCTTGGAATCCATTCCGAGATCACTCGCGCTCGAAAGAGTCCCGCGATCGAGCGCGACCTTGGCCGCAATCCCGCCCGCGTGGAGGTTGTCGACGGTCCGGTTGCCACCGATCGCCATTCGAAACACAGCGCCGACGATTTCCGGATCACCTCGCTCGTTCAGGCACGTCGTCACCCGGACCGTCGATAGCGCGCCCGAAGTAAGATCGGCGAGGTCGGGGTGGGATTGAACCCGCCGCTGGACGAGGATCGGTCCGGTTTCCGAGCGCCGGACAAGATGGTCGAGCAGAGCCTGGGCTGTAATCTTTTGGCCGTCGACGCTGCTGAATTGATCGGGCGCCGTGCAGTCCCATCGCTCGGCACCGCGTCCGCCGCGGCCATTCGCCGGCTTCACGAACAGATCGCAGTCCGGAAGCGACTGCGGAACCTCCGAACCGTCCAGACAGAACAGGTAAGGCACGCACGGAAGGTCGTTGCTTGCGCAGAAATCCGCGAACACCCTCTTGTCGTTGAGCTCGGTCCACACGCCGCGACGAAGCAGCGGATAGATCCCGCCCTTGGTTTCCGATCGCTGGAGGTAGCCACCAGCGTCCTCTGGCGCCCGGTGAAGCCCGAAAATATAATACCAGGGCGGGAGAATCCCGGCGGTGAAATAGAGCCGGATCTGCTCGGAGAACTGGCGAACGAACCCCTTGTTTTCGCGGCGGCGAATCGCGGCCCCATTGAGCGCGGTGAACCACAGGCTCGCCGCCAGAAGCCCGATCGGCCACAGCACGGTGGCGACAGCGATCTCGCCGATATTGTCCCAGCCGCTTTGCCAGTAAGCGAGAGCGTAAGCCGCCCTGATGACGTCGGCCGAAGTTTGGTCGCGGCGGTCGAAGAGCTTCCTTACCGCGACCGGGAGGCCGGCGATCCTGTAAACCAGAAGCTCGGCCCGTGCCGCGGCTCGACTCGACAGCGGCCTCGATGTCATCGCGCCTCCTCTCGGCCACTGGAGCGCATACAGGTTCCACATTGCGGCGAGCTTGCGGCGACATGAAAACTCGTTGTCCGCGAGAAGGTTCGTTTCTGCGGCCTTAGTCTCTGGCGAATCCGGCGTCGCTGCCCTACTCAACCCTCATGCGCATCGCCCTCGCCTCGGATCACGCCGGATTCGTCCTCAAGGACGAGCTTGCGGCGTGGCTTCGGAACACGGGCCATGACATTCTCGACCTCGGAACCAACGGCCCGGAAAGCGTCGATTATCCCGAGTTCGGAGCCCGGCTCGCCAACGCCATCGCGTCTGGGGAAGCCGAGCGCGGAATTGCCGTTTGCGGCTCCGGAATCGGCATTTCGATAGCGGTCAATCGCAACCCGCACTGCCGCTGTGCTCGGGTCGACGACCCGCTGTCGGCTCGGCTTTCGCGCGAGCACAACGACGCGAACGTCCTCGCACTCGGCGGCCGCCTGATCGGAAGCGACATGGCCAGGGCATGCGTGACCGAATTCCTCGGCACGGATTTCGCTGGCGGCCGGCACCAGCGCCGCGTCGACCAGCTCTCACAGCTCCTGCAGGAAAGCGACTGATGGCCAGCGCAGCCAATTTGAACGACACCCAACCCAAGGGCTTTTTCACCGACAATCTCGCCACCGCGGACCCGCAGATTTTCGACGCGATCGAAAAGGAGCTCGGCCGCCAGCGCGAAACCATCGAGCTGATCGCGTCGGAGAATATCGTCAGCAAGGCGGTCCTGGAGGCCCAGGGCTCGATCCTCACCAACAAATATGCGGAAGGGTATCCCGGCAAGCGTTACTATGGCGGCTGCGAATATGTGGACGTGGTCGAGCAGCTCGCGATCGACCGCGCCAAGCAGCTGTTCGATGCGGGCTTCGCCAATGTCCAGCCGAACAGCGGAAGCCAGATGAACCAGGCCGTGTTCCTGGCGCTTCTCGAGCCCGGCGACAGCTTCATGGGACTCGACCTCAACGCCGGCGGCCATCTCACCCATGGATCACCGGTCAACATGTCGGGCAAGTGGTTCAAGCCGATTCCCTACGGCGTTCGCCGCGACGATCATCTGCTCGACATGGACGAAGTCGCGCGGATCGCCCGCGAAAGCCGGCCGAAGCTGATCATCGCCGGAGGAACCGCTTACTCCCGAATCTGGGACTTCGAAGCGTTCCGCAAGATCGCGGACGAGGTCGGCGCCCATTTGATGGTCGACATGGCGCACTTCGCGGGCCTCGTCGCGGGCGGCGTCCACCCCAACCCGGTGCCGCATGCTCACGTGGTCACCACGACCACACACAAGTCGCTTCGCGGACCGCGTGGCGGCCTGATCCTGTCGAACGACGAGGCGATCGCCAAGAAGATCAACTCGGCCGTGTTCCCCGGCATGCAGGGCGGCCCGCTGATGCATGTGATCGCCGCCAAGGCGGTCGCTCTCAAGGAAGCATTGCGGCCGGACTTCAAGGCTTATGCCGCGCAAATCGTCGCCAACGCCCGCGCGCTCGCCAAGTCGTTGCAGGAGGAGGGGCTCGACATCGTTTCGGGCGGCACGGATAACCACCTGATGCTTGTCGACCTGCGACCGAAGCAGGCCACGGGAAAGGCGGCCGAGAAGGCGCTCGATCGCGCTTCCATCACCTGCAACAAGAACGGCATCCCGTTCGATCCCGAAAAGCCCTTCGTCACCTCCGGAATCCGGCTGGGAACGCCCGCCGGCACCACGCGCGGCTTCGGCGAGGGGGAGTTCCGCCAGATCGGTTCGATGATCGCCGAAGTCGTCGAAGGCCTTCGCAAGAACGGACCGGAAGGCGATGCCCAGGTCGAGCATTCGGTCGCGGACCGGGTTCACGACCTCTGCGCCCGCTTCCCGATCTACCCGGACGCTTGAACGCAGATGCGGTGCCCGTTCTGCGCGCATGAAGCGAGCCAGGTGAAGGACAGCCGGCCGTCGGAAGACGGAGCGGCGATCCGCCGCCGGCGCCAATGCGAGGCCTGCGGTGCGCGCTTCACGACGTTCGAACGCGTTCAGCTTCGCGATCTTACGGTGGTGAAGAAGAACGGCGAGCGCGAGCCCTTCGACCGAAGCAAGCTCGAGCGCTCCATCTCGATCGCGTGCCGGAAGCGCGACATCCCCGCCGAGCGAATTGAGCGCCTGATTACGTCGATCCAGCGCCAGCTCGAAACCCGCGGCGATGAAGTCACGACCAGCAAGATCGGTGAGGCGGTGATGGACGGCCTCAAAGCCATCGACCATGTTGCCTACATCCGCTTCGCAAGCGTCTACAAGGACTTCAGCGAACCCGGCGACTTCGCCGAAATCGCCGGCGCAGTCGGCGATGGGTCCTAACAAACCCGCGATCGTCCTCGTTCGCGCTCAACTCGGCCAGAACATCGGCAAGGCGGCTCGGGCGATGCTGAATTTCGGGCTGACCGACATGCGGCTGGTCGCTCCGCGCGACGGGTGGCCAAACCCTTCCGCAGGCCCGGCGGCGAGCGGCGCAGATGTGATCCTCGAACGTGCAAAGGTGTTCGACACCGTGCCCGAGGCGATCGCCGATTGCTCGACCGTGTTCGCCTCGACGGTCCGCCGCCGCGATCTTGTGATGCCCGTGCTCCGGCCCGAAGCCATGGCCGAACGAATCCTCCAGTCGCCGGAACGCTCCGCGATCCTGTTCGGAGCCGAACGGTCGGGGCTGGAAACCGAGGAAGTCGCGCTTGCCAATGCGATCGTCACGGTTCCGATCAATCCGGAGTTCGGCTCACTGAACCTGGCCCAGGCGGTGATCCTGCTCGCCTACGAATGGTCGAAAGGCGGCGATCTCGCGGTCCCTCCGAAAAAGGAGCTCGAACCCCCAGCGCCCCATGCCGATGTCGAAGGCCTGATCGGCCAGCTCGACGCCTTGCTCGAGGAGAAGGGCTATTTCCACCCTCCGTCGCGGACCCAGTCCACCAAGAACACGCTCCGGACCATCTTCACCAAGACCGGATGGTCGTCGCGGGAGGTCAAGGCGGTCCGCGGAGTGCTCCGGGCGCTGGTGAACCCGCCGCGGCGCAGGAACTAGCGACGCGTTGCAAACCGGCAGGAAGAGGCGCATCTTCAGCCCTCTGGAATGAGAGGAGAATCATGATGGTAACTCTCCTTGCCCTGATGTTGGCCGGAGCGCCGGTCGGAAGCTCGCTTCCGGAGCGCAATGTCATCCTTCGCGAGGTCAAACCGTTGACCCAGGTCAGCGACAAGGACCTGCGGCCCGCGCGACCCGCGGATTGCAAGACCGAGGCCGACGTTCAGCGTGCGGTTCAGCAGGTCCGCAGCGGCCAGCAAGGCGATTGCTGGGTCCGCGACGCAACCGCGTTCAACCGCCACGGAGGTTGACCTGCGGCGCGCTCGCCACTAGGTGCGCGCCTTCGCAATTGATCCCGCAAGCCCGGTGAAGCGGTGATCGCGGCTGGCAGTTGGCCAGCCGGTGCGGTCCCGGGACGAACGAAGAAGCAAATTGGAGACTGTCACGTGAGCAAGCGCTCAAGCGCCAAGTACAAACTCGACCGCCGCATGGGCGAGAACGTCTTCGGACGGCCCAAGAGCCCGGTCAACCGCCGCGAATATGGTCCCGGCCAGCACGGCCAGCGTCGCAAGGGCAAAATTTCCGACTTCGGAATCCAGCTCCGCGCAAAGCAGAAGCTGAAGGGCTATTACGGCGACATCACGGAAAAGCAGTTCAAGAAGAACTACATCGACGCGAGCGCCATGAAGGGCGACGCTTCGCAGAACCTGATCGGCCTTCTCGAGCGCCGGCTGGACATGGTCGTCTATCGCGCCAAGTTCGCTCCGACGATCTGGGCCGCTCGCCAGCTGGTCAGCCACGGCCACATCCGGGTCAACGGAGTGAAGTGCAACATCGCTTCTCGCCGGGTCGACGTGAACGACGTCATCGAGCTCGGCCCCAAGGCGCAGGAGATGGCGCTGGTCATCGAGGCGCAGGGCCTGGCCGAGCGCGATGTGCCCGATTACGTGGTTCCGGACGGCACCGCCAAGGTGACCTATACCCGCGTCCCGACGCTCGACGAGGTGCCCTATCCGGTGCGGATGGAGCCCAACCTCGTGATCGAATTCTATAGCCGGTAGCGCCGAGCCGAACGGAGCGATTGCGACCGCAATCGCCAGTTCGGCGAGAGACGCGATCGGCCGGACGGCCTGCGAACGCTTTCGTTCGACAGGACCGACGCCGCGGATTCACTCCGCGGCGGCTACGCCGGACAGAAAGGGCGGCCGTCTGGCCGCCCTTTTTTTGTCAGTGCCCGATCGTCCGGTCGAGCAGCTGCGCCATGTGGCTCAGCAGCTCGGCTCGAACCGTCGAATCGCGAAGCTGGTGATCGAGGCCCTTGTACTGGAGGAACTCGACGTCCTTCCCCGCGGCCTGGAGCGCCTCGGCCATCTTCTGCGAGTGGCGGAACGCGACGTTGGCGTCGAGGTCGCCGTGAACGAGGAGCACCGGCGCCTGAATCCGGTCGACATGTCGAAGCGGCGAGCCTTCCTCGATATGCGGTCCGTCGCCGACGAAATCCGCGACGACCTTGGCCGACGTATAACCCTTGGCGTCGTCCTTGAGCATCCCGAGGTCGGTAACCGGGGCGACAGCAATCACCGCCTTGTACAATTGCGGGTCGGTCTCGGCTTCCATCAGCGCCGCATAGCCACCGTAAGACCAGCCGAAGATCGCCACCCTTTTCGGGTCGGCGATTCCTTGCGACGCAAGCCATTTCGCCGACGCCGCGATGTCGCCCATCGACGTCCGCCAGTTCTTGAACCCATTCTCGTTGAGCCACTGGTCGCCATAGCCCGCGGAGCCGCGATATTCCGGCTGGATCACCGCATAGCCGCGCGCTGCGAGGAATTGCGACAGGAAGTCGAAGCCCCATTCGTCGCGCGAGCTCGGGCCGCCGTGTGGAAGGACGATCGCCGGCAGGTTCTTCGCTTCCTTGCCCGGCGGAAGCGTCAGGTAAGCGGGGATTTTCGCGCCGTCGGGAGCGGGAATCGTGACTGGCGTCTGCTTCGCCAGCGTCCGGCCTTCGAGCAGCGGGTGCTCGACCATCGCTTCGTTGAGCGTCTTCGTATCGCGATTGAAGAGGTAGAAGCGCCCGGGATCGTTGTCGCTCGCGGCAAAGATCAGAAGGTTTTTCCCGTCGTTGCTCGCGTCGACGAAGTCGACGATCGGAAGGTTGGGAAGAGCCCTCGAAAGCGATTCCTCGAGCGCCTTATATTCGGGGTCGAAATAGATCGCGTGGCGGGACTCGTCGGCATAGGTGTAGCCGATCACCCGCATCCCATCCCCGACCCGCACCACATCGTCGATGTCGACACGGGGATTTTCCGCGATGAGCTTTTCCGCGAGAGTTCCGTCGAGCTTGATCGTGTAGAGCGCCTGGCGGCCGTCCTTCTTCTTCAGCGCGTAGAGCGCGTTGATGTCGGCGTCGATTGCCAGCGGCTCGATCTGATCGTCATAGTCGACGAAATCGACCAGCGTTTTCCAGTCCTTCGAATCCGCGGTCCGGTAGTAATATTTCACCCGGCCGGTGAGGCCGCTGCCCTGGTACTGGTCGACCCGCATGACCCGGACATTGCCGCGGCCGTCGCTCATGTAATGCGACGCCTCGTCGCGAGGCTGCTCCAGAGTCGAGGACTGGAGGCTGGTCGTGTCGACGAGGTCGACCCCAAGCCCGCTCTTCTTGCGGCCAAGGCGGCTGCCGATCGCCGCCTGCCCCCCTTGCGGCACATAGACGCGCTCCATCAGTACCTTGCCGGTGGTCGATCCATTCCAGTCGAGGATCACGCCGTCCGTCTGGCGCAGCTGGGTGTCGTAGAAGCTGCTCTGCTGGCCGAGCATCTTACCGTCCGTCCCGTCGAGATTCATCGAGATGAGCCTCTGGAACCCAAGGATCTGCGAAAGCTGGTGAGTGAGCGCGCTGATCCTGCACACCACCCGCTGCGGCGACGAATAATCGCACCAGTTGAGGATTTCGGGATTGCCGTCCGCGCTCGTCACGACAGTGCTTTTGCCGCTGCCAAGGTTCGAGATGACGGCGAAGCTTTTCGGTCCCGGACCGGGCGTGATGTACAGCACGCTCGATCCGTCGGGAGATAGCGAAGGCGAGCTGACCGCCGGCCTCGCTCCGAACGCCGCGGCGTCGTCCGCCAAAGTATGAGTTGACTGCGCGTGAGCGCCAGCACCAATCGCGGCGATTCCCGCCGCGCCCGCAAATACCCAGCTTTTCACGAAAATTCCCCCAGACCCGACTTCGGCACCCCTTCACTTTGCCGAGAAGGATGTTGAAAAACAAGGGCATGGCTTGGCGCGGGGAAAGCCGGTTGCTAGGCGCGCGGAAATGACCAGCCTTCTTCCCGAATGGGCGCCCCACGAAGCAGTGTGGATCGGTTTCCCGTCCGATCCCGAGCTGTGGCTCGCGGACCTCAAGCCGGCGCAGCGCGAGGTCGCGGCCTTCGCGGAGGCGGTTCACGCCGGCGGCAAGGGCGAGCAGGTGTGGCTGGTCGCAAGTCACGAGGACGCGGCTGCGGTCGCTCGCGAGCTTGCGCCGTTCGCTCAGCTGATCGTCGAACCGTTCGGTGACATCTGGCTTCGCGACACCGGGCCTGTCGTTCTTGGCTCGGGCAAGCAGCGGCGGGCCCAGGGTTTCCGGTTCAACGGCTGGGGCGGGAAATACGAGCTGGCCGGTGACAACACCATTGGCGAGCGGATCGCCGGCCACGCCGCTCTGCCCTATTCGCAGGCCGGCTGGATCCTCGAAGGCGGCGCGATCGACCATGACGGTTCCGGCACGGTCGTCACGACGGAGCAGTGCCTGCTCAACCCAAACCGCAATTCGAAGCTCACCCGCGAGGACGTCGAAGACGCCCTCCGCCGCGACCTGGGTTTCGAGCGCGTGGTCTGGCTTGGCGAAGGCCTCGCCAACGACCACACCGACGGCCACATCGATAATCTCGCCCGCTTCGTCGCGCCTGGCCGGATCGCGATCCCAACTCCAGCGAAGGACGACCCTAACGCCGCAATCTATCGCGACGCGGCGCAGCGGCTGCGGGACGCGAAGCTCGACATCGTCAACCTTCCGTCGCCCGGCACGATACGGAACGAGGACGGCGACATCGTGCCGGCGAGCTACATGAACTTCTACATCGGCAATGCTGCCGTGGTGGTGCCCCAATATGGCGCTCCCAACGACGCGGCCGCAGTCCACGCCATCCAGGCGCTCTTCCCCGATCGCGTTGCAATCGGCCTTCGCGCCGACCACATCCTCACCGGGGGCGGAAGCTTCCACTGCATCTCGCAACAGGTCCCGGAATGAGCAAGATCACCGTCGCCGCGCTCCAGCTCGCCTTCGGCGACGACACCGACGCGAATATTCGCGCGGTGTCCGAACTTGTGCGCGAGGCCCATTCGCGCGGCGCCGAGGTCGTTCTCCCACCCGAACTGTTTGAAGGCCCCTATTTCTGCCGCGAAGAGGATGAGGGGCTATTCACCAACGCCAAACCAACGGCTGAGCATCCGTCCGTACTGGCGATGCAGAAGCTCGCCGACGAGCTGAACATCTGGATCCCGTCCAGCTTTTTCGAGGCGGAGGGCCCGCACCATTACAACAGCCTGGCGATGATCGGCCCGGACGGAAAGGTCGCGGGAGTCTATCGCAAGAGCCACATCCCCGACGGCCCCGGCTACGAGGAGAAATTCTACTTCCGCCCCGGCAACACCGGCTTCAAGGTCTGGTCGGGCCCGGAGAAGTCGAGGCTAGGCGTCGGCGTGTGCTGGGACCAATGGTATCCGGAAGCCGCGCGAGCGATGATGCTGATGGGCGCCGACATCCTGTTTTACCCGACCGCCATCGGAACCGAGCCGCACGACCCCGACCTCGACACCTCTCGGCTATGGCGCCGGGCGATGATCGGCCATGCGGTGTCCAACGTGGTCCCGGTCGTCGCAGCCAACCGAATCGGCACCGAATGCGGCCAGCGCTTCTACGGCCACAGCTTCATCTGCGACGAGCGCGGCGACACCCTCGCGGAGTTCGGAGCGGAGGAGACGGGCGCCCTGGTCGCAACGCTGGACCTCAACGCCGCCAAGAAGCACCGAGCCGCCTTCGGCTTCTTCCGCGACCGCAGGCCGGAGCTTTACGGACGGCTCACCGAGGACATTTGAGTTCGAGCGCCCGCTCGAAGACTCGTTCAAACATTTCGCTCGTGAGCCTGCCGGTGTTCGTGTTCTGCCGGGAGCAGTGATAGGTCGACAGGAGCACTCGACCGTCGGCCGCGACAGCTTCTGCACCGTGCGAGAATTTGGATCGCGGCCATAGCCCCAACGTGCGGGCGGCGGCGACATGCGCGATCTGGCCGAGCGCGACCACCACCCGCACATTCGTCAGGTTCGCCAGCGCCGCTTCGAGATAGTGGCCGCAGGTCCTTACCTCCTCAGGAGTCGGCTTGTTGGCCGGGGGCAAGCATTTGACTGCGTTGACGACCACCGCTCCATTCATCCGCAGCCCGTCGTCGGGCTCGCCGCGGTACTCGCCCTTGGCAAGCCCGAACTTCAGAAGCGTCGAGTAGAAAATCTCGCCCGAATGATCGCCGGTGAAGGCTCGCCCGGTTCGGTTCGCGCCCTTCTTCCCCGGCGCCAATCCGACGATCGCAAGCCACGCGTCCGGCTCCCCGAA
>Ga0207705_10004278_pt1 | contig 10812 bp, 7 predicted proteins | sample KBSC13metaG_FD_184314 | JGI IMG/M metagenome (GOLD analysis project Ga0207705, IMG submission 184314) | Corn rhizosphere microbial communities from Kellogg Biological Station, Michigan, USA - KBS C1-3 metaG (SPAdes) (version 2) | ecosystem: Host-associated > Plants > Roots > Rhizosphere > Soil ...
GCCTACGAGCAGCACCTGGTCCAGAACCTGCTCAGCGGCGTGCAGGCCTGCTACCGCGGCCCTCGCCTCTACGACACCGACACCACCCGCCTCATGGTCAAGAAATGGGTCAGTTTCTACAAGCAGCACCGCCCCATCCTCGACTCGGATGTGATCCACCTGCGCCGCGCCGATGGCCGCGACTGGGACGGCCTTCTGCATGTCAACCCCCAACTCAAAGAGAAAGGCTTCGCCATCCTCTACAACCCCACCGGCCGGATCCTGGAGCGCACCCTCTCCCTACCGCTCTACTACACCGGCCTCACCAAAACCGCCCGTATCCGCACCCACGATGGCAAACCCAAAACCTACACCTTAGACCGCCACTATCAGGTCGCCATCCCCATCACCATCCCCGCCAACAGCTTCACCTGGCTCATTATCGAGTGAGAGGAGGATGGTCAGAGGTATCTCCCGGTTGCGGGTCTGGTTTGCGTCGTCCTTCACCTTCCAGATGCCCGTGCAGAGTCTCGACGACGCTCACCAACAGGTAGATATAGCCTGCGATCCCGACCAGATGCAGGGGGATCACGCAGGCGATACCAGCAGAGAGCAGTCCGATACTCGCCATGAGCAGATTGCGGAGGATGGAAGCACGGGTGATAAACTGTTCGCCTGTGTTCAACTCCAATGCTTCGCGCTGTTGCCAGGCGTGGAAATGGAGCAGTGCAAAGAGGCCGAAGATGGCCGCAAAACCCAGGCCGTAGATCATAAAGAGCAGGGGGATGTCGTGCGCGGCGATCCCGACAGCGCTCGGCGAATTCGCGCCGATGCGCATCAGACTGTCGATAAACATCGTGAACAGAAACTTGAGCGGATAGACGTAGAGCAGCACGACAAACAACAGCACCCCATTGACCGCGAGCGTCATTCCATCCACCAGACCGTAACGCCGGAAGAATGTGTAGTGCCGTTCCCAGACCAGATAGAGCAGTGCAAAGCAGATCCCGAATGCCACGAAACCTCGCAGCGTCGTCAGCAGTGCCGTAAACGTTTTCGGAACCTCCAGCGAGACGACCAGGAGAGTCAGCGCGAATCCGAATACTGCGTCGCTAAAGCCCTCTACCCGTGACACCTCCCCACCCCGCCACCGAAATCCCTGGTCCTTTGCGGCATCCTGCTTGATCCGTGCCTCGCGCACTCCCATATCGCCCTCCTTTGCGATCTATTCCCCCGAATTGATCTTACACCTTTGCTTTGCGCGCCGTGACAGAGGGCGACGGCAGACCGTAGGCAAAACGCCAGGCCGATTGCTGCACCTCTTCCATCCCCGTCTCGCTCAGCACGCGTGCATACTCTCTGGTATTGCGAAAATCCAGGATCGCCACCTGGCCTCCGGGCTTCAGGACTCGCGCAATCTCTCGCAGCGCCTGCGCACGCTCCTCCGGTCGGGAGATATTGTGAATTACTTGCGACGACACAACGACATCGAACGTAGCATCCGGAAAAGGCAGTTGGCGTGCATCCCCGTCCTGAACCTCCACGCGATCCGAGACTCCTTCCAGACGCGCGTTCTCCAGAGGTACCTGTCGATCGTTACCGGACAGATCCTGCTTCTGCCAGAGATCGATCCCGATCACTCGTCCCTCCTTCAGGCGTCTGGCCGCGGCTATCAGCATCAGTCCACGGCCACAGCCGACATCCAGAACCGTCTCGTCGCCACGCCAGGCGATCGAATCCATGACACGCTCCCGCACATGGACCTTCCCCACCCGACTGCTCCACACCATCGCAATCGCTGTCAAAAACAGACAGAGGGCCGAGAAGACAAAGCCTCGCAACGGCGCGTACAGACCTGCCGCCACCAGACAGACCAACCCTGCCAGACTCAAATTGCGAATCACGTAGGGAGCATCGATCCCATAGTCCGCTCTCTGCACCCGCTCAATCGGCTTCTCCATACTCGCCTCCTGCACCCTCTGCGATACCTACCTCTATCCTACAATACCTTACAATAGCAGGATTCGGGCAGGCATTAGAGAACATTGGAATTGCAGGCGACGAAGCCAGCCTTAAAGTCGAATGGAGGCGATTTTCTGCATAGCAGGAGAGGAGAACGGAGACGATGATACCGATTGCAGAGATGCTACCCTGGGCAGAGACGCCCCTCTGGAAGTTGGCGGTACAGGCGGGAGCGACCCATGCGGTCAGCTATTTCCGTGCCCCCCCAGGGACAGTGCTGCCGGAACGCCCCTGGGAACAGGAGCATCTACGCGGCCTCCAGGAGCGGTTCGCCGGGGCAGGGCTGGAACTCGCGGTCATGGAGTGCAGTCCGCCCATGCAGAAGATCCGCCTCGGCCTGCCGGGACGCGACGAAGAGATCGACCTGTTCTGCACGATGCTGCGCAGCATGGGCGAACTGGGTATTCCCGTACTGTGCTACAACTTCATGGCCGTCTTCGGCTGGATGCGCACACGCCAGGCGATCCCGGCGCGCGGCGGTGCGCTGGTCACCGGATACTTCCATGAGGATATGCAGGATCTGCCGCTGACCGAATATGGCGTCGTCTCCGAGGAGCGGCTCTGGGAGAACTTCGAATATTTCCTGCGCCGGGTCGTCCCGGTCGCGGAGAAGGCGCGGGTCAAGTTGGCGCTGCATCCGGACGATCCGCCGCTCTCTCCGATCCGCGGCATCGGACGCATCTTCCGCACCGTCGAAGCTTTCCAGCGCGCCGTCGATCTGGTGCCGAGCGAGTTCAACGGTATCACGATGTGCCAGGGCAACTTCACCCTGATGACCGACGATCTGCCCGCCGTCATCCGGGGTTTCGGACGACAGGGCAAAATTCACTTCGTCCATTTCCGCGATGTCACCGGAACCCCCGACCGGTTCGTGGAGACCTTTCACGAAGTTGGCAAGACCGACATGCTGGCCTGTATGCACGCGTACAAAGAGATCGGCTTTACCGGCGTCCTGCGCCCCGACCACGTACCGACCCTCGAAGGAGACGCCAACGATGATCCCTGCTACTCCAGCATCGGACGCCTCCTCGCCATCGGCTACATCACCGGCCTCCGCGAAGCTGTCTACGGCAAACTGCCCGCAACACGTTTCTGATTGACACGCTCGTTTTCGTGCGGTAAACTGCTTTCACAAGCCTTTAGTACCATCCACCAATAGGAGACCCTTCAGATGGCCACTCCCCTTTTTGAGTTCAGAGGCACCTGGGCAGAGGTCGCTGCACAATTGCCTGACTTCCACAACCAGCGATTGCATGTGATTGTTCAAGCGGATGAGACACAGGATCCAGGTAAAACGCCTCCTTTAGACCCTCTTGATGCGGCGCTAAAGGATATCTGGAAGACAGTGCCTGATGAGGTGTGGGATCAATTTCCGGCGGACTTCGCAGAGAATATGGATCACTATCTTTCTGGAACGCCAAAGCGCCTATAAACTCTGAACGAAGCATCACTACGAGTGGAGCGAGGGAAGCCTTTGCATTTGAGATTGAATTGAAAGTCAATTTAGTTTTTAGAACTAGATGAAACCGACGAGGACAAAGATAGGAGGAATCTAGCCTACGGTCTGGCGAACATTAGCGTCTCAAAGCGTGAAGTCAAGTGCCTCGACAGGTGAATAACATGGTTAATCCCGATCGCCTCCAAAACCGACTACGATATTGGAAAACGCAACTCATTGATACCTCCAAACGCAATCGCCTTCTCTATTTTAAGTCCACTCCGACCAGCACAGTCAAAGTAACGGAACCATCTCTTGAATCTCTCTTCAATCGCCTTGTAGTCAAAGAACAGCCCTTTCAGTTTTATCCCTTGGAACCAACCGAGAACCTCCTGGATTTTGATGAAGAAGCTGACAAGGCCACAGTCGCGCTTTCCTTACCTCCTCTCCGCACGGATGAAACACGATCTAATCTTTCAGATAAGCGTCTCTGGCGAACCCTCTACTCACTCCGACAAAAAAGTCGATCGTCCTTACAGGAGCAAGGTATTGTCACTCTGTTTCTTGCCTTTGGGTTTCTAGAATGGACAGAGGCTGCATCGAGTGATGTACGAGTTCGTTCGCCACTGATTCTCGTGCCTGTAGAACTTATTCAGGAGTCGAGCCGAGATAACTATCACATGATTCTGTTCGAGGATGAAATCGCCCTCAACCCGACGCTGGTCCACCTCTTGGGTACTGATTTTGGGATAACCCTGCCAGAATTGCCAGAAGCAGAGACCTTGGGATTGCATGACTACTTCCAGGAGGTGAGCAAGACAATTGCCCCTCAGGAAAAGTGGTCGGTCGTCCCAGAAGTCTATCTAGGTCTGTTCTCCTTTCATAAGCTCAGCATGTATAAGGACTTGGAGACTCATGAGAACCGTTTCGCTACGCATCCTATTGTGCGTGCTCTGGCAGGCGATGCTTCCTATCTGCCGCCGACTCCAACGGGGCTACCCACTATGGAGGACATGGATCGGGTGCTCATCCCTTCGGAGACCTTTCAGATACTGGATGCGGACTCCAGTCAGCAGGAGGCAATCCAGGCCGCAAAACGGGGTGTCAGTTTCATTTTGCAAGGGCCGCCCGGTACAGGCAAAAGTCAGACCATTGCCAATATAATCGCGGAGCGCCTTGCAGATCACAAGAAGGTGCTATTTGTAAGCGAGAAGATGGCGGCTCTGGATGTTGTCTACCGTCGTTTGACAGATCGAGGCTTGGGGGAGTTTTGCCTGCAGGCACACAGTCATAAAGCAAACAAAAAAGAAGTCATCCGGCAGTTAGGAAGCGCGCTCGGACCAGAGCGCCGTCCAACTCGACAACCGGAACCTGACTTCTCCGAGTTCTCTCGATTGAAAGAGAGACTGAATGCCTACGTCACTGCCCTGCATACCGTTCGGCCTCCCCTCAATAAAACGGCTTACCAGATACATGGCGAACTCGCATGTCTCCAAAGCGCCCCGGATTTCCACTTTGACTTCCAACATATTGATTCCATTACCATCAGTAATCTGACACGCATCAACGAAGTGCTGGCAGAACTGGCGCGCCTCCACGATGTTATCACCACTTATGCCGAACATCCCTGGTTTGGAGTACGCATCATACAGTACAACCCCAACCAACTCAAAGCCGACATTCGCGCTCATTTCGGCGCGCTGGTTCGTGTACTCTCCGAGGTAGAAGTCACCGCTCGATTGCTCGCTGATCTGTGTGGCGTCACCCATCCCGCCACTCTATCGGACGTAGATCGACTGATGACACTGGCGGCACTGGTTGGGCACACACCGCGTCCACCTGCAACCTGGTTCTTACCAGAAACACCTGCGTCGCTCATCGAGGCTGCGAAGCAGTACCAGGTAAACTTCAACGACTACCATCAGCGCCGCAATGTCCTGCTGCAATCCTACGAATCATCGCTTTTTTCACTTGATCATGATGACCTCATATCCCGCTTGTACTTTCGGCACAAACCGCTCCTGGAACGTATTCTCGCCGGTGAGCAATCCGTAGCAGATACCCTGGTGAAACAGCGGGATACATTGGAGGCCACTCTAGCACGCATTTCGCAGTTGTTGACTCGACTCGGAAAGAGTGTGCCTGCCCTGGCTGCCTGCAGTGGCCTAGAGCTGCCTTTCACCCTGTCCGGAATTGCACAACTATCCAAGGCAGCAGAGTTGATCTCGTTTAACCCCAAGCCCCTCCCGGATTGGTTTACGCACTCCCGGCTAGTAGAACTTAAAACGCGTGCGGACGAAGCCACACTATATTACGTTGCCTATCGACAAGAATCCGAGCAAATCAAGACCCGCTACCAGGACACGTTCCTGTCCCTGGATATTTCAGCCATGTACAGCCGCTTCACGGGGTCGTACGCAGGTGTTTTGCGCCTACTGAATCCCGCGTACTATCGTGACCTCAAACAAATTCGGGCGGAACTCAGGTCAACTGGCAAACTCTCTTACGACGAAGCCACGCACGATCTCAAATTGGCGCGGCAAGCATTGGAACGTAAACAGTGGATTGAAGACAGATCGGGAGAGGCGGCTCGCGCTTTTGGACGGCATTTCAATGGACTGGATACAAACTGGGAAAACGCGATAGCCTGCGTGGACACCATGCGCCAACTGCTAGATTGTTTGGGCGAGAGCCACATTCCTGAGTCGCTCAAGCAACTCCTCATTGTCTCTGGTGCGACAATCGATTCGGTGCGTGAACAGCGGGCCGTGGTACAGGCAGAGTTGACCCGCTTAGAGCAGGAATTGGCGATCCTACAACGGACGCTCTCGCTACAAGGGTTGCCCTTTACGAACAAGCCACTACGAGAGGCCGATCTCAATGCACTGAAAACGTGGATTGAGGAAGTTGCAGGCAGTCTCGGTGACTTTTTGGCAGCCTGGGACTCGGCGAGTGCGTGTCGTGACAAGAAGGCCGTCTTGCCAGAACGCTCTGTTGGTGAGGTGGCGAGCGATTTGACGGAGGCACAGGCACTTGTCCAGATCGAGACGAACGTGCGAACTCATGCGGATGAGCTGCGCATGGAGTTCGGGCATCTTTTCTCTGGCATGGATACCCGGTGGGACAATGTGCTGGCGGCGCTCGACTGGACCGGCCAGGTGTTAGACTGGTTCGGTGGCGCACCACCCACAATGTTTATTGAGGTCGCATCTGGGGCAACGCCGGGTGCCGAGCAAGTGCCTGCATGCCTTACCTCATTACAATCTATCCGTCAGCGCACAGACGAAGAAACGGCTTACGCGCATGAACTGTTTCCGGCTGCGAACCTGCGGGTAGATGGCAGACCAATCGCTGAGGCTTCACTGGCAGCCGTGCGAACCTGGATGCAATTGCGTCTGGATCGGCTTCCTGATCTGGACAAATGGATGGATTTTCAGAGGCTCCGCGGGATGTGCCAGCAGGAAGGTCTTGCCTCCTACCTGGGCATTTTGTGCCGGGAGAAGCCTGCTGCGAATATGTTCAAACCGGCACTCTATAAGCGGTTGTGGTCATTGTGGCTCGACAAGATGTACCAGACCGATTCTGCCCTTGCCTCCTTCGATGGGCGTCGTCACGAAGAACACATCGTGCGCTTCCGAGTACTGGATCAGGGACAACTGCGAATTGCACAAAGCCGTCTGCGTGAGCGTTTATGGCGAGATCGGCCTATAGTGGGTACCGGTACCAGACCAACCGGCGAGATGAGCATTTTGCTCCGAGAGAGTGCGAAGAAGACCCGCCATAAGGCCTTACGACGGCTGTTCCGTGAGATACCTAATCTACTCCAAGCGCTGAAACCGTGCTTGCTGATGAGTCCACTTTCTGTGGCGACCTTCCTCGATCCGAGCGTAGTCGAATTCGATACCATCATCTTCGATGAAGCATCCCAGATATGTTCGGAGGATGCCGTAGGCGCGATCATGCGGGGCAAGCAACTCATCGTCGTGGGCGATAGCAAACAGTTGCCGCCAACCCGCTTCTTTTCTGCGAGCGCAGCGGAGGAGTACGATAGTGAGGAAGATGAGGAAGAAACCGCCACAGAAATATACGAGAGCATTCTAGACGAATGCTCGACCATTGGCCTATCACAATGGATGCTGCGCTGGCATTACCGCAGTCGGTGTGAAGCCCTCATTGCCTTTTCCAATCATCACCTTTACGAGGACAAACTGGTGACGTTTCCAGGGCCGCATGTGCCAGATGCAGAGACTTCCGACCGGTGCGTAGAATTCGTTTCTGTGCCCGACGGAGTCTACGTGCGCGGCAAAGGGCAGGACGCTGGAACTAATCGGAAAGAAGCACGCAAGGTTGCTGAACTGGTGTTTCAGCACTTCCGTACGCGACCAGACCGCTCGCTTGGCGTAATCGCCTTTAGTGAGCGTCAGCAGACCGCTATAGATGACGAACTCCGTCGCCTACGTAATGTCAACCCTGAGTTCGAACCTTTCTTTTCCGATGATAGCGAAGAACCTTTCTTCATCAAGAACTTGGAGAACGTACAGGGGGATGAGCGCGACACCATTCTGTTCAGCGTGGGCTATGGGCACGATCAGAACGGGAAGTTGTCCATGAACTTCGGCCCACTCAACAAAGAAGGTGGTGAGCGCCGGTTGAATGTAGCAGTCACGCGCGCTAAATATCAGGTCAAGCTGGTCTCCTCCATTCACCCACACGACATGGATTTGAGCCGAACGGACAAAAAAGGACCGGCTTTGCTCAAATACTATATGGAGTTCGCGCAACGTGGGCCGTCCTCTCTTGCCAGAGAGATCGAATTACCTTCTGACCCTGAGTTCGACTCGCCTTTCGAGGAAGAGGTTTGCCGCGCTCTTGAGGAACGTGGGCTGACCTTGCACAGACAGATCGGTTGTGCAGGATATCGGCTTGATCTCGCTATTGTAGACGACGTGCATCCGGGCCTTTATCTGCTCGGGATCGAGTGCGACGGCGCTACCTACCATTCCTCCAAGATGGCGCGCGACCGGGACAGATTGCGCCAACAGATCTTAGAGGAAATGGGGTGGCGAGGACGCATTTTGCGTATCTGGTCATCCGACTGGATTCACAATCGTGACGCTCAGGTAGAACGTGTATTACAAGCGTTGCAGGCTGCCAGGTACGTTGAAAACACCTCTGTACCGCCTGTGGAAGCCCACGATATTGATCTGGAGATCGAAACAGAACATATTGCACCTGACGAGGAGAATGCTACACCTGGCATCTATGACTTGTTCACGTTACAAACTACGGCAAAGAACGAAAACGGTCTCCCAGAAGGGGTCATTCCTTTTAACGCATACGAAGGCAAACTGATGGGCCAACCGGCAGATTTTTACGTGCTGGCAGACCACAAGCCAGGGCAGATTACCGATGTTCTCGTGGCAGTTGTCCAGCAAGAAGGACCCATCCACATAACCGAAGCTACACGCAGGGTCATTGCCTGTTGGGGCATGGGGAAAGTCGGTGTAAATCTATTGGGGAAGGTCAAGATCGCTGCCACACGCGCACAAAAGCGGGGGGCAATTGTATTACGAGGAGACTTCCTTTGGCCTGCTGACATGACGCAAGCCGTAGTTCGCGTTGCCACAGACGAAAGCATTGTGCGCAACATCGAGCATGTCCCTCTGGAGGAAATTGCGGAGGCGGGCATTCTATGCGTAAGAGATGCCTTTGCCATTCAGAAAGATGAACTCATCACTCAAGTCGCACGTTTGTTTGGATACAACCGTACCGGCCCGAAAGTTCGTGATCGCATTGACGATGGCGTAGCATTAGCCTCTGAACAGGGAAGATTGGAGATAAAGGAGGGAGCAGTACGGGAGACGTAAGGTTAATGAATTTCACCCCAGCAGGCTTCTGCGAGAGCAGTAGCAGGAATAAAGAGCTCGCTTGCAGGATCCTGGAGAATCGCTTTGGCGGCGCTACTGCGTAGAGCACTTCCAGCCAAGTACCAGATAAAGGCATGGGTATCGACAAAATGTCTGGTCGCCACTAAAGGCCAGTGTCCTCTCCCCGCCCTTCGGCACTCTTGAAATCCTCTTCAGTGAGTGCCTGAAGTTGCGGAAACATCCCAAATGTCATCATCGGCGGCGGATTTTGCGTTGCCTCTGCGTCTTTGGGAGTAACCGTTATCTTGTATTTGCGAGTGCTCGGCAGCTTACTCAACTCCTTCACTAGCTGTTCAGGAGTTCCTTCGTAAACTTGTACGTGCGTCATATCCCTTTCCTCCGTCTCTCTTCTCTCTGCATTTCTTCCTGGCTTCTTTTCTTCCTGCCTTCCTGTTCTGCATTGGCATCTCCTGCTTTTCTAATGCAGTTTGAACGGTCCCCCGTGTGGCTCCTGCTCCAGGTCGGGGCGGCTGGAGTCCTGGACGACTTCGTGGACTTCGAGTTTGTTGGGGGCAGAGTAGGCTTCTTTGGGGAGGGTGCCGGATTTGGCGTGGCCCTGGATGAAGGCGTCGGAGCGGATCCAGGCTTCGAAGTCTTTGCGGGAGTTCCAGAGGGTGAGGATGATATAGGGATCTTCGGGAGTGACGGGGCGCAGGACCTGGTTGGAGAGAAAGCCGGGCATTCCATCTACCAGTCCGGCGCGCTTGCGGAACGCCTCTTCGAACTGCTCGGCATACTCGGGATTGACATAGATACGGTTGGCTACGGTGATCATCGTTGGCTCCTTCTTACTCGAATCGCGGCTTGGCGGTCCGGGTCTGCGTGTTGCATGCACCTTCTTTCAACACTCTGCATCGATTATACCTTCTTTGCTATCGGCGCATCCCGACGCTTTCCTCGCTTGCCCGGACATATTACCGGAACCGGGTGCGTGTTTTGCAGGTACAATAGAGTAGGGAGACGCGTTAATGATCCTCCTCCCGCTACTGTGATCTGGAAAAGAGAAAAGCCATGTCCGCAGAGACAATCCCCGCAACGGCGACCGTGCCAATGAAGCTCGGCCACAGCCCCGACTCCGACGACGCTTTTATGTTTTATGGTCTTGCAGAGCATCTGGTCGACAGCGAAGGGCTTCAGTTCGAGCACATCCTTCAGGATATTCAGACCCTCAACGAGTGGGCGCAGGAGGGACGGCTGGAGTTCACCGCCATCTCCGTGCACGCCTACGCCTATGTCCACGACAAGTACGCGATCCTCTCGCACGGCGCGAGCATGGGCGACGGCTACGGCCCGATGATCGTCGTGCGCGACCCGATGACCATCGAGCAGTTGGCCAAAGTCAAGATCGCCATTCCCGGCCTGATGACCAGCGCATTTCTGGCGCTGTCGCTCTATCTGCCCGAGAAGTTCGAGTATGTCGTGATGCCGATCTTGACTTTGGCCAAC
>Ga0207705_10004282_pt1 | contig 10806 bp, 7 predicted proteins | sample KBSC13metaG_FD_184314 | JGI IMG/M metagenome (GOLD analysis project Ga0207705, IMG submission 184314) | Corn rhizosphere microbial communities from Kellogg Biological Station, Michigan, USA - KBS C1-3 metaG (SPAdes) (version 2) | ecosystem: Host-associated > Plants > Roots > Rhizosphere > Soil ...
ATCGCCGGCGTCGGTCCCGGCGACGAGGTGATCACGACGCCGGTCTCGTGGCCCGCCACCGCGAACGTGATCCTGGAAGTGGGCGCGACCCCGGTCTTCGCCGACATCGATCCCGTCACGCGCAACATGGACCTGGACAAGCTGGAAGCCGCGATCACCCCGCGTACGAAGGCGGTCATCCCCGTGTACCTGTCCGGCCTGCCGCTCGACATGGACCGCCTGTACGCCATCGCCAACCAGCACGGGCTGCGCGTCGTCGAGGATGCCGCGCAGGCCCTAGGCTCGCAGTGGAACGGCAAGCGCATCGGTTCGTTCGGCGACTTCGCGTCGTTCAGCTTCCAGGCCAACAAGAACATCACGACGGGCGAAGGCGGTTGCCTCGTGCTGAACAACCTCGAGGAAGCGCGCCTGGCCGAGAAATACCGCCTGCAGGGCGTCACGCGCAGCGGCGTGGACGGCATCGACGTCGACGTCCTGGGCGGCAAGTACAACATGAGCGACATCATGGCGACGATCGGCCTGGGCCAGATGAAGAATCTGGAAAAGCTGACGGCGCACCGCGCCGCGCTGGCGCGCCACTACTTCGACTGCTTCGGCCCCGACTTCGAACAAGAATACGGCGCCCAGCTGCCGATCCAGGCCTTCGGCACGAGCAACTGGCACCTGTTCCAGATCATCCTGCCGGACAACGGCCCGGGCACGCGCGCCGACTTCATGACCCGCATGCAGAAGGAGCACAACATCGGCACCGGCTACCACTACGCGCCGATCCACCTGTTCACGCTGTACCGCGAGCGCGGCTTCAAGGAAGGGATGTTCCCCGTGGCCGAGAAGATCGGCCGCCTCACGGTCACGCTGCCGATGTTCAATGCGATGACCTTCGCCGACGTCGAACGTGCCGTCGCCGCGGTCAAGTCGGTGCTGGCGAAATGACGGCGGTGGCCATGAAGCCGGAAATCTCGGTCGTCATCCCGGTCTATAACGAGGAGGCCGGCCTCGCGAACCTGTTCGCGCGCCTGTATCCCGCGATGGACGCGCTAGACCTGCCGTACGAAATCATCTTCGTCAACGACGGCAGCCGCGACAACTCCGTGGCCATCCTCGCGGAGCAGTACCGCAAGCGTCCGGACGTCACGCGCGTCGTCCTCTTCAACGGCAACTACGGCCAGCACATGGCGATCCTCGCGGGCTTCGAACAGACCCGCGGCCAGATCACCATCACGCTCGACGCCGACCTGCAGAACCCGCCGGAAGAGATCCACAAGCTGATCGCCAAGATCCGCGAAGGCTACGACTACGTGGGCTCGATCCGCCGCAAGCGCCAGGATTCCGCCTGGCGCACGGTCGCGTCGAAAGCCATGAACCACGTGCGCGAGCGCATCACGAACATCCACATCACGGACCAGGGCAACATGCTGCGCGCCTACGGCCGCAACGTGATCGACCTCGTCAACCAGTGCGGCGAAGTGAACACCTTCGTACCGGCGCTCGCGTACAAGTTCGCGCGCAAGCCGACCGAGATCGTCGTCGAGCACGAGGAACGCGCGGCCGGCGAATCGAAGTATTCGCTGTACAGCCTGATCCGCCTGAACTTCGACCTGATGACGGGCTTTTCGCTCGTGCCGCTGCAGATGTTCTCGCTGCTGGGCATGACGTTGTCGCTGCTCTCGGCGCTGCTCGTGGTCGTCCTGATCATCCGCAGGTTCCTGCTCGGCGCCGAGGCGGAAGGCGTGTTCACGCTGTTCGCGATCGCCTTCTTCTTCATGGGCGTCATCCTGTTCGGCATCGGTCTCGTGGGCGAATACGTCGGCCGTATCTACCAGCAGGTACGCGCACGGCCGCGCTACGTCGTCGCGACGGTCCTGCAGGGCGTGCCGGTGTCGCTGGCCGAGCTGGACGGCATCGAAAAGCGCCAGGTCGGGCGCTGACCCTACCAAGCGCCGTCCCGCCCTTTGCTGCGCGGACGGCGCGCCAACATCATCCGCCGTCAGTCACGGCACAGGAATCATGACCCAAACCCGCAAACGCGCAGTCGTCTTCGCCTACCACAACGTGGGCGTGCGCTGCCTGAAGGTGTTGCTGGCCGGCGGCGTCGACGTCGCCCTCGTCGTCACGCACCAGGACAGCGCCACCGAAAACATCTGGTTCGAATCCGTCCTCTCGCTGTGCGAGACGGAAGGCATCCCCTACCTCACGCCGATTGATGCGAAGGGCGCCGACCTGGTGGACGCCATCCGCGCGGCGCAGCCGGACCTGATGTTCAGCTTTTATTTCCGCCACATGCTGCCGCAGGCGATCCTCGACATCGCTCCCGCGTACAACATGCACGGCTCGCTGCTGCCGGCCTACCGCGGCCGCGCGCCCACCAACTGGGCCGTGCTGCACGGCGCCACCGAGACGGGCGCCACCCTGCACGAGATGACCGTCAAGCCGGACGCCGGCGCCATCGTCGCGCAGCAGGCCGTCCCCATCCTGCCGGACGACACCGCATTCGAGGTGTTCGGCAAGGTGACGGTGGCGGCGGAGCTGGCCCTGTACCACGTGCTGCCCAACCTGCTCGCCGGCACCGCGCCGCGCACGCCCAACGACCTGACGCAGGGCGGCTACTTCGGCGGCCGCAAGCCGGAAGACGGCCGCATCGACTGGAACAAGCCCGCGCAAGAGGTCTACAACCTGCACCGTGCCGTCGCGCCGCCCTACCCCGGCGCCTTCACGGACGTGGGCCCGCGCCGCTACGTGATCGAACGCGCACGGCTCTTCAACGGTAATGTCCAGGGCCTCGCGCCCGGCCTCGCAGTCGTGGATAATGCCATCCTCGGCGTCTGCGGCGACGGCCGCGCGCTGGCGATCCACAGCCTGCTCGCCGACGGCCTGCGCATCTCCCCGACCGAACTGCGGGCACAACTCAGAGAACCCACATGAAAAAAGTCCTCATCCTCGGCGTCAACGGTTTTATCGGCCACCATCTTTCCAAGCGCATCCTCGAGACGACCGACTGGGAAGTCTACGGCATGGACATGAGCTCCGACCGTATCGCCCACCTGCTCGACCATCCCCGCATGCATTTCTTCGAAGGCGACATCACCATCAACACGGAATGGGTCGAGTACCACGTCAAGAAGTGCGACGTGATCCTGCCGCTGGTGGCGATCGCGACGCCGTCGACCTATGTGAAAGAGCCGCTGAAGGTCTTCGAACTGGACTTCGAGGCGAACCTGCCGATCGTCCGTTCGGCCGCCAAGTATAAAAAGCACCTGATCTTCCCGTCGACGTCGGAAGTCTACGGCATGAGCCGCGACGCCGAATTCGATCCGGAAAACTCGGAACTGGTCTACGGCCCGATCAACAAGCCGCGCTGGATCTATGCCTGCGCCAAGCAGCTGATGGACCGCGTGATCTGGGGCTATGGCATGGAAGGCCTGAACTTCACGCTGTTCCGTCCGTTCAACTGGATCGGTGCCGGCCTGGACTCGATCCACACGCCGAAGGAAGGCTCCTCGCGCGTGCTGACGCAGTTCTTCGGCCACATCGTGCGCGGCGAGACCATCCAGCTCGTCGACGGCGGCCACCAGAAACGCGCCTTCACGTACATCGACGACGGCATCTCGGCGCTGATGAAGATCATCGAGAACAAGGACGGCAAGGCGACCGGCCAGATCTACAACATCGGCAACCCGACGAACAATTATTCGATCCGCGAACTGGCCGACATGATGCTGAAGCTCGCCTTTGAATACCCGGAATACGCGGCCGGCGCGCAGCAGGTCAAGATCGCCGAAACGAGTTCGGGCGCGTACTACGGCGCCGGCTACCAGGACGTGCAGAACCGCGTGCCGAAGATCGAGAACACGAAGAACGACCTGGGCTGGGCACCGTCGGTGACGATGGCGGACGCGCTGCGCCACATCTTCGACGCCTACCGCGGCCAGGTCGCGGCGGCCCAGGCCCTCGTCGACTGAGGGACCGGCCTTGGCACCGCTGCTCGTCCTCAAGATCGACGTCGACACCTACCGCGGCACGCGCGAAGGCGTGCCCAATCTCGTGCGCATGCTGAAAAACCACGGGGCGGGTGCGACGTTCCTGTTCTCGCTGGGCCCCGACCACACGGGTTGGGCGATGCGGCGCGCGCTGCGTCCCGGCTTCTTCCAGAAAGTCTCGCGCACCTCGGTCGTGGAGCACTACGGCTTCAAGACGCTGATGTATGGCGTCCTGCTGCCCGGTCCGGACATCGGCGCGAAGACCGCCGCCGAGATGCGCGCCGTGCGCGACGCCGGCTTCGAATGCGGCATCCACACGTGGGACCACGTCTGGTGGCAGGACAACGTGCGCGGCCGCGACGCCGCCTGGACCGACCGCACGATGAAAAAGAGCGAGCAACGCTACGCCCAGGTGTTCGGCGAGGCGCCGCATACGTTCGGGGCGGCCGGCTGGCAGATGAACCCGCATGCGTTCGCCCGCCACGACGCGGTAGGCTACCGTTACGCGTCGGACGGGCGTGCCCAGTTGCGCGCCGACGGCTCGCTGGCCGATCCGCAGGCCGGTCCGTACCGCTACCGGGGCCTGACGCACATCCAGATGCCCACCACGCTGCCGACACTGGACGAGCTGCTGGGCCGCGAGATCGACGGCACCGTCATCGACGAAGGCAATATCGCTGCCCATTTGCTCAAGCTGACGGCGAACCCGCAACGTGACCACGTGTATACCTTGCACGCGGAGCTTGAAGGACAGAAACTTGCCCCCATATTCGAGCAGCTGTTGTCAGGTTGGAAAGCCCAAGGTTACCAACTTGCCTCGATGGCGGACTATTATGAGAAGATAAAAGCGAGTCCACTGCCCGAATATCCGGTCCAGTGGGGCGAACTGCCGGGACGGTCAGGCGAACTGATCATCCTCGATACCATGAAGTGAACACGCGGCGCCAGGGCCGCGATACAGGAGAAACCCGTGGCCGAAAGCCCAACCGCAGCACCCGAAACCGCCGCCGGCGCCGCCGCGCCCGTGGCCAATGAAGTGATCACCAACTTCAGCGCACCGATGACCGGCGACCAGACTTTCGAGCTGTCCGGTCGCCCGGCGCGGTACACGGTGCTGTACTTCTATCCCAAAGACAATACCCCCGGCTGCACGACGGAAGCGATGAACTTCCGCGACCACCACGACGAGATCACGGCGCTCGGCGCGGCCGTCTACGGCATCAGCCGCGATTCCCTGCGCTCGCACGAAAACTTCAAGTCCAAGCTGGGCCTCCCCTTCGAACTGATTTCCGATCCGGACGAGGCCGTGTGCACCCGGTTCGACGTCATGAAGATGAAGAATATGTATGGCAAGAAAGTGCGAGGGGTAGAGCGCAGTACGTTTGTCATTGACGCTGATGGCAGGTTGGTGAAAGAATGGCGTGGCGTGAAAGTCAATGATCACGTCCAGGAAGTGCTGGATTTTTTAAGATCAAAGAGCCGGCCTTGAAGAGCGGGCTGGCGATGGCATCGACAAACCTTTAGCCGAGCGTTCGCCTATTTTGAGTCACAGTTCTACCTCACCGCACCATTCCAATCTGGCAGCTGGCCAGGGCCCCCTTCTGGGCTGGCCGGCGCCTCCACAGCTCCCCCCAGTAGCATCTGTCTGCCCGGCGGCGCGCGCGTGCCGCGCGGTGCGTTTTTCCGACTTTTTTTAGATTGAGACCCTGATGCCACTGCCTAAAATACCCACCAAGCCGGCAACCATCCTGCTGACCAAGGATTATCCCAGGGCCGAACCGGGCAAGTCGCCCGTGCGCGCAGCCGCGAAGGCGGAAAACGACCCGGTCGAAGACCTGATCAGTGGCGCGGCCGTGCCGGCCCCCAAGACGACGAAGCCGCGCAAGTCGAAGGCCGCGCTGCTGGCCGAGGCACCGGCGCGCGAGGATACGCCGGCAGGCGCCCCTGCTGTTGAAGCACCGGCCACGCAGCCGGAGCCCGCGCGCGAAGAAAAACCCGCGAAACGCGGCAAGGTCAAGGCGGAGAGCGCGACGGCCAAGCTGCGCGAGACGGACATGAACGAGCCGCATCCGGCCAAGCACAAGCCGGTCGAGGTCAACGTCAAGTCGCAGGCCAGCCGCAAGGCCGACACATCGGGCGCCACGAAGGTGTTCGTGCTCGACACGAACGTCCTGATGCACGACCCGACCTCGCTGTTCCGCTTCGAGGAACACGACGTCTACCTGCCGATGATGACGCTGGAAGAACTCGACAACCATAAAAAAGGGATGTCGGAAGTCGCGCGCAACGCGCGCCAGGTCTCGCGCACGCTGGACGCGCTGATCGCCAACGTCGACGACGACGCCATCGAGACCGGCATCCCGCTGGCCAAGCTGGGCAACAAGGATGCGAAGGGCCGCCTGCACTTCCAGACCCGCCTGAACGGCGCCGCCCTGCCCGAGGGTCTGCCGTCCGGCAAGGCCGACAACCAGATCCTCGGTGTCGTGCGCGCGCTGGAAGCCGAGCAGCCGGGCCGCGCGATCGTGCTGGTGTCCAAGGACATCAACATGCGCATCAAGGCGCGCGCCCTGGGCCTCGCGGCGGAGGACTATTTCAACGACCACGTGCTGGAAGACACCGACCTGCTGTACGCCGGCATCGTCCAGCTGCCGGACGACTTCTGGACGAAGCACGGCAAGGGCGTGGAATCGTGGCAGGAGATCAAGGGCGGCTACTCGTCCACGTTCTACCGCGTGACCGGTCCCCTGATCCCGACGCTGCTCGTGAACCAGTTCGTGTACCTGGAACCGAAGAACGGCGAGGCGCCGCTGTACGCCCAGGTCAAGCAGATCAACGGCAAGACCGCCGTGCTGCAGACCTTGCGCGACTATTCCAGCAACAAGAACAACGTGTGGGGCATCACGGCGCGCAACCGCGAGCAGAACTTCGCGCTGAACCTCCTGATGAATCCCGAGATCGACTTCGTCACCCTGCTGGGCCAGGCCGGTACGGGTAAAACGCTGCTGGCGCTGGCCGCCGGCCTCGCCCAGGTGCTGGAGACGAAGCTCTACAACGAGATCATCGTCACCCGCGTGACGGTGCCCGTCGGCGAGGACATCGGCTTCCTGCCCGGTACGGAAGAAGAAAAGATGTCGCCATGGATGGGCGCCTTCGACGACAACCTGGAAGTGCTGATGAAGTCCGACGGCGACGCGGGCGACTGGGGCCGCGCGGCGACGCAGGACCTGATCCGTTCGCGCATCAAGATCAAGTCGCTGAACTTCATGCGCGGCCGCACGTTCGTGAACAAGTTCCTCATCATCGACGAGGCGCAGAACCTGACGCCCAAGCAGATGAAGACGCTCGTCACGCGCGCCGGCCCGGGCACGAAGATCCTCTGCCTCGGCAACATCGCGCAGATCGACACGCCGTACCTCACCGAAGGCTCGAGCGGCCTCACGTACGTGGTCGACCGCTTCAAGGGCTGGGGCCACAGCGGCCACGTCACGCTGGCGCGCGGCGAGCGTTCGCGCCTGGCCGATCACGCGAGCGACGTGCTGTAACGCCCGGTCTCTACAAGCGAAAAGCCTGTGCGCCGCGAGGTGCACAGGCTTTTTTCATTGCAATTTTCAGATGTGGTTACACAATCACGCCAATACCTGATTTATATTGCAATAACAACCACAGCAGAGCCTCGATGTCACGCTTCGTCCCGCACGCCCTGGCCGCCGCAACCTGCGCCGCAACCTTCCTGCTGTCGGGCTGCGCGTCGGCCCCGTCCCAGGATCCATCCCGGGCCGTGGCCGATGCCGGCTACACCCCGATCGGCACCCTCATCCCGCGCAGGGCCCCGAGCCGCGAAGACAACGTGACGATCGTCGACAAGCAGGCGCTCGAGAACGACCGCACGAACGGCGGTGGCACCAACAACTGGGCCGCGGGCAAGAACTGACGCACGCGGCCCACGGGTCAATCGTTGGCGTGCTGGACGAACACGGCCGCGGTGCGGGCCGGGATCGCGAACGTGCCGCCGGCGCCATCGAACGAGGACGCCTTCACGACGTCGTCGCTGCCGTTGCGCTGGATGCGGTGCAGCTGCAGCTTGCGGCCCTTCAGTTCCGGGATCGCGAGCGTCCTTGCGACCTTGTCGACGTTGAACACGACGACCACGGCCTTGTACTGCGCGCCCGGGTAGCGCGTGCCGTCGATGCTCATCGCGACGAGCCCCGGTACCTGGCTTGGCCCCACGTTATGGAACTTCAGGCGGTCGATCACATCCTGCGCCGTGCGCAGCCGGAACAGCGTGCTGTCGGCGCGGATCGCCAGGAAGTCTTCGAACGCGTTCTTCGCGGCCAGGATCGCGCGCGTGTCCGGCTTGATCAGCGGATTGCGGAGGATGGGCGCCATCAGGCCCCAGTTGTCCTGGTTCGGCCCCGCCATCGGCAGGCCGACGCCGAAGTTGTTCGAGGCATAGCTGTAATCAAGCCGGTTGAACCAGTCGCCCGCGTTGTAGCTGTCGCGGTCGAGCGATTTCGAGCGCAGGATTTCCTGGCCGGCGTGGAAGAACGGGATGCCCTGCGCGAGTGTGTTGAACGCGGCACCCAGCGTCTGCACGCGCACGCGGTCCGCCAGCGGCGTCGATTGCGGCAGCCGGAACGCGTTGATGTCGAACAGCGTCTGGTTGTCGTGCGCCTCGATGTAGTTGATCGTCTCGGCCGGATTCGCCGCGAAGCCCGCCTGCTGGCCGAAGTAGTCGATCTGGGCGTTCGTGCGCACGCTGCCGAAGCGGTCCGTGAAACGGTAGTCGCGCAGGGTGCCGGACAGCGCGACCCGGGCGAGGTCGGCGAGGCGCAACGCATCGTCGCGCGTCTGCGTGGACAGCGCGTTCGGATCTGTATAAACGCCGTTGATCAGGCCCTGCTGGCTGACGAGGGCCTGGCCGCCGTCGCAGCAGCCGCCGCCGCGCATCGTGTCGCGGATGCGGTCGTTGAACGAGCCGATGCCGGTGCCCGCCATATTGGCCTGGCGCGCCTGCACGAAGCGCGCGTCGTTGGCCACGCTGCCGAAGTTCCAGGCTTCGCCGTACAGGTAGATGTCGCGGCCGGCGGCCTGGTTGACGCTCGCCTGCAGGCGTTTCAGCAGGTCCAGCGGCGTGAAGCCCATGATGTCGAAGCGGAAGCTGTCGACCTTGTACTGGCGCGCCCACAGCGACACGGAATCGACGATCAGCTTGCCCATCATGGCGTTTTCCTGCGCGGTGTCGGCGCAGCAGCTGTCGTTCAGGATGTGGCCGTCGTTGCCGAGGCGGTAGTAATAGGTCGGTACGATGCGGTCGAGCACCGACAGCGGTCCCTGCTGCGACTGGCTCGTGTGGTTGTACACGACGTCCATCGTCACGCGCAGCCCGGCCTCGTGCAGCGCCTGGACCATCGCACGGAACTCGCGCACGCGCACGGCGCCGTCGTCGGCATCCGTCGCATAGCTGCCTTCCGGCGCATTGTAGTGGACCGGGTCGTAGCCCCAGTTGAAGCAGTCCGTATCCGCGACGGCCGCGACAAACGCCTGCTGCGCGGTCGAATCCGAGTCCGCGTCCGGGATGGAAGGCGTGACGCAGCCTTTCTCGTTGACGCTGGCAAAATCGAAGCTGGGCAGCAGGTGCACGTGCGTCATGCCTGCCTTCTGCAGCGATTTCAGGTGGCGCATGCCGTTGCCGTCGCTGTCCGTGAAGGCCAGGTATTTGCCGCGGTGCGCGGCCGGTACGGTGGCGTCGGACGCGGAGAAGTCGCGGATGTGCAGCTCGTACAGCGCGATATCGGTCGGGGCGTCCAGTGTCGGAATGCGCTGGTCGTCCCAGCCGGCGGGCTTGAGGTTGGCGCTGTCGAGGTTCGCCGCGAAGCTGCGCGCGCTGTTCGCCGACAGGCTCGGCGAGTACGGGTCGGTCACGGTGTTCGTCACGACCTTGTTGTCGGCCCAGCGCGACAGCACCTGCACCGTGTACGTGTAGTACGCGCGGTTGGCGAGCTGCGGGTCGGCGGAGGTGTAGCTCCACACGCCGCTGGCCGCGTCGCGCGTCATCGGGACAGACGTGCCGGTGGCCGCGCCGGCGCTCGCGTACAGGTTCAGCGCGACGGATTTTGCCGTCGGTGCCCATACGCGGAATGTCGCCAGGCCCCTGGCATCGAACGACACACCCAGCTGCGCCTGCGTCGCCTTCGCGGCGTACAGGTCGTCCAGCAGGCCGGCCGTCTGCAGCGACGTCACCTGCACGAGATGGTCGCCGTCGTACTGGGCGATGGCGAACTGGCCGCTGACCATGCCCGCCATTTTGGCCGCGTCGGCGTCGGACAGGCGCAGGCCCGTGGCGCCAGCCAGGTGCGGGTACTTCTGGCGGATGGCGTCCGGCAGCGCGGCCGGGGCCAGGTCGAATGCCTGCTCGGCACCCGCCAGGCCCAGCGAGCCGCCGGCGTTCGCGGCGAGGCCGCCGTTCGCCGCGTAAAACAGTTTGTAGCGTCCGCCCGTCGGCGCGCCCGGCCAGGCCAGCGTCGTGCGCGTGAGCCACTGCGCGTTGGCGAACGCAAGGTTGCCGAAGCTGAGCGCGGGTTGGGTCGCGTAGACGGTGCAGTCGCCTTCGAGCATCCAGACTTCCTCGCCGCTGGTGGCCACGTCGGCGTTCAGGTCGGCGTGCTGGTCGGCGCCGCAGTTCTTGGTGCCGTTGCCGTCGGTGACGAGGAACCAGATCGCGCTCTTGCCCGCGGCCAGTGGGATGTCGGCGTAGCCGCCGAAGCCATCGCTGTTCGTGAACATGAAACGATCGGTGATCCAGGCCGAGCTGGGATGTTGCGGGCCGTCC
>Ga0207705_10004285_pt1 | contig 10799 bp, 9 predicted proteins | sample KBSC13metaG_FD_184314 | JGI IMG/M metagenome (GOLD analysis project Ga0207705, IMG submission 184314) | Corn rhizosphere microbial communities from Kellogg Biological Station, Michigan, USA - KBS C1-3 metaG (SPAdes) (version 2) | ecosystem: Host-associated > Plants > Roots > Rhizosphere > Soil ...
CCTCCTGCGCCTGTAGCGACACCATCACCCATGCTAGCCGCTCCTCCCGTTGAACAGCAGGCACCTCCCATTGCACCTCCCATTGCACCTGTAAGCAGCACCCCGCAGCCAGCACCAGTATTCACACCGGCGCCGCAGCCTGCCATGCCGCCGGCGATGGTTCCCCAAGCGAGAGATAAGGACGAACCCCAGGCAGCGCCCGTTATACCAACGCCCCCCGTTACCAAAACTCCGGAGACGGAAGCAGAAGCCGACGCCATCCCTGCAGCCGACGAGCAGGCGACAATGCATACGCAAATCGAGGATTTTATCAATAACAATCTGACCCATCCCGAGGCAACTACTGCCAACCTGCAGGCGGCAAAGCCTGGGCAACCGGCCGCACCGGCAGGTACACCTGAGGACGATGCCCTACTCGCTAGTGCGGTTAAGGATCTCACATCTCCTCCCGTACCGGCCGCTCCCGGGAGCACCGCGACTACACCGGCACCTCCGGCACCGGCTACCGTAGCCCCGCAGCCAGCACCAGTATTGAACTCCCCGGCGGCGGGCAACAGTGTTACGATTGCCAACAAGAAGATCATCCAGCCGCTTAAGTCAGAAAAACCCGGTCTAGATGAGCTGCTTGCCCGCGAGGAGGCCAGGGAACGGGCGACCTCACTTGGCCCGATTACGCCGTCAACACCGTTGGGCCCTCCGGCACCGCCCGAACAGCCGCTAGCGTCATCAAACCCGCCCATCCCGGAGAACCCACCGCAACAACCTAGCGGTCCAGACCCCAATACCATCGCTTTATAACGTTGTATGCAAGGAGTTCATAGCTGTAAGCTAAGGATAATGCGTATCAACAAATTCATCGCACAGACAACAGGCATAGGACGGCGCGCTGCCGATAAAGCTATTGCCGCCGGTCACGTGCAGGTCAATGGTATCCTGGCACAGGCCGGGCAGGACATTACCGGTACGGACTCAGTGACATTCGACGGAAGTGCACTAACTTCTAGGAGAGTAGCTGTGCAAACCATCATGCTCAACAAGCCGGTCGGCTACGTCGTTAGTCGCAACGGGCAGGGCAGCAAGACCATCTACGACATCTTGCCACAGGAGTACCACGTGCTGAAACCGATCGGCCGCCTAGATAAAGATTCATCGGGCCTGCTACTCCTCACCACTGATGGACAATTAGCTTTCAATTTAACCCACCCAAGCAAGCAAAAGCACAAGATATACGAGGTGACTCTCGATAAGCCTCTTCAGCCACTGCATCGGCAGATGATCAGCGACTACGGCGTGCAGTTGGAGGACGGCCCGAGCCGCTTCGAACTAGGACGGCTACGCGACCACGACGACCGCAATTGGACTGTTACGATGCAGGAGGGCCGCAACCGCCAGATTCGCCGCACGTTCGCCGCCCTCGGCTACACAGTCAAGAAACTGCACCGCACACACTTTGGGCCGTATTCACTCGATACCCTTCCGCAGGGAACCTACGAAGCCTTGGGATAAACTTCCAGGTCAGCCCGAATCGCCAAATGGTCAGACAAACCGTTTACATCAAGGCGTTCAAGGTCTGCTACATAGACATTCTCGGGTACCATAATGTGGTCAAGTTGGAGCATTCCTTTCGTGGGGAAACGGCATATATCGGCATCACGGTAGCCATCTCGCTTCATGAGCTCTATGGTGCCTCCATCCGCCATCTCGTTTACACGCCGATATAGGCTGTTCATTCGAGCCATCGGCGACTGCTCTGTGCCAGGTACGCCTACTGGTAAACGGTCAGAGAGGGGACGCAAAACACCGGCCGCCCGTGAAACTACCGCCATGGCGTTCCACCGATGCATGGCATTCATATCGCCGGCCAGTATCGTCGTACGGCCGACAGCGGCGGCACCCAGTACACTCGCGGCCTGCAGCCGGCGTGTTTTCTCTGTACGGTCATCCAGATGTACGCCAATGACATCTATTCCGCCGTTAGACTTGCCCTAAGAGCCGTCCGGCCAACGCCAGTACCGTCAGCGAGCCGCAGCCGCTCAAACCGTTCCAGCAGGGAAACGACGCAACGACGTGCAACTCGCTATTATCGGCGCGGTCGTCATAATAACCGCTGACGCACGTCTCAACGCAGTTACGTGCTCCTCCAGTCGTGACATAGAACCAGGCCTGACCAGCGACCTCATAGACGCAGCTGTGCCCCCATGGCGCTTTCGGGTACGCATGAATCAGCACGTACAGGCTAAACGGCTCGCTATACTCAGTTGGACTCCGCCAGCAGGCAACCGTCGGACATAGTCTGTTGGTCGGGACGTACGAATGAACGGTCCTAAAGCAAGACCTCAGATACATCTCTCGGGCCATCACTGGCTCGAGACCGATAGCCGTTATCCTGCTAATGTCTTCCCCGTGCAAGATGAGGAAACCATCGCTAGACATTCCAGTCAGGAATGATTTCGGCTGGGCCGATGCCCGCCGTCGCTGTATGCGCGGCTTCGTTGTCACAACTACTGCAGCCATCTCAATCCATTTCCTGGTCAACCATTGTGGATCATGGCAACCCGCAATCATTGACCGAGCAAAAAACTGCCAGGCACCTAGCGCAGCTAGGATTCATCCGGCCGGAATATTTCTGATCGGAATATACAACATGCACCACTGACTTAACCCAAAATCAATTTACTTAGCCTGTTATAATAGCGACCAATGAGTAGTAGGTTACCCGTCGTGGCCATCGTAGGCCGGGCGAACGTCGGCAAATCCAGTTTGTTCAATGCTATCCTGGACCGCCGCGAAGCGATCGTGGCCGACGAACCCGGTACAACTCGCGACAGTTTGCTTGCTCGCGCTACTTTCGATGGCCATGCATTCTGGCTGGTCGATACCGCCGGCATGAAAACGGCCGAAGACGAGTTCGAAGCAACCATCCAGGAACAGATCGCCCAGGCAGCTGACAGTGCCGATGTTGTCTGGGTTGTCGCCGAAGCTGGCACCATCATTACCGAAGAGGACCGCCGCGTTGCGCGTATGGCGCTCAAGACCGGCAAACCAGTATTCCTGGTCGTCAACAAGATAGACAAGGCGAGGAAACACGACATCGTGACCGATTTTGAGCGACTCGGGATCAAGCCGATCGTCGGCATAAGCGCGACACACAAAGAGGGGATTGTCGGACTACTGGAGCGTTTAGTAGCGGTTATTCCCGAAGCTACCCATGAAGAAGACGACGGTGCGCTGCACATCGCGCTCGTCGGTAGGCCGAATGTCGGCAAGTCAGCTCTTTTCAATGCATTGGCGAGCAAACAGCAAGCAATCGTCGCCGACCGTGCCGGTACAACCCGCGACGTCAACCGCGTCGCCGTCCGCTTTCGCGGCCGTACCATTGAGCTCATGGACACTGCCGGCATCCGCCGCCCCGGCAAGATAGGGCAGGGCGTCGAGCATTTCAGCGTATTACGTTCACTGGCGGCCATCGAACAGGCCGACGTCTGCATCCTCCTCATGGAAGCAAACGAGCTGAACGTCCAATTGGACCAGAAAATCGCCGGCATGGTACGCGAAGCGGGCAAAGGACTCATCCTGGCCGTCAGCAAGTGGGACATCGTCGAGGACAAAACCACCACTACGCGCGATACCCTAGCCACCCAGGTCGCTACCACGTTCGATTTCGTACCCTGGGCCCCCTTGATATTCACGAGCGCTATTACCGGCCAGAACATAACGAAATTGTTCGATATCGCGTTTGCCATAGATGAAGAACGGCACAAGCGCCTCAAGACGAGCGAGCTGAACCAGTGGCTACGCCGCGCCGTCGACCAGCACCCGCCGGCAGGCCTCAAGAACCGCAGCCCGAAGCTCAACTATATCGTCCAGGAGGACGACAACCCGACACCGGCGTTCAAGATCTTCGGATCACAAACGAAATTCCTTCACTGGAGCTACCGCCGCTACCTCGAGCACTCCATGCGCGACACGTTCGGCTTCGCTGGCACGCCTGTCCAACTCTGGTTTATCGAGAAGCACATTACCCACAAACACGGCAGCTCACCAACACTCGGGCCAGCCGAGCCGCCACGGAAGGTAGGGAAGTAATATGGGTTGGCTACAACGCATGCCGCAAGTCGGTAGCCCCGTCACACAGCTGTATCATGTTGACACCTGGGGCCAACAGCGCCTCATCCTGCTCGTCGGCCTGGGCAATCCGGGCAAGCAATACGTGGGTACGCGCCACAATGTCGGCTTCATGTGCCTGGATGAATTTGTCCGTGCCACCGAAGAGATGAGCGGCTGGACAATGAAGAAGGGCCTAAAGGCAGAAGTCAGCGAAGGCCGTCTCGGCAGCACACAAGTTGTCGCTATCAAGCCACAGACATTCATGAATCTCAGCGGCGAAGCCGTCCAAGCAGCGGCGACATTCTACAAAGCCCATCCGGAGAATGTACTCGTCATCCACGACGAGCTCGACATCACCTTTGGCCAGATTCGCCTCCGCCAAGGCGGCGCGGCAGCAGGGCACAACGGTATCAAATCCATTAGCCAGATGATCGGTGAAGATTACGGTCGCGTCCGCGTTGGTATTGGTCCAAAAAGCCCGCTGGAGATCGACAGCGCCGAATTCGTCTTGCAGAAGTTTACCAAGGACGAGCAGGCGCAGCTGCCGAACCTCACTAGGGAAGTGAATGCCATCCTGACCGAGTACGTCTACAGCGGCCAACTACCCAACGAAACCCGTAATTTCCTCATCTAAATTAAACAACTAAAAACCCTCGAGAGAGGGTGAAACTACTTACACACATAAAGAGCCTCCGGAGGGGGTGGGCACCGCCGGAGGCTCATTACACCCTTCAACCCACCCTGTGAAACGTCGTAGCCGAATCATAGATGGCACGCGTTTCCACCCCGAGGGGCAGAACCATTTAGGCTCACGTGAACGGGATCCGCGTAATACCGAAGCATTACGGGGTTAAAGGGGTTAGTATGCTCTAGAACGCTGCTAAATAAAGATATAAAGCGCGCAAGAGAAGTGGAGGGTAACAACTTATCCGCGACTACGCTCTAAAGCAATCTAACAAAATGTTAGAATGGGGGTAAAAGGTGCGTAAACATTAATAGTAACGTTTACAAGTTGCTATAATAGCAAAAATATTTCTTATGTCAACACTTTTTTATAGCAAAATCAATAAGCTTACGCTTGAAGAGGGAACCATACCGCCCACTCTCCAGTAGATCCCCTCACCACCGAAGCAACTCCTTGTAACAGGTACGCCACTCCAAGAAATTCTTAGCCGTCCGCGCGTTGCTGTCATGGAAGCCGCAGCCTGTCGACCTACTGCCGTGAAGCGACCATGAAGCTGGCAAGCGACCTCGCCGCACGGGGTATTATCATCGTCAGCGGCTAGCACAGGGCGTTGACTCGGTAGCGCTCCGGGCAGCGAAGAGGAGCGGCTTCTATTGAAGTTACTTAGGACGGGTTTCGCGACAGTGAAGAGCTGCTACTCGCAAGCAAACTTGGCATCACCGCCCTCAATCAAGCACTCACCATGCTAGAGATCACCGGCCGTATCCGTTCCCTCGGTGCCAACAAATGGAGCATTCACTAGATAAGACCCCCCGAAACACAAAAGTAACTTCTTAGTGGTAGACTTAAGAATATGAAGCTCATGGTTTGGACCGGCATTATCGTCGGCGGCATCATTGGCGAGGTTATTGGCGCAGTACTAGACCATGGCAACGCTCTCGGGCTCTGGAGCATCACACTCAGTACTGTTGGTTCGCTCGCCGGCATCTGGGCAGGCTATAAGATTGGCAAATTATACTTCTAAAACCTCCGGTCGTGCCTGCAACATAGTTGCATTTTTATAGCATTTCAAGTAAACATGTACCGTATGCCTAAAAATCTGGTCATCGTGGAAAGCCCGGCGAAAGCCAAAACCATCGCCAAATACCTCGGCTCCGGCTACGAGGTGAAAAGCAGCTTCGGCCATATCCGCGACCTCCCCAAGAAAAACCTCAACATCGACATCGACGCTGACTTCGCGCCGCATTACGAGATCACACCGGATAAGAAGAAAGTCGTCAGTGACCTGAAGAAGGCTGCTAAAGACGCCGAAGTCTGGCTCGCGAGCGATGAAGACCGCGAAGGGGAGGCAATTGCCTGGCACCTGACACAGGCCATGAAACTTAATCCCAAGACAACTAAGCGTATTGTCTTTCATGAGATAACCAAGCCAGCCATTGAACACGCCGTCCAGAACCCTCGCACCGTCGACCTCCACCTTGTTGACTCCTACCAAGCCCGCCGCGTCCTTGACCGGCTTGTTGGCTACGAAATATCGCCGATACTTTGGCGCAAGGTCCGCCCGGGTCTCAGTGCCGGCCGGGTACAGTCTGTTGCCGTCCGCCTTATTGTTGAGCGCGAGCGCGAGATTCAAGCGTTCACACCCGAAAGCTCGTTCAAGGTCACCGCGCTGCTTGACACCGGCGATGGCGAGCTGAAGGCCGAACTGCCTAACAAACTAGCCACTATCGACAAAGCACGAGACTTCCTCGAGGCAGCCAAGGCGGCAATGTTCACGGTCAGCGCCATCACCAAGAAGCCAGCCAGCCGCAACCCAAGCGCCCCATTCACGACAAGCACTCTACAGCAGGAAGCGGCCCGACGCCTCGGCTTCAGCGTCCGTCAGACGATGACACTCGCGCAGCACCTGTATGAGAACGGTCATATCACCTATATGCGCACCGACAGCACAATAATGTCCAGCCTGGCAATCAGTGCTGCCGAAAGTTATATAAAAGACACCTTCGGTAGCCAGTACCACACCCGCCGCCAGTACCAGACCAAAGATGAAAACGCCCAGGAAGCCCACGAAGCTATCCGTCCTACCGATTTTTACAAGACCGATCTCGGCGCAGACACCCAGGAAAAGAAGCTCTACCAGTTGATCTGGCAGCGTGCTCTGGCCAGCCAGATGGCACCAGCCCAGCTCGAGAAGACAGACGTGATTGTCAGCCTGTCGAACCGGCCAGAAACACTTGTCGGCCGCGGCGAGATTCTGCAATTCGACGGTTTTCTCAAAGTCTACGGTGGCGGCAAAGACGATACGCTCCTACCACCCCTCTCAGAAGGCCAGACACTCCAGCTCAGTACTATGGCTGCAACAGAGGTCTTTAGCCATCCGCCAGCACGCTACTCAGAAGCAACCCTTGTCAAAAAGCTCGAGGAACTCGGTATCGGTCGCCCGAGCACCTATGCGTCGACTATCTCTACCGTCCAAAGCCGCGGCTACGTCGAGAAAACCGACCTCGTAGGCGCTGAACGGACACTTCGACAACTCAACCTCGATAAAGACGCTGTCAAAGAGGGCACCATTACCGAAATAACTGGCGCCGACAAAGCCAAGCTCATACCCACCTCTGTAGCTGAGGTTACAACCGACTTTCTGGCCAAGTATTTCCCGGATATCGTCGACTATGACTTCACGGCCACTACTGAGGACCAGTTAGACAAGATCGCCGACGGCAAAGAAGCCTGGCAACAGATGATCGCCGCATTTTACAAGGGATTCCATCCGCTTATTGCGGAGGCCAGCGAAGCTTCACGCAAAGAGGTTTCCCAGGCACGGCTTATCGGCAAGGACCCGAAGTCCGGCCATCCCATCTATGCCCGCTTCGGCCGCTACGGCCCCGTCTTACAAAGGGGCGAAACCGAGAGTAAAGACAAGCCCGACTTCGCGCCACTACCGGCAGGTACGACTATCGACACGGTCACGCTTGATGCCGCGCTTGCCATGTTCGCCTTGCCGCGCACCGTCGGCACGACCCATGACGGCCAGGAGATCAAGGCCAACATCGGTCGCTTTGGCCCCTATATTCAAGTCAACAAGACGTTCGTGTCTATCAAGCCGCTCGACCCGCATACCATCACCGAAGCCGAAGCCCGTGACCTCTACAAGGCCAAGTTAGAAAAGGAGGCTAATCGCATTATCCAGACGTTCCCAAGCGGTATCCAGCTTCTCAATGGCCCGTACGGACCATATGCGTCAGACGGCAAGAAGAATGCACGACTACCCAAAGATGCCGACCCCAAGGATCTGAGCGAAGCCGATGTACAAGCATTGCTCGATGCCGCACCAGCTAAGAAGCGCGGTTTCCGTCGCCGGCGGGCTGCCAAATAGTCATCCCATCTGATTGCGTTACCACCTAAGTGTTTATCTGATATATATTCGACAACACAATATGGCAGGGCATGTCATTTTCATGCTACAATAAGAATGTACGTGCGAGGGTTGACTTAGAAACGCATAGGTTATATAATTATAGTAATTTAAGATTACAACAGAGGTTTTTTGGATGGCGAATCAGGCACCAGCTGCCCCTTTAGACACACAACCGATCGTTCGGGGCGTCCTTGACGCCGTGGTTGAACGTGACCGCGAACGGGAGATCATTACCCGTCGCTACGGCCTGTTCGACCGCAAAGAAACGCTCGAGCAGATCGGTGAATTGCTCGGTATTACCCGTGAGCGCGTCCGTCAGCTCGAGAAGGCTGTCATGACACGCCTGCGTGCCGCTGCAGAGCAGGGGAACGTTCCTCATATCGCTGAAGTCCAGGAACGCATACTGGCAGAACTGGCAACGGTGGGCAATGCCGCCCGTATCACGGAGCTTGCATCGCGCATCGTCGCGGATAACAGCCGCGAGGAACAGTCGCGTCTGACATTCCTGGCTACTCTCAGCCCGGGCCTGATCGTTATCAACGAAGACAACGACTTCTACTCTGGTGTCGCCACTGCGGCACTTCAGGACGAGAGACAGATCAAGAAGCTCGTTGGCAAGCTTGTCGCTACCGTGAAGACTATCGGCGAAACCCGCCCGATCGATGTTATTGCCAAGCAGGCCGGTGTCGCCGACGGCCGCCAGGCCGAGGCGCTCGCCTCACTCTCCAAGCACCTCGCTACCCTCAACGGCCAGTGGGGCCTTGTAAAGTGGCCGATGGTCAACCCTAAGAATATTCGTGACAAGATCTACGTTATCCTACGCCAGAATGGCCGCCACATGCACTTCAACGAGATCGCCGAGACCATCAAGAATTCCGAGTTCCGTCGCAAGGACGTCACGACCCAGGCTGTCCATAACGAACTTATCAAAGACGACCGCTTCGTCCTCATCGGCCGCGGCATCTACGCACTGAAGGAATGGGGCTACCAGAAGGGTACTGTCGCTGATATCATCGCTGAAGTCCTCCGGGACGCTGGCGAGCCGCTCCACCGAGACGAGATCGTCAAGCGTGTGCTCAAGAACCGCTATGTCAAGGAAACGACTGTCCTCCTGAACCTACAGGGCAAGCCACAGTTCAAGCGCGTCGCCAAGGCGACCTACACCCTAGCCGATGGCGAAAGTGCCGATGCAGGCCAGACCGAAGCCACCGAGGAAGAATAAGGTACCGTCCAGGCGCCTTATTTATTCGTAGCTCTTCTTGCTGATCATAGTGTTACTATCGCTAATATTACACTACGGCCATACATAGAAAAGAATCTGGCTTTAGCGTATTCGAACTAATGTTGGTAATCATAGTGATCGCACTATTAGGAGTAATCGGCAGTCTCGTTTGGAACAGGATACGGTCAGTTTCCAGCACCACCTCGACATCTGCTAGTAAGTCGACACAGGATGGCGAAACGACATCGATTAACACCGCAGAAGCAAAGCAAATGGTTTCTACCTTCTATCAAAAGTATACCGGCGACAACAACGATAGAGTAACACTCATTAAGCAATACGGCACACAGGCGCTCCTAGATGCATATAACCAAGCCTAAGCCAACCCGTACGGCGTAGGATCAAGCCCTACCATTCGCGGACAAGGTCTTGCCCCTATTACTGTGTTACCGATGCCACCGCCCACAATACTAGCGTCGATGTGCACGTGTCCGAAGCGTTTACTCCGCCGGATAGTGCTTACCGTTAGTATCGTCAACCAAAACGGTCTCAAGATCGACCACGTCACCCGTCCGTAATCAATTAACCCACGCAAACTACCTGTAGGGCAGGGTTTATCGGAGGCGAGAATATTCGGTATAGCCTTCGGCACCGGTGATTTCCTGCATACATTAAAAAGGAGGGCTGTAACCTATGGGGCGTCGAGAGCCAAGACACCCGATGCCGGTAGACATCGGGTGCGAGCTTATACGTACATTTTGCGAACACATAGATACTAAACAAATAGCAAACAGAATGGGTTGAAACTATCTAGAATCATAGGCGTGTCAGCACGAGCAGAGCAATACGAAAACGTGCGTGGGCAACGTGAACGAAATGAGGGCAAAGTCGGGCTGGCAGCAGCGGCAGTGGAGTGCAAACGCAGGAATAGATTTCATGTCGCACAATGTATATTTTGCGACTTAGAATTGAGTTTCCTAGGTGATTAACGATACCACTCGCGAGAAGGGCACATTGCCGATAAATCGTACATGCATATAAATTAACGTGCAGCCGCCCGTCCTATCCACGCATGTCATAAGCCATACATCGCATATTCATGGATGCCTACGTCAATGCCGTCATGTGATATTTCCCACATTTGACTTTTCCACACCTATATCGTGAAAACTTGCTTTTTAGCACTTTCATGTCGTTTTTTATATCTTGCCCTCCTGCCCCTTTTCTTCCCTATTTTTGACAAATAGCATTTTGTGTATACTTATATGTTTCTCTCAACATGCATGATAACAACATGCGAACATTTAGCGAACAGGCGGAAGAGTATAGAAGGGGCTTCGGATACTAACATCTATCGAAGAATGGCC
>Ga0207705_10004291_pt1 | contig 10794 bp, 13 predicted proteins | sample KBSC13metaG_FD_184314 | JGI IMG/M metagenome (GOLD analysis project Ga0207705, IMG submission 184314) | Corn rhizosphere microbial communities from Kellogg Biological Station, Michigan, USA - KBS C1-3 metaG (SPAdes) (version 2) | ecosystem: Host-associated > Plants > Roots > Rhizosphere > Soil ...
CGCAAGGTCTTCGGATTCTCTTGAACACGCCGCACCAATTGCTCGAAGACCTTGCGTTCCCCCGCGCTGAGCCGCTCCCATGGATTGGGCGGCTCTTCGCGGGCGGAACGGGTCGCAGTGATCGAAATGCGCGTGCGATACGAATCCGGCACCGAGTCGCGCAGCCAGGCGAGGATCAACTCCGCGCCGTCATCGCCGAAAGCGCGCGCGATCTTCTCCAGAGGTTCCGGCTCCGCCCGGGTGCCCGCCCGGTAGCGCGAAATGTAATTCGCCGGGATGTCCGTTTTGCGCGCGAGATCGGCCGGGGACATATCGTGCTCCGGGAGCAATCGGTCTAGGGCGGCGCTGAAGAAACTCATCGGTGCAGAGACAAAGCCATTCCAAGTGGCACGGCAACAATCATGTTGCCATTGATACAAGTAAAGGATTAAATACGATACAAGGAATTCGGAGCCCGTCTCATTGTGCGCCGATTCCCCCCGATTTGACCACCCGCAAGATGAACACGATGAGCCCAGGAGGTGTGTATGCCGCGTAGAAAGATGCCCCGAGATATCGAGCCGTGTGGTACAGCTTCGCTGCCGGAGTTGACCAGCGACCAGATGCGGCTGCTCGGTCCGCTGGTCACCCCGCGCGCGCTGGAACTCGCGCGGCAACGGCTCATCGATCCGCGCCATCGCATAACTGATGTGGATGCCGACGACACGACCCGCCGCGTCGCGCTCATCCTTTTGCTCGAGATGAACCCGGCCATCGTCCTCACGAATGAGGAAGACGGCATCCGCCGCGGAGTGAGCCGCGAGACCGTCGGCCGGATGAAGATGACCGGCGCGATCTGAGGCAAGAGCGCATCGATTACCGTGAGATGCCGAGCGGCACTTGCGTTCTTGTAGTGCGGCGCTGCCGTGCCGCTTTCGGAGGGGGGCGAAGGCGGGGGATGGCCTGAAGAAGTCTCCGCGCGGGATGCGGTGCCGATTTCCCAGCCGTGTTCGCGCAACTCTGCGGCGCCACCGGCGCACCGCCTTCGCCCCCTTCCGAAAGCGGCGCGGCAGCGCCGCACTACAAGAACGCAAGCGCCTCGCTACGCGCGAGCCCATTTCACCCGCTCGTTTCACGGCCGAAACGCCCATTTTCCGGAACCCTGTCAACAAGCAATTTGCCGCATTTTGCCGCAAACAAGGGGCAAAATGCCGCACGGAAAAATTTCGCGAAAACCGGGTGCAAGCTTCCCCCAGCAAAGGAACCACCCATGTCTTCCCAACCCAAAAAATCCCGCTCCAAGTCCACCCCGCAATCCACCACAACCCTCGATGAATTCCCGCTGCCGAAGCCGATCTTTTCCAGCGAGCGCGAGAAGACCAATGCCCAGCGCGCCTCGGCCCAGACCGGCCTCGTGGCCCGTGAAATCTTCTGCCCGGCGAGCAAGAGCCAGATCCGCCTCGATATCTTCCCCGACGATCCCCGCATGCGCTGCCAGCTCGGGCGCGTGAGCATGGAAGAGCGCCAGCACGCGCCCGAGGAAGGAGGGCGCGACGCTTTCCACGGCATCGTGCAAGTCTTTGAACTCGTCGCCTGCGCGCCCACCTTCGCGGAGGCCGCGGCGATCGCCAAACGCATCCTCAAGCTCTGAACCGTATGCGCATTCTCGGCGAACTCCCCGACGGCCGCGCGATCGGCCCCATGCCCCGCTGGCAGCGCTGGCTCTGCGCCGCGCTCCTCGCCATCACCGCCCCGCTGTGGGCGCCCGCACTGCTCCTCGCGGCGGCCTGCCTGGCCCTCCGCGGACTCTTCACCAAATCACCCACCCAAGACTGACTCACCCATGTATCGCTTCCGCCGCTTCTCCTCCTCGTTCCGCCCGCGCGAGTACTCCGATCGTCTCGCCGACGCCGCCGGCGCCGGCGCGGACTCTGGCACGGCCCGCCGCTATGCCGGCGGCTCCGGCCCACTCCGCCGCCACCTGCCCACCCGTCGCGAACCAGCTCCGTCGGACCAGTCGGACGCGTCCGACAAGCCCGACAAGCCCGACTCCACCAGCCCGCTCCAAACCCTCCCCAAGGCCTAGCACGCACGCCATGGAAAAGACCCCGCTTGAAATCGCCCAGCAGGCTTTCATCGACTGGCTCCAACTCGTCGACGACGTCCTCGCCGACGCCATGCTCTCCTTCGAGGAATTCACCGGCCACGGCCTGCGCCACGAGCTCCACGAAGCCGGCCGATCGCTCGCCCGCGCCGAGTATTCCCTCCGCTCCGCCCGCATCATCCTGGCCGCCGGCATGGAGCAAGGCCGCCCCGAGTCCGACCCCGAATTCGAGTCGGAGCCAGAACAAGAGCCTGAGCCGCAGCCGGAACCGGAACGGCAGTTCGACGACCCACCCATCCCCGGCGACGACGATGATCTTCCGCCGGACACCACCCCGCAGCCTTAACCCACAAACATCTCACGACCTATGGCAGGCGACTGGATCAAACTCGAATGCACGACTCCCGATAAACCGGAGGTCGTCCAAATGGCCGCGCTCCTGAACGCGGACCAGGATGAAATGCTCGGCAAACTCCTGCGCGTGTGGGTGTGGGCCGATCAGAACAGCCTCGGCGGCGAAGCGCTGCGCATCACCGCCGCCTTCATCGACCGGCTTGCGGGCCGCCCCGGCTTTGCGGAAGCCATGCGCCGCGTCGGCTGGCTCGCCGGCGAAGACGGCGCCCTGACCTTCCCCAACTTCGAGCGGCACAACGGCATCACCGCCAAGAAACGCGCCGAAACCAACCGGCGCATCGCCAATCACCGCCAGCGAAACGCCCCGCCCACATCCACACCGTCGCCCTCGTCACCACCGAGGGAAACGCGAACGGCCCCGGAACCTGTAACGCACTTTGCGTTACAAAAAGCGTTACCAGAGAAGAGAAGAGAAGAGGAGAGTACAGACCTCCTCCCCACAATCCCCGCCCACATTCCGCCACCTCCCTTCGCCGCGTCGCCGCAGGCCGCAGCGGCTGCGCCGCTCGACGCGGCGAGGGGCGAGGGCGCTGTCGAGTGGACGAATGCACTGAACCTCGAAGCCTTGAACGGCCATGAGGATCGCGATGCCCGCCATCCCGCTCATCCGCTCCCGGCGTCCGAACCGCGAACGTCCCCACGACCATCCACGGAATCTTCCGCATCGCTCGCTCGGGCTGTCGCCACCGTCCTCTTCACCCCGCCGACCCTCGATCGTGCCAAAGCCTTCGCGCCCAGTGCCGGAATCTCCGCCGAGGTCGCGCATATCTGGTGGCACGAATGCGAAGCCCGCCCACTCGCCGCCACCGGCCACTACACCGACCGCGACGGCAACCCGATCCGCAACTGGCAGGCCCACCTCACGAGCTACGGCCACAAATGGGTGTCCAACCAAGCCCGGCGGTCCTGCACACCCGCGCCCACGCACAACTCCGGCGGCTACGCCCCACCGCGCCGTGCCGGGGCCACACCTCCGGTCTACGTCGCTGGAGAAAAGCTATGAACCCGCCCCCGATGAAACACGTCCCCACGCCAGAACTCCTCTCGCTCAACTCCGAGATCGAGCGCCGCCGTCAGCGCCTCGAAGAAGCCGGTCATGCCACCGAGCTCGAGCGGCGCGAGAGCCTGCTTCCGTCCGTCCCCGACCGCGTACTGAGCGTCGCTGAGGTGATGCCCCCGGCCCTGGCGGTCTTCGAGCGCCTCCAGAAGAAAAGCGCGCAATTCGAGGACGAAATGCGCCGTCGCATCGCCACCGCGCCGCCCTCCATCCCGTGCGAGCACCATCCCGAAATTGCGTGCCCCATTCATTTCGAACTCACCTGCCAGCGCACGCGCGAGCGCCGCCGGGAACCTCTCCCTCTCCCTCTTCATCGTCCCCTTCCTCCCGATCACAGCGCACACAAATCCGCTCCGAACGACACCCACGCCGCCGCCGAGATTTTCGAGCCCGCCTACGCGCGCTGTCCGCGCTGCGAAGCGGACCGGTTGCGCGAGCGCCGCCGCCGCTACTGGTCGCGCCGCGGAGTACCCGAGCGGGTCCTCGACGCCACCTTCGCGACCTACGAAACCGCCACCACCAGCCACAAGGAAGCCCTCCGCCTGGTGAAAGACTGGTCCGCGCGCGGCGGCAATTTCCTCATCCTCATCGGTTCCCCCGGCACCGGCAAAGGCCACCTCAGCGCTGCCGCGCTCAAAGCCCGCGGCAGCGGCCTCTGGATCGAGCACACCGGCCTCATGACCGCCCTGCGCGCCAGCTACCAGACCCACACCACGCAGGACGTCATCGCCGCATGGCAGGACGCCGAGGTCCTGGTGATCGACGACCTTGGCGTGAGCGGCGGTGGCCGCGACGAAGAATCGCTCCTCTACCAAATCCTTTCCCATCGCCACGACAAACGCCGCCCCACCATCCTCACCACCAACCTCCCTCACGAAGAACTTCGCACCGTCCTGGGTTACCGCCTCCTGGATCGGATTCGGGAGGATGTGGTGCAGGTGGAGATGTTGTGGGCTTCGTGGCGGAACCGGGCGGAAAAATCATGAAGATCGTTCGTCACGATGGAAACGCCTACGCTTGATGCCATCTGGCGGACGCCCCGTCCCCGTCATTCTGGGAACGAAGAACCTCCGAGGTGGTGGCCGTATGGGACAAGCGGGAGCCGGTGCCTTTCGGGCGAGTTGATGTCTTCCGGCATCTGACACCTCGCTGGTGAGGAAAGGCAGAGATCGGCTCGCCCAAAAGGCACCGGCCTCCACCAGCCCCTCATCCGCCGCCTCGCAGGTTCCTCGCTTCGCACAGGATGACGGGTTGGGGGAGCGCGTCAGATAGCAGAAGCGCTCGTCACTCGGTAACTGGTTTTTACATCACTCCATCACTGATTACTCGAACACCCCAAGACTCCACCGCCACGCGGCGCGGGAATGAAGTGACGGAACGCGCGGGAGCGCGTCCCTCCGAGGCTACTCCCCCTTCACCGCCGATTTCGCCAGGGCCACATCGGAGTTCGTCGCATACGCGCGCATGGTGTGTTCCACGCCTTCCTCGGTTTTGAAGATGTAGAGGCCGGCGGGGTAGAGCTTGCCTTTCCAAGTGTCGCCGTCGGCGGCGCGCAGGTCGTAGACGTAGCCTTCGCCGACTTGGACGGTGGCGCGGGTGTCCTTGTCCAGCATGGTGCGCGCGGCGCGGCCGGTCTGGGTGGTGATGCGCACGTACGCGCCCTTGGAAGTGCCCTGGAGAACGGTGGCGGTGGCCTCGATGACGTCGGCTTCGATCTTGATCCGGCGCTGCTGCTCTTCGAGCGAGGGCTGATCCTTTTGGATGGTCTCGATGCGCGCGGCGCGGCTGCGGATGGCGGCGGCTTGTTGCTCGACGAGTTGCTTGCGCAGGGCGGCCTGCTGGGCGCGGTACTCTTCGGCTTTCTTGTAGTCGAAGTTGAAGCGTTTCTGCGTCTCTTCGGTCAGAGCCAGGAAGGGGATTTTTTCGATGCCGGCGTCGGTGATGAGCACGAGGCCGTCGGGTTCGACCCGGCTGAGATCGCCGGTGACGGTCTTGCCGTTCGTGAGCTTGAACTCCTCCGCGTAGACGGCGGAGGCCAGGAGTCCGAGAGCGCATATCCAGAGCCGCGATTTCATCCAGTTGGCGGTAGCACAGGCACCTGTCGGTGTCACGCGGCAATGCGGAGGGGATTGGCCGCAAAACGGGCTCGGCGAGACGAATCAAATAAGACGAACGCGCCAGGGCACCGGCGCACTACAGGAACGCAAGCGCGGATCAGGGCGGGTTCTGACGCCCCCCTGACCGTCGTATCAGGGTGTTTACAAGCGGGCGCGGCTGGATCATTATCCCCGCCGTGTGCGCTGGATGCTGCCATAGCCCAGCCCGGTCTGGCCGGGAATTGGGTAGGGATTGACAAATGTAACTGAGGCGATTACATATACTCTCGTTATGGCTGCAAGCTGTCGATTTGCTTTTGCCGTTCATGTCCTGGCGGTGCTCGCTCTCCGGAGAGCGACCGGCGGGGCTTGCTCGGATCGGCTGGCCAAGAGCGTCAACACGAATCCCGTGGTGATCCGCCGCCTGCTCTCCCAGCTGCGCAAAGCGGGGCTGGTCACGACCCACAAGGGCGCAACCGGCGGTGCGGCGCTCTCCTGTGCGCCGGAGGCGATCGCGCTCGATGCAGTCTACCGGGCGGTGGAGACGGCGCCGTCCTTCGGGCCGCACCGCAACCAGCCGAACCAGCGCTGCCCCGTGGGCGCCGGGATCGAGCGGGTGCTCGATGAAGTCTTTTCCTCGGCACAGGCCGCCCTCGAATCCGAGCTGGCGCGGCGCACGCTCGAGGATGTCCTGCGGGCCATGGCCATCGCCGAGGCCGGCACCGCCCCGGCCAGGCCCAAAGTGGCGGCGTCCCGCGGACGCAAGGCCGCCTGATCCCCTTCCCGCGAATCTCACCAAACCAACCCAACACCCACCCTGCACGTCACCATGCTCCTCGATACCGCTCATGTCGACCCACCGGTCCTCACTCCCACCCTCGATCATCGCGAGCTGCGCCGCGATGAATTCTGGCGGGAAAAGATTCCCGCTTACCAAAAAGTCAGCGCCGCGGATTTCCGCACCCACACTTTCCAAAACCGTCACACCATCACCAACCCGCGCCAGCTCCGCGAAACGCTCGGCGCGCTCGTTCCCGAATCTTTCTACGCGGACCTCGAAGCCGCGATCGCCCATGCGCCGATGGCGATCCGCATCTCGCCCTACCTGCTGAGCCTTATCGATTGGACGCAACCGCTCAGCGACCCGATCCGCACGCAATTCCTGCCCCTGCGCTCGCAGCAACAGGCGGATCACCCGATGCTCCAGTTCGACTCCCTGCACGAGCAGGAGGACTCGCCGGTGCCGGGCCTCACGCATCGCTACCGCGATAAAGCGCTCTTTCTCCCGCAGCTCAGTTGCCCGGTCTATTGCCGCTTCTGCACGCGCAGCTACGCGGTGGGCAATGACACGCCGGGCGTGGAAAAGCTGGCGCTTTCCGCGAGCCTCGCGCGCTGGGAGCAGGCCTTTACCTACATCGCCAATCAGCCCGACCTGGAGGACATCGTGATCTCCGGCGGCGACAGCTACAATCTCAAGCCCGACCATCTCCAGATGATCGGCGAGCGCCTCCTGCGCATGCCGAATATCCGCCGCATCCGCTACGCCACGAAAGGGCTGTGCGTACTCCCGCAGAAAATCCTGAGCGATCACGCGTGGACCGATGCGCTCACCCGCGTGGTGGAACTCGGCCGTTCCCTGCACAAGGACGTGGTCGTGCACACGCACTTCAATCATCCCGCGGAAATCACCGGCATCACGCAGGACGCGATGGACGTGCTCGTGGAGCGCGGCATCCACGTACGCTGCCAGACGGTGCTCCAGCGCACGGTCAACGACGATGCCGCTACGATGACGCTGCTCGTGCGCCGGCTCAGCTACGTGAACGTGCATCCCTATTACGTCTATGTGCACGACATGGTGCCGGGCGTGGAGGACTTGCGCACCACGCTGGCCACCGCGCAATCGCTGGAGAAAAATGTGCGCGGCGCCACGGCGGGCTTCAACACGCCCGCCTTTGTGCTCGACGCCCCCGGCGGCGGCGGCAAGCGCGACGTGCACAGCCCTGAGCTGTACGATCGCGCGACGGGCATCAGCGTCTTCAGCAGCCCGAGCGTGAAGCCGGGGAAACAATTTCTCTACTTCGACCCAATCGCCTCGCTCGATGATGAGCATCGCCACCGGTGGACGATTCCCACCGAGCGCCGGGCGATGATCGACGCGGCGTTGCAGGGGTAGCGTGGGGCTCATAAGTCCCATCGGTCCCCTACGTCGCATCCGTCCCATGGGACCTATGCGACGGATGGGACGGATGGGCTTCATCACGCATCGCCGGAGAGGGTGGCCAACGTAGGCGGCCTCTTCCCAGAGCCGCTCGATCGATATGGCATCGAGCCCGGCCGGGGATTTTGTCGGGGCGCTTCCGCCACGACCGAAAACGGGCGGTGGGTCGCATCGATCGAGCGGCTCTGGGAAGAGGTCGCCTACTTTGCAACCGTGCGGCGCGGGTGGGGTTTGCCACGGGTGTTCGTCTCGGGTAATACACCTGCGTCGTTCCATCCCCACCTCCTCCTCTCTCCTCACCGCCCATGAAACTACCGCGCTGGATTTCTCCCGAAACCGGTTCCTCCTTTTTTCGTTTTGCCGTCCTGTCCCTCGTCGCGGTCGCGCTCACGGGTTGCGAGACCTGCCACAGCTCCCATTCGGAATGGCGGGAAATGTGGAACGACTTCGTCGACGAACACCGGACCTGCCACAATTCCCCGCCGGACCGATGGACGCGCGAGGACCTGGTCGACCATCGCTTGACGCTCAAGGACATCGAGCGGGTGGAGTCGTATCTCTTCGACGATGACGGCGACGCCCACGCCACGATCGGGCAGAAACACGATTTCGCGGATCGGAAGTTCTGCTGGAAAATCCACGACGGACGCTTGCAGATCTTCGATGACCACCACTGTCTCTACGAGGATTTGACCCTCATGTCCCTGGAAGGCTCGCACGTGCTGGCCAGGCGGCCGAACGGCCACCTTCTCCGCTACGAGCTCACCGGCGGCGTTACGACTTCCATCGGCGTGGAGCGCAATTTCAAGTCTTCTTCGCGTTGAGTCGGCGGCGGAGTTTCCGTTGCCGAGGAGGAGACGCCGTGTAGCCTCCGTGCGAGATGATCCCGATCCTTGTCCGAAAATTCCCCCTGCGCGTCGCAAACCTGTTGTCCTCCCCGGCGCCGGCGGGATTGGGAACGGCGATCTGCCGCGGCGCGCTGGCCCTGCTCGTCACCATCACGTTTTCGGGCTGCAGTATCCTCGGTATGTCCGCGATGGCACTGTCCGACCCTGACTCGAATGCGCACACGGCCTGGGCGCGGGAGGACGTGGCCGGGCATACGCTGACGCTCCTGGATCCGAATCGGGTGGAGTCGTTTCAGTTTTCCGATGGCGGGGTCGCCACCGCGAATATCGGCAAGGGGAATATGGATCCGGATTACCGCTGGAGGATCGTGAAGGGAGACCTGCAAATCTTCGACCACAAAGCGCTGTATGAAGACCTGACGCTGGTCACGATCAACGGCGGCTACCTGCTGGCCACGCGGAAGGACGGGAAGCTGGCGAAGTACCGGTACGAGTAGTTACTTCGCCGGGATCTCGTTCAGCGTGTAGTAGCCGACAGGGTGCAGCACGGGTTTGCCATCGGCGGAGCGGACGCCGTCGAAGTGCAGCTCGTGGATGTCGCCCTTGATGATCTGGTCGAACGTCAGCCGGACCGATTGATGATCCGCTCCCACCACTGCCTTGGTGAGCTTGGGGATCACTTCGTCCACTTCGGGGCCGCCGTATTGCGCGCGGTACGCGTAAGTAAAGTCCCGCGCCGAGTAGCTGGCCAGGTCGGCAGCGGTCTTCGGGTCGACCGGCTGGGTGAAGGTCAATTCAAAGCCATCGGGCTTCGCACGCATCTCACGAACTTCAAAAGGCACCTTGCCCGTCCAATCCACGCGCTCGAAGGAGAACGGCTTCCCGCCTTTCGCGCCCCAACCACGGTCGCTCCCTCCGGTGAAGAGCTGCCCGTCGTCGTTCATGCGTCCGCCGATCGGCCCCGACTTGAGGCCCTTCAAAAACGGAAACACCGCGCCCTGCTTCACGCCGTTCACTTCCTCCAGATAGGCGCGTGAAACGATGGAGTGGCTTTGGTCCGCGATGAAAAGCTGCTTTTGGAAGGGGCCGAATTTGCCGTTGCTCAGGTCGCACACGACGAAGGACGACGAGTTCCCCATCTTGGAGTAGGGAATCTGAATGGCCGGCGGCACGAATTCCTTGATGCGCTTGCGTTCGGCTTCGATGCGATCGGGGTCCTTGCCCCCGTTTTTCGAGTCAAACGCCTCGGGAATGGGATCCACGGGACGAGGTCCCATGTTGGGGGCGATGTCGTACCACTTGTTGCCACCCGGATGCCCCTGGAACGTGCCGGGAACGAGATGCAGGAGGTCGCAGGGTCCACGCCATGGACCCTGGTTGTCGGTCATGTAGAGCTCGCCATCGGCGTCGAAGCCGACGCCGCCGGGCGAGCGAATGCCGCTGCAGGTCGGGACGAGCGTGCCATCGGGCTTCACGCGCATGGCCCAGCCGCGGAATTCGATATTGCTGGTGAAGGAGCCGGTGAGGCAGAGCATCACCCACAGGTCGCCGTTTTTGTCGAACCGCGAACCAAAGGCGTACTCATGATAGTCGCCGCTCACGCCCCACTTGTCGCAGACCGTGAGGAATTCATCCGCCCGGCCGTCGCCATCGTCGTCCTTCAGCTTGGCGACTTCGTAGCGATTGGTCTCGTAGAGCCAGCCGTCCTTCCAGGCCAGGCCCAGGATTTCGTGCTGGCCCGAGGCGAAGAGCTGGTACTGCACTTTCGACGGATCGCCCGTGGCGTTCGAGACCGTCCAGATCTCGCCGCGCCGCGTGCCGAGCGCGAGCTTGCCGCCGGGCAGCAGCTCGATGGAGCTGACTTCGAGCGCGGTTTCCTTCGGCGTGTCGAAGGTGGTGATCTTGTAGTAGTCGGACTCCTGGGCGTCAGCCGCGTGGAGCGCGGCTGCCGCGGTAGTGAGGAGGAGGCCGCTGAGGATCGAGAGGGGTTTCATGAGCATCGGAGATCGGAGATGGACGTTAGGAAGGGAGAATCTGAAATTTGAAATTTGAGATCTGAAATCCTCAGTGCGCAT
>Ga0207705_10004293_pt1 | contig 10790 bp, 9 predicted proteins | sample KBSC13metaG_FD_184314 | JGI IMG/M metagenome (GOLD analysis project Ga0207705, IMG submission 184314) | Corn rhizosphere microbial communities from Kellogg Biological Station, Michigan, USA - KBS C1-3 metaG (SPAdes) (version 2) | ecosystem: Host-associated > Plants > Roots > Rhizosphere > Soil ...
CAGCCGGTCGACGAACAGATCCCCGTCGTTGCGGACGTCCAGGGCCGGCACCATGGCCGCGTCGAAGCCCGCCTTGCCCACGCCGGCGTGGGGAACCGAGAGCACCAGCGGCGTGTTCGGGGGCGCGCAGACACGGACGTGGACCTGGGACTGGACGGCGGATGCGGCGCCGCTGTTCATCGACGGATGGCTCACGCGTTCAGTGTAGCGCCCGGGCAGCCCGGCTACAGCCGCAGGCGAAAACCCAGGTCCGCGACCAGGCCTCCGGCGTTGCCCGACAGGCGATCCCCGTTCGACAGACGCTCGATTGACACGCTGAGGTAGCGCACCCCGATCAAGAACTCCCCCGGTCTGAGCGGCAGCGCCAGGTCGGCCCCCAGGCCGACCACCAGGCCGGCCGCCGAGCCGCTGGAGATGCTCATGCCCGTCGAGAGATCCGTGGTCGAGCTGCCCAGCCAGCTGAAGCCGATCAGCCCCGCCGCCGACAGCTCGACCGGCCAGCGCGCCGGCACGTGCATCCGCAGCGAGGCCAGCAATGGCAGCTGGTTCAGCTCGGTCTGGAAGGTGTCCGTCTGGAAGGTGGTCAACCCGGTCGGGACGACCGCGTTGCTGTTGACCTCACCGTGGATGTATCCGACGGACAGGCCCACGCTGAACAGCCGCAACAGCCCGCGCCGGGTGGGATAGGGGAGGGCGGCCTCCAGGAACGCGGTCTGCCCGAACAGCCCCCCGAAGTTGGAGATCAGCCCGACCCGCGCCGTCGCGACGGGCGCGGGCGCGGTGTCCACGGCGATGCGCTGCCGCGCACGCAGATCGGGATCGACGACGGCGTCGATGACGGCGGTTCGATCGTGCAGCGCCGGATTGGGCGTGAACCGCGCCGCGTAGGCGCCGAATCGCGGCGGCGGCTCCGCCACCAGCAAGCCGTCGTCGGTGGTGGTCCAGACGATGCGTGAGGTGCTGGTGGGCGTGCCGCGCCGGTCGGATACCTCGGCGATCAGCTCGACGGTGGCGTGCCCGTCCGCCGCCACCTGCTCCCGCGACGCCCGGACCTGCACCGCCATCGGCGGCCCCCCGGTGATCAACAGCTCGCGGCGGGTCTCGGCCTTCCCCAGCCGCGCGTCGATCACCGTCTTCTCGTGTCCCGACCACGTGGCGGGGGCGGGGATGCGCGCCGTCACCACGTCGGCGTCGCCCTCGACCGGCAGCGGCCGATCGTCCAGCGTCACCGTCACGCCCGCGATCGAGGTGTCGTTGTCCCAGCGATCGCGCGCCGAGATCTCGATCGTGGCGACGTCGGACGAGCCCACCACCAGCTGAGGCAGGCTGGACATCACCACCAGCACCGCGGGCGGCCCTGGATGCAGGGAGACGGCCTCGGTGTGCTCCGAGCTGCCGTCACTGGTCGACGCCGTCAACTGCACGGCCCCGTCGGAAGCGTCGCGGGGCAGCGTCACCACGAAACGCGCCTCGCCCACGCCGCCGCCGGTGCGGCGCACGGTCCCCAGCGAGGCGCGCAGATCGATGTCCTCGGGCGCGGCGGCGACGCCCGTGGGTTCGACGGCCCACACGCCGACATCCAGCGTGGTGCCTGCCTCGGCGTCCGTGGGCCCGACGATCAGGACGCGCGGGTAGTCGTGCGTCTGCAGGTTGACCTGCATGTCCTTCTCGCCGCCGAACCGCCCCACCGCCAGGGCCCGTCCCTGATCCACACCCGGCGGCACGACGATGGGGATCGCCACCATCCCGGCGACGCTGGCGGTGACCGGCCCGAAGGAGTGGCCCGCCACCTCCAGCGTCACGCTGGCCCGCGGCTCGGTGCGCAGCGGAAAGGTCGTCGTCGCCGGCAGCGCGATGGTGGCGGTGGCGTGCAGGCGCACACCGGAGGACAGCACCACCTCGGCGGCCAGCAAGGCGGACTGGGGATACCGATCGGGCGGCACGTGAAAGACGCTGGTGAACGTGCCCGGCCTGGCGCCCGGCTGGAATGGCTCGAGGACCCCCACGGTGGCTTGCGGTCGGCCGGGACGGGCGCCGCTGGCGTCACAGCCCGCCAGCGTGGCCTCGACGCGCACGGCGCTGTCCACGCCCAGGGTCAGGCTGGTGCGCTCCGGCGTGAGCGACAGGGCGCATTGGCCCGTCCCCACGCCAGGGGATGCGGGCGCCGCGGCCGGCGCGACGGGCGCGCCACCGGCTCCAGACGTCTGCGGACCCTCGGCGAACGCCGGGCCACCCGCCAGGGCGCAGGCCACGCCGGCCATGATCACCGCTCCGACGCGCACGCCCGCGCTGTCCTCGTGGCGCAGGCCGGACCGGGAACGGCCGTCGCGTCTGCTCACGGCGCGGGACCGGAACCACTGCCCGAGGCGACGGGCAGGGTCAGCTTGAACACCGTCACTGCCGGCTCGGGCCAGGTCCCGGGTGCCTCCAGCAGCACCAGCGCGCCGCCGACCGCGCGCGAGATCTCGCGGCTGACCGCCAGTCCCAGACCGGTCCCCGCCTCGGGCCCCTTCGTCGTGAAGAAGTCCTCGAACAACCGCTCCCGGGCCGAGCGCGCCACGCCCGAACCGTTGTCGGCGACCAGGATCTCGATCGAGGGGACGGCGGCCTGGTCCGCCGGGCGCACCTTGACCTGGATGATCGGGTTGGGCCTGCCCGCCAGCGCGTCGAGCGCGTTCGTGAGCAGGTTCACCAGGATCTGCTCCAGCTCGGAGGGGGCGATGGCCGCGGAGGGCAGGTCGGGCGCGAACTCGCTGCGGAAGGTGACCCCCTTGCGGAAGCGCCAGTCCAGCAGCGCCGCCACGCGCAGCAGGATCGGCGACACCGCCGAGACGCGCTCGGTGTTGCGAGCGGCCGGCACGGACAGGTGCCGCAGATCGCTCACCAGCGTGGTCAGCCGCTCGGACTGCGAGACGATGTGGCGGGCGAAGTCCAGCACCTCATCCCGGTCCACCTGGCCGCGATCCAGCAGCAACTGCGCCAGCCCCTTGATCGCGAACAGGGGCTGTCGCAGCTCGTGGTTCATCTTGGCGGCGAAGCGACCGAACTCCGCCAGTCGTCCCGCCGCGGCCAGCAGCTCGCGCAACCGCCGGTTGTCGGCCTCCAGGGCCAGCATGCGCTCGCGCGAGGGCAGTCCCACCTCGTCGGCGGGCTCCGTCTGCGAGGGGTCAGACCGATCTGTCGGCTTGGCCGTCATTTCTTCCACAGCTCCACGGGGACGGTGGTGAGGTCCGGGGGCCGGGTGCCGATCTTCTTGATCTCGCGCCGCTCGCTCTTCGAGCGTCCGGCGGCGTCGTCCACCTCGACCTCGATAGGGTTCGGACCGGTGTGCATGGCGATGGAGGCGGTGAAGTGGCCCGTGTCGTCGGTGCTGGCCGGCGAACCGTTGACCCGCACCTGCGCGCCCGGCCCCACCTTGCCCGTGATGGGCAGCTTCTCCTCGTGCCGCTCTCCGCTCGGCCAGGCGACGGTCAGCAGGACGTCCTCGGCGATCTTCTCGGGATCGCGGGGGGGCGCGCCCGGCTCGGCGCGGGTCTCGGTCCCCGCGGGGACGGTGACGGCGCGACCGGCGGCCTCGAAGCGGGCCACCCCCTCGGTCGTCGCGACGGCGACGCGCCCGTGCTCGTCGGCCGTGACGATGAATCGCGCCGGCTGCGCGTCCACGTTCGCCGTGCGCGTGTGGGCGGCGGTGATGGCGACGTTGTCGCCGGTCCGGCCCACGTGGGCCAGCACCTTGCCGCGTCGCAGATCGACGCTGGCGCTGTCGCCCGAGATGCTGTCCAGGCGGATCTCGACGCGGTCCCGCAGCTCGATCTCGGTGGCGGGTCCCCGCTTCAGCAGCGCGCGGCCCAGCGTCGTCCTGACCACGTCGTCCTGGGTCAGCACGTCCCCGGGTTTCACCAGCGTCCATACGCCGGTTCGCATCACCTCGACCCGACCGCTGGTCTCGGCGACCTGGAAGATCCGGCTCTCCACCTGCGGCTGAAAGTTCGGCGTGGCCGTACTTCCCCCTGCCAGCGGCGCGGCTGGCTGTCCGGCTGGCTTGCCGCCCACCGGTCGCGAGAAGCGCAGCGCGCCCAGCGCCAGCGCCGCCACCACGACGCCACCGAGGGCGGTGATCACCCAGCGCGCGCGGGGCGTGTGGCGTGGCGACGGGCCGGGCGACGCGGGTGTGCTCATGCCAGGTGAGCGCGGCCCCCGTCCGCCGGAAACGTCATCGTGAAGGTGGTGCCCTGGCCGACCGCGCTCTCGGCGCGGATGGACCCACCGTGGTCCTCGATGGTCTTGTGGACCAGGGACAGGCCCAGCCCCACGCCACTCCAGTCGTCCTTGGTCGTGAAGAAGGGATCGAAGATGCGCGGCAGGTCGGCGGGCTTGATGCCCCGTCCGGTGTCGGTGATCGCCACGCGCACCAGCGCCCTGTCCGGCGCGGTGACCTCGACCGTCAGGGTGCCTCCGTTCGGCATGGCCTTCAGCGCATTTTGCAGCAGTTGCATGAAAGTTTCCTGCAGCTGCGTGGAATTCCCGCGCACCGAGGGGACGTCGGGGCCGAAACGGCGCACGATGTCGATGCCGGCTTCCGCCATCTTCCGGGGCCCGCACAGCTGGATGGCGTCGTCCAGCACGGCCGCCAGCTGCAGGGTCTGGAAGTCCTCGCCCCCCTCGCGCTGGGCGAAGCGCAGCAGGTTCGACACGATGCCGCGGATGCGCAGCGCCTGCTGCTCGATGTCCTTCACCAGCACCCGGGCCGGGTGGATGCCGGGCAGATCCGCCAGCAGCAGCTGCGCCAGTCCCAGCACCCCGGCCAGCGGGTTGTTGATCTCGTGCGCCACGCCCGAGCCCAGCCCGCCCAGCGCCGCCAGGCTGCGGGAGCGCAGCAGCAGATCCTGAGCCTGGCGCAGCTCCTCGGTCTTGTCGCGCACACGCTTCTCCAGCGTCTGATTCCAGCCCTGGATCTCGTCGGTCTGCCGCAGGATCTCCCGCCGGGCGCCGTCGAGCGAGGCCGCCATGCCGTTGAAGGCCTCCGCCAGATCGCCCAGCTCGTCGTGCGCGTGGATGGCCAGCTTCACCTCCAGGTTGCCGGTCGCGATCTCGCGCGACCCGCGCGCCAGCTCAGCCACCCGGTCCGCCAGCCGCCGCGCCAGGAACCGCGCCGCGATGGCGCCCACCAGCGCCGACACGGCGATCCACAGCAAGGTGGCGACGCGGATGCGGCTGACCGGCAGCAGCGCCGCGGCCAGCGTCTTCTCCACCAGGATGCCGAACGGGTAGGGCGTGGCGGGCACGAAGGCGCCGATCACCGGGCCCGCGTAGGTGCCGTACTCGCCCACCAGCTCGGTGGTGGGCAGGGCCGCGGTCAGCGCGCCCTGTGCCGCCTCGGGGACGGCGGGGCCGTTCGGCGTCGCCTGCGGCGCCAGCAGACCGCCGTTGCGGGCGGCGCGCGCCATGCCGATCAGCCGCGCATGCGTGTCGAGCAGCTTCACCTCGGTGTCGTCCGTACCCAGCCCCTCCACGTGGGCGACCAGCCCCCGCAACGTCACCTCGGCGGCCAGGATGCGGCGCGCCCCGGCCACGGTCTGGGTGAAGGCGACCGCCAGCACCACGTGCGGGGTCTGCACGGGGCCGCCGATGAAGACCGGTCCCACCGACCAGCCGTGCGCCAGCGCCCCGGCGACCGGCGCCATCTCGACCAGCGCGTCGACGTCCGGGGCGTGCATCGGCTCGTGCTCGCGCAACGACTCGTAGCGTTCGGGATTGTCCAGGTAGGCGGGCTCGCCCACCAGGCGCGCGCCGTCGTCGAACAGCGCCACGGCCGTGAACGCGTTGCTCTGGTGGTAGACCAGCTGCAGGAACTTGGCCACGCCTTCGCGCGTGGGCGCGGCGTCCCCGTTGCCGTCGCGCGCGCGGGTCAGGTCCAGCACGCGGGAATCCACCCGTAACGTGTCGACCAGATGATCCAGCTCGGACGAGACGTGCTGCGCGACCTGCCGCGCGATCTGTAGCTCACTCTGGTCGACTGCGGCCCGCACCGCCTGCTGGCCGATCCGATAGGACGAGTACCCCACGATGACCAGGGGGACCAGGGACACCCCCAGCGCCAGCAGGGTCAGCTTCGCCAGCAGGCGCGGCCGGATCATTCCTGATCCGCCGGCGGGCAGCCGGGCGACGCCATCGCGGCCGCGTCGTCCGTGTACGTGAACCCGCCCACCAGCTGGCCCAGCCCCGTGACCGGATCCGATGCCCAGACGGTGACCGGCCCCGCGTCGCCGGGGGGCAAGCAACCGACGACCTTGTCGTTCGCGCTGTAAGAAGCGGCGTAAAGCGGGGCCGACGTCTCGTATGTCTTGCCGAAGGAGACGATCACGCCCTCGAGCAGGTCGTTGCCCGCGATCGTCACCAGCACGCCACCGCTGACGGGCCCGCTGGTGGGCTGGATCAGGCGCAGGTTGGGCGGCGCCATGTAGCGGAACGGGTAGGGCCCGTCGCCCACGCCGGCCATGGTCTGCACCGACACCGTGGCGTCATGAGGCAGGGCGTTTCGCGGCGTGAACCCCACGATCGTCCCCGGGTCACGCACGTCGCCGCCCGGCCGATTGTCGGGCGCGTACCCCACGATCGGGTTGGCGTCGATGAACGCCTTGGCGTCGTCTGTGAAGTAGGCGCCGTGGATGATGATGGGCTGCTGGCCTGCCAGCGCGCCGTAGGTGCGCTCGAAGGACACGATCTTGGGCAGGTGGGCCACGTTGACGGCCACGCTGACAGGCGTGACGTTCATGGCGACATCTACCGCCACCACGTCGAACGAGAAGGGGACCCCCAGGCCGTTCGCGGGGTCGAGCGGCGCGACGGCGAAGCTGGCGCTACAAGTGATCTGTCCAGGCGGCGCGTTCGTGAAAGGCTGCGGCGCCAGCGGGCACGAACCTGTGGCGCCGTTCGAGGCGGACCAGTTGACGGCCATCAACTGCCCGAAGCCGTCGTCGACGCGCAGGCTGGCGGTGACCGTCGTGGTCTTGTCGCCCACCCCCAAGGTGGCGCCCGGCTGCGGCACGTCGACGGTCACCATCGGCGGGACGGTGTCGGGCCCCAGCTCTTGAAACGCCGCGTGCTGCAGCACGGGGTGACCGTTCGGTGGCGTCACCCGCAGCGCGTAGAGGCCCGGGGCCAGCTTGGCGGGGACTTCGGCCAGGAACGACGTGCCGGCGACCCCCTCGACCGACTGGATGGTCCCCAGGTCCACCGAGCCGGAAAACCCCGGTTCATCACCGACCAGCGCCATGTGCAGCGCGCCGTCGTCGTAATAGGCCGTCTCGCCGCCGATGTCGACGACCAGCGCAGCCCGCAACATCGGGGCGTGGACGATGATCGGCACCGCAACGTCCGAGTAAGCGACGCCGGGGGTCACGGCGTCGACGGTGGGCGAGGGGCCGAGATCGCTGCACGCCGGCAGGCCCAGCGCGACCATCGAGATCACGGCAACGAAGCCGGCTGTGGCGGCAACCCGCCCACCGCCTGGGGCGGGAAATGGCTGACCGCCTGTGGCGGTCAATCGCTCACCGCCTGTGGCGGTCAATCGAAGAAGGCCTCCGTGCGGATCTGCTTCTTCCGATCGACCCCCAGCGCCACCAGCGCCTTCTTCGTGTCGACGATCATGGCTCCGTTGCCGACCAGGTAGAACGTCGGCGCGCGCAGGGTGGGCAGCAGGTCGACCATGGCCGGGGTGATGCGGCCCTGGCCGCCTTCCCAGTGCGCGGGCGGCGCGGTCAGGAAGATGCGCAGTTCGACCTTCGCCTGGCGGCACAGCTCCTCGATCTCCGCGCGCGCGAACAGATCGGATTCGTGGCGGGCGCCCCAGAACAGCAGCCGCCGCCCTTCGATCGGTCGATGCACCAGCTCACCCAGCATGGGCAGCACCGCCGCCAGGCCGGTGCCGGTGGCCCCGAACACCGTGTCGCCCGGGTGCTCGGAGTCCAGCACGAAGAAGCCATGCGGCCCCGTCATCCGGACCTCGGCGCCCACGGGCAGGTTCAGCAGGAAGTCGGTGGCCGTCCCCTCCGGGATGGCGCGGATGATGAATCGCAGGCGGTCCCCCGCGCTGCTGGGCGAGGCGATGGAATAGCTGCGCTTCAGCGGCACGCCCGCGGCGTCGTTCCCGATGTGCAGCGAGACGAACTGTCCCGCCTGGAAGGGCAGGTGCGGCGGATCCCGCATCGCGAACACGAGATCGACCACCCCTGCGCCGACCGCCGTGCGTGAAGCCAGGACGGCCGTCAGGGGCCCGGCCTTGATGGCAGAGGGCGACGGGGGCATCGCCCAATAGTACCAAGCCTGCCGGGAAAAGAACCTTCCCCAGCGGTTTTGGTAAACGCCCGAAGTATGCGCCCGTGCTAGGTTCCCGGCCATGCTGCGAACCGCTTCATCGCAAGATCTCCGGGCGCCCCGCCGGTCGTCGGCGCGGGTGATGATCGCCACCACGATCGCCCTGACCACGGGGTTGCTGGCCCTGGGCGGATGTCCGAAGAAGGACGACGCGCCCAAGGCCGCGGGGCTGGCGCCCAGCGCGACGGCGCCGGGCCCGGCGACCCCGACCCCGACCCCGCCGCCCGCGCCGGCCGTTCCGGCGCCGACAGGCGCCCCCGCCGAGCCCGCGCCCGCGGCGACCGGCGCCACCATCATCGGGCGGATCACGCTGGCCCCCGCCCTGAAGAAGGCAGTCACCGCGAACGACGTCGTCTACCTGACCGCGCGGCGGATGCCCGACACGCCGGGAACGCGCGGGTCGCTGGTCGCCGTGAAGCGTTTCATGGCCCGCGACCTGCCCATCCCGTTCACGCTCAGCGAAGCGGACATGATGTTCAAGAACGGCAGCTTCGAAGGCCTGCTGCAGCTCACCGTCCGGATCGACAAGGACGGCGACCCCATGACGCACAAGAAGGGCGACCTGTTCGGCCTGCTGGACAACGTCAAGGTGGGCAGCAGCGGCGTGGACGTGAACGTCAGCGATGTCCAGAAGGAAGACGAGAACCTGGCCGGCGGCGGTCCCATGCAGGGATCCACGCCGGGAATGCCGGCAGGACATCCTTGAACCGACGCGCGCAAACGCGTATGTCTGTGGCCCGAAAAGCTGGTTTCATCCCGCGACCGAGACCCTGAAACGGAGAGCCGATGCCCGACTACAAGAAGCTGCGCGACATGGTCAGTCACCGTGTGACGTTCGAGTACGACTCCGGGGCCAAGGTCGTCGGCTACCTGGCCTCGTGCGCCCCCGCCACCGGCCCCGTTCAGATGGTCGTGCTGTCGAAGGTGCAGATGCTGGACGCCAGCAACGGCTTGATGGCGCGCTATGACGAGCTGCCGCTGGTGCCGAACGGGCTGCTCTCCTTTCGCGTGACCGAAGGGCCGCTCTGAACCGGGCGGGCGGCTCTTGCAGCAGGGCCGACATCCCGCGGTATCGCCGCCGGTCGTGAAGCGGGCCGGTGCCGTCGTGCACGGGCGCGTCCAGGGGGTGGGCTTCCGCGCGGCCACGCACGAGACCGGCCGCCGCCTGGGTCTGGAAGGTTGGGTCCGCAACCGCCCCGACGGCACGGTCGAGGTGCGCGTGCAGGGCGACCCGCGTACGCTGGAGCAGTTCCACGATTTCCTGCGCCATGGTCCCCGCATGGCGCGCGTCACGAACGTAGATTGGTTCTGGGAGGCGCCGGCGGACGACCTGGGGCCTTTCGCGATCAAGTAGGCTGACGGCCGTCTCGTGACGGTCTGGCCGTTTCCATGAGGAGGTTCGCATGAGCTCTTCCGAGGAAGTTGGTGTCATCCATTCAATGTCCCGCGAAGTGCGCCGGTTTCCCCCGCCGGCCGCCGCGAAGGCGCGGGCGCTGATCGACGAGGCGACGTACGACCGGCTGTACAAGCGATCTGTCGAGCAGCCCGAGGCGTTCTGGGCCGAGCAGGCCGAGGCCGAGCTGGCCTGGACGAAGAAGTGGGACAAGGTCCTCGACTGGCAGCCGCCGTTCGCGCGCTGGTTCGACGGCGGCGAGCTGAACGTCTCCGCGAACTGCCTGGACCGCCAGCTGGAGAAGCGCGGGGACAAGACCGCCATCCTGTGGGAGGGCGAGCCGGGCGAGATCCGCAAGATCAGCTTCCGCGAGCTGCACGCCGAGGTGGGCAAGTTCGCGAACGTGCTGAAGTCGCTGGGCGTGAAGGCGGGCGATCGCGTCGCCATCTACATGCCCATGATCCCCGAGGCGGCGGTGACCATGCTGGCCTGCACGCGCATCGGCGCCACGCACACCATCGTGTTCGGCGGGTTCTCGGCCGACTCGCTGCGCGACCGCATCAACGACTGCGGCGCCAAGCTGTGCGTCACCGCGGACGGCGGCTACCGCCGCGGCAAGGTGGTGCCGCTGAAGGCGAACGTCGACAAGGCGGTGGCGCAGACGCCCACCATCGAGCGCTGCGTGGTGGTCCGCCGCACCGGCGAAGAGGTGGCGTTCGACGCCAAGCGCGACGTGTGGTGGCACGAGCTGATGGCGAAGGCGGATCCGGTCTGCCCGGCGGCCAGCCTGCCCGCCGAGCACCCGCTGTTCATCCTCTACACCTCGGGCACCACCGGCAAGCCGAAGGGGATCGTGCACACCACCGGCGGCTACCTGCTGGGAGCGCACCTGACGACGAAGTACGTCTTCGATCTGCACGAGGACGACGTCTACTGGTGCACCGCCGACATCGGCTGGGTCACCGGCCACAGCTACGTCGTCTACGGCCCGCTGTCCAACGGCGCCACCACCGTCATGTAC
>Ga0207705_10004296_pt1 | contig 10789 bp, 8 predicted proteins | sample KBSC13metaG_FD_184314 | JGI IMG/M metagenome (GOLD analysis project Ga0207705, IMG submission 184314) | Corn rhizosphere microbial communities from Kellogg Biological Station, Michigan, USA - KBS C1-3 metaG (SPAdes) (version 2) | ecosystem: Host-associated > Plants > Roots > Rhizosphere > Soil ...
CCGTGCAAGAGCAGCATGCCTTCCCGTTTCTGCGTGAAATCCTATTGTTCCTGGCGCTGTCCGGCATCCTGATCCCGCTGCTGCAACGCCTGCGCATCAACCAGGTACTGGGCTTCCTGGCCGTCGGCGCCCTGCTCGGGCCGTTCGGGCTCGGACGCATGGCGCAGGATTTCGCGCCGCTCGGCCTGCTCACGTTCCCGAACAATGCCAACGTCGCCATGCTGGCCGAACTGGGCGTGCTGTTCCTGATGTTCATGATCGGCCTCGAGCTCTCGGCTGCGCGCCTGTGGGCCATGCGGCGCTGGGTGTTCGGCATCGGCAGCGCGCAGGTCGTGCTGTGCTCGCTCCTCATCGGCGGCGCGGCATACCTGCTCCTCGACCGCCGCCTCGACGCCGCGCTCGTGCTGGGTCTCGTGCTGTCGCTGTCGTCGACGGCGGTCGTGATGCAGCTGCTGGCCGAGAGCCACCGCACCGCGAGTCCCGTCGGCCAGGCCGCCTTTTCCGTGCTGATGCTGCAGGACCTGGCCGTCGTGCCGATCCTGATCCTGATCGGTGCTCTGGGCAGCAACGACGGCGGCGGCACCAACGTGGCGCTGCTCGCGCTGCTTGCAATGGCCAAGGCGGCCGGCGCCATCGCGCTGATCTACCTGGTCGGCGGCAAGGTCGTGCATCCGCTGTTCCGCGCGTTCGCGCGCCACCGCCAGCCGGACGTGTTCATGGCGCTGATCCTGCTGTCGACGTTCGGCATCGCGGCACTCTCCGCGCTGGTCGGACTGTCGATGGCGCTGGGTGCGCTGATCGCCGGCCTGCTGCTGGCCGAGACGGAATTCAAGCACGAGGTCGAGCTGATGGTCGAACCGTTCAAGGGCCTGCTCATGGGCCTGTTCTTCATGACGGTCGGCATGAACATGGACGTGCTGCAGATCGTGCGGATCCCCCTGTGGCTGGCTGGCGCCGTGTGCTCGCTCGTGCTGCTGAAGGCCATCGTGGTCACGCCGCTGCTGCGCCTGGGCGGCCTGCCGTGGGGCCGGGCCGTCGAAGGGGGCCTGCTGCTGGGCCAGGGCGGCGAATTCGCATTCATCGTGATCGGCTACGCGATCGCTTCGAAGCTGCTCGACGGCGCGCTCGGCGCACGCGTGATGCTGGCCGTCGGCCTGTCGCTGTTCGTCACGCCGCTGCTGGCACGGATCGGGCACGCGATCGGCGAGCGCTCGACGACGAATGCCAATCCGGCCGCGGCGCACCTCACGAACGACGAACTCGATGCGGCGCGCGGCCGCGTGATCATCGCCGGCTTCGGAAGGGTCGGCCAGCAACTGGCCAAGCTGCTGGCCGCGCAGGAGATCCAGTACATCGCGTTCGAGAACGACGCGAAACTCGTCGCGCGGCTGCACAAGGCCGGCGTGCCCGTTTACTTCGGCAACGCGGCGCGGCCGGAGCTGCTGCGCCACGTGCACGCCGACGAGGCGCCCGCGATCGTGCTGACGATGGACCATCCGGCGTCGGCGCTGCAGGCCGTGCGCGGCATCCGGCGCGAGTTCCCGCACGTGCGCCTGTACGCGCGCTCGCGCGACGAGAAGCATGCGCGCTCCCTCAAGCAGGCGGGCGCGAACGTCGTCGTGCCGGAGACACTGGAAGCGAGCCTGCAGCTGTCGGCCTTCGTGCTTGAAGGGATGGGGCTGGACGAGCGCATCGTCGACGACATCGTCGACCGCGAGCGCGACTCGTTCGCCGCCGCCCTCGACGATGCACGCGCGGTCGCGCGCGAAGAACGCCACGTATAATCCGCGCCGAGAACAACTCAACAACGGAGCCCAGATGGCATTTCATCCGAACGGACCGCACAACGGTCCGGACCACCCCATGCCGGGCGCACTCGGCCACATCCGCGTGCTCGACCTGTCGCGCGTGCTGGCCGGCCCGTGGTGTTCGCAAAACCTGGCGGACCTCGGCGCCGACGTGATCAAGATCGAGCGGCCCGGCGCCGGCGACGACACGCGCGCCTGGGGCCCGCCCTACGCGCCGGACGCCGCCGGCCACCCGACCACCGAGGCCGCCTACTACCTGTCGGCGAACCGCGGCAAGCGCTCGCTCACGGTCGACATTGCAAGCGAGCGAGGCCAGGCGCTGCTGCGCGAACTGGTGCGCCATTGCGACGTCGTGCTGGAAAACTTCAAGGTCGGCCACCTCAAGCGCTACGGCCTCGATTACGCATCGCTGAAAGCCATCAAGCCGGACCTCGTGTACTGCTCCATCACGGGCTTCGGCCAGGACGGGCCGTACGCGCACCGCGCCGGCTACGACTTCCTGATCCAGGGCATGGGCGGGCTGATGTCGGTGACGGGCGAGCGCGACGACCTGCCCGGTGGCGGTCCGCAAAAGGTCGGCGTGGCGCTGACGGACCTGATGACCGGCATGTACGCGACGATCGCCGTGCTCGCCGCGCTCACCCACCGCGACCGCACGGGCGAAGGCCAGCACATCGACATGGCCCTGCTGGATACGCAGGTCGCCATGCTCGCCAACGTCGGCAGCAATTACCTGAACAGCGGCAAGCGGCCGAAGCGCTGGGGCAATGCGCACGCCAACATCGTGCCGTACCAGACCTTTGCCTGCAGCGACGGCCACATCATCGTCGCCGCGGGCAACGACGGCCAGTACCAGAAATTCGTCGAGGCCGGTGGCCGGCCGGAACTGGCGCGCGACCCGCGCTTCACCACCAACCCCGCGCGCGTGCAGAACCGCGACGTGCTCGTGCCTCTGCTCGCGGACATGGTGCGGCAGCAGCCGCGTGCCGCATGGATCGCCATGCTGGAAGCGGTGGGCGTGCCGTGCGGCCCGATCAACGACCTGGACGAGGTATTCGCGAACGAACAGGTGCGCGCGCGCGGCATGGAGATCGCGCTGCCGCATCCGACGGCCGGATCGGTGAAACTCGTGCGCAGTCCGATGCGCATGTCGGCCACGCCGGCGACGAGCGCCAAGGCGCCGCCGCTGCTGGGCGAGCACACGGACGAAGTGCTGCGCGACGTGCTGGGCAAGACCGACGAGGACATCGCCGCCCTGCGCGCGGGCGGCGTGGTGTGACGCTGGCAGTCAGTGCAGCTTGTGCTTCAGGTCCGACAGTTCGGCGTGCACGCGGGTGACGGCGGCCTCCAGGTGGGCCGGCATCGTGGGCAGCGAGCGGCTGATGCGCTTGGCTTCGTCGCCCATGTCTTCCAGGCTGTCCACGCATTGCTGGATGCGTTGCTGGTCGTTCGACTGCATGACGTTCTGCGCCTGCTGCGCTTCACGCGACAGTCTTTCGATGCAGTCGCGGATTTCGGTCGGTGCGTCCTGCGACTGGCGACAAGCCTGCTCGGCTTCGTCGATGGTTTGCCGAATATGAGTGAATCGCTGCTGGATTTCGTTTGCTTGCAACATGACGTACTCCTTGCATTGATGGCTCGTGTCCGCATCCCTCGACAGAGATGCGGGGCTGGAGCGTCATGGTAGTCCGGTTGGGAATCGGGGGGCGCACGAACCGTATTGACGAGCTGACTGTTCGATAAAAAATCTACCGGATTTGACGACCGATATCACGTGCTTTCGGCGGGCTGGACGGGCTGGGCGGGCGGCAACGGCGCCAGGCCGCGCAGGCGCAGCGCGACGCCCATCGCCAGCACGAGAACGAGGCCCAGCATGCCGACGACGCCGGGCCAGCCGCCATGCGCCCAGACGACGCCTGCCAGCCAGCCGACGACGCTCGACCCGAGGTAGTAGAAGAACAGGTACAGCGCCGAGGCGAGCGCCTGCGGCGGCCGCGCGCGCCGGCCGACCCAGCTGCTCGCGACGGAATGCGAGGCAAAGAAGCCGAACGTGAACAGTCCCATGCCGGCGACGATGACGACGACGCCCGGCGCCAGGGTGAGCAGCAGGCCGCCGAGCATGGCCAGCATCACGATCCACAGCACGTTGCGGCGCCCCAGCCGGTCGGCCAGCTTGCCGGCCCAGACGGAGCTGAAGATGCCCAGCAGGTACAGCACGGACAGCGTGCCGACGGCCGCCTGGCGCAGGCCGTACGGCGGCGCGAGCAGGCGGTAGCCGATGTAGTTGTACATGCTCACGAAGCAGCCCATCAGCAGGAACGACAGTGCGAACAGCCAGGGCAGCCCGGCGTCGCGCACGTGCTGCGCCGTGCCGTTCACGAGCGCGCGCACCCCGCCCTGCCCCGGCCGGAAGCGACGCGAGGCGGGCAGGCTGCGGTTGAATTCCCAGGCCGCGTACAGGCCGGCGACGCCCATCGCGCCGACGGCGACGCGCCAGTCCCAGACATCGCTGATGACGGAGGCGAGCACGCGCCCGGCCATGCCGCCGAACGCGCTGCCGCCGATGTACAGGCCCATCGAATGACCCAGCGACGGCCCTGCGATTTCTTCGCTCAGGTAGGCCATGGCCAGGGCCGGCATCCCGCCCAGCAGCAGGCCGAGCAGCGCGCGCAGCAGCAGGAGCTGGCCGAAGCCGTGGGCGAATGCGGCGAGGAACGTGAGCACGCCGCCGGCGAACATCGACCCGGCCATCAAGGGCTTGCGGCCGTAGCGTTCCGACAGCACGCTGGACGCGAGCAGCGACACGGCCAGGGTGCCGGTGGCGGCGGACAGCGCGAGGCTGCTCTGGGCGGGGGTCAGGGCGAAGTCATGCGCGAGCAGCGGCATCAGCGGCTGGACGCAGTACAGCAGGGCGAACGTGGAAAAGCCGCCGAAGACCATGGCGCGGTTGATGCGGCGGAATTCGGGGCTGGCGGCGCTGATCGGAGGCGGGGACGACATGTCAGGATCATAGCCGCAAACGACAGCGGCCATGTCCATACAGTCATCCTGCGGTTACGGATACTCCGCGTCGATCTCGGAGCCCGCGTAGTTCTCGAGCTCCACGAACAGCTGCTTCAGGGGCACCTTCCCTGCGATATTCTGCAGGAAGGTACTGTTGCGATAGGCGTCGATGCGATCCGCGACGATCACCCGGTGCGGCGCCGGAATCGCCTCCAGCAGCGCGGCCCAGCCGGCCTCGAAGTCGGACTTGCCCTTGCGTACGGCCTGGACGAAGCGCTCGAATTCCTTCTGCCCCGTGCGCGCGACGATGCGTCCGCCCCCTTCGATGCCGAAGACGATCGCGAGCGCAATCACGCCCTCGGCGTTCAGGTCCGGATCCTTGACGGGGCCTTCCCAGTGATGCCGGCGCAGCCACTGGGCGGCGCGCACGACAGCCTGCACTTCCTGGCGCTGCTTCAGCTGGCCCAGGTAGCGCTCGTAGCCCGACCACGTCTCGCCCGGGTCGGCCGTGCAGATGTCGACGAACAGCTCCTTCAGCCGGCGCGCCGAATACACGGGGTCGCTGTCATACTCGCCGAGCAGCGTGTCCTCCGGCAGCGCCGCCAGTTCGCGGACCAGGCGGAAGCCCTGCTGGAACACGTGTTCCGCGCCCTCGCCCAGCAACACGTCCAGCGCGTCCAGGTCGCCCTGTTCGTCGTCCGTTTCAACCAGGTGCTCGAGGCCCAGCGACACGCCGCCGACCGTGAGCAGCAAGGCACGCTGGATGCCCTCGGCCGTGCGGTCGTTGGTGAACTTCTCGGCCACCATCGCCGTGATGCCCGACAGTTCGTCCGCCAGGCCCGCTGCCTCGTCGGCATTGGCGTGTTGCGGGATCAGCCGGATCGCGCGGATCAGCCGGGGCAGTCTTTCGATGACGATGGCAGGCAGCATCGATGCGTTCGCTCCCGTCACGAGAAGATATCCGTGCCCATGCTGCGGCGGCCGCTGCGGCGTTGCAGGCTGCGGACGGACGGCACCTGCTTGCGCAGGCGGTACAGCAGTTCGCGCGTGCCGCGCTGCTGCAGGTCGGTCTCTTCGTCCGGATCGTCCGGCAGCTCGACGTCCGCGAGGTCCGCCGTGTTGCGGTATTCCGGGAACAGTTCCAGCAGCGAACGCTGCCAGCCGTCCTCGCTGGCCTTGGCCAGGTCGACGGCGAGCGGCACGATGTCGCTGTCGGACGTCGTGTGCACGTTGATGTGCGGACCGCGGTTGTTGATCTCGCCCGCCACTTCGAGGATCTCGCGCGGCGCCAGCGACCACACGATGGCGAACGCCGTCGCGCCGTAGTCGGTGGCGGTCGCTTCCGTCAGCAGCTCATGGCGGCGCTCCTCGTCATCCGTCGCGTAGACGATGCCGTGGATGTGGTTGAACAGGTTCTCGGCGATGCGCTCGGGATCGTCCTCGATCATGTCGTCCGGCCACGTCGCGGCCAGGTACGCCAGGCTCTCGGCCCAGGCCTTCGGCGGCACGAGCAAGGTGGCGACCGAGGTCTTGGCACCGTCGAAGCCGGCCAGGTGCAGTGCCGTCACCTGCGGCGGCAAGGTGGACAGCACCTCGGCCACGGCGTAGTCGCCATGCTCGTCGGCGGCCTGCGACAACGCCTCCTCGGCGTGTTGCAGCGAACCGGCCAGCACGAGCTCGCCGACCTGCTTGGTCAGCGCCGGCAGGTTGGATTTCTTGTCGTCGCTCATTCGCGGTCACCTCCGTCCTGGTCGAACAGCTGGGTGAAGTCGTCGCCCGCCGCACTTTCGTCGAGCTCGTCGTCGTCGCCTTCGTCATCCCGGGCGAGCTGGTCGAGCGACTGGTCGTCGTCTTCCCAGCGGGCCTGGTTCTTGTACAGGAACGCCGTCACGATGGCCTGGCGGGCCAGTTCCGGATGGTTGTCGCAGATGGCGGCATACATGGCGCGGCCTTCGTCGTCGCCGTCGCAATCAGCCATCGCAAACACTTTTGCGGGATCGCCGCCTTCGTAATCATAGGCTTCGCGGATCAGGCCTTTCGGGTCCGTGAAGCGGATGCGGTCGACGAGCGCGAACGCCATCATGTTGACGTCGTCGAGACCGTCGCCGTTGGCGTATTCGGACACGAGGGCCTGCACCATCATGTCGTAGTTCTTGCGGTTGGGCGGGTCACCCAGGGTGCCTTCGATCTGCCCTTCCAGCTCGCGCGACTGGAAGGCGAACTCCGGATGTACTTTTTTCATGATTGACTCGTATTCTGTTGGGTATGCTCAGGCGGCCAGCCGGCCTGCTCAATTTGGCAAATTCGCGCCGTTCAGGGCGAACACCGAGCGCCACAGCTCGAATGCCTCGCTTTCCGCGTCGAGCACGATGCGGTGGTTCACGCTCTGGTCGTATTCCGCGCGTTTCACCGGGTCGGACAGGACCTCGTAGGCCTTCGTGACGGCCTTGAAGCGCGCTTCCGCGCCGGGCGCCTGGTTGCGGTCCGGGTGGTAGCGCATCGCCAGCGAACGGTAGACCTTCTTGATGTCGTCGTCGCTGGCATTGGGCGCGACGCCGAGGATCGCGTATAGATTTTCCACTTGAGAACTCTCCGGCACGGCAATAGCCGAAAAAACATTAAACCGCGATTATCCTATAGAAAACGCCAACTTGACAGGCCGCCAACCGGAACCCCGGTCACCCAGTATGCGGACAGCCCTCCACGCGGACCGTGCGCTTGACCACATAGCGGACCGGATGGCGCCTTCTACGGTAAAATGCCGGGAATCACACCCATCTCCAATAGGTTTCATGAGTAACGACAAGAACGCTGCAGCGGCTACCCCGTCGCCGAATTTCGTCCGCGCGATCGTCGAATCCGACCTCGCCACGGGCACCCACACGCGTGCCGGCATGCCGTCCGTGATCACGCGCTTTCCGCCGGAGCCGAACGGCTACCTGCACGTGGGTCATGCCAAATCGATCTGCCTGAACTTCGGCCTGGCACGCGACTACCAGGGCCGTTGCCACCTCCGTTTCGACGATACCAATCCGGAAAAGGAAGACCAGGAATACGTCGACACGATCATGGACAGCGTCAAGTGGCTCGGCTTCACGTGGGAGCAAGGCGGCCAGGAATACCTGCATTACGCCAGCGACTACTTCGACCAGCTGTACGCGATGGCCGAGTACCTGATCCAGAACGGCAAGGCCTATGTCGACAGCCAGAGCGCCGAGGACATGTCGCGCAACCGCGGCAATTTCGGCACACCGGGCACGAACTCGCCGTTCCGCGACCGCCCCGTCGAGGAATCGCTGCAGATCTTCCGTGACATGAAAGCCGGCAAGTACCAGGATGGCGAGCACGTGCTGCGCGCCAAGATGAGCGAGGATGCGATGGCCTCGCCCATCATGACGAACCGCGACCCGGCCCTGTACCGCATCCGCCACGCGCACCACCACCGCACGGGCGACAACTGGTGCATCTACCCGATGTACGATTACACGCACCCGATCTCGGACGCGCTGGAAAGCATCACGCACTCGCTGTGCACGCTGGAATTCCAGGACCACCGCCCGTTCTACGACTGGCTCGTGGACACGCTGGCCGATGGCGGTTTCTTCGAGCGCCCGGTGCCGCGCCAGTACGAATTCGCGCGCCTGAACCTGACGTATGTCGTCACCTCGAAGCGCAAGCTGCGCCAGCTGGTGGATACGGGTGTCGTGAACGGCTGGGACGATCCGCGCATGCCCACGATCGTCGGCCTGCGCCGCCGCGGCTACACGCCGGAATCCATCCAGCTGTTCTGCGAGCGCATCGGCGTCTCGAAGGCCGACGGCTGGATCGACATGAGCACGCTGGAAGGCGCGCTGCGCGACGACCTCGACCCGAAGGCGCCGCGCGCCGTCGCCGTCCTGCGTCCGCTGAAACTCATCGTCGACAACTTCCCGGAAGGCGAGACGGTCGAGTGCAGCGCACCCGTCCATCCGCACCATCCGGAATGGGGTACCCGTTCGTTCCCGTTCTCGCGCGAGCTGTGGATCGAGCAGGAAGACTTCATGGAAGTGCCGACCAAGGGCTACCACCGCTTCACGCCGCCGACCGCCGACAAGCCGGGCTCGCGCGTGCGCCTGAAGTACGGCTTCGTGACCGAGTGCACCGGCTTCGACAAGGATGAAGCCGGCAACGTCACCGCCGTGCACGTGAACTATTTCCCGGACTCGAAATCGGGCACGCCGGGCGCGGACAACTACAAGGTCAAGGGCAATATCACCTGGGTCAGCGCCACGCACGCCTTGGCCGCCGAGGTGCGCCTGTACGACCGCCTGTTCCTCGACCCGCAGCCGGACGGCGGCGGCAAGGACTTCATGACCGCGCTGAATCCAAACGCGCTGGAAGTCGTCACCGCGTATCTCGAGCCGGGTCTCGCCCAGGCCGCGCCGGACCAGCGCTTCCAGTTCGAGCGCCACGGCTATTTCGTCGCCGACCGCGTCGATTCGCAACCGGGCAAGCCCGTGTTCAATCGCGTCACCACACTCAAGGACAGCTGGGGCAAGTAAGAAGTCGCTTCCCGTACGAGCCCGGCCTGCGCGCCGGGCTTTTCTTTGACCGAGACAACTCCCCAATCTGCTAGGTCCGGCCGGCGCGCAAGACAAGTAAGTTGCAATTAATTAAGAACATTCTCTCTGCCTGCCTGCGGAACCTCATGTCGATGACGCTGCGAGACGCGTTTTCCGTTACCCGGTTCTCGTTCTGGACCGGCGCCCTGCTGTCGACGCTGGTCGGCAGCATGCTGTACATCGTCACGGCGCGTTCGATCGAAAGCGACGCGCACGAACGCTTCGTCCGGCACGCGAAATATGCACAAGGGGTCGTCGCCATGCGCATCAAGTCGTACACGGACTTGTTGCGCGGCGCCGCCAGCATGCTGCAGAGCGATGACACGCACAGCCACCGCCAGTTCCACGATTACGTGCGTGGACTGCACCTGGCCAGGAACTACCCGGCCGTCGATACGCTCAACTTCGCCACCTGGGTCACCGAGGACGAGCGTCCCCGCTTCCTGCATCTCTTCGAACAGGAACTGCGCGAATTCCTTGGTCCCACGGCGAGCCCGGCCATTACGCCACCCGGTATCCGGCCCGCATACCTCGTCGTCACGTATATCGAGCCGGACGCCGCCAATACGCGGCTATATGGGCTGGACCTGATGGTCAATCCGTATTTCAAGGCCCAGCTCGCGCAGTCGCGCGACGACGGCAGCCTGCGCGCGTCCGGCCGGCCGATCGCGGCCCTGTCGAAGCCGGGCGACAGCCACCTCGGCATGCGCCTGCCGGTGTACCGGCACGGGACGCTGTTGACCACGGCGGAACAACGGCGCGCCGCGTATATCGGTTCGCTCGGGATCGCCTTCAGCCTGCCCAAGCTGCTGCAGGGCGTGATGGACGAGATGCCGATTTCCGGCGTGCGCATGACCTTGTTCGACGTCGGTCCGCGCGAGGTGATCGGGCACGACACGTCGACCTGGCCCAAGGTATTGTTCGACAACCGCGGCGATGCCAGCAATCCCACGCCGGCCCTCGACAAGGGTGACGACGTGTTCACGGCCACGCTGCCGCTGGACTTCAACGGCCGCCCGTGGCAAACCATCTACAGCGTACCGAAAACCCGGCTCTACACGGATTTCGACACCTATTACCCGAAGCTGATGATGGCGTTCGGCTTCATCGGTTCGGTGCTGCTGTATGCGCTGCTGCACATCCTGACGTCGTCGCGCCGCGCCGCCCTCGCGCTCGCGCAGGAAATGACGAGCGAACTGCGCGAAAGCCAGACCAAGCTGCAACTGTCGCACCAGAAGCTCAGGCGCCTAGCCGACCATGCATACCAGATCAAGGAAATGGAGCGCAAGCGCATCGCGCGCGAGATCCACGACGACCTCGGCCAGAGCCTGCTCGCGCTGCGCATCGAGGCCGAACTGCTGGCCGGACGCACGAAAG
>Ga0207705_10004297_pt1 | contig 10787 bp, 9 predicted proteins | sample KBSC13metaG_FD_184314 | JGI IMG/M metagenome (GOLD analysis project Ga0207705, IMG submission 184314) | Corn rhizosphere microbial communities from Kellogg Biological Station, Michigan, USA - KBS C1-3 metaG (SPAdes) (version 2) | ecosystem: Host-associated > Plants > Roots > Rhizosphere > Soil ...
CGCACCGGCTCGGCGGCGTGGACCGGTGTCGTCTACGCGCTCACCTACCTGCCCTACCTCGCCGGGCCGTTGCTCGCCGGCATCGCCGATCACCGGTCGCGGCGCAGCATCATGGTCTGCCTCGACCTCGCACGCGGGCTGCTCATCGCGGCGATGGCTCTTCCCGGCATGCCGCTGGCGGCGATGTGCCTTCTGCTCGTGGTCGCGACATCGCTGTCCCCGGTCTACGACGCAGCCCGATCGGCGACGCTGCCGGATCTGCTTCCGCGCTCGCTCTATGCAACCGGCCTCGCGATCTTCACGATCACGACCGAGGGCGCTCAGGTGCTCGGCTTCGCCACCGGCGGCTTGCTGGTCGGCCTGACCGGTGCCCGCCCGGCGTTGGCACTGGACGGCCTCACGTTCCTCGCCTCCGCGGCACTTGTGCTGCTGTCGGTGCGTGACCGGCCCGCCCCGGCAACCTCGGAGCGACCGCTCGGGTTCCGGGCGTTGCGTTCGGCGTCGGCGATGGTCTTCGGCTCGCCCTTCCTCCGCGCGCTGCTGGCCCTCGCCTGGCTCAACGCACTCTGGATGGTGCCGGAGGGGCTGGCCGCGCCGTACGCCGCTGAACTGCACACCGGCGCGGCCGGCGTCGGTGCCCTGCTCGCCGCGATCCCGCTCGGCTGTGTCGTCGGCGCCGCGATCCTCGGCCGCTTCGCCGAGCACGAGCGGCGGCTTCGGCTGATGCGCCCGCTGGCGCTGCTCGCGGCCGCGCCGCTCGCGGCGTGCCTGCTGCATCCCGGCCTGGCCGTGTCGCTGGTGCTCTGGGCGCTCTGCGGGGTCGGTACGGCGTATAACGTGCCGGCCAACGCCGGATTTGTGCAGGCGCTGCCGAATGCCCGTCGGGCGCAGGCGATCGCGGTCGTCACCACCGGCATGGTGCTCGGCCAGGGGCTGGCCGTCGTGCTGGGCGGAGTCCTGGCCAACGTGTTCAGCCCCGCGGCTGTTGTCGCCGGCGCCGGACTGGTCGGGCTGTCCGTGGTGGTGATCCTGTCGCGTACCTGGCTGAGTGCTCCGGACGTGATCGACCTGCGCGGGAACGCCGCCCCCGTCCCGGTGAGCGCCGCTTCGTAGCGGTCGGGTGTCGACCGCCACACCTTCGAGAACGCGTCTGCCGCGCCGCTGCCGTCACACCCACCGCCTCCGGCGAGGACGACTGCGAACCGCCGACCTGTACCTATGGCCGGTGCATCTTCCCGACCAACGTCCGCACGCTCGCCGACCTGTTCGACGCCCGGGAGATCCCGTGGAAGATCTACCTGGAAGGGATGCGACCCGGGCGTGCGGCCTCTGTCAGGCATCTGGACGTAGCACGGAAGCCGTCGCGCGTCGCGTAGGTTGGTCGACGCCATGCGTCTCGTCATCGCTCGTTGCTCCGTCGACTACGCCGGCCGGTTGACTGCCCATCTACCCATGGCGCCGCGGCTGCTGCTGGTCAAGGCGGACGGGAGCGTCTCGATCCACGCCGACGGCGGCGCCTACAAGCCGCTCAACTGGATGACACCGCCGTGCACGCTGCGCGAGGAACCCGGAAGCTGGACGGTGACCAACAAGGCCGGCGAGACACTGACCATCACGATCGACGAGGTCGTCTCTGACACGTCGTACGACCTCGGTCTCGACCCCGGCCTGGTCAAGGACGGTGTCGAGGCGCACCTGCAGCAACTGCTGGCCGAGCGGTGCGAGGTGCTGGGCGAAGGCTGGCGGCTGGTCCGGCGCGAATATCCCACCGACATCGGACCGGTCGACCTGCTCTGCCGCGACAGCGAGGGCCGGCATGTCGCGGTCGAGATCAAGCGGCGGGGTGAGATCGACGGTGTCGAACAGCTGTCGCGTTATCTGGAACGGCTGGAGAGGGACCCGTTGCTGCGGCCCGTGCGCGGTGTCTTCGCGGCGCAGGAGATCAAGCCGCAGGCCCGGGTATTGGCGGCGCAGCGAGGCATCGACTGCGTCGTCCTCGACTATGACGAGTTGCGCGGGCTGGAGCCGGACACGCCCCGTCTTTGGTGAGTCTCCTCAACGACATCCACGTGCATCGACTGCAGGCATGGCCCGGTCCGCCACCAGCAGGTGGGCGGGCGTAGTGACGGGACGGTGGGACAGACTGTTGAGGTGGATATCACCGCCGTCGGCGTTGTCGGGCTGGGCACGATGGGCGCGGGCATCGCCGAGGTGTTCGCCGGAAACCGATTGCCCGTCGTCGCTGTCGAGATCAATGACGACTTGCTGGCGAGCGGCCGTGCGCGGATCGAGAAGTCGCTGCAGCGCTCGGTCGACCGTGGCCGGCTGGACGCCAGCGGGCGCGACGCAGTGCTTGACCGGTTTCGCTGGACGACGTCACGTGCCGATCTAGCCGGGGCCGACCTCGTGGTGGAGGCGATTCCCGAGCGCCTCGACTTGAAGACAGAGCTCTTTCGTGAGCTCGACGGGATCTGCCCGCCGAGCACGGTGTTCGCCACCAACACCTCGTCCCTGCCGGTGACCGCGCTGGCAGCCGCCACCGGGCGCAGCGGACGTGTCGTCGGCATGCACTTCTTCAACCCGGCGCCGGTGATGAAGCTCGTCGAAGTCGTGCGAACCGTGCTGGCTGACGACGACGCCGTCACGACGGTCGGGCGCCTGGCGGACTGGTGCGGAAAGATCTCGGTCACCGTCGCCGACCGCGCGGGTTTCATCGCCAACGCACTGCTCTTCGGCTATCTCAACGACGCAGCGAAGATGGCCGAACGACAGCACGCGACGGTCGCCGACATCGACGCGGCGATAACCGCGGCTGCTGGCTTCCCGATGGGTCCACTCACATTGATGGATCTCATCGGGCTCGACGTCTCGCTCGAGGTGCTCGAGGTGCTGTATGACGAGACCCGTGACGTCCGTTATGCGCCCTCACCGTTGTTGAAGCGGATGGTCGTCGCCGGCTTGCTGGGGCGCAAGACCGGACGCGGCTACTACCGCTATGCGGGCGCCACACCCGAGCCTGCGGTGTCGTTCACCGTCACGCGTCCGGTGAGCATCGAGGAGCGACGGTCCTCGTCGTACGTGGTGGAGACGTTGCTCTACCCGCACCTCGATGACGCCGTGCGCATGCTCGATGAAAACTACGCGACGGCCGACGACATCGAGACTGCGATGCGATTCGGCTGCGGCTATCCGCGGGGACCGTTCGCGCTCATCGAGGAGATCGGGCCGAAGGTCATCGCGGATGCATTGCAGCGCATGGGGCGGCAGCCATCACCGTTGCTCTTGCAGCTGCCCAACGGCGCATGAGCCCGCGTCGCGCGCAGCGACGCCCGGACGAGTCGCGGCCGTTGCGAACCGAGGCTTTTCCCGCGTCGGTCGAAGCGCCCGACGGGACTACCTGGCTGGTTCGCACCGTGACCGGTGCCGCCGCGACGAAGACCTATCGATGCCCCGGTTGCGATCACGAGATTGCACCGGGCGTAGCCCATGTCGTGGCGTGGCGCAGCGGCGACGAACAGCATCGCCGGCATTGGCATCGACCGTGCTGGCAGGCACGCGAACGGCGGCGGCTGCGTGGCTGAAATCCGCGCCAACACAGTGCTTCCGGCCCGGCGCCAACCCGTGACGTTGCACACGGCTGACGGTCTTGCGCTGGTCGGCGAGGTCGCGGCTCCCGCCGACAGCGACCCGGTCGCCACCATCGTGTGCCTGCATCCGTTGCCCACGCACGGCGGCATGATGGACAGCCATCTGCTCCGCAAGGCGGCGAACCGGCTGCCGGCGCTCGCCGGCTATGCCGTGCTTCGGTTCAACACCCGAGGCACTGCGTCGGAGCAAGGCCGCAGCGAGGGAAGCTTTGGCGGCGGCGAGGACGAGCGGCTGGATGTCGCGGCGGCGTTGGACTTCGTCGACTACGAAGACCTGCCGCCGCCGTGGTTGGTCGGGTGGTCGTTCGGGACCGACCTCGCGCTGCGCTACGGGCTCGACCCGTCGGTCCAGGGCGCGGTGCTGATCTCACCACCGCTGCGCTTCTCGACCGATCACGACCTGCAGCGATGGGCAGCGGCGGGCAAACCGCTGGTGGCGATCGTGCCCGAGTTCGACGACTACCTGCGTCCCGCCGAGGCGGGACGCAGATTTTCGGTCGTGCCGCAGGCCCGGATCATCGACGTGCCGGGGGCGAAGCACCTGTTCGTCGGCTACACCGAAACCGTGCTCGACGCCCTCGTTGCCGCAATCACGCCGGCGGCCGCGCCCCTGCCCAAGGAGTGGCCACCGACGTGATGCGCGTCGTTAGCGGGCTGCCAAGTGCCGGCGACGGCGCGCCACGGCCGTCAGCGCCGCGCCGCCGGCCATCGCCGCCAAGCCGGCGGCGGACATCAGGCCGATCTCGGCGCCGGTGAACGGCAACGAGCCGGCCCGGCTTTGGCTCTCACCCAGCACTTGCGCGCCGTTCGGCGAAGTGCGGGTCTGCTTCTCGCCCAGCACCTGCGCGCCGCCCGTCGCGCTGCCGCTTTGGGTCGCTGCGTTCTGAGCTGCAGAGTTCTGCGCCGTCGAGGGCTTGGTCGCGGCACTGCCGAGCACCTGCGCGCCGCCGGTCGTGCTGCCCGTGGCCTGCTGTGCGTTCGAGGCGGCAGCACTCGACGTCTGGGCGCTCGCGCACGGCTGCAGCCAGAAGACCTTGTACTTGTGGCCGCCACCCTGCCCGGTGTCGACCGTCAGCTTGATGTGCCAACCCTGGTGAGCGGGCGACCCGAGCGCCGACGCCACCCCGAGGTTGTCCGCGCTGAACGGTCCGAGGTCGCCGTCGTAGTCGTTTCCGGCACCGCCTGCGGGCGTGTTCGACGTGAGTTGCGTCGGTGTGCCGTCGTTGACGGTGAGCTGGGTGTCTTTCCCGGTCGGGGCCTGCCCGGCGAACGATGCCGTCAACGACTGGGCGCTGTCGAAGCCGAAGAACGACACGTAGAAGCTGCACGTCACGTGCGGCTGGTTGTGCGGGTGCGAGTCGCCCTTCACCTGATGAATGAAGACGGTGCCGTTGTTGCCGTTCGGGTCGGACGTCGAGCCCTGCTGGTTCGACGCGTGCTGGCTCGAGTTCCCGTGCTGGGTGCCGTGGTCCGACGGCGCGTCGCCGAGTGCCGGGAGCGCGGCGGCCGTGGACAGGATGAGGGCCGCACCCGTGATGGCGGCCGTGCTGAGGACGCGCGAAACCGCGTCCCGCGAGGTGGCGGGCATGACGACTTTTCCTCCGTGGGGCCGGCAAAATGACCTGATCGGCCGCGACCCGGCGCTCGCGGTCTGTTGGTGCGTCAATTTCCCGCACCCGATTCGCGGCAAACTACCTAATTTTGCGTAGAGTGACCGACTTGGCGCAGAGGGTCACGTCTGGATCAGGTGCTGTCCTGCCTCGGGAAGACGACCTCGGTCAGGATCAACTGCACGCCGGCGGCGATGGGCACGGCGATCAGCGCACCGATGATGCCGAGCAGAGCCGCGCCGAGCAGGGCCGCGACGATCGTGATGACCGGCGCGACGTCGACCGTCTTCTTCATGATTCGTGGCTGCAGCACATAGTTCTCGAACTGCTGGTAGGCGACGTAGTAGATCCCGGTGGCGATGCCCGGCACGACGCCGTGGAACAACGCCACCGCGGTCACACCGATCGCGCCCAACGTGGCGCCGATGAGCGGGATCAGGTCGGTGATCGCGACGAACATCGCCAGGGCGATGGGATACGGGATGCCCCACGCGACCAACCAGATGTACGTCGCGAGGCCCGCGACGAACGACGTCGCGAGGTTGCCGAGCACGTAGCCGCCGAACCGATTGAGAATCTCGTCGGTGAGCAGCCCGACGCGGGCGCGTCTGTTGCGCGGCACCATGCGGAACAGCACCGACTTGATGCCAGGCATGTTGGCCAGGAAGTAGATCGTGAGGATCACGACCGTCAGCAGCGAGGCGACGAACCCCAGGATGGCCCTGCCGACGCCAACCACCCCGCCGAACGAGTTGACGTCCACACCCTTGTTTGCGCGCTCCGTCACCGTCCGCGTGATGTGGTAACGGTTGTCGAGCCGCTTGAACGTCGGGTTCCCGTCCAGTCGCTTGACGTAGTCGGGTGCGTGCTTCACGAGCTGGGTCGACTGGTGAGCGATCGGTGGCGCGACAGCCGCGACGAAACCGCCGAAGAAGCCCAGTGTCACGAACACGATGACGAGCACCGCCAACGGCCGGCGCAGCCCGCGGCGCACCAACCAGCGCACCGCCGGGTCGAGACCCACCGCGAGGAATGCGGCGATGAGGATGAGCAGGAGCACTTGTCGTGTCGCGATGACGGCTTCGACCAGAAGCAGCGCCGTTGCGACGCCCAGCGCGCCGATGAAGCCGACGATGAACGGGTGGTCGCGAGCGATCCGCCGACCCGGCCGCCCGAAGGGGTTCTCCTCGTCGGCCTGCGCCTCCACTCGGCGCGCTGCCGTGTCGAGCAGAGGGTCGTTCCCCTCCTCCGCCTCGGCAGCGCGCCGCGACTCATTGGTCTGCTCGGCCACACCTGCCTCAATTCCCGGAGTCGGGTTGGTCACGCCGCCGCCGGGCATCAGCCTGGCACGGCACCGACCGAAATGACCGACCTGTCAGACCCACACGTGGCTATAGCAACCCCACCGTCTGACAAGTCGCTCACGTGCTGGCGGAGGCTGCCTGCACCAACTCGGTCAGCACGCCGGTCACGCTCTTCGGGTGCAGGAACGCGATCGAGGCGCCGAGCGAGCCGTGTCGGGGACGCTCGTCGACGAGGCGAATCCCGTCGGCGCGCAGCTGTTCGAGCGTCGCCGCGACGTCGTCCACGCCGTAGCCGATGTGATGCACGCCTTCGCCGCGCGCGGCGAGGAACTTGCCCACCGGCGTGTCGTCGGCGAGCGGTTCCAGGAGCTGGACGTACGACGCACCGCCCGGCGCATCAGACACGCTCTGCCCCTGCTCGGCGCCGACGAGAAGCATCGCCTCCCGAACGCCCTGCTCGTCATTGGTCTCGCGGCCGGCGACCGTGAGGCCGAACGTCGCGACATAGAAGTCGATGCTCGCGTCGAGGTCGCGGACGGCGATGCCGACGTGATCGATGCGGCGAAAGATTGGTAACGACACGCGGTTTATCGTGGCAGCATGCCAGGGTCTGTTCTCGTCGCAGGGGCACGCACACCGATCGGCAAGCTGCTCGGATCGCTCGCCGGCTTCCAGGCCGTCGACCTCGGCGGCATAGCGATCGAGGCCGCACTGTCGCGCGCCGGGATCACCGGCGACCAGGTCGACTACGTCATCATGGGGCAAGTGCTGCAGGCCGGCACCGGCCAGATCACAGCGCGGCAGGCCGCGGTCAAGGGCGGCGTGCCGATGACCGTTCCGGCCCTGACCATCAACAAGGTCTGCCTGTCGGGACTCGACGCGATCGCGTTGGCGGACCAGCTGATTGCCGCCGGCGAGTACGACGTGGTCGTCGCCGGCGGGATGGAGTCGATGACCAGCGCGCCGCACCTGTTGGCCGGCGCGCGCAAGGGCTACCGCTACGGCAATGGCACGCTCATCGACTCGATGGCGCACGACGGGTTGTTCTGCGCGTTCGACCAGGTGGCGATGGGGGAGTCGACCGAGCGCTACAACGCCAAGCTCGGCATCAGCCGAGAGGACCAGGACGCCTTTGCGGCGCGCTCGCACGAGCGAGCCGCGCTGGCGCAGAAGAACGGTCTGTTCGATGACGAGATCGTCAAGGTGCCCGTGCCACAACGCTCTGCTGCCGGTAAAGGGGCAGACCCGCTGCTGGTCGACACCGACGAAGGCGTGCGCGGTGACACCACGATCGACGTCCTGGCCAAGCTGCGCCCGGCGTTTGCGGCGGACGGCACCATCACCGCCGGGTCGTCATCGCAGATCTCCGATGGGGCCTGCGCAGTCGTGGTGATGTCGCGGCGCAAGGCGGAGGAACTCGGCGCGCCGATCCTGGCCGAGATCGGTCACCATGGGGTCGTCGCCGGACCGGATGCTTCGCTGCAGGCGCAGCCGGCGAACGCGATCGAGAAGGCAATCGGCCGCGCAGGCGTCAGTGTCGGCGACCTCGACCTGGTGGAGATCAACGAGGCGTTCGCCTCGGTCGCCATTCACTCCACCAAGCTGCTCGGCATCGACCCGGACAAGGTCAACGTCAACGGTGGCGCGATCGCGCTCGGCCACCCCATCGGGGCCTCCGGCGCGCGCATCGCACTCGGGCTCGCCTACGAGCTGAAGCGACGCGGCGGCGGGTTGGGGGCTGCGGCACTCTGCGGCGGCGGCGGCCAGGGCGACGCGCTGCTGCTGCGCGTGCCTGCGTGACGTGCCGCCAATCACGTGACGGTGGTAGCCGACCTCGTCGAGCGGGCGCGGTCGGGTGACGCGCGTGCCGTCGGGCGGCTGATCTCCCTCGTAGAGAACGCTTCGCCGTCGTTGCGCGAGGTGGCGTCGGCACTGATGCCGTACGTCGGGCACGCGCGCGTCGTCGGCCTCACCGGCAGTCCGGGTGTCGGCAAGTCGACGACGACGTCGGCCCTGGTTCGGGCCTATCGGCAGCAGGGGCAGCGGGTCGCGGTCCTCGCCGTCGACCCGTCGTCGCCATTCTCCGGCGGAGCGCTGCTGGGCGACCGCGTGCGCATGCAGGACCATGCGACGGACAACGGTGTCTATATCCGGTCGATGGCCTCCCGCGGCCACCTCGGCGGCTTGTCCTGGGCGACGCCGCAGGCGCTGCGTGTGCTGGACGCGGCCGGATGCGACGTGATCCTGGTCGAGACCGTCGGGGTCGGCCAGGCGGAGGTGGAGATCGCCTCTCTCGCAGACACGACGATCGTGCTGCTGGCCCCGGGCATGGGCGACGGGATCCAGGCCGCGAAGGCGGGGATCCTCGAGGTCGCCGACGTGTTCGTGGTGAACAAGGCCGATCGTGAGGGTGCGGACCAGACCGCACGCGATCTGCGGCACATGCTCTCCCTCGGCGAGCGCCGTGACCCGGACACCTGGCAGCCGCCGATCGTGAAGACCGTCGCGTCGAAGGGCGAGGGCATCGACGAGGTCATCGCAGCCCTGGCCAAGCACCGGGAGTGGCTGGTCGCATCCGGCCGGCTCGATGCGCGCAGGCGTGTGCGCGCGGCCGATGAGATCGAGGCGATCGCGGTCGCCACACTGCGCGAGCGCATGGGTGACGTGCGCGGCGGCACGATGCTCGACCAGCTGGCCGGTCGGCTGGTGGCGAGTGAGGTCGATCCCTACACCGCCGCCGACGAGCTGATTGCCTCCCTCCGCCACGACTAGCTAGCCCACTTCGAACGGCTGGCGACCACTTTTTGGGTCGCCGCTCGGCGTGTCGTGGTCGCCAGCCGTTCGAAGTCGTGGTGGGTGGATGTCAACCGGAACGCGGGCTCGGCGCATCGTTATCAGTGGGTAGCGGAAGGGGGCCATGGACGCGACGGCGGAGCAGGAGTTCCGCGACTTCGTCGTGAGCCGCTCCGCCGCCCTGATCCGGTCGGCACAGCTGCTGACCGGAGACAAGGCGCTAGCGGAGGACGCCGTGCAAGCAGCTCTGGTCCGCGTCTACGGTGCGTGGCCGCGCATACGCCGACGCGATCTGGTGGAGGCCTACGCGCGACGCGCAGTGCATCGCGAGGTCCTGTCATGGCGACGCCGACGTCAGTCGACAGAGGTCGTCGCGCCGCTGCCGCCGGACGTTGCGGTCCTCGATGCGGCAGCGTCGATCGCCGAACGTGACGCTGTGCAGCGAGCTCTGCTGCAGCTGCCGTTGAGACAGCGCGCGGTCATCGTGCTGCGCTACTTCGACGACTTGTCCGAGGCGCAGACCGCCGACGCGCTCGCCATCTCGCCGGGCGCAGTGAAGGCGCATTCCCATCGGGCGCTGAACCGTCTGCGGGTCCTGCTCGAACCGGCCGAGGAGCGTTCCCCCTGAGCTTCGACGACGAACTGCGGAACGCCCTGTCGACGCTGCCGGGCGAGACCGACCCGCTCGACCCCGACCCGATCGTCCGACGAGGGCGGGCCCGTCGCCGTCGGCGGGTGCTCGCCGCCGGCGCTGCGGCGGCGGCGGTTGCTGCGGTGGTGCTCCCGGTCGCGTTGAGCGGTAGCTCTACGCGGCCCGGCGTCGAGACAGCCAAGCCCACACCTGCCCGTACGAGCGACTCCTTCGACCGGTCCTTCCGCGTCGCGCCGCCGCAACTGGGCTTTGTGGGCGGTCCGGCTCCGATCTCGCGGCGACCATGCCGACCGGCGGACGTGACCGCACGGGCCGAGCTGCGGCAGGTGCCCGGTGGCTCGGTCGGCGTCGTCGACATGCATGGCAACGGCTGCTCGCTGGTCGTCGACGGCGGTCCATCGCAGCTGCTCGACGGCGACGGCCACCCACTGGCGGTGCCCCTCGGCGTCGACGGCGTCGGCGTGAACCCGCCGCAGAACATTCGTCCCGATCTCTCGCTCGCCGGGGGAGCGGCTACCTGGGGCTTCGCCTGGTGGGGATCGTGGTGCGGTCCGCCCGCGACGGCCGTCGTACTGGCCCTGCGCGACCCGGCGAACTCAGTGCCACACCCGCGGAGTTACGGCAGGCTCGTCGTTCCGTTGACCGGGCCTGCTCCGCGGTGCCAGGGGCCTACGTCATCCACCCTGGTCGCGGGCGTCGCCGGGGGTGGAGATCAAGGCGTTCTGCCCGTCCCGCCGGACTACCGTGCATTGCGGCTGCGGCTCTCGGCCACATCGGCGCA
>Ga0207705_10004299_pt1 | contig 10784 bp, 8 predicted proteins | sample KBSC13metaG_FD_184314 | JGI IMG/M metagenome (GOLD analysis project Ga0207705, IMG submission 184314) | Corn rhizosphere microbial communities from Kellogg Biological Station, Michigan, USA - KBS C1-3 metaG (SPAdes) (version 2) | ecosystem: Host-associated > Plants > Roots > Rhizosphere > Soil ...
TGGTCGATTCCAGGCTCGGCTGCGGAATGCGCGAACCGGTGACGATGATGTCCTGGCTGCGCTTCACCGGCTCGCCGGTGGCCGACGTGCTGGGAGGCGCAGAGCCCTCAACCGGCGACGTCGTCTGCGGAGCAGTCGGAACCGCGCTGCTGTCAGGCGGGTTCGTGTTCGGGTTCGTGTCCTGCGCAAAAGCAGGGCTCGCCAGCGCGGCCGCGCCGCCAAGAATCGTACCGGCCAGCAGGCCGTTCGGCACTCGAAGTTTCATTTTTGATCTCCCATGGCAATGGCCTTCGCCACGCGCTGGGCGCAACTCATAGGATTTGCTGGCCGGATGGATTGAGCCAGATCAATCGGGTCAATTCGGCACTTTCGATGTTGCAGGATTGCAACGCACGAACGGCGGTCTCCCCGTGCGATATCTTTGCAGCGAAGCGGATCGTTCGCAGCCGTCCTTCCGTTGTACCGCGGCAACGACGGAGGCGGCCTTGGACATCACCGACATCATCCTCGATCATCACGACGAGCAGCGGCGGCTGTTCGCCTTCCTTCGTGAAATCGACCGCGGCGATCGCGAGGCACTGAACGCGGTGTGGAAGCGGCTGCAGGCATTGCTCGACGCGCACGCCGAGGGCGAGGAGCGATTCTTCTATCCCAGGCTTCTGAAGGAAGGCTCGGGCGCGTCCGACGCGGACAGCGCAAGCGACGAGACCCGCGATGCCATCGAGGATCACAACAAGATCCGCGACGCGGCCAAATCCGCCGACGGCCACGAACCCGGAAGCGATTCCTGGTTCAAAGCCGTTTGCAAGGCCGACCTCGAGAACAGCAAGCATATGGCCGAGGAGGAACGGCAGGCCCTCGCCGATTTTCGAAGCAACGCATCGATCGAGGAGCGGCACCGGCTCGGCGTGCAGTTCCTCGCCTTCGTCTCCGGGCATCTTTTGGGCGTGAAGCCGGTCGACAAAAACCCGGAAGCTTATGTGAAGGACCCCGAGCGCGAGATCGCGACGGCCGAAGCTTGACCTTCCGGCCTGACCCCGCCCATGCGCGGCGGCATGAGCGGCTGGAGCTTTGCGATCGATCGCGGCGGCACCTTCACCGACGTAATCGCCCGCTCCCCCGACGGCGAGATCGTCGTCGAGAAGCTGCTTTCGGAGAATCCCGGGCAGTATGAAGATGCCGCCCTGGAGGCGATCCGGCGGGTGATCGACCGCGCCGGCGGAGGCGATGTCGCGTCGGTGCGGATGGGGACGACGGTTGCGACCAACGCCCTGCTCGAACGCAAGGGCGACCGCGTCGCACTGGCGATCACCCGCGGTCTCGGCGACGCTCTGCGCATCGGCTACCAGGCGCGGCCGGAAATCTTCGCCCGTCACATCGTCCTTCCCGAGCAGCCCTATGAGCTCGTGGTCGAGATCGATGAGCGTATCGGCGCCGACGGCGAGGTCGTTCGCCCACTCGACGAGACGCACGCGCGCGCCGCGCTCGACGAAGTTCGCGCCAGCGGCATCGACGCGCTGGCTATCGTGCTGGTCCATGGCTGGCGGTGCACGCAGCACGAGCAGCGCCTCGCGCAAATCGCTCGCGAGATCGGCTTCACCCAGATCTCCGTCAGCCACGAGGTCGCGCCGCTGATCAAGCTGATCGGCCGCGGCGACACCACCTTGATCGATGCCTACCTCTCGCCGGTCCTACGCCGCTATGTCGATCGCGTCGCGGCTGGCCTACCCCGAGCAACGCGGCTCCAGTTCATGCAGTCGAACGGCGGCCTCGCCGACGCGCAGGTCTTTCGGGGCAAGGACGCGATCCTGTCCGGTCCAGCCGGCGGAGTGGTCGGCATGGTCGCAGCGAGCGCACCCCATTTCGGTGAGGAGCCCGTGCGGCTGATCGGCTTCGACATGGGCGGGACCTCGACGGACGTGTCGCATTACGGCGGCCGCTTCGAGCTTTCTGACGAGAGCGTCGTCGCCGGAGTGAGAATCCGCGCCCCGATGATGCAGATTCACACGGTCGCGGCGGGCGGCGGGTCGATCTGCAGCTTCGACGGGATGCGCTTCCGTGTCGGTCCGGAGAGCGCCGGGGCCAATCCCGGCCCAGCCTGCTACCGGCATGGCGGACCGCTGACGGTAACCGACTGCAACCTCTTCCTCGGCCGAATCGATCCCACGGCTTTCCCCGCGGTCTTCGGGCCTTCCGGAGACCAGCCGCTCGATCCCGACGCCTCCCGGTTTGGGCTTCGGGAAGTCGCGGAGGCGCTCGGCGGGACCAAGTCGCTGGAGGAGATCGCTCAAGGGTTCCTCGACATTGCCGTCGACAATATGGCGAACGCGATCCGCAAGATTTCGATCGCGCGAGGCCATGACGTCACCCGCTACACGCTTGCCTGCTTCGGCGGGGCGGGTGGCCAGCTTGCCTGCCGTGTCGCGGACGCTTTGGGCATGGAGCGCATCCTGATCCATCCGCTTGCCGGCGTTCTCTCGGCTTATGGAATTGGGCTCGCCGACGTGAAGGTGATCCGCGAGGAGAGCTGGCTGAAGCCGCTCGGCGAGGATGTCGCGAAGTCTTTCCAATCCCTGGAAAGCGCGGCCGTCCGGTCGCTGCTCGACCAGGGGGTAGAGCAAGCCGCCATCCAGCTGCGCCGTCGCGCCCGGCTCCGCTACGCGGGGAGCGACACAACGCTGGAGCTTCCGCTTGCCTCGCCGGCGCCGATGCGGAGCGCTTTCGAAAAGCTCCACTTCGCCCGGTTCGGCTATGTCGACGAGGCTGCCGATGTGATCGTCGACGCGCTGGTGGTGGAGGGCGTCGGCCGCACCTCCCCCTCGGGGGGAGGTGGCGCGCGAAGCGCGGTGGAAGATGAGTTCATCACCGGCCCCGCCGTCATTACCGAAGCAACGTCGACGACGGTTGTGGAACCCGGCTGGGCAGCTCGCCGAGCCTCCGACGGAACCCTCATCCTCACCCGCGCCACTCCGGCGAACCGCGCCCGCGCAATCGGCACCGACGCCGACCCGGTGATGCTGGAGATCTTCAACAATTTGTTCATGGCAAACGCCGAGGAGATGGGCGTCGCGCTCCAGTCCACGGCAACCAGCGTCAACATCAAGGAGCGGCTCGACTTCTCCTGCGCCCTGTTCGACCGCGACGGCGCGCTGATCGCCAACGCCCCGCACATCCCCGTCCACCTGGGCTCGATGGGCGAAAGCATTCGAACCGTCATCGACAGCCGAGGAGGCAAGCGCGATGGGCGCGGAATCCGGCGCGGCGACGCTTACGTGCTGAACGACCCCTATCGCGGCGGGACCCACCTCCCCGACATCACCGTGATCATGCCCGTCTTTTACGGCGACGACGCAGAGCCGTCCGCCTTCGTCGCCGCGCGCGGCCACCATGCCGACATCGGCGGAATCGCGCCGGGATCGATGCCGCCCGAAAGCCGGACCATCGATGATGAAGGCGTGCTGATCGACAATGTGCTGATGGTCGACGAGGGGCATTTTCGCGAGGCGGAGATGCGGGCACTGCTAGGTTCGGGACCGCATCCGGCGCGCAACATCGACCGCAACATCTCCGACCTTCGCGCCCAGCTCGCCGCCTGCGTTCGAGGCGCGGAAGGCCTGGTCGAGGCGGTCCGCGATTACGGTGCCGACGTCATCGACGCCTACATGCACCACGTCCTTGCCAACGCCGAAGAGTCGGTTCGTCGACTTCTCGGCCGCCTCGGCGACGGCGAATTCGATTACGAGATGGACAATGGTGCGCATGTCCGCGTCGCAATCTGCGTCGACAAGGACACGCGCTCGGCGACCTTCGACTTCACCGGCACCAGCGATCAGCTCCCCGACAATTTCAACGCGCCTTATTCGATCGTCCGCGCCGCCTCGCTCTACGTGCTCCGCACTTTGATCGACGATCCGATCCCGATGAACGACGGCTGCTTGCGCCCTGTCGAGCTGGTCGTTCCGGAGGGTTCGATGCTCTCCCCACGCTATCCGGCTGCGGTCGTCGCCGGCAATGTCGAGACCAGCCAGGTCGTCACCGACGCCTTGTTCGCCGCAACGGGGAAGCTGGCGCCGAGCCAGGGGACGATGAACAATTTCACCTTCGGGAACTCCCGCCATCAATATTATGAGACCATCGCCGGCGGCTCGGGAGCAGGACCGGACCACGACGGGACAAGCGCGGTCCAGACGCACATGACCAACAGCCGACTGACCGATCCAGAGATCCTCGAAACACGCCATCCAGTCCGCCTGGAGCGGTTTGAAATCCGACGCGGTTCCGGCGGAACGGGCAAGCATCGCGGCGGCGACGGCGTGATCCGCGACCTTCGATTCCTCGAGCCGATGCGTGCCAACATCCTGGCCAACCGGCGGCGGGTTCCTCCACGCGGGATCAACGGTGGCGGCGATGCCGCGCCCGGACGCAACTGGGTCGAGCGGGTCGACGGCTCGATTGAAGAGCTGACCGCGACCGCTTCGGCCGAGATGCAGCCGGGCGACCGCTTCGTCATCGAAACCCCCGGCGGCGGCGGCTATGGTGCCTCCGGATGACCTATCTCCCGCTTCTCGGCATCGCGCTTGTCGTCATCGGCTTCGCTCTTCGCTTCAACCCATTACTGGTGGTCGCAGTCGCGGCCGTGGTGACCGGCCTCCTTGCCGGGCTGCCCTTCGTCAAGGTGCTCGCGACGCTTGGCAAAGCCTTCAACGACAACCGCTACGTGTCGATCATCTGGATCGTTCTTCCGGTCATCGGCGTGCTTGAACGCTACGGGCTTCAGCAACAGGCGCGAACCCTGATCGCCCGGATGCGCGGCGCGACCACCGGGCGTATCCTCCTCGCCTATCTCGGCTTCCGCCAGATTTTCGCGGCGTTGGGCCTGACCTCGGTCGCGGGCCACCCGCAGACGGTTCGGCCGCTCGTCGCGCCGATGGCCGAAGCAGCGGCGGAAAAAGAGCATGGCGAGCTCGACGAAGCGACGCGCGAGAAGGTCAAGGCGCTGTCGGCGGCGACCGACAATGTCGGCCTGTTCTTCGGCGAGGATATCTTCATCGCCATCGGGTCCATCCTGCTGATCCAGGGCTCGATGGCCGGTTTCGGGATCGAGCTGACGCCACTTCATCTATCGCTGTGGGCGATTCCGACCGCGCTCTGCGCCTTCCTCATCCACGGCACCCGGCTGTTGCTGTTCGATAGAGCCTTAGCTCGTCACCCCCGCGAAGGCGGGGGCCCAGCCCGACAAAAGAAAAGACTGGGTTCCCGCTTCCGCGGGAATGACGAAAAAGCATGATCACGCTTCAGTGGCTCTATATCCTGACCGGCGCGATGTTCGCGGCCTTCGCGGTGCTGAGCGCGCGCGACCGAGGCAACAGGAAACGCTTCGGCAACGCCATCTTCTGGGCCCTGGTCGCGACCAGCTTCTGGTTCGGCGATTTGATCGGCGATCTCGGCAACGGCATCCTGGTGCTGGCGATCGTCGCGGTCGCGGGTGCGCATTTGCTTGGGCGCGGCGAGACTCTCTCGACAACGATCGAACAACGTGTCGAACTCGCCAGGCGCCTGGGAAGCAAACTGTTCCTGCCGGCCCTGATCATCCCGATCACCGCATTTTTCGGCACATTGTTGTTCAACTACACAGTGCTGAAGGCCACCGGGCTCATCGATCCCAAGGCGACGACTCTCGTGCTGCTCGGGGTCGGCGTGTTGATCGCGCTCGGCGTCAGTTATGCCTGGCTTCGGCCGCCTGCGCTGGCGCCCGTGGACGAAGGGCGGCGCTTGATGGATTCGATCGGCTGGGCCGGAATTCTGCCGCAGATGCTGGCCGCGCTTGGAGCGGTGTTCGCGGCAGCGGGTGTCGGCGACATCATCGGCCGCATCGCGGGCGAAATCATCCCGAGCGGGAGTGTGTTCCTGGCGGTGGTCCTCTACGCGGTCGGAATGGCGCTGTTCACGATCATCATGGGCAACGCCTTCGCGGCCTTCCCGGTGATGGTGGCCGCAATCGGAGTCCCGATCCTGGTCCACGGAGCCGGAGCCGATCCGGCGGTGATCGGAGCAGTGGGAATGCTGAGCGGCTTCTGCGGCACCCTGCTCACACCGATGGCCGCAAACTTCAATATCGTGCCCGCCGCCTTGCTCGAGCTGAAAGACCAATACGGCGTCATCCGGATGCAGGTCGCCACCGCGATCCCGCTGTTCGTCTGCAACATCCTCATCCTTTATTTCGCGGGGTACGCATGGGCGCACTGAACGTCGACACCGCTTCGACGATGGCGCGCATCGCGCTCAGTCACGTTGCGCGCGAATTCCCGAACAAGCTCGACCATGTGCTGCTTGGGCAGGAGGATGCGAAGACTCCGCGCGAGCTTCACCCGATCTTCTTCGGAAGCTTCGATTGGCACAGCTGCGTGCACGGCTGGTGGTCGCTGCTGACGTTGCGGCGGCTGTTTCCGGAGATGGCGGAGGCGCTGGAGATCGAGGAGCTTGGCGACGCGAGCTTCACCCGCGGCAAGGTCGCGACCGAGCGCGCCTATCTCGAGCGACCGCTGTCCGCGGGATTCGAACGGCCTTACGGCTGGGCGTGGCTGCTGCAGCTCCACCTTGAAGCGACCCGCCATTCCGACCGGAGCTGGGGCGCCGAGCTGGAGCCGCTGGCGCGCGCCTTCGCGGCCAGATTCGACCGCTATTTGCAGATCCTTACCTATCCGATCCGGGCGGGGACTCACTTCAACACGGCGTTCGCTCTGGTGCTGGCGCTGGAGTGGGCGGAGCAATTCGACCGGGCGCTGGCCAAGCTGATCGCGGCGCGGGCGCGGCATTGGTTCGCGAACGACCGCGACGCGCAGGCATGGGAGCCCAGCGGTGACGATTTCCTCTCACCCACGCTGACGGAGGCCCTGCTGATGAGCCGGGCCCTGCAGGGCGGCGAATTCGGGACGTGGTTCGCCGCCTACCTGTCGCGCGTCGACCAGCAGCAGCCCGAGACCCTGTTCACGCCCGCAACCGTCAGCGACCGGAGCGACGGCAAGATCGCCCATCTCGACGGGCTCAACCTCAGCCGCGCCTGGTGCTGGCGCTGGCTCGGGCACCCGGAGTTCGCCGACAACCATCTTGAAGCGGCACTCCCGCACCTCAGCGGCGATTACATGGGCGAACATTGGCTCCAGAGCTTTGCGCTCCTCGCGCTACTGGCGCCGAAGGGCGCGGACGCTAATATGGCCGTGTGATGGACTCGAACGCGCTCAACCAGCAATTCAGCCGCTACGACCAGGTGCGCAAGTCGCACACCTACCGCCTTGCCGAAGATTCCGCTGACGAGTTCGACGAGGATTACGAGATCGCGACTCTGGATTTCGAGGCGTTCCTTCATGGTAGCGAAGAGGACAAGGCGCGCTTCGCCAAGGCTTTCGCGCGCGCGCTCGAGGAGATCGGTTTCGCGGTCCTGACCGGGCACGGAGTCGATCCAGCGCTCTACGACGAGATCGGCGACGGCGTCGTCGACCTGTTCGCCTCGACGTCGTTCGACGACAAATTGCGGTTCCGCGCCAAACGGCACGGCTCGGTCGCGCAGGGCTACTTCCCGCTCGAAGCGACCAGCGACATCCATCCTGACCTCGTCGAAGGCTGGGTGTGGTGCCGCCGGGCCTTCGATATCCCGCAGCATCGCGACGCGCCATTCCGGCCCGAGGACTATTGGCCCAGGCCGGAATACGAGCCCTTCTTCCGTCGGCTGGTGCTGGCGCACGAAGCTTTGTTCAAGCCGATCGCCCAGGCGATGTTCCTGGGGTTGGGGGTCGATCCGCACATTTATGACGAGAAGCTGACGGACACGAACTTCGGGCTTCGCCTGAATTACTACCCGCCGTTGACGCAGCAACAGAGCCGGTCCGGCGCCGGGCGCCTGCTCGGTCACGAGGACGTCGACCTGTTCACCATCCTCCCGGCGTCGAAGGTCGACGGGCTCCAGGTCTGGAACCACCGCAGCGAGAAGTGGGTGCGGATGCGGGCGCCGCAGGGCTCGATCATCATCAACACCGGCGACTACATGCAGCGGATCACCAACGACCGGCTGCCGTCGACCACCCACCGCGTCGGCAAGCCGAGCGACGGGTCGCACATGACCCGGCCGCGGGTCTCGTTCCCGATCGCGGTCTACGTCTGGGAGGACGAGGTGCTGGAAGTTCTCCCGGGTCTCGGCGAGCCGAAATACGAGCCGGTGAAGGCAATCGCGTTCCACACCCGCAGCACCAGCAAATTCTACGGCGACGATTATGCCGTGGAGACTAATGACATTTGAAGCGGTCGAAGGGCTCGTGACAGGCGTTGCAGCGCCACTGGGCCTTGCACGGGGTCGAGCCGAAGCGGCTGACTTCGACAGTATCGCTTGAGCCGCAGCGGGGGCATTCGGCGTTCGCGTTCGGATGCGGCGGGTCGATCCCGTAGGCCTTGAGCCGCTGGCGGCCGCGCTCGCTGATCCAGTCGGTCGTCCACGGCGGGAACAGCACCCGCTCGACGAAGACCTGCCGGAAACTGGCGGCGTCGAGTGCGTCGCGGATGGCGTTTTCAATGGCGATGGTCGCCGGACAACCGGTGTAGGTCGGTGTGATCATCACCCGCGGCGGGTCGATGGTGACGGCGCGGACGATTCCGAGGTCGGTGATGGAGATGACCGGGATTTCCGGGTCCATCACCTTGTCGAGGACCGCCATGATGGCGCCTTCGCTCAAATCCGCGACCGCCGTTGCCATGGGATAAGTTTACACCCGTTCGAGCGCGAGTGCGATTCCCTGCCCGACGCCGATGCACATGGTGCAAAGCGCGCGCTTTGCGCCGCAGCGCTGGAGCTCTTCGGTCGCGGTGAGGACGAGGCGCGCGCCCGACATTCCGAGCGGATGGCCGAGCGCGATGGCCCCGCCGTTCGGGTTGACGTGCTCTGCGTCGGGCGAAAGGCCGAGCTGGCGGAGCACGGGAATGCCCTGCGCCGCGAACGCCTCGTTCAATTCGATCACGTCGAAGTCGCCGATCTTGAGGCCGAGCCGCTCCATCAGCTTTTCGGACGCCGGCGCGGGGCCCATGCCCATGATGCGCGGCGGAACACCGGCGACGGCCGAGCCGAGAATCCGGGCGCGCGGCTTGAGGCCGTGCTTTTCGATCGCTTCGGCGCTTGCAACGATGATCGCCGCGGCGCCGTCGTTGACGCCGGAGGCGTTCCCGGCGGTCACGGTGCCGTCGGGCTTCACGATGGGCTTCAGCTTCGCGAGCGCCTCGACGCTGGTGTCGCGCGGGTGCTCGTCGCGGTCGACGATGATGGGATCGCCCTTGCGCTGCGGGATCGTGACCGGGACGATCTCCGCGGCGAGCCGACCGTTGGCCAAAGCGGCGGCGGCGCGGCGCTGGCTCTCCGCGGCGAACCGGTCCTGCTCCTCGCGAGTCACCTGATAATCCTCGGCGACATTCTCCGCCGTCTCGGGCATCGAATCGATCCCGAACTCGGCTTTCAGCCGCTTGTTGACGAAGCGCCAGCCAATGGTCGTGTCGTACATCTCCGCCTTGCGGCTGAAGGCGCTGTCGCCCTTGCCGACGACGAAGGGCGCTCGGCTCATGCTTTCGACGCCGCCGGCGACAAAGAAGTCTCCCTCATCCGCTTTGATCGCGCGCGCCGCCATCGCGACGGCATCCATGCCCGAGCCGCACAACCGGTTGATCGTCGTTCCCGGAACTTCCGTTCCGAAGCCCGCGAGAAGCGCCGCCATTCGCGCGACGTTGCGGTTGTCCTCGCCCGCCTGGTTGGCGCAGCCGAGAAGCACATCGTCGAGCAGACCGAAATCGGCGTCCGGATTGCGCGCCTTCAGCGCGGCGAGCGGGATCGCGGCGAGGTCGTCGGCGCGAACCGAAGCCAGCGCTCCGCCATAGCGGCCGATGGCGGTCCGGACCGCGTCGCAAACAAATGCATCGCGCATTGGTCCTAGAGCACCCCGCGCCGTTCCTGGTCGAGCTCGATGCTCTCGAACAGCGCCTTGAAATTGCCCTCGCCGAAGCCTTCGTTGCCCTTGCGTTGGATGATCTCGAAGAAGATCGGGCCGATCACGTTCTGGGTGAAGATCTGCAGCAGCAGCCCCTGCCCTTCGGTCGGCGCTCCGTCCATCAGGATCCGGCGCTTCTCGAGCTCCGGGATACTTTCCTCATGGCCGATGATCCGCTCCGGAAGCATCTCGTAATAGGTGTCGGGCGTGTCCTGGAACGGAATGCCCCGCGCTCTAATGATGTCGACCGCCTTGTAGATGTCGTCGGAGCCGAGCGCGATGTGCTGGATACCCTCGCCTTTATATTCGCGGAGGAATTCCTCGATCTGGCTTTTGTCGTCCTGGCTCTCGTTGAGCGGGATGCGGATTTTGCCGCACGGCGAGGTCATCGCCTTCGAGAACAGGCCGGTCTGCTTCCCCTCGATGTCGAAGTAGCGGATCTCGCGGAAGTTGAAGAGCCGCTCGTAGAAGTCGGCCCAAACCGCCATCCGGCCGCGATGCACATTGTGCGTCAGATGGTCGATGTAGGTGAGGTGTGAGGCATGGTCGGCCTCGATCGCCTGCCAGTCGTCGAAGAAGTCGAAATCGACGTCGTAGATGGAGCCGTTGGAGCCATATTTATCGACGAAGAAGAGCAGCGACCCGCCGATGCCCTCGATGGCCGGAATGTCCAGCTCACCATGACCGACGTCGGTCATTGCGGGCGTCGCGCCGAGCTTAACCGCGCGATCAAGCGCCGCCTTCGCGTCCTTTACCCGGAAGGCC
>Ga0207705_10004300_pt1 | contig 10784 bp, 9 predicted proteins | sample KBSC13metaG_FD_184314 | JGI IMG/M metagenome (GOLD analysis project Ga0207705, IMG submission 184314) | Corn rhizosphere microbial communities from Kellogg Biological Station, Michigan, USA - KBS C1-3 metaG (SPAdes) (version 2) | ecosystem: Host-associated > Plants > Roots > Rhizosphere > Soil ...
GTCCGAGGGCGGGGACGCCCCGGGCAGCGAGCAATTGTCGGAAATCTTCGCCGACCCCATCCTCTCCGATCTCGGTGTCAGCCGCTACGAGCTCGTCGAGTTGGCCGACAATGCGCCTGCCGCGGCCGATGCGATCGTCCGTCTCTACACCGCCGTCCGCGAGCTTCAGCGCCGCCCGGCCGACGAAGCGGGCGCTGATCCGCGCGTGCTGATCACGCCGGAAACCTGGGTGCGCGATTACATCCAGGCGCAGCGCAACCATTTCCCCGAACTCGAAGAGGGCGCAGAGACCTTGGGCGGCGCTTTGAGCGATCCGCTGTCGGTCGCGGAGGCGCTTCGCCGGCGCCTCAAGGACGCCTGGGGGGTCGAGGCGCGAGTCGTCGAGCCGGAACAGCTCGATGACGTCAGCCAGCATTACGACTCGCAGCGGCGAACCTTCATGCTGTCCGCGCTGCTTCGCCCCGAGAACCGCACCTTCGGCCTTGCTTACCAATTGTCCCTGCTCGAGTTCGGGCCGCTCATCGACCGGATGCTCGACCGCGCCCGTCCGCCGGACCTGGGCAGCCGCCGATTGCTCCACATGAGCTTCGCCAATTACGCCGCCAGCGCGATCATGATGCCCTACGGCAAGTTCCTGCGCGCCGCCGAAGAGCATCGCTACGCACTGGACCGGCTGTGCGGCCAGTTCGGCGCGAATATCGAGCAAATCTCGCACCGGATCACGACACTTGGCCGCTCCGGCGCCCGGGGTGTGCCCTTTTTCATGCTGCGGGTCGACCCGGCCGGCAACATCTCCAAGCGCTATGCGGGCGAGAGCTTCCCCTTCTCCCACTTCGGCGGCACCTGCCCGCGCTGGCACTTGCACGCGGCTTTCCAGACGCCCGGCCAGACGATTCGCCAGCTGATCGAGACGCCCGACGGCCAGCGCTATTTCACCATCAGCCGGACGATCGAACGGCCGATCCGCCCGGACCTTCGCGACGACGCTCTGCTCGCGATCGGGCTCGGCTGCGACGTCCGCTATGCGCCGCGCATAGCTTATGCGGACGGACTCGACCTGACGAACACACCGGCGACTCCGGTCGGCCCCGCCTGTGCGATCTGTCCCCGGATTGGCTGCGCCTATCGGGCGACCGCGCCTGCCGGCCGGATGCTTGCGGTCGAGGAGAATCGCAAGACGATCTCGCCCTATCCGTTCGTGGCTACCTAGGCGGACGAGGCTCGCGCTCGAGCAAGGCCCGGTCCCAGTTCGCGAGATCGGCAGCCGCTTCGTAGGTTTCGTGCAGGAAGCGCGTCAGCATGGCCACCGGATCGGCCGCCGTCCGCACCTGCTCGTAGGGAAGCGTGAACTCCTGCCACTCGTCGTTCCAGCCGCCGGCGGACAGCGGCCGCTTCCGGAATCCGTCCGGCTCCGGATAGGCATAGCTGTAGAAGAACGGCTCGGCGGGCGTGACGCCGGATGCCCAGAGGCCGGCGCTCGACAATTGCCTGTCATAGGCTTCGCGCGTGATTGGATCGGGAAGACCCGGCACGCCGCCCGGATGCTCCGGCGCGGTGCGGCCGGAAAAACGGGTCACCGCCAGGTCGAAGCTGCCCCAGAAGAAATGAACCGGACTCGCCTTGCCGGTGAAGCCGGCGCGGAAGCGCTCGAAAACCGGCACGACGAGCTGGAGCGTGTCGTGCAGACGCCGGGCGCTCTCCGGATCGTAGTTGCGCGGCGCGGTGTCGCGGTCGAAGGGAATGGCGTCGGCGATCTCGTTGGGTCGTCCGTTGAAGCTCGACGGAAGCCCGTGGAGATCGAGCAGGGCGATCAGCTCGGATTGGAGTTGCGCGACGCTCTTCCCCGCGAACGGTATGAGGTCGCTGGCGCCGTCCGACACCCGAAGCGCGATCCCGTGGCTGCAAAGGTCGAGCGCCAGGGTAAAGGTGCGGCCGCCGCTCGCCGCCGTCGGAAGGGTGGCGAGCCCGCTCGCGTTGGGTCGCAGCGTGACGTGCCAGCCGTGGTTCACCCACGGCGCGTGCGCGACCCGGATCTTGCCAAGCATCTGCGAAACGAGGTGGAGCAGCGCCAGCGTCTCGTGATCGTGCTCGACGCTCAGTCTCGGCCACTCGCTCATCGGCGTGCCCTATCACATGACTTTGCATTTTGCGCGGCAGCAAGGATAAGGCCGCCGCCATGGCTGACAGCGACCTGATCGAGAAAATCCGTTCCGCGCCCGATTTGCAGGCGCTCGATGCGCTGCGCGTTTCCGTTCTCGGCAAGTCCGGAACGATTACCTCACAGCTGAAGTCGCTGGGCAAGATGAGCCCGGAGGAGCGGGCGGCGGAGGCGCCGAAGATCCACGCACTTCGCGAGGCGGTGACGGTCGCGATTGCGGAGCGGAAGGGGGCGCTGGAATCGGCGGAGCTGGAAAAGCGCCTCGCGACCGAGCGGGTCGACCTCTCGCTTCCGGCGCCGGAGCGGCGGCAGGGCACCGTCCACCCGGTGAGCCAGGTGATGGACGAACTCGCCGAGATTTTCGCCGACCTTGGCTTCTCGGTCGCGGAAGGTCCGGAGATCGAGGAGCAGTGGTTCAATTTCACCGCGCTCAACATGCCCGAGTTCCACCCGGCCCGGGCGATGCAGGACACGTTCTACGCCCGCCGCATCGACGGCGACCCCGCCGCGGAGGCGCACGTGCTGCGCACCCACACCTCGCCGGTGCAAATCAGGACGATGACGTCACAGCCGCCGCCGATCCGGATCATCGCGCCCGGCCGCGTCTATCGCTCGGACAGCGACGCGACCCACACGCCGATGTTCCACCAGATCGAGGGGCTGGTGATCGACCGGGCGGTCACGATGGGTCACCTCAAATGGACGCTCGAGACGTTCCTCAAGGCCTTCTTCGAGCGCGACGACATCGTGCTTCGGATGCGCCCGTCCTATTTCCCGTTCACCGAACCGTCGGCCGAGGTCGATGTCGGCTGGTCGATGGAGAAGGGGCGTCGCGTCGTCGGCGGCAGCGAAAGCTGGATGGAAGTGCTGGGTTCGGGGATGGTGCATCCCAGCGTCATCGCCAATTGCGGGCTCGATCCCGATGAATGGCAGGGCTTCGCCTTCGGTACGGGGGTCGACCGGCTGGCGATGCTCAAATACGGGATGGACGACCTGCGCGCCTTCTTCGACGGCGACCTTCGCTGGCTCAAACATTACGGCTTCCGGGCGCTCGACGTGCCGACGCTGAGCGGTGGAGTGGGCGCGTGAAGTTCTCCCTCTCCTGGCTGAAGGCGCACCTCGAGACCGAGGAGTCCGCCGAAGCGCTTGCCGATCGGATGACCGCGATCGGGCTTGAGGTCGAAGAGATCAGCAATCCGGCGGAAGCACTGGCGCCCTTCAAGGTCGCCAAGGTCCTGACCGCGGAGAAGCACCCGCAGGCCGACAAGCTTCAGGTGCTGAGCGTCGATGCGGGGCAGGGACCGGTGCAGGTGGTTTGCGGCGCCTCCAACGCCCGCGCCGGAATGCTCGGCGTGTTCGGCCCTCCGGGTGCCTATGTCCCCGGAAGCGACATGACGCTCAAGGTCGCGGCGATCCGCGGGGTGGAGAGCCATGGCATGATGTGCTCCGTCCGCGAGCTTCAGCTCGGCGACGAGCACGAAGGGATCATCGAGCTGGCCGAGGATGCCCCCGTCGGGGCCGTTTTCGCCGAATATGCCGGGCTGAACGATCCGATCTTCGACGTGGCGATCACGCCGGACCGGGCGGACTGCATGGGCGTTCGCGGAATTGCCCGCGATCTCGTTGCTGCGGGCGCCGGGACCCTGAAGCCGGTGCACGTCCCCGAGATTGACGGAACCTTCGCTCCGCCTATCGCTATTCGAATCGAGGATCCGGACGGCTGCCCCGCCTTCTACGGACGGGCGATCCGCAACCTCTCCAATGGCAGCTCGCCCGACTGGATGCAGCGGCGTCTCAAGAGCGCCGGCCAGCGGCCGATCTCGGCGATCGTCGACATCACCAATTATGTGATGCTCGATCTCGGGCGTCCGAGCCATGCCTATGACGTGTCGAAGCTCGACAAGGCGCTCGTCGCCCGCCGCGCCCGCGATGGCGAAAAGGTGTTGGCGCTCAACGAGAAGGAATATTCACTCGATTCTTCGATGACGGTCATCGCCGACGAGAGCCGCGTCCACGACATCGGCGGAATCATGGGCGGCGAGGATAGCGGCGTTACCGCAGACACTACCGAGGTGATGCTGGAGGTCGCTTACTTCGATCCTGGCCGGATCGCACGCACCGGCCAGAAGCTTGCGCTGACCAGTGACGCCCGGAGCCGGTTCGAGCGCGGAGTCGATCCCGCCTTTCTCGAAGACGGACTGGCGATCCTGACCGGCCTCATTCTCGATATCTGCGGAGGGGAAGCGTCGGAAGCATTGCTGGTCGGGCAGCCTCCGATCGAACGGCGGGTGATTCCGTTTGATCCAGCGCGGACTTTGTCCCTCGGCGCAATCGACGTTCCGGAGGACCGCCAGCGCGCGATCCTGCTGTCGCTCGGTTTCGAGTTCGAGGGCGGCGACTCCGTCCAGGTGCCGAGCTGGCGCGGGGATGTGGAAGGGCCGGCCGACCTCGTCGAAGAGGTCGCCCGGATAGTCGGCTACGACCTGATTCCGTCGATTCCGCTCGACCGCATGCCGGGTGTCGCCAAGCCGACCGCCACGCGGCCGCAGCTCGTCGAGCGATGGGTCCGGCGTGCTGCCGCGTCCCTCGGGTTCGACGAAGCGGTCACCTGGAGCTTCGTTTCCGATGAGGAGGCAGCGCCGTTCGAGCCCGCCTGGAGGCTCGAGAACCCGATCAGCGAAGAGATGAAGGTCATGCGGCCGTCGCTTTTGCCGGGCCTGATCGCCGCCGCCCGCCGCAACGTCGACCGGGGCGCCTCCTCGGTCCGATTGTTTGAAATCGGACGCCGCTACCTCGCCGATGCCGAGCGACCGACGGTGGCGTTCGTGCTCGCCGGCGAAAAGACGCCCCGCGACTGGCAAGGCGGCAAGGCGAAGGGCTTCGACGCCTTTGACGCCAAGGCCGAGGCGCTGGCGCTGCTCGATGCCGCCGGGGCTCCGGTCGCCAATCTGCAGGTTTTCGTCGACGCCGGGCCGACCTGGCATCCTGGCCGGTCGGCGAAGCTGGGGCTTGGCCCGAAAACCATCCTCGCCAGCTTCGGAGAAATCCATCCGGCACTGGTCAAGGCCCTCGATGCTCCCGAAGGCGTGGTTGCGGCCGAAATCTACCTCGACGCCGTCCCGGCACCGCGCGACAGCGGGCGGGCGCGGCCGCGATTCGAGCCACCGGCGCTGCAACCCGTCAGCCGCGACTTCGCCTTTCTCGTCCCCGCGGAATTGCCGGCGGACACTCTCGCCCGGGCGATCCGCGGGTCCGACAAGGCTGCGATCACCGACATCCGGCTGTTCGACCGGTTCGAAGCCCCGGAGGGCCTCAGCCTTGCGTTCGAAGTCACCCTCCAGCCAGGCGACAGAAGCTTCACCGAAGAGGATCTGGCCGCGATTTCGAAAAGGATTATCGCCGCCGCCGAGAAAGCCGGCGCGAAGCTGAGAAGCTAGTTCAGCGCGTTGATCGCGGCGTGGACTCGCGCTTCGATCTCGTCGCGCTTCAGGCCCGGTGGAATCGTTTCGCCGATCCTGAAGTGGATCACTCCAGGATGCTTCAACAGCCCTTTCGGCCACAGCCTTCCGCTATCCACCGCCACCGGAACCACGGGAAGCCCCAGCGCTCGATAGAGGCCCGCGAATCCCGAGCGGAGGTCCGGGGCCTCGCCGGGCGGCACTCGTGTTCCCTCGGGATAGATAAGGATCGCGCGCCCCGTCTCGGCTGCCGAGCGGCCTGAGGCGATCATCTCGCGCAAGGCCTTGGAACCTGCGCCACGGTCGACGGAAATGACGCCATAACGCCGCGTCAGCCAACCGAAGAATGGAATATCCACAAGCTGGCGCTTCATCACGACCACTGGCGTTTCAGCGATCCGGACCATCTCCAAGGTCTCGTACATCGACTCGTGCTTGACCGCGATCAGCACCGCTCCCTCGGGAATCCGGCCCTCCACTTCCGGCCGGATCCCGAGCAATGCTTTGGCGAACCGGTGATTGAAGGTGCACCAGCTGCGGACCAGCCGCCGCGTCGCGCCTTGCCCGAAGATCGTCATGACAATCCCGGCGGCGACGAACAGCGCCGTCGCCGGATAGAAGACCAGCGCATAGAGGATCGAGCGGAGCCATTGCATCGCGTCAGATCTCGAGCAGCACCGCGATGCGGCGAAGCAGATATTTATTATATTCGGCGAACAGGGTCATGAAGCTCGGCTGGGTCCGTACCGCGTCGGGCACGACCTGGTATGTCCTGCCCATCACCCGCCGGAACTCGTAGCGCGCTCGCCGCATGTGCCAGTCGCTCGTCACCAGCCGGAAGCTCTTGTAGCCGCGTTTGGCGAGCCAGCGCTTCGCTTCCTCGGCATTGGATCGCGTGTCGACCGATTCGCTGCCGAGATCGACGCAGCAGTCGACGAGCCTTTTCTTGCCCTTGAGTCGCCGGACGAGGTCGGGCTTGGTGACCGAGGGATCGGTTCCCGCAATCAGCATGCGCTTGGCAAACCCGTCCGACAGCACCTCGATTCCACGCTCGATCCTGCCCGGCCCGCCGGTGATCGCGATTACCGCGTCGGTGCGCTGGTCCCTGGCCGGCCCGTCGAGCGTCACCGAGAAGATGATGAAGCCGAGCAGGTAGAGCAGGACGAGGATGGAGAAGAGACGAAGGATCATAGACTCGCGCGCAATGCCCTCAGAAGCGTCATGTGGGCAACGGCTATGGCGATAGCGACCGCCGCGACCGGAACCAAAGCGAGGATCAGCAGGTCGGACACGCCGAACGGCGCCGTCCACGCAAGGTCCGCCGCCGTGGCCGAGACCCCACCGCCCACGGCCAGCAATACGATGACTGCTGCGATCGTCGCCGCAAGCGCGCCGGCGATGGCGTCGATGGCGATCTTCCGCTCGAAAAGGCGGGTCACCTGGCGGTCGGTGGCGCCGATGCCGTGCATGATTTCCACCGTCGGCCGATGGGTGTCGAGCGCGCCGCGGGCGGCGAGGACGATTGCCGCGGCGGTCGCGGCCGCCATCAGCAGGACCAGCGCCAAGGCCAGCCACTGAAGCGCTCGAAGCGAATGCAACAGCGGCTTCAGCTCGACGCTTTCGGCACTGAAGCGGGCCTCGGGGACTTGCGCCCGGACTGCGCTCCGAACCGCGGCGGGATCGGCACCCCGAGCGAGCTCGACGGTCGCCATCGCCGGGATCGGCAGATCGGGGCTGTTCGCAGCGTCGCCCATCCAGCGCTCCAGGGTCTTGCGCATTTCGGCCTGCGGGACAGCGCTGACGTCGCGGACGCCGGGAACCGCGCGAGCGGCGGCGACTGCGCGCGGCAGCCCGGATGCGGATGCGGCGGGAAGCTCGACGATGTAGCGACTCTCGGTGCCGCTGACGACGACTCCTGCGGCATTCGCCAGCGCCAGCCCGGCGGCGGCAACGACGATCATCACGAAGCTCATCATCGCCATCACCGCAACGGTCGGGCCATGAAGCCCTTCCGCCGGAAGGAGCCGCGCTTCCGGGCCGGATACCCAGATTCGGTCGAGGATCATGGCCGCGCCTCGCGCCGGTCCATTCGCGGCGGGTTCCTGAGAAGGCCGGTCGGGTCGACCAGCGCGCCGGAATCCAGGCGCAGGATATCGGCGCGCGGATTGGAGGCGATCAGGCCGAGGTCGTGGGTGGCGACCACTACGGTCGTTCCGAGCCCGTTCAACCCGTCGAACAAATGGAGCAGTCGCCTGGCCATGTCGGCGTCGACATTGCCGGTCGGCTCATCGGCGACGAGCAGGTCGGGCTGGGTGATGACCGCCCGGGCGATGGCTACGCGCTGCTGCTCGCCGCCCGAAAGCGTTGCCGGCCGAGCCCCGGCGCGGTCGCCGAGCCCGACCCAGTCGAGCATTTCCCTAACGGCCGAACCGATCTCCGCCTCGTCGCGCCCCGCGATCCGAAGCGGAAGCGCGACATTGTCGAAGGCGGACAGGTGCCGGATCAGCCGGAAATCCTGGAACACGACGCCGATCCGCCGGCGGAAGTGGGGCAGGGATTCGCGCTCGGCGTCACTCAGATCCCGGTCGAACAGGCGGATTCGGCCGCGGGTCGGCCGTTGCGCCAGGTAGAGGAGCTTGAGAAGCGACGTCTTGCCCGCGCCGGACGCTCCGGTGAGGAAATAAAAGCCGCCCTTCGAGAGGCTGAAATCGAGGTCGCGAAGGACCTCGGCGCCGGTGCCGTAGCGGAGTCCAACGCTCTCGAACTGGACGATTGCCGACAGCTGCACTCTCCCCGCGTCTGGCGCCTTGTCGCATGGGGCCGCCGCCTTGCCAACGGTCGCGCATTCCTGTTTACCGAGGCCGGTTTACGGAGGCCCGCGGACATGATCCTGACCTGCCCGTCGTGCGGGACGCAATATGCGGTGAAAGACGGCGCAATCCCGGAAGGCGGCCGAAAAGTAAGGTGCGCGTCGTGCGGGCACAGCTGGCACCAGATGCCGGAGGGCGCTGTCGAGCCGTCGGACGAAACCGTTCCGCTCCCGGAGTCGGCGCCCGAAACCGGCGATCCCGCCGCTCCGCCGACCGCATATGACCAAGCGCCGGACGAGCCCGAGCCGGTCGGGTACGAAGCGATCGAGCCGCCCGGGCCCGAGCTGGTCGAGGCGCCGACCACGGTGCCGGTGCCTCCTCCCGATGGGGAGTGGCCGGATCCGCTCGGCGACGAAGAGCCCTGGGACCCCGAAAAGGAAGTCCCCGACGCCGAAGAAATCGCCGCCGCGGAAAACGAGACTCCGGTCGAGCGCAAGCGAACCTGGCTGATGGCGATCCTGATAGCCGTCGCCGTCGTCGTCATTATCGTCATCGGCCTGTGGCTGGTCGCGCCCGACTCCCTGCGGCAGCGCATCGGCATTGCCGGTGCCGGGCCAACGCCCCTGCAGATCGCGCCGGGAACGCCTGAGCGGCAGAAGCTTGCCAGCGGCAACGAGCTGGTCGTCGTCAGCGGCCGGGTCATCAACCCGAGCGCGAAGCCGCAGCAAGTCCCGCCGATCCAGGCGCAGCTTCACGACAAGTCGGGCAAGCTCATCTATTCGTGGACCATCGCCCCGCCGGCCCGGACGCTTCCGCCGGGCGGAACCGCGACCTTTAACAGTGCGGAGATGGACGTCCCGCCGAGCGGTCTCGATTCGACCGTGACGCTGAGCCTGAAAGGCTGATCAGGAAAATTCGACGAGGACGGCCGGCATCGCGGTGCCGTTCACTTCCAGCTTCGTCTTCCGGGGCGCCGGTTGCGATGACCCGTCGCCGCTGACATTGTCGAACCGCACGCTCTGGCCGGCGACGACCCTGACGGTCGCGGTCGCCTGCGCGGTCACTCCGGACTGCGGCTGCCACGACTGGGCGGCGACGATTGCGGCAAGGAGGGCAAGGCTGGCCATGTGCCCGTGTAACGTGCGCGAGGCCGATTGGTAAACAAGGTGTTAAGCACTGTCCCGATCCGGGATCGCCGCCCCGCCATTGCGCCCTTCGAATCCCTTTGATAGAGGCGCGCCCTTGCCAGGAGCGGCGGCTTTCCTTGCCGTCCATTCTCATGCACGTGCGGTCGTGGCGGAACTGGTAGACGCGCAGCGTTGAGGTCGCTGTGGCCGAAAGGCCGTGGAAGTTCGAGTCTTCTCGACCGCACCAGCATGCAATTCAGGGCTGTCCGGCGGACAGTCCAATTGCCTCGATCCCTCACGAACCGGTTCTTCTTCGCACGCGCCGGGCGAGTTGCTGCGACTGCGTCGCAACAGCGAATTCAGATCGTCAGGCCGGAAAGTCATCTTGGACGACTATTGGGAAGACGCGACTTGCGGCTTTGGCTGGAGCTGGGTCGTGCCCAGGCGCGCCACGGGGTGCTGGTCGTCGACCGTCGTCTGGAGCTTCAGGTCCTGGGACAGGCCGATGGCATCCGCCGACGCCTTGGCAATGCGCACCCTGTAGGTGCCGTAAGGGACGCCATCGAAGAGGAAATAACCGTCGTAGTCGGTGCGCGCCGTGCCGACGACGGCGCCGGTCGAGTCGAGCAGTTCAAGATCCACGCCCTCGAAGCCGAGCCCGCCGTTCTTGACGATCGCGCCTTCGATGTCGCCGGACGAAACGAGGCCGATATCGACCTGGGCGGGAACGCCGGGCCTCGGCACCACCACCTGGAGCGCCTTTTTCGGCGCCAGCATCGGATCGCCGAGGCTGCTGCGGTCGATTCCCACGGTGATCGGGGTGAAGGTCGCGAGGCCAGCCACCATCACCATGCCCTTCGCGTCGGTCGGATCCTTCGCCACCATATGGCCGGCGGTGATGATCGCGCCCTTTTCGAGCGGTTCGCCGGGGTCGGCGATGCCATTGTCGTTGAGATCGCGATAGACCCGCGCGCGAACCGATCCCGCGGAGGCCAGGGGCTGGCGCGAGAGTTCGAATCCGTGGGCCGGATCGAGCGAGAAGTTGAGGTTGAAGCCGACCGCGACCGAGCCGTCGGTCGCCGCCTCCCCTGTAATCGCCAGCGCTAGGCCGTTGAAGCGGTTGATATGGCTGATCCGGGCCCGCGCGCGATGCAGCGGCCCGTCATAGGCGAGCGTGCCCTCCCAGTCGACATTGTCGGACGCGGACCAATAGCCGGTGAGTTCCGCGCCG
>Ga0207705_10004301_pt1 | contig 10783 bp, 9 predicted proteins | sample KBSC13metaG_FD_184314 | JGI IMG/M metagenome (GOLD analysis project Ga0207705, IMG submission 184314) | Corn rhizosphere microbial communities from Kellogg Biological Station, Michigan, USA - KBS C1-3 metaG (SPAdes) (version 2) | ecosystem: Host-associated > Plants > Roots > Rhizosphere > Soil ...
CGGGTCACCGGGGTGCCGGGCGCCGCGGCGCCTTCGGCGGCGGGGACGATCCGGGCGCCGCATTGAACACAAAATTTGGCCTCGGGCGGGAGAGACGTTCCGCAGCTAGGGCAATACATAAGTAAGACGGATCAGGTGCGCGGTGCGTTGCCGGGGCCGGCTCAAGGCCGCGCGGCGGCGACGTGGCGATGATAGGCGAAGGTCCCGAGCACCGATTGGAAGAGAAACTTGATCCAGATGCACACGAAGATGAGCGGGGCCGCATACTCGCCCGCTTCCCGGGGCGTCAAGTGGGTCAGCGCGATGACGAAAAAAACCACATTGGCGATGCCCAGGAGGAGACCGATGAGGGCGGCGGTGCGGGAATTCTTCCAGATGCCAAAAGCGACCCCGCCATAGAGGAGAATGGCCACGGCAATCGTAAGGCCGGGGAGATGGCCGAAGAAGATGCCGACCAGGAGGCAGACAATGCAGCCGATGGAGGCAATGTGGCGGTCGCTCTCCCGGCTGATCGTTTTTAAGTCGGGTGCGGTGGGCGCAGTGAGGGGCGGCGGATTGACCTTCGGTGAAGGGACATCCGCGGCGGCGGGAGTGCGCACCCCAGTGTCCGGGCTCGGCGGAGGAACGTCCGATGCTGCCAGCGGAGAGGCTGGCCCGGACGCGGCGGAGGAGGATGCGGGACCCACAGGACCGGAGGGACCCGCAGGTGGAACGGTCAGCACTTTTGCCCCGCACTGCGTGCAGAACCTGGCACCGGACGGGATGGATGCTCCGCAATCGTGGCAAAACATAAGTGGTTGATTTTCAAGCCCCCAAACTCAAAGCCCGCGAAGGAGTCGAAAAACCTCTCCCTTGGCGACGTGATCCTTGTAAGTGCTCTTCCAATTAAGAATGAGGGTATCCCCACTGACCTCCCCTTGATATTGAATCGTGGCGTCCTGATTGGCGGTCGTAAACGTCACGCGACCAGAATCAAGTTTGACCGTGCCCACGCCAACGTATTTGTCGGTGGTCCCTTTGACCATCCGCTTCGCGACGTTCTCCCGAGAATCCCCCGTGCTGAGATCCATGATAGTTCCATCCGCGAGGACCCGCAGGTACATGTGGTGACTGCCACCCTCTTTGATCTCCGGACCTTCGTACAGCCCGGCGATGGCCGCCACCGGGAGTTTGCTTCCAAACGGCACGATCCCCTTGGAGGGATCCTCCGCGAACGCGCCGGTGCGCGAAGCAAAAGTGCCGGTGACGAGGAGGAGGCAGAGAATGCAAAACCGTGGCCCGCGCATGCGTGGAAGCAAAATACGGGGCGGAGCGAATGTCAATTCGCGAGGACGAGTTCCCGATCGGCCGCCGGCGCGCGAAGTGCGGAGCCGGGCGGAGGCAGGATCGAGCGATTCACAGTCACGAAAAGCACCACGGGATGAGTCTTTTGCGAAGATCGGCACGGTCCGGTTTGAATATCACGAACGCGCATGATGGACTTCTCCCCAGTTCCCACGCCGGCTTCAGCCTCTCTCCAGCGCTCCAGTGCTCCAGCACTCCACCCCTCCTCCACCGGCCCAGGCGCAGGCGGGGAGGACATGACGCCGTTACGGAGTGTGCAGAGTCCGACTTCCGAGAGCATGGAAATCCGGCTGACGCTGATGTCGCAGCCCGGAGAATATTTTGCCCAATTTTTCGGCGGCCGGATCCCGAACTTGCAGGAAAGGATGCTGTGCATCGAACAGGCCGTGCAGTCGATGACCGCGGCGCGGATCTTTGAGAACAATCTCTACCGGGTGCGGCTCAAGCACGCGCCGCCGTTCGTTCAGCTCTCCATTCGCCGCCTCGATGGGAGCCCGTGCAAGGAGTGGAGCCATTTCCAACGGATGAAGAATGAGCTCGTGGGGCCGGAGCATGAGGCCATCGAGCTTTATCCGGCGGAAAGCCGGTTGGTGGATTGCTCTCATGAGTATCATCTCTGGGTGCATGCGGATCGGACGTTTCAGTTCCCGGTGGGGTTCCGGAACCGGTTCGTGCAGGACGAGCCGCTCCACGCGCGGAACGCGACGGCGACGGCGGCTTGAAGAAATTTAAACGCAGAGACGCGGCGCGGCGGAGCCGCAACCAAACAGGCAGATGACCGGAGATAACGTGCCTTCTACGTAGACGTCGCACGAGCTCCACCCTCGCAATGCTTGGCGATAGACCATGGAAAGCGCGGCCCGGTATCTACACAGATCTCGATGATTCTTGCGAATGGCACTGCAGAGGCGCAGCGGGAAGTTACGCATCGGTGAATCCAAAAGGATATGCAGCCACGCGCATGAGAGGCTCTCATGTCGACTGTGGGCCTTTGACCTCTGTGGCTCTGCGACGCCGGGTCTCTGCGGTTCGCGTCCATCGCTCCAATTTCATCAGGGTTTTCCCCCGAGTGGATCGCCACTTCTGGCATAGGCGGTGCTTAAAATCATGGTTCGCCAAATGACAAAAATTCCGACTGTTCCGCGAAGCGAGTCCCTTCTCCGCACCGTGATTCCTGCGCTGCTGCTGCCGTTGCTCCTGGCGGCGCCGGCCGTGCGGGCGGATATCGGGTATCAATTCGTCCCGATTGGCGATCCGGGCAATGCGAATGACACCGTCGCGGCCCAGAACGGGGGATTGTCTTTTGGCGCGGTCAATTACACCTATGCCATCGGTCAATACGATGTGACCTTGACCCAGTACACCACGTTTTTGAATGCGGTGGCGAGTTCCGATCCGAACGGGCTCTATAACCCGAGCATGGCGACGGATCTCAACGTGGCCGGTATTCTCCAATCCGGGAGCAGCGGAAACTTCAGCTATTCGGTGATCGGGAGTGGGAACCGACCGGTGACGTATGTGAGTGAACTGGATGCGATGCGCTTTTCCAACTGGCTCGGAAATGGGCAGCCAGTGGGATTAGGAGAGGTAGCGGCATCCACGGAGAATGGCGCTTATACCATGGCTTCCGCGAATCAGGGTTTTGTCCTCAGGAATGCCAATGCCCAATATTGGATCCCGACAGAAAATGAATGGTACAAGGCGGCGTATTACGACCCGAACAAGGGCGGCCCGGGCATCGGGGGTTACTGGACGTATGCGACCAAAAGCGACAGTGCTCCGGGCAACGTGATCGGAAATGCGCCGAACCAGGCGAACTTCGTCTACGCTGGTTTTTCGGTGCCACCGAGCTGGCCCTACAGCACGTCGCAGAATTATCTCACGGATGTGGGGGCTTTCAGCGGGTCGGCCAGCGCCTACGGGACGTACGATCAAAACGGAGACGTCAACCAAATCATCGGAGATCCGAACGCCGGATATGTGGAACGTCGGGGCGGCTCATGGGGTTCACCCGGGGCCGACAACTTAATGTCGTCGTCCCGATTCGACACCTATCCCTCGGAAGAGAAGCGCGATGGGGGTTTCCGGATCGCGACGGTTCCGGAGCCCGGCGCCGGCGCGAGCTTGATCCTCGCCGGGGCAATCGTGCTCGCGCGGCGGAAGAGGGCGGCTTCGCCGAAATGCGGGGATAGGATTTAGAACGCAGAGGCGCGGAGACGCGGAGGGGGAAAGACAGCGGGGCTCCAGCACTATTTGTAGATGGAATGTGACCGGAGCGCCTGCGTGTGGAGTGCGCGCGACTTGTCGCCGCTTTGGCATGGCGCGGAGCGCCGCCGGGGCATCAGGGACGTCGTCACCTTCACGGAAGACGCCGCAGACAGGTCGGCCAGCACGGCTCCACCGCAAACCGCTCGCCCGAAGGCACGGGCCGCCACCAGCACCTCCACCGCCGCCTCGGCGGCGATAAATGGCGCGCACTCCAAAGTCCCATAGCCACGCGCCATCTGCGGTCATCTGCCTGTTGGGTTGCGGCTCTGCCGCGCCGGGCCTCTGCGTTTAAATGCCTTTCGGTTGTGGCTGAATGGGCTTGCGGGGAGGGGGGTTCACGCGTATCGGCAGCGGTTTCCATTCCATCAATGAGAGCCGCTTTCCGTGCCACCCATCCTGAAACGCCTGATCCGGCGGAGTTGATCGAATTTGCCCCGGCGGATTATTTTGCCCGCGCGAAGATGAGCGACATCTTCGAACGCGAGGCGCCGCTGGAGATCGACCTGGGCTCCGGGGAAGGCGCTTTTCTCGTGGCCATGGCGGCGAAGCATCCGGAACACAATTTCCTCGGCGTCGAGCGGCTGCTCGGGCGGGTGCGCAAGGTTTGCCGGATGGTGGTGCATCACAAGCTGACCAATGCGCGCCTGCTTCGCATCGAGACGGCGTATGCCCTGCGCTATGTGCTGCCGCACGAGAGCGTGACCACGGCGCACGTGCTTTTCCCGGATCCCTGGCCGAAGCGGCATCATCAGTCGCGCCGGCTGATCCAGGATGGATTCATGGAAGCGCTCCACGGGATCCTCGTGCCGGGGGGCGAGTTGAAGATCAAGACGGACGATCAGCCCTATTTCCTGTGGATGGAGAAGGTGCTGGAGCGGGCGAAGGGATATGAGCGCCTCGACTGGCCGGAAGATCCCGAGTATCCGCAGACGAATTTCGAGCGGCGCTTCCTCGCGCAGGGCCTGCCGATCTATCGCGCGCGGATGCGGAAGGTGTGAGCGGGAACGGGAGTTGATAGCGGAGAGTGGATGGTGGACTCGCTGGGCGCGCTCTCCTTCCCCGTCATTCTGAGCGAAGCGAAGAACCTCTGGTCTCGGCCTTTCTTCACCAGCGCCGCGTTGGATGCCGGAAGAGATCAGAGGTTCTTCGTTCCTCAGAATGACGGTATTGGGGGTGCCCGCCAGATGGCACGAGCGCGCCGTGGATGACGGGCGCCGCTACGATTTTCGCCCACTGCGCCACTTCGTCCTTATCGGGCGTGGGTCCGGAAGGTCTGCCCGTTCAAGTAGCCGCGGAGCGTGAAAGCATTGTCGCGGAGTTCGACCTGGACGGCGCCGGTGAGGTCCTGGCGGAAGACGGTGATGCCCCGGGCGGTCAGGTCCTTGACCCATGGATCGAGGCTGGCGGGCGATTTGCCGAAGCCGAGTTGCCCGCAGACCACGGCTTGCGGCTGGACGCGGGCGAGGAAATCGGGCGTGCCGGAGAGGTCTTTGGTGTGCTGGCCCTTGATGAGGATGTCGCTGCGCAGGTCGGGCTCGTTTTCGATCAGCCACTGCTCGGTCGTGAACCCGGAACTGGACATGAACAGGGCGCGCCGGCCGCCGCCGGCATCGAGTTGCAGGACGAGCGCCATGTCCTCGGCCAGGCTGCGCTTCAGGCCGGCTGGGGGATAGAGGACGCGGATCGTGGCTTGCGGGCCGACGTGGAGGAAGTCGCCGCGCTCGTAGAGGCCCTTGGGGGCGCCGCGCTGGTTGAGTTCTTCCAGGAGCCGGCGGCGGGTGGGGGAATGGTCCTTGAGCACGGAATCGGCGAGGAGGCGGGGACGGAAATCGTTCACCGCGGCGAAGGCCCCGCCGATGTGCCGCGAGCTGCCGTGGGTGAAAAGAAGGCCATCGAGCCGGTTGACCCCGCGGCTGCGCAGGTAGGGGAGCAGGATGCGGTCGTAATCGTTGGCCGCGCCGCAATCGAGCAGCCAGTCGTTACCCTTCGCGCGGAGAAACGTGGCGCCGCCATCGCCGAGATCGAAGACCATGAACTCGCACGCCGGCGGGCGCGGGAGGCGCGGGGTCTCGACGTAGACGTAGCTCCCCGGCATGAGCGCGAAGAATTCCAGGATTTTCAAGAGCACCTTGGCGCAGAACCAATTGGCGTTGTTGAAGAGGACCACCCCGGTCGTCCACACCGGCGCGGAGAGGACCGAGGCCAGGCCGAGCACGAGGATGACGAAGGCCAGCGGGACGGCGAGGACATTGGCGAAGATGGTGGCGAGGGAGAAGAGGTGGAAATTCGTGACCGTGAAAAGGAGCGAGCCGATCCACGCGGAGAGCGTGACGCCCATCGCGGCCGCGAGCTGGCCGACGCAGAAGACGCGCGCGCGTTGCCGCAGGTTCCACAAGTCGCGCGGCAGAAAGGCGTCGGGCTGCCCGGGCTGCTCGAGCCGATGCTGGATGCGATTGGCGAGCGTGACGATGGCGACGACGAGCACGAAGGAGAATTGAAACCCGAGGAGGAAAAACTGCTCGGTGTCCCAGAGCAGGATGAAGAACGCGGCCGCGCCGAGTCCGTTCAAGGCGAGCGGGCGCCGGTCCACGACGTGGCCGAAAAGGACCAGCGTCACCATGATCGTGGCACGCACGCAGCTCGCGGCCAGGCCGGTGACGAGCATGTAAATGACGAGGATCGGAATGATGACGAATGCGGCGGCGCCGCGGCGGATGGCGAAAGGCCGCAGGATCGCGAGGACGATGCCGGCGAGCATGGCCACGTTCAGCCCGCTCACCGCGAACAGGTGCATCGTGCCGGTGCGCTGGAAGAGCGCCTTCATATCCTCCGGCGTGTCGCCGCGCATCCCGAGCACCATGCTGGTGATGAGGTCGGAGATTTCCGGGTATTTTTCGAGATCGACCTGGAGCTGGCGCTGAATCCAGTGGCTGGTGGCGAAGGCAAAAGCCTGGACGCGCTCGCCGTGGCCGTGGCTCTCGATCCGGCAATCCGCGGCGTAGCGGGTGTGGATCTCGGAGTGCACGCCGCGCCGGCGCTGGTAGCCGACGAAGTCAAACTGGCCGGGGTTGCGCGCTTCCTCCAAGTTGGCGGCGGAGCCGAGCAAGGAAACGCGATCGCCGTAGACGGGCATCTCTCCGGCCCAGGCGACATTGATGAGGAGATCCGCGGGGACCGGAGTGCCGGAGACGGTGAGCGTCTCGGCCTTGAGAACGAAGCGCGCCTTGGTCGTGCGGCTCGTGGCGGCCGGCTTGTCGGGTTCGCTCCACACGATGCCGGTCGCGCGCACCACCCGCGGCGCCGGCGCGAGAATGCGGGCCAGTCCCCCCGCGTCGTTGCCGTAGTGGCGGACGGTATGCAACTCGAAGAACACCAGGCCGCAGAGGAGCCAGCAGGTGACGGGCCCGGGACGCCACAGGACCGCCAGCACGCCGAGGGCGGTCAAGCCAAACGCCAGCACCGGGGGTGTCTCCCAGCGGTCCGCCGCGCACACTCCGAGCACCGCCGCGATCGCCAGGCCGATAAAAGGCTGGCGGGGGCGCGGCGTCCAAAAGCTCATGGGCGGCGAGGGGACAGCCGGGTCAACCCGCGGCTCACGGCGTGCTATGCTTCCGCTGCCAGTATTCGGGATACCGGCTCTTGATCTTGTTCAGCGTTTTATTCGCATCCTCGTCGCGGCCGCAGGCGCGCCAGGCGTCCATGGCCTTCTCCAGCGCCTCGGGCGTGATCTCCGCGTCGTCGAGCATCACCGCCACGCTCTCGTACACTTTGGCGGCCTCTTCCGGCTTCTTGCGCGCCATGAGGATGTCGCCGGCCTTGATGCGCGAGCGGCCATTGAGATCGCCCTCGGGCTGGAGCATGAGCGCTTCGTCCACGGATTTCTGCGCTTCGTCCAGCGCGCCGGTCGCGATCTGGCAGGTCGCCAGCAGGAGCAGCCCATTGACGCGCGGCGTCGGCAGCTTCACCGACTTGAGATAGGTTTGGAAGGTCGCCACCGCTTCCTTGGGCCTGCCCACTTTGCTCTCGCTGTCGCCCAGGAGCAGCAAATCCTCGGGCGTCGCCTCCTCGCGCGGAATGAGCATGTTCAGATACTTGATCGCGCTCTCGTGCGAGCCGCCATCGTTGAATTTCCGGCCCAGCCAGCGCAGGATTTCCACCGGCACCTTGGTCTTGCCGTCCTTGGAGTAGAGGTCCACTTCCCGCGCGGTCCCGGTCGGGTCCTCGAGATAATACTCGGCGAGCAGCAGGCGGATGCCGGCCTTCTCCTCGAACTGCTCCTTGTCCTCGGCATTGGGGTCGCCGGCCTTCTTCGCCCTGGCGAGGTCCCGGGCGTCCTTGAGGTAGGGCGCCGCTTCCTTGTAGTTCTTGGCCTCGAAAGCGACGTAGCCGATCCAGTAGGAGGCCTGCGCCTTGGCCGCGGTTTCGGGAAATTCCTTGAGCAGCTGCTTGAAGCTCTCGGCCATCGCCGAGTAGTTCCCTTCCTGGCCCTGGATGAGCGCCTGCTGCTGCAAGGCGAGCTCCCGCTGCGGCACCTTGGGATGGTTCTTAAGCAGCGTCTCATAGTCCTTGAGGGCGCCGCTCAGGTTTTTCATCGACTGATTGGCCAGGCCGCGCTGGACCAAGGCCATGGGCACCAGCTTGTGCGTGGGGTAGCCGTTGATAAACGTCGTGAAGACCTTGATCGCCTGCTCCAGGTTCTGCGTCTGGATCTGGCACCAGCCGAGGCGGAAGAGGGCATCCGCCTTGCGGGCCGGGGAAAGGGTCCGCGACATCTCAAGCGAGGAATAAATTTCCATCGCGCCGAGGTAGTCCTGCTTCTTGAAGAGCACTTCCGCCTTCATGAGCAGCACCTCGTCGCGCTTCTGCTCCTCGGGATTGGCCAGCAAATACTTGTCGATTTCCTCCACCAGCTTCGGGTCATTGCTGGCGTACATCTGCCGCAGCCGCTCGAACTGCGCTTCCTTGTCGTAGACTGAGCCCGGGAACTCCTTCGCGATCTGGTCGTAGGTCGCGAGCGCGTCCGCGTTGTTGCCGAGCTGGCGCTGCGCCGTCGCGACCGCCATCAGCACCTGCGGCTTGATGTCGGGAGAAATCTGATCGCCAAGCTTGTGATAAGCGTCCAGCACCTGCTGCGACTTGCCGGCATCGGCCAGGATCTTCATCTGCCCGAGCTGGGCGAGCTGCTTCCAGGAAGTACTGCCGGGCATGGCCAGCACGGCCTTGAAGTCGGCGTCGGCCTGCGCGGTCTGTGGAGGCGTCATTTCCAGCGCCCAGAGGCCCGCGCGCGCCGTGGCTTCCAGCTTGAGCTCGGGGTTTTCCGTGGTTTTGGCGAGCGTCTGAATCTGCTTGAGCGCCTCGGGAATGCGATCGCCATCCTTGAGCAGCAGCGCAAAGGAAAGGCGGCTCGCGTCCTGGAAGGGGTTGTCCTTGGCTGTCCCGGTCAGGGCCTCATACTCCATCCGGGCATCCCGCTTGCTGCCCAGCGCCTCCATGCAGCGGGCGGCGAAGAATTTCGCGGCATTGGCGACGGCGGGTTCTTTCACGCGCACCGACGCCTTCCGGAAAAGGTCCAGCGCCTCGCGGTATTGCTTCTCCGCATAGTAAAGCTCCGCAAGCCGGTAAGCGGCGGGGCCGATGAAGTCCCCGTTCACGAATTGCTTGAGCAGCGTCTCGTAAGCGTTCTTCGCGGCGTTGACCGAGCCACGGATCCGGTAGCACTCGCCGAGGCGGAAAAGGGCGGTCACGCGATCCGCGCCATTCGGGTAGAGGCCCAGGTAGCGCTCATACTCGGGCGCCGCCGCCTCATAAACTTTCTTGGCGTAAAGGCTGTCCGCGATCTCGAGTTGGGCCTGCTCCGGGCTGGTCTGGGCGGTGGGGCTCACGCGAATGGTGCCCGCCGGATCCTCCGGTCCCGGGGGCGCCATCGGCTTCGGCGTGGCCGCCGCTGCGGGCGCCGTGGCCGGGGGTCTGACCGGGATGGCCCGCGGCGGCGTGGCCGTGGGATTGCCTCTCTGCACCGGCACGGCCCGGCGCACCGGGGTGCCATCCTCATTGAGGAACGGCTTGAGCGGCGGCGTGGCCTCCTGGGCGCCGAGGGGCAGCCCGGCCAGTCCCAGCGCGACCATCGTCAATCCCGCGAGCGGACGGCGTTTCATTGCACTTTGGCGGTCGCAAAAGCGACGTTCCAGATGTTCGCCTGCCGGCAGGTATCGAGCACGTTGGCGATGAAGAGGAACGGTGCGCGCTCATCCCCGCGCACGATGATCGCGTAGTCGGGGAAGAGGGTGGACAGTTCCTTGAGCCTCGCCGCGAGTTCCGGCAGCGAAATGGTCTTCTGATTCCAGACCACCGTGCCATCCGCTTTCACGTTCAGCACGGTCTGGTTCAGGACGGCATTTTGATCCTTGGCGTTCTCCGCCGAGGGCACCTTCACATCGAGCTCGTTTTCCTTCTTCGCGATGCTCCAGGTGACGATGAAGAAACAGAGGAGGACGAGCAGGATGTCCACCATCGGCGCGATCTGAAAGCCGAGCACATGCGGTGCGGTGCGCTTGCGGAATTTCATGCGGCGATTTTCTAGAATTCGTCGTCCACCGCGACCCGTGACGTTTCGCGCTTCTTGTTATAGTTCAGCGCAATCAGGCCGAGGATGTGCGTGGAGGCGATTTCCAGGTCGGAAATCAGGCTCTGCACCCGATTGCGAAAGAGCGAGTAGAAAAACATCGCCGTGATGCCGAGGATCAGGCCGGTGGCCGTGGCCACGAGCGCCATGGAAACGCCGCCCGCCAGGTGGGTATCCCGCGAGACGCCCGTATCGGTGGCCAGCGTATTGAACGAGGTGATGATGCCGACCACGGTTCCGAGCAGACCGATCATCGGGGCCAGCATGCCGATATCGGCCAGATACACGGTGCGATGCTGGAGCGAGGCCGCCTGGCTGGCGCCCTCGGTTTCAGCAATGTCCCGGACGGTTTCGAAGGAAGCGGTGGGATTCTTCGTGGCGAAGTCCAGGGTGCGCTGCACCACCCGGGCCACGGCTTCGCTGTGCCGGCTGGAGATGGCCAGCAAGCCGAGGTAATCGCGCTTTTTCAGCAGCACGTCGGCCGTGTTCATGTAGTGCGGCGTGAGGATCGCCCCGCGGCGCAGCGTGAAGAGGTACACCAGCACATGC
>Ga0207705_10004305_pt1 | contig 10777 bp, 10 predicted proteins | sample KBSC13metaG_FD_184314 | JGI IMG/M metagenome (GOLD analysis project Ga0207705, IMG submission 184314) | Corn rhizosphere microbial communities from Kellogg Biological Station, Michigan, USA - KBS C1-3 metaG (SPAdes) (version 2) | ecosystem: Host-associated > Plants > Roots > Rhizosphere > Soil ...
ATTGGACGTTGTCCAGCGCGCGCGCCGAAGCGACGCGCAAGGCGCTGGCGGATGCGGGTGTCGGGGCAGACCGTTTCGCGCGGATCGAAGGCGTAGCCGACAAGGAACCCTTCATCCCGGCCGACCGCTACGACCCGCGCAACCGCCGCATGTCGATCACGCTCGCCTATAGCGGTCAGGATCAGGGCGGCGACCAGCCCGACCCGGCGGCCGCGGCCGATGCGAGCGGCAACGCCCCGGTCCAGATCCCGACGCATTGATGGTTTGAAGCGGCACCGGCCCACGCCCCCACCCGACCTCCCAAACAGCGTACCTTATGGGAGGTCGGGTGGGGGCGTGGGCCGGTGCGGCCAAGGCCCGACGGATGTCGGGCCGCACTACCAAGACTTAGGAAGCGGACCCGTGCCGCAAAGTCCGGCTCACGCCGGACTGTACTCAACCCGCGTTGGGCAGTGACAGCATCAAATACGCCAGCTTCGCCTGCGCCGGCGTGGGCTTCAGCATGTTCATCCGGTTCTGTTCGATCTGGTTGAGCATCTGGCCGATATCCTGCCCCGCCTGATCGTCCGAAGCATCGCTGTCCGTCGTCGGGCTCAGATCCGCCGAGACATCGCTGAAACCCAGCCGCAACGCCGAGATATCGGGCGCGCCCGGCATCGACTGGACGAGGCTGCCGGGGGTGAGGCCGTTGCTGGCGGTCTGCACGGTCGCGCTGTCGCTGCCGTCGACCGCATTGTCGAGCTTGTGTCCCATGATCGCATACACCTGGTCGAGTGTGCGCGGGCTGCCGTCCTTGCCGTAGAAGATCGTCCGGTTGGCGCGCGCTTCCTGGGGGAACATGGTTGCGGCGCAGGCACTGCCGTTAGTGCACTGCGCGCGCAGGAACTTGGTGGCGCCGCCCAGGCCCAGGAAATGGGCCATATAGAGGTCGGTGCCGTTGACTTGACGTCCAAGCGACTGGCCGAGATTAGAGGCATTGTCCGCGGCATAGGATGCCGCCATCAAAGCCGACGGGCCCGCCTGATCGCGCAGGCTCATTACCGCCTGGCGCATCGACGGATCGACGCTGAAGCCGCCGCCCTTCTTGGCCGTGATCGCGTTCGCGGCCCAGGCCATGCCATGCTCGGCGCCATGCGCCTTGACCACGCCCAGCCAGGACTGGTCGAGAAACTGGTACAGGCCCGACGCGCTCGATCCCGACGCCTTGGCGTTGGGGTTCAACCCGCTCTCGCTCTTGGCCTGCGCCATCAAATACGAAAAGTTGACGCCCGTCGACTGCGCCGCCTGCCCGATCGCGGCGCGCACATCGTCTGCGGTCCGGTTTACGGTGGAAGGAGTACGGATAAGCGTCATCATCTGCCCGATACTGTGGAGACGGCGACGAATATGAAGGACAAAGGTTAACGCGTCGTTATTCTCGATTTACACAGCATTAGCGGGGCCGAAACGGTCCGACCCCGTCTGGGGGGCGATTACCAGGAAAGGTGCACAATCCCCATCGCCGGAACCTCGAACTCGGTCCGGCCATCCTTTTGCCGTCGACCGCGGCAGGCTAAGCCGTCCGATCGGCTAACCCGCACCTTGGGCCGCGCTCTTCCTTCCGGAATGATGCTGAGGCGCGCGCTACTGGCGGGATCGCCACTAAGCTGGAAGGTCAGCGATCGGTCGCTCGTGCGGTCGCTCCCCGTCAGGAAATGGTCGCAAAACAGTTGGAACAGCGCGCCTTCCACGTGATGGTAGCAGCGCGACGCGAAGATGAAGGCCGCGCCGGCGCCGTAAATTTCCTGCCCGACCTGTCCCGCAGGATCGCCGCCGACATAGAGGTCTTCGACCGGGAAAGAGAGTTTGCGGTCGACATGGCCGTTCCGTGGTTTCTGGCAGATCAGGTCAGGCGGCAACGCATCGGGATAATAATACCAGGCGCGGTCGAGCGCGTAACGGCAATAGTCGCTCACCATCAGCCGCACCGCCGGATCGAGATCGGGTCCGCCGTCCTTCAAATAGCGCTCGAATGCGGCGAAGCTATCGAAGCATTCGTACAAAGCCATGTAAGGTGCGTCATGCAGGCAAGTCGCACCCAGGAAGGTGCGGTATTTGCGCGCGGGGCCGACATCGGACTCCCAGATCACCGTGTTGTGGAAGAAGCTCGCCAGATAGACGTAGCTTTGCTGAAGGTAGGTCTCCTGATTGGTGATCCGCCACAGTCGCATGCAGGCGGCGGCTCCCCAGGCGGTGAGATTGGCCTGGTAGTTGAGCTCGAAGCGCATCCCCCGCGCCGCGTCGATCGCCTTGCGCGCCTCCTCCAGATATCTGGGATCGTCGCTTAGCTCGAACGCGACCAGCATCAGAAAGGCGTAGATCCCGCCGACGTCGGTCTGCCCCAGCCCCTGGTCGTCGCGCGCCTGCTGGATCACGCTGAAATCGGTGACCTTGTACTGGATCGGCCATTTGTAGCGGAAATGGTGCGCCGCCTTGACCGCGTAACCGATCGAATCCTCGAACAGGCGGCGTGCGTCCTTGTCGCCCTGCTGCGCCAGGTGGCCGAGGCCGATCATCGGATGATAGAGATACCAGCTGTCGACCGCGTCCGCGTCCTTGTCGTCGCCGACATTGGGCAGATAGCGCCGCAGCGTGCGAAGTTCGGGATCATAGAAACGGCCCAGCCCGGAATGCAGCTTGGCTTCGAGTGGGAAGGGTTTGCCCCGCCATTGGCCGAAATCGTGCAGGCTCGACAGTGTCACGACCTGCACCATCGCGTCGGGATATTCGGACGCCGTATAGGGATGGACATAGGTGTGCCCATAATGGCGGATCGTCGCCTCGGGCGCGGTCGCCATATCGTTCGCTGTCTGCTCCGCGCGCCCGGGCCAGTCGTGGAAATCGGGCTTGGGTTTGTCGATCAGGCGATAGGCGCTGCCCAGCATCTGCAGGAACAGGCGCGCGGACAGCGCCTCGTCCCGCGAGCCGTCCTTGTGGAACACCAGCAACGCGTCGGAGACCGTGACCTCTTCGCCCTTGGGCAGCGGATTGACCGGCGGGGTGCCGCTCTGCGGCGGAGTAGGGGGCAGATAGCCGAGTTCGGGCCACTCGCCCCCGACCGCGCCATCGGGCTTGGTTTTGGTCGCGTTGAAATAAGAGTTCAGCGCGGTCAAATTCTGCAGATAGAGCAGGCTGCCGGGCGTTTCTCCCTCCAGCCGCCAGTAGAGCAACCCGGCATTCAGCCCGCGCTGCGCCGCCTCGACATTGCCGCGCGCGGTCAGCGGATCGTCGTCGGGCCCAAGCGGATAGAGGTCGCGCGGCAGATGCGGGATCAAGAGGTCCGCGCTCGGCGTGAGCGTGGTGGTGATCCGGATCAGCGGCAAGTTGGTCTCGTCGGTCGCGAAGCGCACCTCATGCCGCCCGCTCGCACTGGTCAGCCTGACGCGGAGCTGTTCGCCCTTGCGCGCCCGCAGCCGCCGCGCGGTCAGGCCTCCCGGCGCGTAGGCGGTCCGCACCGCCAGCCGGGCGCCGCCGCGGCGGACGATCGCCCACAGCGAATCCCGCCCCAGCGCCACCGTCACCACCCGCCCGGCGAATTCGAGCCGAGCGACCTCGCGCATGCGGCCTTTCTTCAATTCCTCGCGCAGCGCCAGCACGCATGGGCTTGCGCCGGGGATTGCAGTGGTTTCGATGGGGGAGGCTACATCTGCCATGATGCCGCCCGAACGCCGGGCGGCAAAATCGGTTTCCCCCTTCTGCAAACCTAAACCACGTTACTTTTCAGGGGGTTTGGTCAGCGCCGGCGCAGCAGCCGTTCGAGCTCGGTCCCGCTGCGCGGTTTCGCGGGGTTGGGATCGTCGTCGCGGCATTCTTCCTCCAGCGCGGTCCGGATCTGCTGGATCTCCGCGTCGGACCGATGCTCTAGTCCGATGAAGGCGCCGCGCGCCTCGTCGATCGCGCGGATGATCTCGTCCAGCTTGGCCTGCATCGCCGCGGCGTCGCGATTCTGCGCATTCTGGATCAGGAACACCATCAGGAAGGTGACGATGGTGGTGCCCGTGTTGATCACGAGTTGCCACGTATCCGAATAATGGAAAAGCGGCCCGGTAACGCCCCAGACGACCACGATAGCGAGCGCCAGGATGAAGGCGAGCGGATCGCCCGCCCATCCCGATATGCGCGTGGAAACAGCGGTGAAGGCCCGTTCGATCATCCGGCGCGCTCCTGCTTGGGCTTGGCGCGGACGACGCTGACCTTGCCGCTCCCTTCCAGCATCGCCAGCTTGACGTCGCCCGGTTGCTCCGCTTGCTCCATGCGGATCGCCTCGTGCAGATCGTCATCGCTCAGATTGGCGCGCCTGAGCGCGGCCGCATCGACCTTGCCGTCCGCGATCAGCCGCACCGGACGCGCCTTGACCAGCCACGCCAGCACGCCCCAACGCATCGTCGCCATCGCAAGCACCCGGTGCAGCACGACCAGCACCAGGGTCGCGGACCCCGATGGAACCAGATCGGCCTTGCCCGTCATCATGCGGCTGATGTTCGACCCGACGATTAGCCCGACGATGATGTCGAGCGGCGAATAGTGCGCGAAGGTCCGGCGCCCCGCGATCCGGATGCACATTATGCCGAACGCGAACAACAGCACCGCCCGCACGCAGAGCTGCTGCGTATCCGCCCCCTGATCGGGACCGATCAATTCGCGGAACCACTCCATGCTCCCGCAAACGCCGCGCCGCCCAAACGGTTTCGCGCGCGACTGCATGCTGAAAGAGGTTGGTTTTCTGAGTCTTGCGGAACTTCGCGCGCCGCTCCGCTTTCCCCGCTCACCGAACAGGAGAGCGCCCCATGACGAGCGAAGCCGACGCCCACACCAGACAAGTGCCGGTGGAGGGAAAGAAGGTTCTGATCACCGGCGGCACCACCGGCATCGGCCGCGCGATCGCGGTGCTGCTCGCAAGCTATGGCGCGCAGGTCTATATCTGCGGCCGCGATCCCCAGCATCTCGAGGACGCGCTCCAGCGCATCAATCAGGTGGGCAAGGGCGACGGCATCGCGATCGACCTCGCCGATCCCGACAATGTCCAACGCTTCTTCGAAGCCGGCATCGCCGCCTTGGGCGGGATCGACGTCGCCGTGATCAACGCCGCCATCCCTGCCAAGGGCATCACCAGGATGAGCGAGGCGGACCTTCGCTACGCGATCGCGGCCGACTTCACCGCCTACCTTCTGAGTGCGCATGCCGCCGCCGAGGCGCTCAAGGACCGTGGCGACATCATCTTCATCGGATCGATGGCGGCGCATATGCTGGGCGCGGAATCCAGCGTCTATGCCGGTATGAAAGCGGGCGTTGCCGGCTTCTCCGAGGCGCTGCGCAAGGAGCTGGCACCGAAGAACATCAAGACCTGCCTGATCGAGCCGGGCAAGACCGGCGCCGATTTCCAATATCAAAGCTTCACCGCCGAGGAGCAGGCCGAAGCGATCCGCAAAGAAGAGATGCTGCGCGCCGAGGATATCGCGGTCGGCGTGCACTACGTCCTGACTCAACCCAATCGCGCGATCGTCCAGCAACTGACGATCGCGCCGCGTGGGCAGCCCAAGGAATGAGCTATCCGGTCGACAAGCTCGTCCTCGTTCCGGACGACATCGATCTCAGCCGCTCGCCTCTGGCCGGCCATCTGGAGGTCGAGACCTATTGTCTCGGCGCCTTCAATCCCGCGCTGACGCGGCTGCCGAATGGCAATCTGCTGATGATGGTGCGCGTGGCGGAGGCGCTCAAGACACCGATCGTCGGCGGCAAGGTCCACAACATACGCTGGTGCGACGGGCGCTATCTGCTCGACGCGTGGCCGCTCGAAGCTGCCAACACCGCCGATCCGCGCAAGTTCATGCTCCAGGGCGGCGGCTGGAAGGTGATGGCGCTGACCTCGCTCGCCTGGCTGTTGCCGGTCGAGCTTTCGGCGGACGGCACCGAAGTCATCAAGCACCATTACGACAAGGCGATCACGCCCCATGCCAGCTTCCAGATGTACGGGCTGGAAGATGCGCGCATCAGCAAGATCGGGAACCGCTGGCTGATGACGACCTGCTCGGTCAGCCCGGAGCGCCATTCGACCACGCTCTACAGCTCGGACAACGGTCTCGACTGGCATTTCGAGGACATCGTGCTCGATCACCAGAACAAGGACATGCTCATCTTCGAAGGGTTGATCGACGGCCATTACTGGGCGCAGACCCGCCCCTTGGGCGATCTTTATTTCGCCTACCCGCCCGGCAGCGAATGGCGCGCCGGTCCCTCGATCAATCTCGCGACCTCGCCCGACGCGCTTCACTGGAAGCCGCACCGAAATCCCGGCATCCGCCCGCATGCCGATACTGTCGCGGCCGCGCGCATGGGCGGCGGCACGCCTCCTATCCTCACCGATCGCGGCTGGCTGACCTTATGGCATGGGGTCGAGCCCAAGGAGATTGTCGGCATCTATCGCACCTACTGGTCGATCCTCGACAAGGACGATCCCAGCAAAACGCTCTTCACCAGCCACAAGCCGCTGCTGGAGGCGAGCCCCGAACTCACCCGCCCGATCGAACATCAGATGTATGTCCGCGACGTGGTGTTCACGACCGGCATCGCCGACGCGGGCGACCATTATGTCGTCGCCTCGGGCGAGGGCGATCTCGCCTGCCGTATCACCCACATCCCCAAAAGTGTCTTCGCCTAGGGCCGGGCGAGGTTTCGATCGTATGCCTTCGACGACAGGCCCGGACGTCGGCGAAGAAGAGATTTGAAAGGCGTACCAATGCGGATCTACGCGCAAGCCATCGGATGGGTCGTCGCCTTGCTGGGCGGATTTTTCCTGGTCGCTGGCGCCGAATTGGCCTGGCTTGGCGGCTCGATCTATTACGTCCTGGCGGGGCTCGCGATGATCGTCTCCGGCGCGCTTGTCGGCCGCGGAGATCGGCGCGGGCAGATCCTCTTCCTGCTCCTCTGGCTCGCCACTCTGGTCTGGGCGGTCTGGGAAGTGGGCTTCGACGGCCTGCAACTGATCCCGCGCGTCGTTGCGCCCACAATATTGCTGCTTCTTGTCCTGCTGCCGCTTATCGGGCGCGGCACGCGGCGTCCGGGCATGGCACGCGCTGCCGGCGTCGCCGCCGTCGCGGTGCTCGGCCTGGGCTTCGCGCATGCCGCTTTGTCGCCGCATGCGCTCTTCGCGCAGACTCCCGATGCGCCTGCCGGATCGCCGCAACCCGGCGCGGCCGGCGATTGGACGCATTATGGCGGCACGCTCGCCGGTGATCGCTACTCCTCGCTGGCGCAGATCACACCCGCCAATGTCGGTCGCCTTCAACTCGCCTGGACGCAGCGCACCGGCGACGTGGTGATGCCCGACGAGGCGGTGAAGCATCTGCGCGAATATCATTCGGAAGCGACGCCGATTCACGTCGGCGACACGCTCTATACCTGCACGCCGCACAGCTACGTCCAGGCGATCGACGCCACCTCCGGCAAGACCAAATGGAGCTGGCACACGAACGCCGACATTTCCGGCAATTCCTACCTCGTCTGCCGCGGCGTGTCCTATTACGAGGCGCCAGCCGGAGCGCAGTGTCCGCACCGGATCTTCGCGCCGACCTTCGACGCCAAGATGTACGCGCTCGATGCCGATACCGGTCGCCCCTGCGCCGGCTTCGGCCAGGGCGGCTTTATTGATCTTCGTGCCAATATGGGCGCGTCGCCGGCTGCCTTTCAGATCAGCACCTCGCCACCGGTCGTCGCCAATGGGCGCCTGATCATTGGCGAGCGGATCATCGACAATATCGGCACCGACGAACCGGCGGGCGTGGTGCGCGCTTATGACCCTGTCTCCGGCGCGCCGGTCTGGGCTTGGGACGTGGGCCGCGGCGACGATGCGATCAAGCCGCTCACGGGCACCGATACCTATACGCGCGGGACGCCCAACGTCTGGGGCGCGATGACCGCGGATCCGGCCAACGGGATCGTCTACCTCGGCACCGGCAACGCCACGCCCGATTACTGGATCGGTCATCGTCGCCCGTTCGACGACAAATATGGCTCGTCGATCGTCGCGCTCGATATCGCCACCGGCAAGATGCGCTGGCACCGCCAGCTCGTGCATCGCGATATGTGGGATATGGACGTGCCTGTCGGCCCCTCGCTCGTCGATCTGCCGCTGCCTGGTGGCGGTACCGTCCCGGCGCTGGTGCAAACCACCAAGATGGGCCAGGTCTATCTGCTCAACCGGCTTACCGGCGCGCCGCTGGCCGCCATCGTCGAAAAGCCGGTCGAGACCAAAGGCGGGATCGGCGACGAGGTCGTATCGCCGACCCAGCCTTTCTCGGTGGGGATGCCGTCCTTTACGCCACCGCCCCCGACCGAGAAGGCAACCTGGGGGGCGACGCCGATCGACCAATTGATGTGCCGGATCGAGTTCCGTCAGGCGCATGGCGCGGGCGTCTACGTGCCGACCGGCCTGACCAACATCATCGGCCATCCCGCCTTCGACGGCGTCACCGATTGGGGCGGCGGCGCGGTCGATCCCGAACGCGGCGTGCTGACCGTCAACACGATGGAGATGCCGTTCCGCATCCGGCTGGTCCGCGCGGACAGCCCCGAGGGGCAGAAGATGATCCAGGCTGCCGCCAAGGGCGGCGAGAATGCCAAGGCGCCGATCTATTACCAGCAGTTCGGCACGCCTTATGTCGCGGTCGTGCAAGCCTGGATCGGCCCGTTCGGTGCGCCCTGTACCGCCCCGCCCTGGGGCAAGCTGACCGCGGTCGACTTGAAGAGCCACCGCGTGATGTGGAGCAAGGTGCTCGGCACCGCGCGCGACACCGGGCTGTTCGGTACTCGCATCGGCCTGCCGATCAAGACGGGCGTGCCCAATCTCGGCGGCTCGATCATCACCCGTGGCGGCCTCGTTTTCATCGGCGCGACCACCGATCAATATCTGCGCGCTTTCGATGTTCGCACCGGCGCGGAACTCTGGAAGGCGCGGCTGCCCGCGGGCGCGCAGGCAACCCCGATGACCTATCAGGGCCGCGACGGCAGGCAATATGTCGTAATCACCGCCGGCGGGCATGGCGCGCTCGGTACGCGCTACGGCGACTACACGATGGCGTTCGCGCTTCCCAGAGGGTCATAATCGGGCGCTGAGCCGGCCCGCCGGGCCGGCTGCGATCGGCCTGGCCTCAGCTCCAGCGCTTCCGCGCCGCGATCGCCAGGGGCATCGCGGCCAGCGCGGCGAGGGCCAGAGCGGTCAGCCCGCGGTGGCGCGCAGCATTGGTGTAGAGGCTGAACTTGCGTCCATGCTCCGTGCCCGATCGCACGCGCCCGTCGTCGCCGGCATGATCCAGATTGTCGCTGGCGGTCGGCGGCTCGTTCGTGTCGGTCAGCAAAGGCGCGAACAGGCGGGACAGGCGCTCCAGCGCACGCGGAAAATGCTCGCCCAACAGCACGTTGAGCCGCCCGAGGCCGCCGATCGTGATCTCGCGACGCGGATGCCTGATCAGGTGCAGGATCGTGTCCGCCACGATCGCGGGATCGTAGACCGGCGGCGGGATCAGCGCCTCGGCGCCCATATGGTTGCGCGCGTGCTGCCCGATCGGCGTGTCGACGCCCGACGGCTTCACCAGCGATACCGTGACCGGCGACTTGGCGATAGAAAGCTCGATCCGCAGGCTTTCGATATAGGCCTTCACCGCATGCTTGGACGCGGCATAGGCGCCCAGCAAAGGCGTGGGCACGTCGGCCGCGATCGAGGCGATCGTGATCAGCGTGCCGCGGCTGCGCTCCAGATGCGGCAGCGCCGCCTGCGCGCCATTGACCGCGCCGAAATAGTTGGTGCGGAACAACCGCTCATGCTCGTCGAACGGCGTGTCCCTGAGCCACGCATAGATCGCCACGCCCGCACAATTGATCCATGTGTCGATCCGCCCGAGGCGCTCGGCCGCCGCCTGCGCCGCGTTTCGCAGCGCGTCGCAATCGCCCACGTCAGCGACGAAGAAGGCGGCCGATCCGGGGCCTGCCGGCATCGCCGCCACGATCCGTTCCAGCGCTTCGGCATTGCGCGCGATCAGCATAACCTGCGCACCGGCCGCCACCGCGCGCCGCGCGGTCTCCAGCCCGATGCCGGAGCTTGCGCCGGTGATGACGATCTTCTGTTCCGCGAGCGGACGGGGCATGACGATCCTTTCACGAATACGGGTTTTTCCCGCGAAATCCGGAACACCCGCATGGGGCGTTGGTTTCTCTTGTGCTCTCAAAAATAGGCAGAAAATCAATGACTAATATGGGTTACCGAATGCCCCGTCCGGGCGCTGATTTTCAGCCGACCTGGCTCTGCGGGGTCCCCGACCATACCATTCTCGCGGCGTACGGCGGTGGCGAGGGCGACGATGAAGGCGCCGATCCAAGCGACGACATACGCAAGCAAAATCCGGGCGAGACCACCACGCCCGATCTGGCCGAAGGCGAGGGCAAAGGCGAGACCAAGGTGCAGGACCTCGCCAAGGCCGGTCGCGAGCATTTCGATCCCAACGAGGAGTCACCGGCATGAGTGACACGAAGGTTGAAGGTGCGGGCTCCAATCCCGGCGTGAGAGGCGGCGGCGAGTCCGGCGGCGGCCCCTATCCCAATCCGCACAAGGGAAAGGCTCCTCGGAATGATTTCCTCGGTCATGGCGGCCAGACCGAGATCGATCAGAAACTTCACCCAGGAGAAGCAAAGCCTGCGCAACCCGACTGAGATATGGTCGTCACGCTGGCCAGGCGCGGTCCTCTGC
>Ga0207705_10004306_pt1 | contig 10776 bp, 11 predicted proteins | sample KBSC13metaG_FD_184314 | JGI IMG/M metagenome (GOLD analysis project Ga0207705, IMG submission 184314) | Corn rhizosphere microbial communities from Kellogg Biological Station, Michigan, USA - KBS C1-3 metaG (SPAdes) (version 2) | ecosystem: Host-associated > Plants > Roots > Rhizosphere > Soil ...
GCACGAAGCTGAAGACCCTGCTCGACAATTACCAGCCGCCGCAGCCGGCGCATGCCGGCCCCGAGGTCCCGAGCTTCTCCTTTGCCGAGGTGGGCATCGGCCTGCAGAAGCGCCAGTTCGAACCGTTCTTCCAGCCCAAGATCGAACTCGAGACTGGGCAGGTGAAAGGCCTGGAGACGTTCGCCCGCTGGCGCCATCCCGAGCACGGCATGCTGGGGCCGGCCGCGTTCATCGGCGCGCTCGAAGAGAACAACCGCGTCGACTTCCTCGACTGGACGATGCTGGAAATGTCGGTCGAACGCTGCCGCCGTTACCACGACCAGGGCATCCCGATCTCGATCTCGCTGAACCTGGCGCCGGAGACGCTGGCCCATCCGAACTTCGTCCGCCAGGTGGCGTCGACGATGCAGCGCCACGGCGTGCTGCCGGATTACCTGACGTTCGAGATGACGGAGTCGGCTATCCTCAGCTTCGACGCCGACTTCATCGAACGCCTCGTCCGGCTGCGCATGATGGGCTTCGGCCTCGCGATCGACGACTACGGCACGGGGCGCTCGAACCTGCAACTGCTGGCGCGCATCCCGTTCTCGGAACTCAAGATCGACCGTTCGTTCGTGGACGGCGCGTCGAAGAAGCGCCCGCTGGGCACCGTGCTGAAATCGTGCCTGGGCCTGGCGCACAGCCTGGACCGCATGTCCGTCGCCGTCGGCGTCGAGACGCGGCAGGACTGGGATTTCCTGCAGGGGCTCGGATGCACGTATGCGCAGGGGTATCACATTGCCAATCCGATGGCCGCGGATGAATTTCCGGGGTGGCTGGAGGATTGGCGGCATTTCTTCTGACCCGCAGAGCTTCGTTTCGCGCCGCGGGTCAATTCGGGCTCTGACCCTTAGTACTCGCGGCGGTCCGGCTTGATCTCCTGGAGTATCGTCGTCGCGATCTCCTCGATCGACTTGGTGGTCGACGACAGCCACCGGATGCCTTCGCGCCGCATCAGCTGTTCGGCCTCGTTGACCTCGTAGCGGCAATTCTCCAGCGAGGCATATTTACTGCCCGCGCGCCGCTCGTTGCGGATCTCGGACAGCCGTTCCGGCGAGATCGTCAGGCCGAAGATCTTGTGCCTGAACTGCGGCAGCGCCGACGGCAGCTTGTTGCGCTCGAAATCGTCCGGGATCAGCGGGTAGTTCGCCGCCTTGATCCCGTATTGCATCGCCAGGTACAGGCTCGTAGGCGTCTTGCCCGAGCGCGACACGCCCACGAGGATCACATCCGCATCCGCCAGGTTCTTGTGCGACTGGCCGTCGTCGTGGGCGAGCGAGAAGTTGATGGCTTCGATGCGGTTCTTGTATTCCTCCGTGTCGACGACGTTGTGGATGCGGCCGATCGTGTGCGTCGATTTCACCCGCAATTCCTGCTCGAGCGGGGCGACGAAGGTCTGGAACAGGTCCATGTGCATCCCCTGCGCCGCACGGATCACGGCCGACAGATCGTTCTTGACGAGCGTGGAGAACACGATCGGGCGCTGGTTGTCGGCGATCGCCGCGTCGTTGATGCGGCGCGCCGCCTCGTAGGCCTTGTCGATGGTGTCGATGAAGGGCAGGCGGATCTGCCGGAAGCGCATTTCGAACTGGCTCAGCACCGCATGGCCGAAGGTTTCCGCCGTGATGCCGGTGCCGTCGGAGACGAAGAAGACGGTGCGCGCTGCGCCCGGATTGTCTGGGGTGCTGGTCGGAGACATGATGTTTTTTAAACGAATAGTGACAAAGTTTCAGCCGGTTACACTGTGAAATCCAGTCGCACGGGGTAGAATGCTCGGCAACGGGTTGTTGGATTGTGCTGTACCACGCCAAGAATAACAAGAAAACACAGAGGAACCTCGATGAATCGCCGCGCGAAGCCGCTCTGGTCCGCGATGCGCGCCTTGTAAAAAAGGCAGCGCCCGCAGAGCCGCCGCCGCCGCATGCGGTTCGTCGTTGAGATGTCCGTCGGCCAGCCAACCGTACAGATTTCCATCATCAAAAAGGTGTTTTACCATGACTAACCTGTCGAATGCAGTACTGAAGGCGCCCGATCCCGCGGCGGCCGGCGCGGATGTGTATGTCGTTTCGTTCGAAAACCTGCGCATGCTAGATGTCGAGTCGGTCGGCGGCAAGAACGCGTCGCTGGGCGAGATGATCAGCCAGCTGGCCGAGGCCGGCGTGCGCGTGCCGGGCGGTTTCGCCACCACGGCACAGGCCTTCCGCGACTTCCTGAACCACTCGATCGACGGTGGCCCTTCGCTGGGCGACCGCATCGCCACGCGCCTGGAAGGCCTGGACATCGACGATGTGCGTTCGCTGGCCACGGCCGGCGCGGAAATCCGCCAGTGGATCGTCGACACCCCGTTCCAGCCCCGCCTGCAGCAGGAAATCGAGGCCTTCTACGACCGCCTCGTCGCCGACTCCGAGACCGAAGTGTCGTTCGCCGTGCGCTCGTCCGCCACGGCGGAAGACCTGCCGGACGCCTCGTTCGCCGGCCAGCAGGAAACGTTCCTGAACGTCGTCGGCATCGACAACGTGCTGGAAGCGATGAAGCACGTGTTCGCATCGCTGTACAACGACCGCGCCATTTCCTACCGCGTCCATAAGGGCTTCACGCACGCCGAAGTCGCATTGTCGGCCGGCGTGCAGCGCATGGTTCGTTCCGATACCGGCGCGGCCGGCGTGATGTTCACCATCGACACGGAATCCGGCTTCAAGGACGTCGTGTTCGTCACGTCGAGCTACGGGCTGGGCGAGACCGTCGTGCAGGGCGCCGTCAATCCGGACGAGTACTACGTGCACAAGCCGATGCTGGAGCAGGGCAAGAAGCCCGTCATCCGCAAGAACATCGGCAGCAAGCTGATCAAGATGGAATTCACGAAGGAAGCCAAGGCGGGCCGCTCGGTGCAGACCGTCGACGTGCCGGTCGAACAGCGCAACCGCTATTCGCTGACCGACGACGAGGTCGTCGAGCTGGCGAAATACGCCGTGATCATCGAGAAGCACTATGGCCGCCCGATGGACATCGAGTGGGGCAAGGACGGCCGCGACGGCAAGCTGTACATCCTGCAGGCCCGTCCGGAAACCGTGAAGTCGCAGCAGAAGGCGACCGACTCCCAGCAGCGCTTCAAGCTGAAGGGCACCGGCACCGTGCTGACGTCGGGCCGCGCGATCGGCCAGAAGATCGGTGCCGGTCCGGTCCGCGTCATCAACGATCCGTCCGAAATGGAACGCGTGCAGCCGGGCGACGTGCTCGTGGCCGACATGACCGACCCCAACTGGGAACCGGTGATGAAGCGCGCCTCCGCCATCGTGACGAACCGCGGCGGCCGCACGTGCCACGCGGCGATCATTGCCCGTGAACTGGGCGTGCCGGCCGTCGTCGGCTGCGGCGACGCGACCGAGGCGCTGAAGGATGGCACGTTCGTGACCGTGTCCTGCGCCGAGGGCGACGAGGGCAGGATCTACGACGGCCTGCTGGAAACGGAAGTGACCGAGTCCGCACGCGGCGACCTGCCAAAGATCCCGACCAAGATCATGATGAACGTCGGTAATCCGCAGCTGGCATTCGACTTCCAGTCCATCCCGAACGGTGGCGTGGGCCTGGCCCGCCTGGAGTTCATCATCAACAACAACATCGGCGTCCATCCGAAGGCGATCCTCGAGTACCCGAACATCGACAACGACCTCAAGAAGGCCGTGGAATCGGTGGCCCGCGGCCACGCGTCGCCGCGTGCGTTCTACGTCGACAAGCTGGCCGAAGGCGTGGCGACGATTGCCGCCGCGTTCTGGCCGAAGCCCGTCATCGTGCGCCTGTCCGACTTCAAGTCGAACGAGTACAAGAAGCTGATCGGCGGTTCGCGCTACGAGCCGGACGAGGAAAACCCGATGCTGGGCTTCCGCGGCGCCGCGCGCTACCTCGCCGACGACTTCGCCGAGTCGTTCGAGATGGAATGCGCCGCGATGAAGCGCGTGCGCGACGAGATGGGCCTGACGAACGTCGAGATCATGATCCCGTTCGTGCGCACCCTGGGCCAGGCCGAGAAGGTCATCGCGCTGCTGGCGAAGTACGGCCTGAAGCGCGGCGAGAACGGCCTGCGCGTCATCATGATGTGTGAAGTGCCGTCCAACGCGATCCTGGCCGAGCAGTTCCTGCAATACTTCGACGGCTTCTCGATCGGCTCGAACGACCTGACGCAGCTCACGCTGGGCCTCGACCGCGACTCCGGCATGGAGCTGCTCGCCAAGGACTTCGACGAGCGTGACCCGGCCGTGAAGGCCATGCTGTCGATGGCGATCAAGGCCTGCCGCGCGCAGGGCAAGTACATCGGCATCTGCGGCCAGGGGCCGTCGGACAACCCGGACTTCGCCGTGTGGCTGATGGAGCAGGGCATCGAGTCGATGTCGCTGAATCCGGACTCGGTGATCGATACGTGGCAGAAGCTGGCGTCGATGCAGTAAGTCTGCTGTCCCAATAAAAACCGCTGCTTCGGCAGCGGTTTTTTTATGCGCGACGTGGCGGCGTCACGCGGGCGCTTCCGTCCCGTGCAGCAGTCGGAACGCCTGATGGAACTCGTCCAGATGACGCATGAACGACGGCGTTGCCAGCGGCCGCAGCCGGGCCAGCAGCGCTTCGCCTTCGGCCACGCGTTCCGTCTCCAGGCAGGCGCGCAACAGGTTGAAGCCGGCCTGCGGACCGTGTTTCGCCGGTTCGTAGACAGGACCGACGAGCGTCACGATCAATGCCGTGTGGCCGTAGCGGCCCAGGTCGGACGACATCGTCATCAGGGCGCTGCCGTCCACGTCCGCCGCGGCCAGCACGGCCGAGTACTGCGCCCGCGCGGCCGGCAGGTCGCCCGTCTCGAGATGGTGCCGGGCCACCATGAGGCGCGCGCGCCAGCTGCCCGGCAGTTCGCATGCAGCTTCCAGCGCGCTCTTCACGGCGTCTTCGCCTCCACGCCCGCGCTCGATGGCCAGCCAGCCGTTCAGCCCATGTTCGAAATTCGGGTCGAGCCGGACGGCACGCCGCAGCAGGTCGGAGGCGCCCGCCGCGTCGCCCCGGTCATGGCTGACCTTCGCGAGGTTGGTTAGCAGCGCGGCCGTCTCGCCGGCGATACGGATGCCGGCCCGCAGCACCGCCTCGGCCTCGTCCAGCCGGCCACTTTCCAGCAGGACGATGCCGTAGGTGACGTGACTGCGCTCCGGCATCGTGTCGATCTCGACGAGTCGCGCCGCCGCAGTCATCAGTTCGGGCGCGAAGCCGTCGGACAGCGCGGACAGGATCGTGCCGTACAAGGCATCCGCGGTGTTCCAGTGCTGCTTGAGCCGCGGGTGCAGGACCCTGTCGCGCCATTCCGCCCGCGGGATCATCAACTGGCGTCCCTGTTCGTCACACGTCGCGATGGCGTCGTCCGTCGCGGCGGAGGCGGGCCGGTGGGAGTGGAACAGTGCGATCACGTGTCTGAGCATGGCGGTTCTCCAGGTGGACAATGGAGTAATTATTAGAAGTTATTTCCGCGCGGCAATTGATTATTCTCGGCGGCGAGGCCAGGACCGGACCTGTGTCAATACACGGGAGCTGAAGAATACCAGTAAAGCTTGACGTAGACGTAGCAATGTTAAATAGTTGCAATTGTCTTTACTTCGGAACATCCATGATGCGAATTAAGTTATTGCTGGCGCTGCTCGGCCTGTCGCTGGGCGCGGCGAGCGTGGCCGCAGAGCCGGGCCTGTGCAAGTCGATGTGCACGGGCGAAAAAAGGGAGTGCCGGGCGAAAGCGAAGGCCGAGACCGACCTTGACCGCGAACCTCTGTTCGACTCCTACGACAAGAATCCGTTCTCGCGCGCGAACAGCCAGGGCCAGGTACCGACGATGGAAGACCGGGCGCGCGAGCAGGCCGATACGCACCGCCGCGTAACCGAGCGCAATGGCCAGTGCGACACGACTTATCTGCGTTGCGTGCGCGCCTGCAATGCGCCCGTGCACGGCGGAACCGACTCCGTTGTCCTCAGGCGCCGGCAGGAAGCAGACGGCGCCGGTGCGCCAAAGCCGTGACTTATATATTGACTCGGTGCAGGGAAGCGTTAGACTAACGTCATCTGTTGTTGGATTTTAAATATCATTAACACAATCGAATATCGACAAGAAACCCTCGTCGCCCGCCCGGGTGGCGGGGGTTTTTGTTGTCGACAAGGAGGTCACCATGGCTGACTGGATGGGCTGGCTGGTAGCGGCTGGCGTGCTCGTGATCCTGGAGCTGTTCACCGGGACGTTTTACCTGTTGATGATCGCGGTCGGCCTCGCCGTCGGCGGCATCGTCGCGCTGGCCGGCGCCGGCGCGCCCGCGCAGGCGATCGCCGCCGCACTCGTGGGCGTGCTGGCGACGGGATTGCTGCACCGCTCGCGCTTCGGCCATCCGGCCAGGTCGGACGCGCAGCGCGACCGCAACGTCAACCTCGACATCGGCCAGCACGTGACCGTGCCTGCGTGGGACAACGGCCGCGCGCGCGTCATGTACCGCGGCGCGCTGTGGGACGTCGAGCTGGGGCAGGGCGTGACGCCCCATGCGGGCGAGTTCCGCATCGTCGAAGTGAACGGCAGCCGACTCGTGGTGGGGAACCCATGAACCGGACGCAGATCCTCGCCCTGCTCGTGGCCGTGACGGCGGTGTACGGCGTCATCGACGCGCGCCAGATGGAACAACATGTCCAGTACAGCGGATGGGAAGTCCTGGCCACGTTGATGTTCAGCTTCCTGTCCTTCTGCTGGTACCGCCTCGACAGCGAAGCCCGCATGTACCGGCGCACCGCACTGCTCAACGTGGGCATCGTCATGCTCGCGATCGTCGCGGTGCCTTACTACCTCGTGCGCAGCCGGCCGCCCGGACAGAAGGGCCGCGCGCTGCTGCGGCTGGCCGGCTTCTGCGTACTGCTCGTCGTCGCGGCCGGGATCGGCGGCGTCACGTACGCGCTGCTCGCCTGATCAATCGCACAATAACCTACAAGGAAGGATGCTCATGGAATCCACGTTCGGGACCGTCGCGCTGGTGATCTTCATCATCGCCATCGTATTCGTCTTCAAGACCATCAACGTCGTGCCGCAGCAGCACGCCTGGGTGGTCGAGCGGCTCGGCAAATATCACGCCACGCTGGCGCCGGGCCTGACCTTCGTCATGCCCTTCATCGACCGCATCGCCTACAAGCACAGCCTGAAGGAGATCCCGCTCGACGTGCCGCCGCAGGTCTGCATCACGAAGGACAATACGCAGCTGCAGGTGGATGGCATCCTGTATTTCCAGGTGACGGACGCCATGCGCGCGTCGTATGGCGCGTCGAACTACATCCAGGCCATCACCCAGCTCGCACAGACCACGCTGCGCTCGGTGATCGGCCGCATGGAGCTGGACAAGACGTTCGAGGAGCGCGACCACATCAACACGACGGTCGTCAACGCCATCGACGAATCGGCCGCAAACTGGGGCGTCAAGGTGCTGCGCTACGAGATCAAGGACCTCACGCCGCCGACCGAGATCCTGCATGCGATGCAGCGCCAGATCACGGCGGAGCGCGAGAAGCGCGCACTGATCGCCGCGTCCGAAGGCCGCCGCCAGGAAGCCATCAATATCGCGACCGGCGAGCGCGAAGCCTCCATCGCCCGCTCGGAAGGCGAAAAGCAGGCCGCGATCAACCGCGCGCAGGGCGAGGCCGCCGCGATCATCGCGCTGGCCGATGCCAGCGCCAGCGCGCTGCGCGAGGTGGGCGAGGCGATCCGTTCGCCGGGCGGTATCGACGCCGTCAACCTGCGCGTGGCCGAGCACTACGTCGACGCGTTCGGCAAGCTGGCCAAGACGAACAATTCCATCATCGTCCCGGCCGACCTGGGCGACATGTCCGGATTGATCGCGTCCGCGCTGCAGATCGTGAAGGCTCAGAAATAATGCGCGCAATCAAGGGCAAGCGCGGCCGCTTCCTTAAGCTGTTCGTGCCGAGCCTGGTCGCAAGCATGGCCATGGCCGCGCTCGGGGACGACGTCTAACCGCGCTGGCGGCAGCATCCGCGGCGCCCAGGGAGGCCGCGATGAGTCACCAGCGTGTCGTGTTGTGCATCATGCTCCTGATGGCCGCTACGGGCCTGCTGGATGCCGGCGGCGCCGACGATGCGGCGTCGCGCCATCTCCTGGTCGGCATCGCCATCAGCTACCTGTGCTTCCGGTGGTATCGCGGCGACAGCGACGCGCGCGGCTACCGGCGCTCGCGCTGGCTCAGCGCTTGCGTCGTCGCCCTCGCGGTGGCGACGATCCCTTACTACCTCGTGCGCAGTCGGCGCGACGGCGAGCGCGGGACGGCGTTGCTGGCCTATGCGGCCTACCTGGCCGCGTCGGCGTTTGCGGTGTGGGTCGGCATGGCCATCCAGATCGGGTTGGCATGATCGCCGTTTAATTCTCTGTTAAGCCTCGCCCCGGGGAAGCCGCGTATAACCATCGGAGGGATGCACAACCATACTGGAAAGGTCCTGAAATGAAGCACTGGGTTCGCAACAACAAAGGCTTTCTTGCATTTCTCGTCCTGTTCGGCATGTTCCGCACGGCGGTGGCGGACTGGAATCCGATCCCGTCCGCATCGATGCATCCGAACCTCCTGGAAGGTGACGTGGTGCTCGTCAACCGCCTGGCTTTCGACCTCAAGGTGCCCCTGACCGACGTGGTACTGGCGCGCCTGGGCGAGCCGCAGCGCGGCGACATCGTCACGTTCCGCTCGCCGCGCGACGGCACCCTGCTGATCAAGCGCGTCGTGGCGCTGCCGGGCGACGTCGTCGAGATGCGTAACGAACGCCTGTACATCAACGGCAAGGGCGCCGACTACAAGGTCGTCGAACAGTCGCTCGATTCCGTCGGCGGCACGGCGACGCGCGCCTTCCAGCTGGCCGAAACGTGGGACGGCAACAGGGCCCGCCCGCGCCGCCACATCCAGATCATGCCCGACGTGCTGGCGGCACGCACCTTCGGTCCCGTCACCGTGGCGCCCGGCGAATACCTGATGCTGGGCGATAACCGCGACAACAGCGCCGACTCGCGCGTGATCGGCCTCGTGCCGCGCAAGCTGCTCGTCGGCCGCGCCGAGCGCGTGCTCGTCTCCGCCGACTACCAGGGCAACTGGATGCCGCGCACCGAACGCTTCGGCATGTCGCTGTACCGCCCGGATTGATCTTCCTGTCGCGTGCGCGCAGGCGGCGCTGGCTGCGCCTGCGTGCCCCGGTATGCGCCGCCGCCGCGTCCCGTGTCGCGCGGCGGCAATGGGAAAGTGTCAAGCCGAGTCCACCGATTCCCGTTACAATTCCGTCCTTCGGACGCTCGCATGGTGCAGTGCCGATGTTTTAGCAAGGCATGCATATGCAACGACTCCTTACCGTCATCCTCGCCTGCCTCGGCATGGTGGGCGCCCTCGCCATCGATACGTACCTGCCGTCGATCCCCGCGATCGGGCGCGCGTTCGACGTCGGCCCCGTCGCCGTGCAGCAGACGCTGTCGGTGTTCCTGTTCATGTTCGCGTTCATGATGCTGTTCTACGGGACGCTGTCCGATTCGTTCGGCCGCCGTCCCGTGATCATGGTCGCGCTGGCGATCTACACATTGGCGTCCGCCGGCGCGGCGCTCGCGCCCACGTTCGGCTGGCTGCTGCTGTGCCGCGCGCTGCAGGGGATGTCGGCCGGTGCCGGCTCCGTGATCGGCCAGGCCATCGTGCAGGACCGCTTCGAGGGGGCCGACGCCCAGCGCATCATGTCGCACATCATGATGGTGTTCGGCCTCGCGCCCGCCATCGCGCCCGTGCTGGGCGGCTGGCTGCACGTGACGTTCGGCTGGCGCGCGACGTTCGTCTTCCTTGCGCTGTTCGGCACGGTGATGCTGCTGGCCGTGTGGCGCCTGTTGCCGGAAAGCCTGCCGCGCGACAAGCGCCACGCGTTCCACGGCGTGGCCATCGCGCGCAATTACCTGAAGGTGCTGGGGCATCCGCAATTCGTGCTGCTGTCGCTGTCCGTGGGGCTCGCTTTCGGCGGCCTGTCGCTGTACATCGGGTCGGCCGCCAACTTCGTGATGGAAATCCTGCACCTGCCCGAGACGGCGTTCGCGTGGATGTTCATCCCCCTCATCAGCGGCATGGTGATCGGCTCGGCCTGGGGCGGCAAACGCGCCGCGCGCATCCCCGCCGCGCGCATGCGCGCCATCGGCTTTGGCACGATGCTCGCCGCCTGCGTGCTGAACGTGGGCTATACGGCGGTCGCGGGCGACGCCGTGACCGTGCCGTGGGCCGTGTTGCCGCTGATGGTCTACACGTTCGGCCTGGCCGTGGCGATGCCGGCGATCCAGGTGGCCGCCCTGGGCCTGTTCCCGGACAACCGCGGGCTGGCGTCGTCGATGCTCGCGTTCATCCAGATGATGGCGTTCGCGCTCGTCTCCGGCCTCGTGGCGCCGCTGCTGTTCGGCAGCGCGTTCCGGCTCGCGTGCGGCGTCGCTGTCGGGCTCGTGGGCAGCTTCGTGGCCTGCCAGGTGGGCAATGCGATGGCGCGGGGCAGGGTGGCGGCGGCCTGACCTTCCCCGGTCATTCCTGGATTGCAAACTTGTAACCCACCCGGTGGGCTCCTGGACGTAACATTCTCTCTGTTCAATATCTTGACATGGAGGAGTGATGCGTCTGGCAATTTTGGCGAGCCTGGTGGCCGCAACCCTGTTGGCGGCTTGCGGAGGCGGCGGGAGCGATA
>Ga0207705_10004307_pt1 | contig 10776 bp, 7 predicted proteins | sample KBSC13metaG_FD_184314 | JGI IMG/M metagenome (GOLD analysis project Ga0207705, IMG submission 184314) | Corn rhizosphere microbial communities from Kellogg Biological Station, Michigan, USA - KBS C1-3 metaG (SPAdes) (version 2) | ecosystem: Host-associated > Plants > Roots > Rhizosphere > Soil ...
ATGTTGTAGCGTGCGCGGCCACCGAACGCGATCGGCATCGCTTCCACGCGCAGCAGTTCCTGGTGATAGGTGGCGTCGGCGACGACGATCGCATTGTCCTGGAAGTAGACGGCACGGCCACCCTCCTCCAGGTGGCGCAGCAGCACGGGGTTGTCCGCCTCCATGGAAAAATACACGATCTCCACGTCCGGATGCACGCGGCGCGCCATCGCCACGCACAGCGGGTCCTCGGCGTTCAGCACGACGGCGCGGCTGGCGGACAGCGGCACGACGGCCTTCACCTGCGCGAGGTCTTCCACGGTATCGACCCCGTCCAGGCCCAGGTGGTCGGGCGAGACGTTCAGCACCATGCCGATGTCGCAGCGGTCGAACGCGAGGCCGCGTTTCAGGATGCCGCCGCGGGCCGTCTCCAGCACGGCGAACTCCACGTCCGGCGCCGCGAGCACGGTGCGCGCCGACCAGTAGCCGGTGCAATCGCCCTTCGTGACTTCCTTGCCGGCGATGGTCACGCCGTGCGTGCTCGTCACGCCCACGACGCGGCCCGCGAGACGCACCGTGTGCGCCATCAGCAAGGTGGTGGTGGTCTTGCCGTTCGTGCCCGTGCACGCGATGATCGGGATGCGGCCGTCGGAATCGCCCATCAGCCCCGCGACGATGGCATCGCCGGCGTCGCGCGGCATGCCGCCGCTCGGGTACTGGTGCATGCGGATGCCGGGCGCCGCGTTGACCTCGATGACGGCGCCGTCCTGCTCGGGCAGCGGCACGGCGATATCGCGACAGACGACGTCGATGCCGGCCACGTCGAGGCCGATCTTCGCGGCCGCGCGCACGCACAGGCGGCGCGTGGCTTCCGGCAGCAGGTCCGTCACGTCTTCCGCCGTGCCGCCCGTGGACAGGTTGGCGTTCCCGCGCAAATACACCGTCGTGCCTGCCGGCGGCACGGCGTCGGGCTCAAAGCCCTGGCCGCGCAGCAGGTCTTCCGCGTGGGCATCCAGCGCGATCTGCGTGAGGATGTTCGTGTGGCCCGCGCCGCGCGCCGGGTTGCGGTTCTCGATGTCGACCAGTTCGCGCACAGTATGAGCGCCGTCGCCGACGACGTGGGCCGGCCGCCGCAGCGACGCAGCCGCCACCTTGCCGCCGGCAACGAGCACACGGTAGTCCGAGCCCTCGATGTAACGCTCGACGATGATGTGCCGGCCGTATTTGCGCGCGTAGGCATAGGCCTGCTCGACTTCCCCGTTCGTACGGCAGGCCACCGTCACGCCCTTGCCCTGGTTGGCGTCCAGCGGCTTCACCGTCACCGGTGCGGCCAGCTTCTGGGCCACGCGCAGCGCGTCTTCGATGGTCGTGACGGTCTCGCCCTGCGGCACCGGCACGCCCGCCTCGTGCAGCAACTGCTTCGTGAGCTGCTTGTCGCTGGCGATGCGCACGGCGATGGTGCTCGTGTCGCCGGTGATCGTCGCCTGGATACGCTTCTGCTTCACGCCCCAGCCCAGCTGGAACAGATTGCCGTCTTCCGTGATGCGCTGGACCGGAATGCCCCGCTCCTGCGCCGCGGCCAGCATCGCGGCGGTGCTCGTGCCGATGGCGTATTGCTCGGCCAGCTCTTGCAGTTCGGCCAGCCGCGGCGCCAGGTCGAACGGGCGGCCGTGCGCGAGCGCATCGATGAGCTCCACGGCCAGCGCGAACGCCGGCTGCGCGACCTTTTCCAGCAAGTAGGCGCAGACGATGCGGTACTGGCCCGGCTTGCCCGTCACGGGGCGCGTGCGCCCGAACGCCACCGGCGCGCCGGCCAGGCATTGCAGGCCCAGCGTCACATGTTCGATCACGCGCGGGAGATACGTCCCTTCGCGCAGGCGCTGGGCGAAACCGCCCGGCTGGCCAGTCGGCACGAGGTACTCGGCCAGCGACGGCAGCAGTTCCAGCAGGGCCTCGTTGAACTGCGGGAGGTCGCGGGTGGATACGCCGTACAGGTCGTCCAGGTCCAGCACGGACAGCAGGCATGGGGTGGCGGCGTGGATGTTCGGTCCGCGCAGGAAGCGTTGTTCGAGTATGTGCACGGCATGTCCTCGTTGCGCTTATGCGTCCAGCAAACGCGAGTACATGCGCGTTGCCATCAGTCCGGGTGCCGTGTGATGCAGCGAAGGCGACATCAGCTGCGCCAGCATGGCCATCGCCTCCGGCTTGCCGCTGGTCGCCGCGACGCGCTCTTCCAGCTGGTGCAGTTCCGTGTCGCCGCCGGCGCCCGCGGCGCGGCGCCGGATCAGCCCCCGTTCCGGATAGCCGCCGCGCTGGGCGTGCTGCGTCAGGCTCTCCATCGAGCGCTGGCGCGCCCGGTGGCTCAGCACGCGGGTCGTGCGTGCCGCAGCGGTCGCGTCGCGCGGGGTGACGATCCAGTCGCGCAGCACCTGCTGTTCGTAGCTGGAGAACACGCCGAACATCTCGGCGCGCTCGCCCTGGATCAGGCGCCAGAAGCGGCTGTGCTCCGCCTCTGCGCCGCGCTGGATCCAGCCCGCGTCTTCCAGCGCCTTCAGGAACGCCGGGATCTGCGCAGGGTCCGCGAGCCAGTCGTTGACGGACCGGCCGGCCACGCGGCAGTAATCCGAGTGCATGTTGCGGCCGATGGACGCCTTCGTCGTGAAGATGTCGATCAGTTCCGCCTCGAGGTCGAACGCGCCGATGACGGACGTCGTGCAGGCGCCCAGCTCGTTCAGACGGTAGCCGTCCAGCACGCGCCGGAAGAATGCGGCCGGGTCGGCCGACTGCGCCATCAGTTGGCGCAGCGCCTGCACGGCCTTGTGCGCGTGGCCGCTGCCGGCGTTGTCCACGGTGACGTGCAAAGTGAAGTAATACGGGTCGATGCCCAACTCGTTCAATTCGTACGAGGTGACCAGGAGGTGCAGCGGCAGTTGTTCATAGCCCAGGTTGTAGCCGACGACCTCCGGCAGGAATTCGTCCGCATGGTAGGCGAGCGCCAGCTGGATCGCGCCCTGCACGAAGTGCTCTTCCGGCAGCGACTCCCAATGCTCGCAGCCGAGCGCGGCGAGCAGGCGACGGTACAGGGTGACGTGGTTCTTGTCCGGCACGCCGTCGCCCAGTTCCTCGAGATAGGTCTTGATCAGCGGGTGGAAATCCGGGTTGTCCCAGCGCGGCAGCATGCCGTACAGCCAGGCGCCGTCGACGAGCTTGGTCGGCGCCACGCCCTTCAGGAAGTACAGCGCGTGGGATTTATTCGAGAAATAGCGGCGCGGCGCGCCGTTCTTGCGGGCGGCGAGGTATTCGCGGTAGGCGATGCCGACCGTCTCGGCGCGGCTCTCGATCCAGCCCTGCAGCTGCCATGCGGCTTCCGGCAGGTCGGCCGGCTCCACGCGGGCCTCGTCGATGCGTGCGCGCAGGAAGTCGCATGCCGCGTCGAAGGCTGCGGCCGGGTTGTCCATCAGTGCGAAATACAGGTCCCTGGCGGACGTGGCCTGGACCGGACGGGGCGCGCGTGCCGCGGCGCGCTCCGGGATGTCGACGACAAAAGTGGGGGTCATATCGATTCTTCTGATAAATGCTCTACCAGAATTATGCGGACCGGGCGCTGATGGCGTAATCGGTACGCTTCCCCCCGGCATGTCGGACAGGGATTACAAAAACTGTATCATTTCTACGGAATCAACAATGACGAACGGCACCGCAGCGCCGTTCGGGGGGCGGATGGCGGGCGCCGTCCGTGTGGGTGGCATTACGGCCGGGTCGCGTCCGAACGGGCTGCGCCCGCCGGGGTGTCGTGGTTCAGCGCCGAACGCGAACGGGCATAGCCGAAGTAGACGATGAGACCCAACACCAGCCAGATGCCGAAGGCCATCCAGGTGATCGCGGACAGGAACGACATCAGCGCCAGGCAGAACACGACGGCGATCGCGGGCACGACGGGCACGCCCGGGCAGCGGAACGCGCGCTTCAGGTCCGGACGCTTCTTGCGCAGCACGATGACGGCGATGGAGACGAGGCAGAACGCGGCCAGCGTGCCGATGTTGACCAGTTCGGCCAGCACGTTCAGCGGCACGAATGCGGCGATGAAGCCGAACAGGATGCCGACCATCCAGGTGGCGAAGAACGGGGTGCCGAATTTCGGATGCACGGTCGACAGCTTCGCCGGCAGCAGGCCGTCGCGCGACATGGCGAAGATGATGCGGGTCTGGCCATAGGCCATCACGAGGATCACCGTGGTCATGCCGAGGATGGCACCCAGGTCGACCCAGCCGGAGAACCAGTTTTCGCCGGCATGCTGCAGCGCCAGCGAGACCGGGTGGTCGATATTCCCTTCGAACATTTTAAAGGGCACGATGCCGGTCATGATGGCGGACACGATCACGTACAGGATCGTGCAGATGGTCAGCGAACCGATGATGCCGATCGGGAGGTCGCGTTCCGGACGCTTGACTTCCTCCGCGGCCGACGTGACGGCATCGAAGCCGATGAACGCGAAGAACACGACGGCGGCGGCACTCATGATGCCCGAACCGCCGAACGGCGCGAACGGATGCCAGTTGGCCGGCGTGACGTGCTTGAAGCCGACGAAGATGAACAGCAGCACAACGGTGATCTTGATCACGACCATGACGTTGTTGACGCGCGCGGATTCACGCACGCCCCACGACAGCATCGCCGTCAGCACGAGCATGATGCACAGCGCGGGCAGGTTCATGATCGTATGCACGCCCGGCAGCGCGCCCGGCGCGGCGGACAGCGCCTGCGGGATGACGATGCCGAAGCCTTTCAGCAGCGACTGGAAATAGCCGGACCAGCCGACGGACACCGCCGATGTCGCCAGTCCGTATTCGAGCAGCAGGTCCCAGCCGATCATCCAGGCCACGAGTTCCCCCAGGACGGCATAGCTGTAGGTGTAGATCGAACCGGCGACCGGCACGGTGGACGCGAATTCCGCGTAGCACATGGCCGCGAAACCGCATGCGATGGCGGCCACGATGAACGACACGGTCAGCGCCGGACCGGCCGTCAGCGCGCCGGTACCGGTCAGCACGAAGATACCGGTGCCGACGATCGCCCCGATGCCCATGAGGATGAGGTCGGTTGGCCCCAGCACTTTCTTCAGCCCGCCCGTGGTACGGGTGGCTGCGACCATGTTGTCGAGATTCTTGGTTCTGAAAAGACTCACTGCTTTCTCCAATCGATAGTAGATAGATCCCGGTCCCTGATTGTCGTGCGCGCCGCGGGCAGGGGTGTCCTGCTCATGCATACGCCGAAGGGGGTCTCCTCCTGGGGCTCGGGCCTGCGTGGCTGCCTGGCACGCGACATGGTGCGCGTCAGACGCTTGGCGGCGTGCCATTATCTCCATTCTGTTATCGAGAATCAAAGAAAATACGCCGATTCGCGTCCGGCGGGTGGGGAATCCACGAAAAATGCCTCAACGCAGCGTACAAATCACGAGTTCGGGATCCGCATTCCAGCGCAACGGGATGCCGGAACAGCCGACGCCGCAGCTGACGAGCAACGGGCCGTTGTCGGGCAGGTCATAGCGGCCGTAGCTGTACTGGCGCGACGACGGGCCGCTGGGCTTGAACAACGGGACGCCGTCCGCACGCGCGATCTGGCCGCCGTGGGTATGGCCGGCAAAGCCGACGTCGAAACGCTCGCCCTGCAGGCGGAACAGCCCGCCGGGCGAATGCATCAGGTAGATCCGCACGTCGCCGGCGCCGGCGAACGTGGCACTGGCCGACGGCGCCCCGGTCCACGGCTCGTCGATGCCGCACACGCTGACATCGCCGAACGGTGCCGGCAGCGCCACGCTGCGGTTGACGAGCACCTCCACGCCGCCCGCACGCAGCGCGTCTTCGATGACGTCGCGGCCATTCCAGGTATCGTGGTTGCCCACGACGGCGTACGTGCCCAGCGGCGCCCGCGCGCCCGTGAAGAAGTCCGCCAGGACGGCCACGTTCCCGGCGTCGAAGCATACGTAGTCGCCGCCCAGCAGCAACACGTCGGGGCGCTCGGCGCGGATCGCCGCCAGCAGGTCGTCGAACACGGCGGGATGCGTCGTCGGGCCCGCGTGGAAGTCGGATGCGAACCCGATGCGCAGCGGCTGCGCCAGCCGCCGGGCCGGGCCCAGGTCCACGTCGTGGCGTGTCACGCGCACCCGTCCCAGGCCGCCGAGCCGGTAGCTGAACCCGGCCAGCCGGCCTTTCAACAGGGCGGCGTTCAGGACGCGTTCGAAAGCGTTGCGGAAAGGGTGCTGTTGATGCTTGTGCCGGGACATGGAACGTTAAATGATGAAGAAATATTGCAAACTTCGCACTTTACACCAACGGCACGACAACGGCGCGACCCATGGCGGATGACCGCACCGGGACCGGCACTGGTGCAATCGTCCGGGCCACGGTAACATTGCCGTTTCGCCCAGGACCGCCCATGCTGACACCCGACCAGTTCCTCGCCTTCCTCGCCGCCGCCATCCTCCTCACCTTGTCGCCGGGGCCGGACAACATGATGGTGCTGAGCGTGGGCGTCTCGAAAGGCCGGGCGCGCGGCATCGCATTCGGACTGGGCTGCGCGTTCGGCTGCCTCAGCCACACGTTGCTGGCCGTCGTCGGCGTCAGCGCCCTGATCGCCGCGTCGCCGCTCGCGTTCGCCACGCTGAAGGTGTGCGGCGGGCTGTACCTCGCCTGGATGGGCTGGCACGCGATCCGCAGCCGCGGCGGCGCCCGCATCGACACCGCGCAGGCCGCCGCCGACCCGGCCCGCACGCTGTTCGTGAAGGGCCTCGTCGCCAACGCGATCAATCCGAAGGTCGCCCTGTTCTTCCTGTCGTTCCTGCCGCAATTCGTCGTGGCCCAGCGTGGCGACGCCAACCTGCAGACGGCGCTGCTGGGCCTCACGTTCACCTTGCAGGCCGTCGTGCTGTTCGGCCTGCTCGGATTCTTTTCCGGCGCCATCGGCCAGTGGCTGGCGCGTCGTCCGAAGGCGGGGCAATGGCTCGACCGCGTCGCCGGCACGATCTTCATCGCCCTGGGCCTGCGCCTGATCGTAGCGCGCTGATCCTTAGAACGTAAAGCACATATCCAACGGCAAATATCTTCGTTCACGCGAGGTCGCCCGTTTGCAATACTGGCCTCATTACTGAACAGGAAACCGATCATGCCGTTGGCACTGCACCCAGTCCCTACTTCGTCGACCGGCGCGGCCCATCCCGCCGCCGCTGACTTCGACCCGATCGCCGCCGCCACCGACCTGGCCGCGCGGCTCCACGCCACCGCCGTCGAACGCGACCGCCTCGGTGGCCACCCGGCGCGCGAGCGCGAACTGATCCGCGCCAGCGGGCTACTGGCATTGTCCGTGCCACGCGCGCACGGCGGCGACGGCGCCGACTGGCTCACGATCGGCAACGTCGTACGCATCGTGGCACGCGCCGACAGCGCCCTCGCCCATTTGCTCGGCTTTCATCACCTGCAGGTCGCAGGGATCGCCCTCACGGGCAGCGCCCAGCAGCAGCGCCGGCTGTTCACGGAGACCGTCGAACGCGACGTCTTCTGGGGCAATGCGCTGAACCCGCTCGACCGGCGCCTGGTCGCCACGCCCACGGCCGGCGGCTACGTGCTCGACGGCGCCAAGAGCTTCGCCTCGGGCGCCCGCGGTGGCGACTGGCTCACGGTGTGCGCCTGGGATCCGCTCGCGCACGGGGCGCTGACCGCCGTCGTGCCGGTGCGCCAGCAGGGCATCGCAGTGCAGGACGACTGGGACGCGTTCGGCCAGCGCCAGACGGACAGCGGCACCGTGACGTTCGCCGGTGTGCGGCTGGCGGAGGACGATGTGCTGCAGCCGGCCGGCCGGACGCCGACGCCGCAGGCGCAGTTGCGCCCGCTGGTCGCGCAACTGGCGCTGACGAACGTCCTGCTGGGCCTGGCGGAAGGCGCGCTGGAGGCGGCGCGCGGCTACCTGCGCGGCGAAGCGCGGCCGTGGTTCGCGTCCAGCCCGGAGGTGGGCTCCGCGACGGACGACCCGTACATCCAGCACCGCTTCGGCAACTTCCACCTGCTCGTCCGCCCCGCCCAGGCACTGGCCGACGCGGCGGCCACGGAACTCGACTGGGCGCTCGCGCGCGGCGCGCACCTGACGGCACGCGAACGGGGCGAAGTCGCCGTCACCATCACCGGGGCGAAGCTGCTGGCGCATCGTGCCGCCATCGAGATCGGCAACCAGATGTTCGAGCTGACGGGCGCGCGGTCCACGTCCAGCCGGCACGGCCTCGACCGGTTCTGGCGCAACGCCCGCGTGCACACGCTGCACGATCCGGTCGACTACAAGCTGCGCGACCTCGGCCGCCACGCCCTCGACGGCACGGTGCCGGAACCGACCGCGTATTCGTGACCGGGTGCCGCCATGGCCCACCCGTCCGCACCGCATCTCCTCCGCCTTGATCAGGTCACGACCAGCATCGGGGCAGGTGGAGCAAGTCGCCAGGTGCTGCGTGGCGCCACCCTGCACGTCGCGCGCGGCGACATCTGCGGCGTCGTGGGCGCGAGCGGCGCCGGCAAGTCCACGCTGCTGCGCACGATCAACCTGCTGGACGTCCCCGACAGCGGCACCGTCGTCGTCGCCGGCCGCGACCTTGCGCAGCTGCCGCAGCGCGACCTGCGCGCGGCGCGGCAGGACATCGGCATGGTGTTCCAGCAGCCGAACCTGCTCGCGAACCTGGACGTATACGCCAACGTGGCCCTGCCGCTGCGCCTGCACGGCACGCTGAACCCGCCGCGCCTGCGCCGGCGCGTGCTCGACTGCCTCGACCTGGTCGGGATGGGCCCACACGCGGGTGCCTGGCCGGCCAGGCTGTCCGCCGGCCAGCAACAGCGCGTGGCCATCGCCCGCGCCCTTGCGAGCCAGCCCGCGATCCTGCTGTGCGACGCGCCGACGTCCGCGCTCGACGCCGCGACGGCGCGCGCCCTGTTCGAGCTGCTGCGCGCCGTGAATGCGGACCTGGGCGTCACCATGGTCGTCGCCAGCCACGACCTGCCGGCGCTGGCCGGGCTGTGCAACCGCGTGGCCGTCCTCGTCGACGGCACCGTCGCGGAAACCTTCGATCCGTCCGACACGACGGCCCCACGCACCACGCCCCTCGGCCGTGAACTGGCCTTCTACGGGACCGAGGCCGGCGTGCTGTTCCACCAGGGAGTCCATCATGCCTGACCCATTCCTCGACCTGTTGCCCGAACTGGGCAACGCCCTCGGCCAGACGCTGACCATGCTCGCCATCGGCGTCACCGCCGCCATCGTGCTCGGCGGCCCGCTCGGCATCCTGCTGTTCCTGGCTGGGATCGGACCGGCGCCGACGCAGCGGCCGCTGGCGCGGCTGGCCGGATGGACCGCCGACACGATCCGCACATTCCCGTTCGCGGTGCTGCTCGTCGCGCTGCTGCCCGTCACACGCATGATTGCCGGCACGGCCATCGGGCCGCTGGCGGCGGCCGTCCCGCTGTCGATCGCGGCCGTGCCCTGGTTCGCGCGGGGCGTCGAACAGACGCTGCGCGACGTGCCGCGCGGCGTCGTCGACGCCGGGCGCGCCATGGGGGCTTCCCAATTGCAGGTCGTGCTGCACGTGCTGCTGGTGGAGGCGCGGCCTGGCCTCGTCGTGGCGCTGGCGGGCCTCGTCGTCAGCGTGTTGTCGTACGCCGCGGTAACCGGCATCGTGGGCGGCGGCGGCATCGGCGAATTCGTGCTGCGCTACGGCTACGAGCGCTTCGATGCCGACATCATGGTGTTCACGGTCGCCCTCCTCGCCGCGCTCGTGCAGGTGATCCAGCTGACCGGCGCCCGCTGGGCGCGCCGCGTGGACAAACGTTGACGGCTCAATGCGCCGGCTGGCCGGCGCCCACGTGCTCGGCCAGCAGCCGCTGCAGCGCGGCCAGGTCGACAGGCTTCGTCAGGTGGTGGTCGAACCCGCACTCGCGCGTGCGTTCGCGGTCGCCCTCCTGGCCCCAGCCCGTCAGCGCGATCAGGCGCAAGCCCTCGTTGGCGGCGTCGGCACGGATGGCGCGCGCCACCGCATAGCCATCCATCCCGGGCATGCCGATGTCCAGCACGACGGTATCGGGCCGCAGCTCAGGGAGGCGGCGCAGCGCCTCTTCGCCGGCGTAAACGCAATGCGCCTCCACGCCGAGCGACCCGAGCAGGATGCACAGCGAGTCGGCGGCGTCGCGGTTGTCGTCCACGACGAGCACGCGCACGCCCGCGCCCTGCCGCACCTCCCCCTGCGCCGGCTGCGGCCGCGCAGGCACGACCCCGGCCGGCGCGAGCGGCAGGCGCACGATGAATTCGCTGCCCCGCCCCACGCCTTCGCTGCGCGCCTCCACGCTGCCGCCATGCATCTCGACGAGCTTGTGGACCATCGCGAGCCCGATCCCGAGGCCGCCCTGGCAGCGCGCACCCGCTTCCTCGACCTGCGCGAACATGCCGAACACGTGGCCCAGCTTGTCGGGCGGGATGCCGATGCCGCTGTCGCGCACGGCCACCACGGCCTGGTCGCCCTCGCGCCGCACGGACAGTTCGATGCGTCCACCGGGATCCGTGTACTTGGCCGCGTTGTTCAGCAGGTTGGAAAACACCTGGGTCAGGCGGACCTTGTCGGCATCCAGCACGAAGCGATCATGAGGCACGTGCTGCGTGAACGCATGGCGCGCGCCGTCCAGCGCGGGGCGGCTCGTCTCCACGGCGGCCGCGAGGATATCCGCCAGCAGCACGGGCTGGCGCGCCAGCTCGATCTTGCCGCGCGTGATGCGC
>Ga0207705_10004311_pt1 | contig 10767 bp, 11 predicted proteins | sample KBSC13metaG_FD_184314 | JGI IMG/M metagenome (GOLD analysis project Ga0207705, IMG submission 184314) | Corn rhizosphere microbial communities from Kellogg Biological Station, Michigan, USA - KBS C1-3 metaG (SPAdes) (version 2) | ecosystem: Host-associated > Plants > Roots > Rhizosphere > Soil ...
CCTGTCGCTCGAAGATGCTTGCGACAAGCTGGACCGCTGGCGTAGACACTACAACGAGGAGCGACCGCACAGCGCGATCGGGAATATCCCCCCGATTATGCTGGCAAACCCGACCGGGGCCACCAGCGCTCCGGACCCGGGCCGGGCCGAAAACTCTAGACCCAAGCGGTCCAAGGTTGGGTAGCAGTGCACGTTGGGGCAGACTCTACATCAGATCGAGGGACCCAGCGGGGGGCAGGTCACACCCAGCACAAGACTCTGACAACGCGCGGTAAATCCGCGCAGCACCCGTGCGTACGGTGCATTACATCCCACGACGTTAAGGGAGTGCGTCGCTGCCTCCGCACGAGCCAGCGAGTGCGACCCACCAACAGCACCGAGGGGGCATCACGGCGCACCCCACCGATCCCGGATCGAAGCAAGCGGCCAACGCGCCGGGGCAGCAACATGTTGCTTACCCGCACCCCGGCAGGCAAGATGCTATCGGCGATTTGTCGTTCAGAACCAGCCTGTTGCCCGAACCCGCCAGCATGTTGCAACGCCCGCCTCGCCCAGCGGCAACATCCTGCAACGCCATATTGGGAAGCAACATGTTATCGGCTTGCCCGCAAGCCGCTGATCTGACGTAACATTTATCCATCCCCTCCGCGCATCACTACTCCGGCAACGCCGCGTTCGGTGTGCTTCGATAAGGGCAGGGACTGAGGTTCTGTCTCAAGGGCGGGAGAGCGGGGGCAAGGAGGCGAGATGCCGGGACGCAAGGGGAGATGGAGGGGCCGGAGTTAGGTGCACCGGCACCGCAATCCTATTCCTCCTGCGGAGCGTGTTCAAAATCGTGCGATCCGCATCGCCCGCATTTGCTCGGCAGATAAAATGGGCCAATGTACCTGTTGAAGAAAAATCGACCCTTTTGAAGCCAGATTATTCCCTTACAGTTTCTGCATCGCTCAAAAAAGAGTGAGAATCCTAAAGACAATAGAATTAAAAAATCTAACCCATCAAGTCCAAATCTCTTAAAGATATTTGTTGTAAAAAATAATAATACAAACAACACAATCACTGTTGCGTGTCTAATTCTCAAATATCTGTGGTAGTCCATAAAATAATTTCCTTAGAACGATTTATGGACATTAAGATTAAACAGATAGGCATGCGCGCCAATCGACTCTAGTGAATCTCGCACTGATGAAGTCGTAGGTATGATCGGACTTGTGTCCGTTCTGAGACTCACATGCCCGTCCTCCACCGTGATGTTCTCGCTGGTTTTGTGGCTGGGGGAGGCAGTTCCGCCAAAAGGATCATAGCCAAAAATTGTTCGGGATATTTCATTTGGATTCTCAATCGGCACATCAATGCCGTTAACTCGCTGCTTCCAGATGTGGCTGCCATCAATGGCGACAGGACCGAACTCACCACCGATTGAAGAACTGAGTGTGGTTGATGTCGGGGCGCTGGGGTTGAAGCTTTCCTTCGACACAAACGGCCCAAGTCCCGCTGATGCGGCCGCGCCAAGGCCTTGCGCACCTCGACGCTGCACAGCAGGACCGGCGCACGCCCTTCGTGGAACATTCGGTCGGCAAGCGGAGCAAGTTTGCGGATGAGCTTTTCCGCGATGCGAGGATCGAAGCCAGAGCCCCCGCCGGTCAGGTGCCCAGCCAGGTCGTTTTCGAGACGAGGATCGAGGCTGACAACCGCAAGGTCGGGGTGGGCACCTCTCAACTTTCCGCAAATGGCAAAGCCGATCCGCTGGCGCAACATCTCCGAGAGGATGTCCGGATCGCGTTCGGCTCGGGCAAGATCCACAAGGTTTTCAAGGATCAGATCGAGGTTTGCGACGGACACTCCCTCGGCCAGAATGTTGCGCAGGATGCGCTGAACGTCGGCAATCGAAAGCATCGCTGGAATGAGATCGTCGATCAGGCTGGGCTGACGCATGCGCACTCCGTCGAGCATTTCCAACAATACCGGGCGGGATAACAGGCGCGCGGCCTCGCCGCGTAAAATATCTGCGAAGTGCGCCGTCATCACCGCGCTCGGTTCAGCAACCGCAAAGCCGCGGTCCCGCGCCTCGGTGGCGAGAGTTGGCAAGATCCAGAACGCGCGCCGCCCCAGCGCGGTGTCGTTGACCTCAAGCCCCTCTATTCGCTGATCCAGATCGTTCGAGGAAACCGCGAGCAGTCGATCGGGCCAGATTTTCATGCCGCCGAAACGCACGCCGAAAATGCGGACCTCGAAATCGTTAAGGCCGATCCCCTCGCCGTCGATCATCCGTACGACGGGCAACACCGTCCCGAATGCCGCCAGATGCGCTTTGCGAACCGCGGCAATGCGCTCGAGCAGCAAGGCTCGAGCATCCTTCAGAGTTGAAGCGAGCTCGGCACCGAGGACGATGTCTATCCCGTCCTGGCGCGCTGTGTCCGCCGGCATCTCCGAGGCGAGTTCAACGTCGATGGTATCGGGCGCCTCGACTATTGCCCGGCGCGCCCGCCACCAAGACAGCGCTAGCAACGCAACAAGCAGGATGATCGGCCACTTTGGCATGCCGGGCAAAAGCAGCAAGACAAGAAGGGCTGCAGCCACGATCCTAGGCACACGTGGGATCGAGGAAAGCTGAGAATAGACCTCGGTGCTCAGATCCCTGTCGGCGGACGAGCGGGTCACGATGATGCCAGTCGCAACCGAAACGATCAATGCTGGCAGCTGAGCAGCAATCCCGTCGCCGATGGTCAGCAGCGTGAACCGCTGCAGAGCTTCCGACCAACTGAGGCCGAGCTGAAGAATCCCGATGAGGGAGCCGGCGATAATGTTGATCAGCAAGATGATGATCGCGGCAACCGCATCGCCCTTAACGAATTTGCTGGCACCGTCCATGGCGCCGTAAAACGACGCCTCCTGCTCCAGTTCATGACGCCGTCGCTGCGCCTCGGTCTGATCGATGAGGCCCATATTGAGGTCCGCATCGATGCTCATCTGCTGCCCGGGCATCGAATCGAGCGTGAAACGGGCCGCCACCTCGGACACGCGCTGAGCGCCGCTGGTGACGACGACGTATTGGACAACCACCAAGATCGCGAAAACCACGATGCCGACGATGAAGTTTCCGCCCACCGCGAAGGTACCGACCGCGCGAATTACTTCGCCGGCGTCAGCGGTCGTCAGGATGAGGCGAGTCGCCGCCACGTTGATCGAGAGGCGCAGCAAGGTGACGACCAGGAGGAGCGACGGAAAAGTCGAAAAATCGACCGGGCGCGCCACGTAGAAGGTCATCAACAGGATTGTGAGCGCGAACCCGAAGTTCACGATGATTGCCAGGTCGACAAAGGCCGGAGGGATCGGCGCAAACAGGATCAGGAGGATCGCAAGCAATCCTCCAACCAGCAGAAGGTCACGATTGTTCTGATAGATCCGAGCGAGCATCAGGTTCGCTCCGACTGCTGCATAGCGCGGCGAAGTGCGATGTAGATATCGGCAACTGCAACGAAATGCCGCGGCTGAATCATACGCCCGATTTCGGCCGCGTAGAGCTCGCGTGCAAGCCGCGGATGGCGAACGATAGGAATGCCCTCGCGCTGCGCTGCGCGGCGCATTCGCTGCGCCCAGAAATTACGTCCGCGGGCTTGAACGATCGGTGCATCGCCCTGTTCGGTTCGATAACGGAGGGCCACTGCGTAGTGCGTCGGATTGACAATCAAAAGGTCGGCTCCCTTGACGTTGGCAGCAGCGGCTGCCTGCTTGAGTATCTCGGCGAGGATCTGCTTGCGCTTACGCTTCTGGCGAGGCTCCCCCTCCCGTTCACGCACTTCGCGAGTCACTTCGCGGCGACTCATTCGCATTTGTTTCGCGAACTCACGCCGGGCAAGCACCTGATCGAGCAATGCGATGAACAGCGCAATGACAATAAACAACATGAGGAGTTTGCCGCTTACGTCGAGAAGCAAGCCCGGAAGTTGCCGGCCGTTGGTTGCTTCCGCTCCATGCTGTGAGACGACGGATTTCACAAAAAGATAGGCTGCAACGCAGTATACAGCCATTTTGACGACGTTCTTGGCCGCTCTTTGAGCAAACGGAGCGAAAAGAAGCGCTTGAACCCTTTGGCCGGGTTTAGACGAGAGAAGTCCGGTTTCAAGGGCTGCGCGCTGAAGATTAATCCGCGGTTCTGAACGACCTCCACCGCAATCCCGATTGCCAGCAGAATAAACGCGGGTAGAGCCAGTACGACAAAGAGCTGGCGGAGGGCCGTTCCGGCAACCATGCTCGCTTGGGCTGGCTCATCGAATGCAGCCATTCCGTCGACGATAGCGCGTTTCATCGTCTGGGAGATAGATAGATAAATGCCCGGCCCGGCGGCTTGGGCTATGATCGCAACAGCGACGAGACTTGAGACAAAGCCGAGGTCGTGCCCCCTTGCAAGCGATCCTCGCTTACGCGCACGGTCGAGCTTGAACGGCGTTGCCGTCTCGCTCTTGTCCTGCTCGCTGGCCTCATCGGCCATAGCTATCCGACCCCCAGCATGGTTTCCGTCGCGAGGCGAACGATCCGGGCGATGATCGCCCCCGCCAAGCCCAGGGTTACAGGCAAGAGGATCAGCGTAGTCACAGCCTTCAGTTGGAACCCGAGTACCAGGACGTTCATCTGGGGCAGTGTGCGCGAGAGCATCGCGACGACAAGATCAATGAGGAAGAGAGCAACAATCGCAATGCCGACGATCCCGAGCGACAGGACGGTCAGAGCAGCCAAATATTCAACCAGGGGCCCGAGATCTCGGGGTATGCCAACACCTCCAATGGGGATCCGGCGGAAAGATTGGGCGAACACCGCGATCACGTCGGCTGGGCCCGACGTAGTGAAGAACACGGCCGCGGCGGCATATTCGTAAATCGCTCCGATCAGGGGCGTCTGCGCCCGCGTCGTTGGGTCGATTAGAAAGGCAAGGCCAAAGCCGGTCTGGATGTCCAGCGCCCGGCCAGCGAAAGCGATCATTCCAAAGCTGAGTTGCAGCGCAAGAGCCATGGTAATTCCGAGGAACAGCTCTGCTGCTGCCAGCGCAATGAGAGCGGTGCTCATTTGCAACCCCGGCGGTGGCATGGTTAGCGACGGGACGCTGGCGGCTAGCGCGACCGCGAGGATTACCCGGGCTGGAGCGGGAACCCTGATCAGGGTGAATGGCGGAGCGAAGGCGAGCGTCGGCCCGAGCCTCAGCGTGGCCAGCATGATTGCCAGTAGTTGCCCGGTAACTCCCCCTTCCACTCCAACACCTATTGCCCAAGGGTTGGAATAGAGGCGAGGAGTTCCCTGGCGAACTGGGTCAGTTGCCCCATCATCCATGAGCCCAGAAAAATCATTAGCGCGGCGGTGACCACCAGCTTGGGCACATAGGTCAGGGTCATTTCCTGAATCTGTGTGGCCACTTGTAGGATGCTGATGATCACGCCAACGACAAGGATAGTCGCCAAAATAGGTGCCGAGACCAGCGCAGCAGTCCACAACATGTGATTGAGCAGCGAAAGTGCCCGATCAGCCCCCATAGTATCCTCCTGTCGCGCGCGATAAACTAGGCTGAACCGAAGCTTCGCGCCAGTCCTTCCGGGCTGATTCGCCGCAAAATTATGTGGCGGCTTGGGGTTCCGGCATAGCCCAGTCTGCGACCATCTAATTAGGCTCACTCGATTTCGTCAGGTGCAGACTCGGCCCGATGTTCATCCACAGGGCATCAGGCAGCTGCCACTCTGCCAGGGCGGCGGAGCGGCGTTTCTTGCAGGTGATCCTGACGTGACCCCCAGCTTTCCGCCAGCTGGGAATAGAGCCGGGCGGTTATTTTGCGCATGAGCGCGGTTGAAGCAATGGCCTGCGTAATCGCGGCAGCCTCGCCATTCCATTCGAGGCACGCGCCGAAGATGCATTCGCCGGTCCAGCTCCGGTGGCAGTACAGGGTGCCCTCCTCCACGAAGAGGAACCACCGATCATCACTGCCGCGCGGCACGAAACCGGCCTGTACCAGCCTTGCTTCGTCCGGCGTCAGCGCAAGTGACAGATCGAACCACTCACGCTCCTCCGGGCAGGGAAGCGTCTGCCAGTCATCGCGGCATGCGATCCTGCTCACGGCTTTGCGGCAACGGGAACAGCCGGTCGCTCCTCGATCCCGCAGGTCTGCAGCGCGGTGTGGAACGAGGCGTCGAGCGCGAAGGGCCGCAAACCCTTGCTGGTGATCTGCCCGGTCTCCATCATTCGCTGCTGGGGCAGGCCATAGGCGCCTACTGCGGCCGCCTGTCGGAACTGCAATCCCTTTCCGTGCTTCAGCTCCTCCAGCATCGCCCATGCGGTGTCACCGCTCGCGACCGTACTGGTGGCTGCGAGTGATCGGGCCAGCGCCAGTGATTGCTGCGTAACCTGCGTCACCGTGTCCGTCGGGTTGCCGCTGACAACCTCGGCCCCGGGGTTGTTTGCAGCCCTGATCTCGCGGAAGGGCAGATCATCAACCCGCCAGAGGATATCGCCTGTCGGCATGCGGAAGCTGCCGCCGCTGCTCACACCCACCAGCAGCCCGTAATCGCTGTTCATCTCGACGATGGGATAGATCGCGCCCATGCGGGTGAACCACAGGCCTTTGCCCCCATCATAGGCTGCAATGACGCAGCTGGTCTTGCCCGTGATGGGATCGACGCTGCGGCTGGCAGTCCACACGGCCCGTTCTTTCGCCGCGACCGGCGTCGTAACGATGGCGGCGGCAATTGCCGCACTGATCAGGCGCATCCGTGGGCCTCCTTGCCGAAGAGGCGATCGGCCAGTTCGCCGACCGTGGCGAGCCGCTCGAACCTGGCGAGCCCCAGAGCGCGGATGTCGGGTCTGATCGCCTTTACCCCGGCAGCGTTGGCCCGGGTGTGGCGGACCGGCCGGTCACCCAGATCTGGCAGAGGCAAACCCGGCGCCGCGCCGAACCAGCGGTACTCCGTGAACCTGCGGCCGATCGGGTCGAACACCAGCCAGATCACACAGCCGGAGGGCTTGGCGGCAAGCCGGACGTTGATCGGCACCTCACGCGTGGCGGTGCCGACGGTGGTAGCCTTCAGCTGGATATGGCGGACGATCGGGCCGGCATCGACGACGACGTCATAACCGTCCCTATCCCACATCGCGTTCAGGACCGTGAACTCGGTGCCCCGCTCGATCAGCTCGAGGCCGATGTCGGCAATCAGCCGCTGCTCGAATATCTTCTCGCGCAGCGTGGACTGGTGAGTGAGCCAGCGGATCCGGTCGTCCTCGACGATCCTGTGTCCGGTAATCGCTTCAAGGCTGGTCATGCAGCGGCGCCTCCTGCTGGCGACGCCTCTGCCCAGGGCTTCCTCGTCGCTCCTATGTCCTCTCGGGGCGACGGCCAGAAGCCGGATGTTGGAAACCTGCGATCACAGGCGCATGCGCCTTTACCGGCGAGCCGGCTGGACATGCGCGCATGCCACCCGGCCTCCAGAATGTGGCGACCGAGCAATGATCGAGGGGTTTCCACGCCCCGCTTCCCGGCTTTCACGGGAAGCGGGGCCAATGTGCTCGGTCCGGCCCGTGAAGCAAGTCAAAAATCTGCACAGGGCAGGTTGAACCGACTGGACTTCGCCTGAGAACAGAGCGTGTGTGATCACCGCTTGCAGGCGGCCTGAGGCCGCCTCGCCCCGGCTGACGCGGTCCGCCGGGCTTCAGGCAGTGCGGCAAACCGCCGCCTGAAGGATACACCACATGGAAACGACCGAGCAGCACGCCACCGGGAAACAGAAGCAGCGACACCGCCGGATGGCACGACCGAAGAGCCCGCCAGCGATCGTCGATGCCCCCGTCGTAGCAAGTCCCTCGGCCGAGAAGCAGACCAGCCTTGCGGTCCTGACAGGGATGCTCGCTCGACCGGAAGGCGCAACATTGGCTGCCATGCAGGAAGCAAGCGGCTGGCAGGCGCATTCGGTGCGGGGCTTCCTCGCCGGAACGCTCAAGAAGAAAGGCTATACGGTGACATCCGAGCCGGCCGAAGGCGGCCGCATCTACCGCGCCACCTGTTCCGACAGTGCCGCCGATGCGTGACCTGCTGCAGCGGCTCGAAGCCGCCGGCCTTGAGGAGCTGCGCGCTGAGTGGACGCTGCAGAAGTTCGGCGAGCCGCCCAAACTGCGCTCCCCGGATCTCCTGCGCCGTGTCATCGCCTGGCGCCTTCAGGCGGCCGTCCACGGCGGGCTCGATCGCCGCACCCGCCGCATTCTCGCCGGCAAGGACGGCGGCAGAGAGCAGCAGCTGCGCCCCGGTACCCTGCTGATGCGGGAATGGCAGGGCGAGCGGCACGAGGTGCAGGTTGCCGCAGAAGGGTATGTCTGGGCCGGCAGGACCCTCGACAGCCTGTCGGCGGTGGCCCGCGCCATCACCGGGACGCGCTGGAACGGCCCCCGCTTCTTCGGTCTCAGGGACGACAAGGCATGAAGCCGCTGCGCTGCGCGATCTACACCCGCAAGAGCTCCGAAGAGGGGCTCGAGCAGGAATACAACAGCCTCGACGCGCAGCGCGACGCCTGCGAGGCCTACGTCGCCTCACAGAAAGGTGAGGGATGGTCCGCCCTCCCTGCCCGCTATGACGATGGCGGCTGGTCCGGCGGGTCGATGGAGCGGCCCGGTCTCAGGCGGCTTCTCGCCGATATCGAAGCCGGGCGGGTCGATATCGTCGTGGTCTACAAGGTCGACCGCCTGACCCGCAGCCTGTCCGACTTCGCCCGCATGGTAGAACTGTTCGATCGCCGCGAGGTGTCATTTGTCTCGGTGACCCAGGCATTCAACACCACGAGCAGCATGGGCCGACTGACGCTGAATGTGCTGCTTTCCTTTGCCCAGTTCGAGCGGGAGGTGACCGGCGAACGCATCCGCGACAAGATCGCGGCTTCCAAGGCGCGCGGCATGTGGATGGGCGGCTTTCCGCCGCTCGGCTACGATCCTTTAGACCGCAAGCTCGTGGTCAACGACGCCGAGGCTGAACTCGTCCGCAGCATCTTCCGGCGCTATCTTGAACTGGGCTCCGTCCATGTGCTGATGCGCCGGCTTGCGGCCGAGGGAGTGCTGTCGAAGCGCTGGACCTCATCTACCGGCACCGTGCGGGGCGGCACACCGCTGAGCCGGGGCGCGCTGTTCCATCTCCTGCGCAATCGCGTGTATCTGGGCGAGATTGTCCACAAGGACCTGCGTCACCCCGGCCAGCACGCACCCATCGTCGATGCCGAAATGTTCGATGCCGTCCAGACGAGGCTCGCGGGAACGGTTACCGGTCGCAAGGCCCGTACTAGCGGACGCGCGCCGCTGGCCGGTATCCTGTTCCATGGCGATGGCATACGGATGTCCCCGCTGCATGCCCGCAACCGCCACGGGCGCTCCTACCGCTACTATGCCTCAGCATCGCTTCTCACCGGCGGTCACGCGGAAGGCGCCGAGCCGCGCCGCGTGTCAGCGCCGGTGCTGGAAGATGCCCTGCTGGAGCGGATGCGCCGCTGGTCGGACCGGCCGGACGCAGGAATGAGCGAGCTGCGCCCCCTGATCCGACGTGTCACGGTGCATGAGGGTCACGTCGACGTGATCTGCCAGCCGCCGCCACTGGAGGACTGGACCGGAGACATCGTCGCGCCTGATCGCTGGGTGATGGAGAACGGGCTGCTCAAGGTTCGTACCGCGCTGCGACTGCGTGTTACCAGTGGGCGCACGCTGGTCAGCGGCGCGGGTCCGACCGCTCAGCGTCCAAGAAAAGACCTAGCGCTCATTGGCGCGCTGCGGCGAGGTCATGCGGAGCTCCTGGCCCATGGCATCGATGTCGGCGCACGGGCAACCGGCCTTGATGAAGCAAGGGGAGTCAAGGATCCGTATCTCCGGAAGCTGACTGCGCTCGCCTTTCTCGCTCCCGACATCCAGCAGGCGATCCTCGCCGGGCAGCAGCCGACGCATCTGACGCTTGCCGGGCTTCTGTCCTCAAGCCTTCCGATCGACTGGGATGAACAGCGCCGAGCTCTGGGATTTACGACGGCAGGTCCTGCTACGCTCCTGTAAGCTGCCTGCAAGGCTCCTGTTCGACACCTGTTATCGTCCTGTTCGTCACCTGCTCAAGACCTGTAAATTCAGGCGGTCAGAAGCATTGGCAGTCGCTGTTTCCGGCAGAAAGTGGCGCAAATGCGCCGCTTGAGGGATCTCCTGGCGCTCAGTCCGGCGTGACTCACATTTTTACCAGCAGGATAACAGGCTCATTCCGAAAGGGTGTATGGCCGCAGCCAGGCAGAGACTGGGGGCCGTCCGACTGGCGAAACGGGGCTATTCAGGCTCACCGTCCCCGTCCATTGACACGGTTTGCTCCGGCGCAAGGCCGCAGTTCTGCGGGGTTGGCGCTCCATACGACGAGCGACAGAGCAGAGTAGGGGGACTGCGTGGCGGGCAAGTCAGGATTCTATCCCTCACTATCCTTTTGCCGCCACAACCCCCCGGAATGTCGGGCTTTTATGGCCTGCAAAACCACCAAGAGACAGAAAACCTCAAAACCGTGGCATGCGCGATAGCCGGCTGGAACGTACACAGTTTTGCTTTTCGAGGGTTAGAATCCTGACCGCCCTAGAAGAAAACAGAGACTTTTCAAGGGACTGTGTGGCGGTGCTGTCAGTCCAATGCGAACTCGTCTCCACTAGGTAGAGCTCGGCTTAAAATTGGACGTGATCAGGCCGCAAGCATCTGCCACTCCGCCAAGGCGGCGGAGCGGCGCTCCCTGTAAGTAGTCCT
>Ga0207705_10004312_pt1 | contig 10765 bp, 8 predicted proteins | sample KBSC13metaG_FD_184314 | JGI IMG/M metagenome (GOLD analysis project Ga0207705, IMG submission 184314) | Corn rhizosphere microbial communities from Kellogg Biological Station, Michigan, USA - KBS C1-3 metaG (SPAdes) (version 2) | ecosystem: Host-associated > Plants > Roots > Rhizosphere > Soil ...
GACCCGGGTTTCTTCAGCCCGTCGCTGCCGAGCGCGGACGTGAACCTGGCCGTGGGCGTGCGGCTCGACGCCAACCGCAACATCGCCGGCACCGTGAACCTGACGAACGACGGCGCCGTCGGCACGCTGGACCAGCAACGCCTGCCGCTGCGCGCGATGCGCGGCCAGCTGGGCGGGAGCCTGACGGCGCTGCGCATCACGGACGTCCTGATCGACGTGGGCAATGCCGGCCGCTTCACGGGCAGCGGCAGCGTGCAGCGCGGTCCCGACGAAAAAGGACTCGGCACGGCCGAATTCGCGCTGCACACCGACCGCTTCGACCTGAAGCAGGTCCATGGCAGCATGAAGCCGACGAAGATCGCGGGCGACATCAAGGTCGCCAACACGAAGGACACGCAGACGCTGGACGTGAACCTGGCGGACGCCGGCCTGCGCCTCGTCGCGCAGGCCGCGCTGGCGGACAATGTGCTGACGGTGCGCGACGCGCGCCTGTCCGCCGGCAGGAGCAGCGTGCGCGTGACGGGCAACGCAAGCCTCAAGGACAGGAAGCCGTTCAAGGCGAACGCCATCGTCAGCCGCTTCAACCCGGCCGATTTCGGCACGTTCCCGCAGGCCGATATCAATGCCGAGATCAATGCCGCCGGCGCGCTCGTCCCGCAGTGGAAGGTCGGCGCCGATTTCGCCGTGCGTCCGAGCCGCCTGTTCGGCCAGCCGCTGTCCGGCCGCGGCAAGCTCGATGCGGACGCCACGCACGTGCACGACGTCGACGCCACGCTGGCGCTGGGCCAGAACACGGTCGACCTGCGCGGCGCGTTCGGCAGGCCGGGCGAGAAGCTCGCGTGGAAGGTCGACGGCAAGGACTTGTCCGCGCTGCGCGGCGACCTGTACGGCGTCGTGCTCGCGAGCGGCGTCGTCACCGGCACGATGGAGGCGCCGCGCACGACGTTCGACGTCGACGCGCGCGGCCTGGGCTGGGTGCCGCGCGAGCGTAAAAACGACAACGGCTCGGTGCACGCGAGCGGCGAAGCCTGGCTGTCCGGCAAGGCCGGCGCGCGCATCGTCGAAGTCAAGGCGACGGGCGACATGCAGCGCCTGAACCCGGCCGCCTTCGGCTCGCCGCTGGCCGGCAGCATCAACGGCGGCTTCACGGCCAGCGGCCGCACCGGCGCGAACATGGGCGGCGCCATCGATCTCGCGCTGCAGGATTCGACGCTGTCGAAGTCGCCGCTGTGGGGCCATGTGAAACTCGCCGCCGACAAGCGCCACGTGTCGAACGCCAACGTCGACCTGCACCTGGGCGGCAACGTCGTCGCCGCCAGCGGCGCGTTCGGCAGCGGGCGCGACACGCTGAACTGGCGCATCGACGCGCCGCAGCTGGCGGCGCTCGGCCCCGACTTCGGCGGGGCGCTGCGCGGGTCCGGCACGCTGTCCGGCACGATGGACACGCCGTCGCTGACGGCGGCGGTGGAAGGCCAGAACATCCGCGCGATGGACACGCAGTCCGTGCGAGCCTTGAAAGCCACCGCGAACCTCGGTTCCGGACGCGGCGCCGCCGATCCGCTCGCGCTGGACCTGTCGGTGACGGATTACGCGAGCACGACGACCGACAAACAGGGCAACGTCAAAGAGACACGCATCGCCTCCGCGCACCTGACCTCGACGGGCACGCGCGGCGCGCACACGATCCAGGCGGCCGCACGCGGCGACACGTTCGACGCGGCGCTCGCTGTGCACGGCGGCCTCACCGGCAATGCGTGGAACGGCACGGTCGACTCGCTGAAGAACACCGGCCGCTACGCAATGACCTTGGCCGCGCCGACGCCGCTGCGGATCGCGGGGGCGCCCGGCACCGGCCTCGCGGGGCTGGCCAAGCCGGAGCAGATCGCCTTCAGCGGCGCGACGATCCGCCTGCCGGCCGGTTCCGTCACGGTGGAATCGCTGGCCAAGATCGGCCCGCGCTGGAACACGCGCGGCAGCGCCACGGGCGTGCCCATGAACTATCTCGCGCAGGCGTCCGACGCCATGCGCCAGAACGTGCGCGGCGACCTGACCCTGGGCGCGCAATGGGCCATCGACCTGCGCGCGCCCAGCACGGCCGGCGCCGTGCCCCAGCTGGCCGGCAGCGTGCATGTGTTCCGCGAACAGGGCGACCTGATCGCCGGCGACATCTCCCCGGTGGCGCTGGGCTTGCGCCAGCTCGACCTGCGCGCGGACGTCGCGGGCGGCGCGCTGCGCACGCAGGTCGCGCTGGACGGCACGCGCATCGGCACCGCCCGCGTGGACGCCACCGCGCAACTGCTGCAGGGCCGCGTCGACAACGACAGCCCGCTCAAATTGACCGCGAACGCGAACCTCGCGTCGCTGGCGTGGGTGTCGCCGCTGCTCGACCAGCCCGGCCTGGAAGTGAACGGTGCGCTACGCCTGGCCGTCACCGGCACCGGCACCGTCGGCGCGCCCACGCTGAACGGCAGCGTCGAGGGCGACGGCCTCGCCGTGCGCTGGCCGGACCAGGGCGTCCGCCTGCGCAACGGCGAGCTGCGCGCCGTGCTCGCGGGCGACCAGCTGCAACTGCAGCGCCTCACCCTGGAAGGCAACAGCGGCCGCGCCACGGCCGATGGGTTCGTACGCTTCGCCGGTGGCGAGGCGACGATGAACCTGAAGCTCGTCGCGGACAAGCTGGAAGCCCTGTCGCGTCCAGACCGCACCGTGATCCTGAGCGGGCAGGCCAGCGTCGTGCGCGACGCGCGCCAGTTCCGCGTCGAAGGCAATTTCAAGGCCGACCGCGCCCTCGTCGAACTGGCGCCGCAGGACCGGCCGACGATCTCGGACGACGTGATCGTGCTGGGCCGCGGCAATGCGGCACCGGGGACGGCGAAGAAGGAAGCGGCCGTCCCGCTGACGATGGCCCTGACGGCCGACCTCGGCGACGACTTCCACCTGCGCGGCATGGGCGCGGACGCCTACCTGGCCGGCAGCGTCCGCGTGCAGAAAGTGGGCGACCGCCCGCCGCGCATCAACGGCACCGTGCGCACCGTCAGCGGCACGTACGCCGCGTATGGCCAGCGCCTGTCGATCGAACGCGGCGTGATCACGTTCAGCGGCCCGTACGACAATCCGTCGCTGGACATCCTCGCCGTGCGCAAGGCGCCGGAAGGCGAACAGCTGAGCGAGACCAACGTCGAGGCAGGCGTGCAGGTGCGCGGCTCGGCGCTGTCGCCGACGGCGAAACTGGTGTCGACGCCGAACGTGTCCGACAGCGACAAACTGTCCTGGCTCGTGCTGGGCCACGGCATGCAGGCGACGACGGGCAACGAAGCGGACGTCCTGAGTGCCGCCGCCGGCGCCCTGCTGGGCGGCAAGGGCGGCACCGGCGGCATCACCGGCAAGCTGGCGAATTCGCTGGGCCTGGACGAGCTGGGCGTGCGCCAGGGCGCGGGCCAGGCGTCGGGGCTGGAAAACACGGTGGTCACGGTGGGCAAGCGCATCTCGTCGCGGCTGTACCTGAGCTTCGAACAGGGTGCGGCGACCGCGTCGAGCGTCGTGCGGGTGCGCTACAAGATCAATCCGCGCATTACCCTGCAGCTGCAGACCGGTACGAATACGGCGCTGGACGTGCTGTACTCCTGGGCGTTTGATTAAGCGGTACAGCGGTATTTTCAACACGTAGGGTGGGCCCTTGTGCCCACCCTACGAATGCCACGACGACCGTTACGCGGCGGCGGCCTTCGTGCGTTTCGGCTTTGCTTTCGCGGCCGCGTTGAGGTCCGCCGCGGCACGGATCAACGCGCGGAACGCCGCGGCATCCAGCTCCTCGCCTTCGTGAATATCGATGGCCCGCCGCGCGTTGCCATCCAGGCTCGAATTGAACAGGCCCGCAGGATCCTCCAGCGACGCCCCCTTCAAAAACGTCAGCTTCACGTGCGACTTGTACGACTCGCCCGTGCAGAGGATGCCCTGGCTGGACCACACGGGCGTCCCCATCCACTTCCATTCTTCCTCGACGCTGGGCACCGCTTCGTGGATGAGCGCGCGCACGCGGGCCAGGGCCGCGCCGCGCCAGTCGTCCAGGTCTGCAATGCGGCGGTCGATCAGTGCCGATGCCGGCAGGCCTGCGGATGCGTTTTCCTGTTTCATGTCCTCTCCGTGTAAGCGCGGCCTCAGGCGTCGAGTTTCGCCAGGACCTCGTCGAGGGCCGTGGTGAACTTGTTCCAGCCATACTTCGCGCCATTGTAGGCCGCGTCCTGGCCGGGTTGGAATCCGGTCTGCTCCATCTTCAAATGGGTGCCGGCGCCGGTCGGGGTCAGCGTCCAGGTGACGACGCTGTCGAGGCCCATCGCGGCCCACGTATAGGACAGCGTGCGGTTCGGCTCGATCTCCAGCACCTCGCAGTCGACCGCGCCCCAATCGGCGCTGAGCTTGAAACGGTGGTGCAGCGCGGGCACGAAATCGTTCTTCATCAGCCAGGCTTCGATCAGGTGCGGCTGGGTGAGCGCGCGCCAGATCTTTTCCGGCGCATGCGCGAATTCGCGTTCGACGGTGACGGTACGGGTTTGGAGCGAGGTATCGTTCATTGGTCCATCCTTTTCAACAGGTCTTCCAGGTCATCGAACCGGCTCTCCCAGAACCGGGCCATTTGCTTCGTCCAGTCGGTCAGCGGTGCCAGCGCTTCGGGCTGCGCCGTGTAGTGCGTCTGGCGGCCTTGCTGCCGGTCGCGCACGAGCCCCGCCTGTTTCAACAGGCCCAGGTGCTTGGACACGGCCGGTTGCGAGATCCCGGCCCGGGCCGTGAGGGCACCGACCGTCTGCTCGCCGTCGCGGCACAGCGATTCGAAGATGGCGCGGCGCGTCGGGTCACCGAGTGTCCGGAAAAGAATATCTTGGGCGTTTGTCATGGCATCCATAACCGATTGGCTATGAATCGAATCATAACCATCTGGTTATGGATTGGTCAAGCGTTTTCTGCGTGCGCCATGCCGCGTCCGGACGCGGCAAGACCCGGCCGGCGACGCGCGCCGGCCGGGTCGGGTGGTGTGCGGATTAGTGCAACGTGCTCGGATTGGGATCGGTCGGCGGCTCGTCGTTCTGCGGCGTGCGGATCGGTGGCTGGTGCGGGTCCGAATTCTCGAACGGGTCGGCCGGAGGTTCTTCGATGGGTGCCGGATCGGGAGCACGGTGGGCGTACCTTGGGTCTGGAATCATAGGGGGAGCTCCTGCTGAAGATGCCAAAACATTACCATGGGTAGCGGTTGGCCGACGCGCGCCTGGATTACAATGCTGGATTCCACACAACGAGTTACTCCCAAGGAAACCCATGTTGCCGACTCCCGTCGTTGCCGCCGTTGTCGCCCCACTCGTGCTGTGGCGCATGTATAGCCGCATCAAGCGCCTGACGACCCGCCAGCGTTCGAAGACGTGGCGCCACCGCACGACCCTGGTGTTCTTCCCGTTGCTCCTGCTAGTGCTGGCCGTCGTCAGCATCCAGACGAACCCGCTCGCCATCGCGGGCCTCGTGGCCGGGCTGCCGGTCGGCGCCGTGCTGGGCCGGATCGCGATCGGCAAGACGCGCTTCGAACAGGTCGGCGACGATTTCTTCTTTACCCCGCACGCGCCGATCGGCCTCGCCGTGGCCCTGCTATTCATGGCCCGCATGGCCTGGCGCGCCTATGAGTTCTACGCGCTGGGCTCGTTCGAGCACCACGAATTCGTGTCGAGCCCGCTGACCCTCGTCATCTTCGGCGTGCTGGCCGGTTATTACACGAGCTATGCCGTCGGCCTGCTCGCCTGGCGCAAACGCACCGCCCGGGTTTCAACGTAAAGATTTAACTGCATGAGTCTGACTGAATGACTTTAACTACGCTCGCCCTGATCGTCCTCGTCCCGCTGCTCGTGTGGCGCATCCATTCGCGCCTGAAGCACCAGATGACGCGCCAGCGCTCGATCATGTCGCGCCATTACACGGGCCTGATCGTGTTCGCCGCGCTGATCCTGGTCCCCGGCTCGGAACTCGGCGACCGCCCGTTCCAGCTGGCCGCGCTGGCCGCCGGCGCCATCGCCGGGATCGCGCTGGCCAGCTACGGCCTGCGCCGCACCCGCTTCGAGGACACGCCCGAAGGCTATTTCTTCACGCCGCCGTCGCGCATGGGCATCCTCGTCGCCATGGTGCTGGTGGCGCGCGTGATCTACCTCGGCATCGAGATCTACATGAACCAGGGCAGCAACCGTCCCAACCCGCGCTTCACGGACAGCCCCATCACGATGCTGTGCCTGGGCATCACGGCCGCCTATTTCGCCACGTTCTCGGCCAACCTGATGCGCTGGCGCCAGCGCAAGCGCAAGGAAATCGGCAACGTCGAGATGTAAGGCACGCGCGGACCTTGCAAACGAAACGGCCGGCGCCCCCGTGAGGCGCCGGCCGTTTTTTTGTATCAGGCCGCCTTCGCTTCCGCGTCGCCTTCTTTTCGTCTCTGCAGCACGAAGATCGGCTGCGCCCACTGCGTATCCTTCTTTTTCTTGCTCGTGATGAGCGTCAGGTCGGAAGGATCGTAGACGTCCGTGTTGTGCGTCAGCGGCGTCGTCATGAGATATTGCGCATCGGTGTTCTTGAGGAACTCGCCGACCAGCTGGATGTTGCGGATGTCCAGGTGGGCGAACGGTTCGTCGATGAACACGAAGCCGCCGGAGCCCTCTTCCGACTTCAGGAGGCCGATCAGCAGGACGAGCGACTTCATGACCTGCTGGCCGCCCGACGCCTCGCCGTCGTTCATGCCGATCTGGCCCTTGCCGTCGAACTTGAAACGCACGTGCAGGCCGGCCTGGGCCAGCTGCACGTCGTCGTTCTCCAGGCGGACCGGATCGACCGAGACGTCGATGTTGGCCAACTCGCCCAGTTCGCGGATGTTCTTCGAATACGTCTTGATCGTGTAGCGCAGGCGTTCGATGTAGGCGCCGCGCGCGTTGTCGGTCGCCTCGATCGCGCGGTTGTTCTGGTAGCGGCGTTCCTCCGTCTCGACCTGGCGGCCGGACAGCTGGTCGTTCAGGCGTGCGTACTGGTCGATCACGGTCGGGTCCTGTTCCCAGTCGCCGCGCGCGAGCGACGCGTCGAGCGAATTCATGCGCAGCTTGACCTGGTGCGCGTTCTGGTGCGTCGCCACCAGCGCCGCGCGCTGCTGCGCGCTGCGCCACGACTTCGGCACGTGGCGCCATGAACGGCGCAACGTGAGCAGCTCGCGCGCGTGCTCGCTGCGCTGCTCGATCACGCGGCGGTTGTTCAGGCGCATGCCCGCCTCCGCTTCCGACAACGCCATGCGGGCGTTCTGCCACACGGTGTCGGCGCGCGTGCGGGTGACGGTCGCGTTCTTGATCAGGACCTGCAGCTCGCCCAGGCGCGCGCCGACCTGCAGGCGCTCGGCCTTCAGCGGTTCCAGCGAGCGCGTGGCTTCCTCGAATTCGGCCTGGCGCGCGGACAGTTCCTTGGCCGCGTCGACGCCGGCGATGCGCACGCGCAGTGCCGAGACTTCCGCCGCCAGCTTGCTGATCGCCAGCGTCAGCGTGTCTTCCTGCGCTTCCAGCGACGGCAGCGATTTCTGGATGGCTTCCAGGCGCTGCGTCTTGCCGGCCGCGCCGAAGCGGTAGCGCGACGGCTCGACGAACAGCGAGCGGCCGCCGCGGCGTTCGCGATGGTAGGCCTCCGGCGTGATCCACTCGTCGGCGTCGCTCTGGAAACCGGCGTCGACGGAGTCCACGCGCTCGATGCGCTCCAGCTGGTCGATCAGCCAGGACGGCGCCTTCGAGCTGAAACGCACGACGGACAGCAGGGTGTCGTCCTTGACGACCGGCGCGTCGACGCAATCGGGCACGATGAAGTGGCGATAACGCTCCTTCTCCGCGAGTTTATAGGCGGCCGGCGCATCCTTCGCGCGCTCCAGCAGCACGACCGAGGCATAGCCACCCAGCACACCCTCGACGGCGCCCTGCCACTTCGGATCCGTCACCTCGACGATGTCCGACAGCATGGCGTGCGGGATGCCGGCATCGCGCAGCGCGCGGCGCATCTGGCGCTGGGCTTCCGGCTCCGGCATCGTCGTCTTGCCCTGCAGCGCGCTGATCGTCGCCAGTTCGCCCGCGATCTTCGTAGCCAGCGCCTCGCGCTCGGCCTTCTTCTTCGCGAGTTCCGCTTCCTTCGCCTGCAGCTGGGCCGCCACTTCCGCGATATCGGCACCGGCGTCCGCCGCCAGCTTGTTCAAGCGTTCCTTTTGTTCGAGCAGGCTTTCCAGCGGCTTGAGTTTCGCGTTCACCTGCGTGAGGCGGCTCGCGAGTTCGTTCGCTTCCTGTTCGAGCTTCACTTCCTGCTGCTGCGCTTCCGTCAGCGCGCGCTGCTGCGCCGCGAGCGCATTGCGTTTTTCCGTCAGCAGGCTGTCCGCCTGCAGCAAGGGCTTCTTCGCCTCGCGCAGCGCGCGGCTGACGTTCGCGGCCTTCTCGCGCGCCTCGTGGTATTCGAGGCTCGGCAGCACTTCCTCGACGAGCGCGCGGCGTTCCTTCTGCAGGTCTTCCCACTGGTGATAGTTGGCGACGCGCAGGCGCAGGCCTTCGAGGTTGATGCGCGACGTCTCCAGCTCGGCCTCGAAGCGCTTCAGTTCCGTCTCGGTGTCGCGCTGGTGGCGCTTGGCTTCGTCGTACGCGTCCAGCACTTCCTTGTCACCGAACACCTGGAACACGAGGTCCAGCAGCTGGCGCGGCGCGTATTCGCACAGTTTATCCGTCTCGCCCTGCTCCAGCGCCAGCACCTTCGACATCGCCGGCGACAGGCCCGCCGACGCGAGGCGCTTGCGGTAGTTCTCGACGCCGAGCCAGTCGGTGGCTTCGGTGACTTCCTCGATCTCGATATTCCCCGGTCGCATCAGGTACTGGCGCTTCCAGTCGCCGCCGTTCTTCTGCACCTGGCAGAACAGCGTGACCTCGTCGTCGCTGAAGAAGCCGGAATGACGGAACGGACGGTTCGACAGCTGGCGGCCGGACGGCTTGTTGTCGACGACGGCGCGCAGCCAGGCGCTCTGCTGGCCCGAGTGGCGCGCATAGTGCTTATAGGTGCGGCCCATCGAGCAGTCGAGGCCGAACAGCGTACGCAACGCGTCGAGCAGCGTCGTCTTGCCGGAACCGTTCTGGCCGGCGATGGTGATGATCTTGGCGTCGAGCGGGATGTTCTTGATGCGCTGCCAGTAGTCCCAGTGGACCAGCTCGAGTGATTTGATGTGGAACATGCGGGTCTCTTAAGCTTGGGGCGTGTCGGTGTCGGCGGTGGCGTCGAGCGTCGCCGGCGGCTCGTCGTTGGCGGCTTCGCTCACGGGGCGGCGGGCGACGGCCAGCGGTGCGCGCTTGAACACGTCGGCCAGCGCGCCGTTGATGATGCGTTCCTTCAGCACGTCGGTATCCATCAGCAGGTCCAGCAGCGGACCTTCCAGGATCACGTCGCCGCGGCGTTCGATGAAGCCGAGCTTCGACAAGAGGCCCAGGTTCATGTCCATGCGGGTCTTCTTGCCCAGCTTGTCGCCGAAGTCCGCGAGCAGCGTCGTGTACGAGATGCCGATCGACGTGTCTTCCGCGCGCGGGATCGGGTTGTCCTTGTCGAACATGTCGGACTGGTCGACGTCGATGGCCTGGTGGGTTTCCTGGCGCTGGCGCTTGGGCAGGATGATCTGCGCCCACAGCACGACGAGCAGCGCCACGCCGTCGCGCGTGAGGCCGAAGTTATTGTTCTGCCAGATGTCCTTGGCGCCGAAGATCTTCGGTTCGACGTTGCGGTGCAGGGCCAGCGTGACGTGGTCGGCGTACACGTTGTCGAGCAGTTTCAGGCCGCTTTCGAGCAGGCGCTTGTCGATCTCGGCGCGGAACTGGTCGTCCGACAGCGCGCGCTTGACCATCTTGTCGTCGCGGCGCAGGGTCTGGTGCGTGAGCAGTCGCGCGATCAGGATTTGGGCGTCGTCATTCATCTTGCGTCTTGCTTTCCGGGGTGCTCGGTAGATCGAGGTTCAGTGAGAGGGTCGCGCGCGAGATCGCCGCGATGTGCGGGTCGTCCAGCGGAACCAGTTCGTCGGCCGAATCGAAGCGCACCGGCAGGCGCGCCAGTTCGGCGGTCGGGCCCTGCAGGTTCGCCTCGGCCGGATCGCCCAGCAGCGGCAACAGCGAGGCGCGATACGACGCCAGGGCGAAGGTGGCCGGCAGCAGCGATTCCTGGATCGGCACGGTCCTGGGTGCGCCCTCGGCCATGACGGGGAAGTTGTCCAGGTTGGCGAAATCGGCGAGGCGCTGGATCCAGTCGTCCAGCTCCGCCTGCATCGCCGGGTTGTCGTTGATCGTCAGCGGCGCGTCTTCACCGTTCGGCAGGCCGCCCGGCGCCACGTTCACCGCGCGCTCCATCATGAGCTCCGTCTCGGCCACGTCGATCATCTCGGCCGGCGTCGTGAACAGCGGCACCACCGGACGGTCGATCGCGCCCTCGGCCAGGCTTGCGAGGTCGTCGTGCGCCAGCAGCCAGCGCTTGATGTCCGTCGTCGACAGGCCGGACTGGCCCAGGTGCACGCGCTGGCGCTCGATCTGGTTCAGCGCGCGCGAGAACATGCCCTGCATGTTCAGCAGCTGCGACTGCGCGCGGCCGATCGCCTGCGCGGCGCGGTGCGTGGCGGAGTCGGCGCGCTCGTCGGACGTGATGGCGCGCAGGATCACGGACCCCTTCTCGACCCAGTCGCACGCCATGTGCCACTTCGCCTGCG
>Ga0207705_10004314_pt1 | contig 10761 bp, 7 predicted proteins | sample KBSC13metaG_FD_184314 | JGI IMG/M metagenome (GOLD analysis project Ga0207705, IMG submission 184314) | Corn rhizosphere microbial communities from Kellogg Biological Station, Michigan, USA - KBS C1-3 metaG (SPAdes) (version 2) | ecosystem: Host-associated > Plants > Roots > Rhizosphere > Soil ...
CTGTCCTGGCTTTGCCTATCAGCTGGGTATGATTTCTTTCAGCGCTGCCGCCTGTTGCCATAGCTGCAATTGCTAATGGAACGGCCGCAAGAATAAGGTATGGTATAAAAAGCCCCAGAAGGATCGCCCCGCAGGCACTGATGCCGAGCACCAATGAGGTAGATGCAAGCTTGTCGGCATTAATATCGTTTTTAAATTTATTCTTTTTAAGATAATAATACTTTAAGGCAAGCCTTTGAAAAAAATTAAGCTTGTGCGCTTTAACATGAGTTGAAGGAACGGATGGCATCACAAGCGTGCTTCCGGTGTAAGCAGTGTCCTTCTTTACAATCGTTGCAGACATCAACAGCAAAGAGATTCCCAGTAATGGGATGAAGTGGATTCTCGATCTCATAACAAAAGTTTTAGTTACTTAAAAATAACCAGTTTTAATTGATATTACAACCAGGACAGAATATCTCACGAAAAACAGTCATAATAAAGATCATTCGACAAAATGTTATGCTTTACTATCGTTAGTGCAAGTTTGGCCGCATGGCAGTGTGCGTAACCCATACTTGTGAGTTGTAGCAAAAAGATTTGTGTTTTGAATTTATGATTTTGACACAGTTCGTTGAACAGACTCACGGATAGTGCCCTGTGACAGCCTTCACAGCTCCTGTGACAGCTTTCTCCCACTGGCAGATATGCAGCAGGGCTTTTGTGCGGCTGGGTATCTGTGCCATTAGAAGTACATGACAGAATTAAGTGTCCAGCTTTATAATTTCTAAAAGTCCTTTGCCACCATAATAATTTATTGCACCACTATATTTCGATTCTTCAGCTTTCCCCGCTGGTGCAGATATGTCTGTTTCTCAAAGCCATGTGTGCAGGCAAACATTGCGGCAATCGAAGCAGAAAAGCCCATTATTTATTGTAACTTCATTAATGCTTGTCCCTAAAGTCACACAAGAAAAAGATGGAGCCTTCGACAAATCATGTTGATAAAGAAATCATGCTAAAATTTCATTATGAAAAAATTGATTGCGTTTGCTTTTTTACTTGATTGTTTTGTTGCCCAGTCACAAATATCAGATACAACGAAAACAGACCCCTGGAAAAAAATCTATCGTGCCACAGCCACAAAAATCAACGACCTTGTTCATACTAAATTAGAGGTGAGGTTTGATTTTAATAAATCATGGATGTATGGTAAAGAATGGGTAACGCTGCATCCGCATTTTTATCCAACAGACTCATTAAACCTTGATGCAAAAGGTATGACGATTAACAAAATTGCCATTGTTAAATCAGGTAAAAATATTCCTTTGAAATATACGTATGACAGCAGTAATCTTTTTATCACTTTAGATAAAACATATAAAGCAAATGAAAATTACACCGTCTATATTGACTATATCTCAAGGCCTGATGAACGCACACTTTCGGCTAATTCGGTCGCCGGTTCCAAAGGTTTATATTTTATAAATCCGAAGGGAGAAGATAAAAATAAACCCACACAAATATGGACACAGGGTGAAAGCGAATTTAACTCTGCATGGTTTCCGACAATAGATAAACCCAATCAAAAAACAACACAGGAAATAAGTATGACGGTGCCTGCGAAATATGTTACGATGAGTAATGGATTGTTGGTAAATAAAAAAAGCAATACGGATGGCACACGCACCGATACATGGAAAATGGATTTGCCCAATGCACCTTATTTATTTTTTATGGGTGTAGGCGATTACGCCATTGTTAAAGACAGTTACAAAGGGAAAGAAGTAAGTTATTATGTAGAGAAAGAATATGCGCCGCTGGCTCGCAGAATATTTGGTTTAACACCTGAGATGATTGCATTCTATTCAAAAATTACCGGTGTTGATTATCCCTGGCCAAAGTATGTGCAGATTGTTGGTAAAGACGATGAAAGTTTTTCAATGGAAAATACCAGTAACACGTTGCACGGCGAGTTTATTGAGCAGGATGCAAGACAACTGGCTGAAGAAAATACAGGTGAGTGGGTTATCGCTCATGAATTATTTCATCAATGGTTTGGCGATTATGTAACCTGCGAAAGCTGGAGCAACATAACATTGAATGAATCTTTTGCAGATTACAGCGAAACGCTTTGGTATGAATATAAATATGGAAAGGATGAAGGCGATGGTTACAACAACAAGGCGCTAAGAAATTATTTAGGCAACCCTGATGATACATCAAAAACCCTGGTTCGCTTTTATTACGCCGACAAAGATGATGTGTTTGATAATGTAAGCTACCCCAAAGGCGGACGTATATTAAACATGCTGCGCCATTATGTTGGTGACAGTGCTTTTTTTAAATCGCTGAATGTTTATCTCACACAACATAAATTCAGTAAGGCCGAAGCGCAGGATTTGCGTTTGGCTTTTGAACAGGTTACCGGCCAGGATTTAAACTGGTTCTGGAATCAATGGTATTATGGTGTCGGTCATCCAAAACTTACTATAGATTATGAGTATGATAATACAAACAAAACGGCGAAGATTATTATGCAGCAAACACAAGCTGTTAATCCATTCAGGCTTCCTTTTGCAATTGATGTGTATGAAGGTGGTAGTAAGAAACGCTATAATGTCTGGATGCAAAACCGGACAGATACATTTTCTTTTCCTACAAATACAAAACCAGATCTGATAAATGTTGATGCAGATAAAATTTTGCTCTGCGAAAAAACAGATAATAAAACACTGGATGAGTTTATCTATCAATATAACAAAGCAGGATTGTATGTTGACAGAAGAGAAGCAATCGTTTTTGCGTTGAAACATCCAACAGAGACAAAGGCTTTAGACTTTTTGAACAGAGCTTTAAGTGATAAATCGTGGAGAATAAAAGATGCTTTACTTACTCAGTTGAACCTCGATAATGATACTGTAAAAAATGCTATTGAAGCTTCTGTAATGAATACTGCAAAAACTGAATCAAACAAAATAATAAAAGCCGATGCAATAGAGGCTTTGGGTAAATATAAAAACCCGGGTTACAAATCAATCTTTATTGAAGCTATTGGCGATTCTTCCTATACAGTTGCAGGCAATGCATTAAAAGCATTAGGTAAAATAGATGCTGATGCTGCCGCGGAACAAACGAAAATGTTATCAACTATGCCAGCTAAAGGTGTTTTAAAAAACGTCATGGTTAGTTTTAGCGATGAAAGCAAATTCGATTCGCTTTACACTGTATTAAAAAAATTGCCATTCGGCAACCAACAGTATTTTATGCTTGAGCCTTTTATAAGTTTTTTGAAAAATGTAAAAAACACTGATACATTAAAAAAAGGCGTTGACCTTGTAACAAAAATCCGTGGAGATATTCCAACACAATATCATTATTTTACTGACCCTTATATAAATGGCGCTTTAAAAGAATTGCTTGATAAAAAGAAAGCTGCCGGTTTAACGGAACAGTCAGAATATATTCAATCAAAATTGCCTGCAGAACAAAAATCCTGATTGATAATAATTATTATTTCAATCCTTCGATATACCAGAAACTGTATGGTTTCTGTGCGGCTGGGGTATCTGTGCCATTAGAAGCACTACCTCCGTCAGCTGGTAGAACAAGGAACATATTTGATAAGAACAACAATGACTCTACACAACAGGGACTGCACCAGCACAAGGCCGTGCATAGAGCAGGTGAAAAACCACTTAAACTTTATCTTTTTTTTCCAACTTATTAATGGCTGCTGGCGCAAATATTGTATTAAAGGTTAATATGAAAAACATTTGTTTATGCTTTTTTACCTTTTTGCTGATGGGATTTACCGTAGAGGCACAACAGGCAAAAGGCCAGTTGGATATACAACTCAACAAAAACATCTTACAACCCGGCGACTCGTTATTAGTAACCGTAAATTATAAAGATGGCAGTAGCCAAAAAGTGGGGCAATCCCTGGCTACGCTGCAGCTGATAATTGAAAATGAAGAAGGGTTGCGTACCCGCCTGCGCTGGCCGATGATCAACGGCCAGGCTTCCGGTGCCTTGTATTTACCCGATTCGCTGCCACGCGGCAAGTATACGTTGCTGGCGGGTTTGCAGCAACGCTTTTTTGAGGTGATAGGCAAAATACAAAACGCTAAGAATAACGAAAGTATACAAGCCATGCTTCTCACCAAAACCAGCGACTGGGCTGAACAGGAAGTGCCCGTTGCTCAGGACGGCAGCTTTGCTATCCGCAACTGGCTATTTGAAGACAATGCCCTAATGGCTTTCTCCCGAACAAATAACAATAAAGAGCCGCTGAATATCCGCATCAGTACTCAACTCGATTCCAGCTATGAACCTGTGGTCGTGGCTGGCAAGGCCTTTTACATAGGTAACCCGCCGGCAGCAGTGCGGTCAACCCTTAACCGGCCCGTTGAAGCTTCGCAAGCAGTTTTTGCAGACAGGGGTACTTTGCTGCCGGGAGTGGTGGTAAAGGGTACGGCCACAAGCCCGGCGCAGCAGTTCAACGAAAAGTATGTTAGTAGCTTGTTCAAGTCGGGCGACGAGCGGGTGCTTAGCGTTATGGACGACCCCAGTGCCATGGCTTATTCCAATATCTTCTCTTACCTGCAGGGCAGGGTGGCTGGTTTGCAAATACAGGGTGGCTTCAACGGAGGCATGGCCAGGTGGCGGGGCAGCCCGGTAGCGTTTTTTGTGGATGAAGTAAGGGTGTCCGCCCAGGAGGTTGCCACCATACCCATGACAGATGTTGCCATTGTAAAAGCATATCCATCGCCTTTTATTGGTGCTCCCGGTGGCCGTGCCGCCATTGCCATTTATACACGGCGGGGTGGCGGGCCTGATTATCTGCCTGCCAATAAGCAGGTGTTTAAAGTAAGGGGCTACACGCCAGCTGCTACGGTGCTGGATATGAAAAAGCTAAGCCTGTAATAACACAGGGGCATTTTGCTGGCGCGGGCTCTCTCGATTAGCCATGTGCGTTAGCCATGCTTATGCCATATTAAAAGGGTTTTAAACTAACCCTAACTAACCCCAACTAACTCATAATCTGCAAAGCTTTTCCACTCACAAAGCATGGTTAAGACAGAAGAATCTATTTCTAAACGCATGGAACCAACATCTGAATGCATAGAACTTACACTTAAGCGTGTAGCATCTCCACCTGAACGAATAGCACCTTCACCTGAACGAATAGCAGCTTTACCTGAACGCATAACTTTTTCATCTGAAAGCATAATGTCTTTGCATGAATGCATAGCTTCTTCATCTGAATGCATAGCTTCTTCACCTGAACGCATAATATCTTCACCTAAACGAACAATATTTACACTTGAACGCATAAAATCTTTGCTGGAACGACTAACTTCTTCACTTGAACGTATAAAATCTTTGCTGGAGCGAATAGTATTTACACTGGAACGACTAAAATCTTTGCTGGAACGTATAAAACCTTTATCCGGGTGGAAAAAGAAGGTGTCTGTTTACTAAACTGTGTCCCTTCTTTCTCCCCACTGATGCAGGTATGCTGCATTGCTTCTGTCCGGCTGGTATCTATGCCATTAGAAGTACATCACAGAATTAAGTGTCCAGCTTTATAATTTCCCACTTTCCTGGCCAGTGTCCTCCCTGGCCCGGTATAGAATGTGTACTTGTTTGGCCTAATCCCGCTACTATGTAAATCTGCGTATTACAAATTATATGATCATATTTTCTTTTTTAATAGCTATACCTTGAATTAACCACATAACAACTGATAGAGACATAATGGTAAAAGCGGTTAAGGGAAACCAAAATGATAAACTAAAAATAACGCCATACAAAACAAGCCCATAACGTATATAGAGCGCTTGTTTCTTTATCTTTTTAATATTTACACCCGGCTTTAGTAATGATTCGCTAAACATGCAAGTGTATATTATCAAATTCCATGCAATGTTATTTAACAGGATCACTGCGCAATACAAGACAATGGCAGGTTGTGCTAAACCGCTTTCAGCGGCACTGATATATTCAGCCACAGCCGCCGTAATGAATGGCACCAAAACAACGGATAGCAATAATAACCCGTTTGCATAAATAAATTTAGATGATGACTTGCCAACTAACTGGAATGTGTGTGAATGATTTACCCATGAAATTAGAATGAAAGTAAAACTAAGTAAAAATGCAAACCAGGCGGGCAACTCCTGAGCAAACGCCATCCATAATTCCGCTCTTGTATGCACAGAACTGATTGGTGGTATTTTAATTTCAATAATTAATAATGTAATAGCGATGGCAAATACACCATCGCAAAAAGCTTCCAGTCGTGAGTTACTGTTTATTTCTGACATAGTGTATTTTGGTAGTTATAACAAGCAAGGAATTTAAAGACTTCTTCAGTGCCTGGTTTTCACAATTTAGATAATATAACCATCTCTCCCTTAAATTTATTAAAACTTGTGTTGTGGCAGGTCTTCTTTCTTCGTAGTATCTCTTAGTAAAGCCATGCGTGTAAGCAAATATTTGCGCCAATCGAAGCACAAAAGCCCTTACTTTCCTGGCCGGCGTCCTCACCGAACATTGTAAGTTGTGGATGGTAAGGACACTATGCATTGGCCAATGCGGCGCTTAACACGATTAATTTATCGCGATTTTTTAAAATGTCTGTGGAAAGTGCTGTTATTTTTTAAGTTGCGATTCAGTGTGCAAAGCGCAAACCCAGTTGCCGCCTTCTTTTACCCACGCAGAAGAGCATGCACATTTCATTGATGATTTTTTTCCATCTGAATTAAATTCCAGCTCGATGAGATAGGCAATAACGGCGCTATTATCCATTACTTCAGTTTTTTCGTCACTCATATTTAAAACCTTTGTTTGCCTGCCGGAGCCAGAATCAAACATTTTTTTAAAGGAATCTTCATCCACGCTTCTAACGCCATTCTCCCCTGCCACAATACAGGGAAACCGGGTAAGGCTTTTTACTGTTTCAAAATTGTGGCTTTCCATCGCCTTCCAATATTTTTTTTCAAGTTCCAAAATTTGATTTTCCATAATCACTTTTTTTAAAATTAAAAGTAAAAACGGCAGGCTGCCAAAATGATGCCGTTCTATTCGCTTACGGCTTCACTTTATGTACGCCGTGCCCCTCGGAAGCCCAGATGACACGGAAGCCGGTCGTAGAACGTATGAAAAAAAATATAAAGTTGTTTGGCATAATTAACCTATAGTTATGCCATTACTTGTTGCCATGATTCTTTAATTGATTCCTTTAATGCGCTTACTATATCGTCAAGCCCCTCATACCAATCTAAGTGAGGGCTCCATACACTACAACCACCAGGACGTGAAGGGCATTGGGTATATTCATGAACTTTTCTACATTGAGGGCAACGCCCGCTTGTTGCAAATGTGTTCCAATGGAATCCACAATCGCACCGCCAATAAGGGTTGCCATCGGGCTCCCATTCACATTTTGGACATCTTATTCTAACATTATCCATAATAACAGGTAAAAATAATATTTGTTATTATGAGTCTTGTTTACAATCCAAAAAATTGCATGGCTTCAATCTACTTTCCATTGCTAATCATTCCAGCTGCTTTTAAAATATTGGCAAAGCAATTGAGTAATTTCATTGCTCAATAATAACTAATGCAAAGTAACCGTGAAATCAGCAGGCTTTTTAAGTTATATGCAGAATTATTAAAAGTACATGGCAAAGACCTTCCTCTTGCTGAAGCACTTTCAACTGCGGCATATCGTGTCACAAACCTGGATATGGAAGTTGAGTTTATGAATGACAAAGAAGTAGCTGCAACGTTTCCTAAAATGGTGATACCTGTAATACATGAATTAAAAAATACCCGGGACATTGCAGCGGTAGATGAACTCGTTGAGCTTACTCCACAGGGAATTTTTGAGATCATGCGAATCAAAGGACTGGGCGGCACAAAAATTCGTGAGCTGTGGTATGCGCTGGATATTGATAGTATAGATGCTTTACTGGATGCATGTAAAAAGGGTGAAGTAAGCAAACTGCGGGGCTTTGGCGCAAAAACTGTAAAAAATATCCTTAATGAAATAGATACTTACCGTGGGAATGAAACAAGATTCCACTATGCAAGTGTTGCAGATGCTGCAAACAAATTAGTAAAAGCATTACAACAGTTACTGGGTTCTAAGCTTATCAGCTTATGCGGTGAAGCCAGGCGGCAGGCTACCACAGTAGAAGCAATTGAGATTATTACTGATGTACAGGCTGTGAAATTTAACAACGACGGCTTAAAAAAATTATTGATAGTTCAGTCAACAAATAAAGAACTTACCAAAGCTTTTACACATGATGAGATACCGGTAACTATTTACCATGTTCCTAAAACTGAGTTTTATGATGAGCTCTTCAGGCGTACAGGTAATGAAGAGCATGTAAGAAAGGTGCTGGAAAAAGCAACAATTTCTGGTAAAGCACCTTCCGAAACCGCTATCTATAGAAGAGCGAAACTCCCTTATATAATACCGGAAATGAGGGAAGATGTGGCAGAATGGAATTTTAAGGGAAAAGAAAAAGACTTAATAAAAGTGAGCGATATAACAGGTGTGGTGCACAACCATACTACCTGGAGTGACGGCGTAGATGACCTGGCAAAATTTGCTCGTACCTGTAAATACAGGCAGTTTGAATACACAGTTATTTCAGACCATTCAAAGAATGCCCATTATGCGGGAGGCTTAAAAGAAGAAGAGGTACTGCAGCAAATGCAGGAAATTGATGAGCTGAATAAGCAAATGAAGCCATTCAAAATTTTTAAAAGCATTGAGTGCGATATAAGAGTATCGGGTGAGCTGGATTATGAGGATAGCTTTTTAAAGCTTTTTGACCTTGTTATTATTTCAGTGCATCAGCAACTAAAAATGGATGAGCAGAAAGCAACAGCTCGCCTGATCAGGGCAATCGAGAATCCTTACACTACCATACTGGGCCATATGACCGGCAGGCAATTATTGATAAGACCGGGCTATCCTTTGAATTTTAAAAAAGTAATTGATACCTGTGCCGCCAACAAAGTGGTGATTGAAATGAATGCAAACCCTTATCGCCTCGATATGGATTGGAGTCATATTCCTTATGCATTAGACAAAGGAGTAATGATCTCCATTAATCCTGATGCACACAGTACTAAGGAAATTGACAATATAAAATGGGGAGTGTCAGCAGCACGCAAAGGCGGGCTCACCAAAAGCATGACATGGAATGCGATGCCTTTACAAAAAATTGAAGCCTGGCTTACCAGTAAAAAGCGTGGCCGGTGATGGCAGATATTACACTTTATAAAACGCTTAAAAAATTATAGTGTCTTTAATCAGGCAATTACCTTCACCATAGCAAAGCAATTCACCAACAGCAGTTTAGAGGAATACCTTCACTATAGGCGGTTTTTTATATTTGTTATTGGCGCTCTTTCTGTTATAATGTAAAGATTTCACTCTCACTTTTTGCTGCTTCAGCCATCAATCTTAATACATCGGTAAATATTTGGTATTTCAAAAACAGCATTTTAATAAAATTGGATGTCACGCATTATCCAGGTTATATCTATCAAATTAAAAACACATCTATGAGAAAATTCGTTTGTATACTCATTTGTAATATCATTATCAGTTATTCTTTTGCTCAAAAAACTGAAATAACAGGCAGAGTAATTGACAGCCTGGGCAATCCTATTCCCAATGCTTCAGTAAAGGTAGCCAAATCTAAAAACGGCACGGCATCAGATAACAATGGATACTTTAGGTTAAATACCACACCGGGCACAAAGCTGGAAATTTCGAATGTTGGTTATAAGCCGCAAACTGTAGCTGCATCGCCTGGTATGGCTGTAACCTTATCACCTGAGAGTAGCTCACTTACAGAAGTGGTGGTGACAGCCCTGGGCATTAGAAGAGAAAAAAGACAGCTAACCTATAGTACGCAGGAAGTAAGTGGAGAAACCGTTGTTCAGGCTAAGCAGGATAATATAGTAAACTCTCTTGCCGGTAAAGTTTCCGGTGTTCAAATTACTAATTCCAGTGGTATGGCTGGCAGTTCGTCCCGTATTGTAATTCGGGGAAATGTGTCATTGTTAGAAGAAAATCAACCTTTGTTTGTGGTTGATGGGGTTCCTATCGACAACAGTGAGCCGGGAGCTATTGATGTATTTAGCCAGGGAGCACAGAATACCGGACTTAGCCAGGGTAGTACTTCTAATAGAGCTATTGATATAGACCCGAGTATCATCGAGTCCGTAACTGTGTTAAAGGGTGGTGCAGCCACGGCCCTATACGGGGCATCAGCAGCAAGGGGTGCTATTATAATTACTACCAAAACTGGTAAAACTTCAAAACCAGTAGTAAGTTTCAGTTCCAGCTTAAAATTTGAAAATCCTATTTTAGCAGAATATCAGACTGAATATGCACAAGGAAACAATGGACAATATATAAATGGAAATATCCAGGGAACAGCAAGTAGCCAATCTTTTGGGCCAAGGGTAGATACCCTAAAAGTTGACGGGAAACCGGTGCAAACGTACGATCCCAGAAAAATTTTCTTTCAAACAGGGAAAACAACAGATAATAATGTAAGCGTTAGCGGAAGTTCAGAAAAATCAAAATATTTAATCTCTTACTCTTATTTAAATAATCAGGGTATAATACCTACCACAGACTTTATAAGGAACTCTTTCTTCGGTAAGTTTACCAATCAAATTGCGAGCAACTTGTCCGCTACTGTGGAGCTAAATTATGTTAACACAGTAAATCACAGAACC
>Ga0207705_10004315_pt1 | contig 10758 bp, 6 predicted proteins | sample KBSC13metaG_FD_184314 | JGI IMG/M metagenome (GOLD analysis project Ga0207705, IMG submission 184314) | Corn rhizosphere microbial communities from Kellogg Biological Station, Michigan, USA - KBS C1-3 metaG (SPAdes) (version 2) | ecosystem: Host-associated > Plants > Roots > Rhizosphere > Soil ...
CAACGGCGAGTACGATGCCTGCCATGCAGCCGCGGACGCGATCGGCCAGGAATGCGTGTATCTCTGGCACAAGGACCACGATCTCAAAGGCTGCGACGTGATCGTCCTTCCCGGTGGTTTCAGCTACGGCGATTACCTGCGGCCCGGCGCTATCGCGCGCTTCAGTCCGATCATGAATGAAGTCGTCGCGCATGCCAAGCGCGGCGCACCAGTGCTCGCAATCTGCAACGGCTTTCAGGTCGCATGCGAGGCCGGGCTGCTTCCTGGCGCACTTCTGCGGAACGCATCGCTTCGGTTCGTCTCACGCCTCGTCACGATGCGCGTGGAGAACGACTCGAGCATGTTCACGCATGAATATTACAAGGGCCAGATACTGTCGGTGCCGGTGGCACACGGAGATGGTCGCTACACGGCTGATCCCGACGTAGTTGCGAGATTGGAAGGCGAAGGGCGCGTCGCATTCCGGTATTCTTCCACGGGCGGCGACATCAGTGATGAGGACAACATCAACGGCTCGGTGAACGGAATTGCGGGAATCATCAACGCAGCGGGCAACGTTCTCGGCATGATGCCCCACCCCGAGCGAGCGGTCGATCCGGTGATCGGTTCGACCGACGGCCTCGGCGTGTTTCACTCGCTGCTCGATGGAGTACCAGCCTGACATGACCGAAGTTCTTCCCCGCCCCGGCGATCCGGAGATAACTGCAGCGCTTGTCAGAGAGCACGGTCTGACAGAGTCGGAGTTCGACCGCATCTGCAACATGCTTGGCCGAACGCCGACGTTTACGGAGCTCGGAATCGTGAGCGCGCTATGGAACGAGCACTGCTCGTACAAGCACTCGCGTAACACTCTGCGCACGCTGCCGACCGAAGGCGCGGCCGTCATCCAGGGCCCTGGCGAGAACGCGGGCGTCGTCGCAATCGGCGACGGCGTCGCAATCGCGTTCAAGATCGAGTCGCACAACCATCCGTCCGCGATCGAGCCCTATCAGGGCGCCGCAACAGGTGTGGGCGGAATCCTTCGTGACGTATTCACGATGGGCGCGCGCCCGATCGCGATGCTCAACTCGCTGCGCTTCGGCTCACTCGACAGCGCGCGCAACCGTTACCTGTTCGCCGGCGTCGTCAAGGGAATTGGCGACTACGGCAATTCCGTCGGCGTACCAACCGTTGCGGGTGAGATTGTTTTCGACTCTGCATACGATGGCAACCCGCTGGTCAACGCGATGTGCGTCGGGATGTTGCGCGAGGACGAGCTGATCCGTGCGAAGGCCGAGGGAGTCGGGAACCCCATTCTCTGTGTCGGCGCGCGGACGGGGCGGGATGGAATTCACGGAGCCTCGTTCGCATCCGAAGATCTGTCCGAAGCCAGCGAGGCGAAACGTCCACGAGTTCAGGTTGGTGATCCATTCACCGAGAAGCTCCTGCTCGAAGCAAGTCTCGAGCTGATCCGCAGCGGACACATCGTCGCAATTCAGGACATGGGTGCTGCCGGTTTGACTTCGTCGTCCGCCGAGATGGCGGCGCGCGGCGACGTTGGGGTCACGATCGATACGAGCCGCGTCCCCGTCCGCGAAGCGGGAATGACCCCTTACGAGATACTGCTCAGCGAGTCGCAGGAGCGCATGCTCGTCGTGGCACTCGAAGGTCACGAGCAGCAGGTTCGGGAGATTCTCTTCAAGTGGGACCTCACCGCTGAGGTGATAGGCAAGGTTATTCAGGAGCCCGTCTACCGCGTGACCGAGGGAGATCGCGTAGTCGCGGAATTTCCCGGCTCCGCACTCGTTACAGAGTGTCCGCGCTACGACGTTCCTGCCGAGGAGGGACGCGAGGCGATCGCGAGACGCAGCATCGACGTCGCGGCGATCAATGAACTGGCCGCGGAAGCCGACCCGACGTGGACATTGCTGCAACTTCTCGCCGCTCCCACCATCGCGAACAAGCGGTGGGCGTATCAGCAATACGACTCGACGGTGCGAACGAATACCGTCATTGGGCCTGGCGGAGACGCAGCGGTTCTGCGAGTCCGTGGCACCGATCGCGCCATTGCGCTCAAGACCGATTGCAACGGCCGGTACGTCACGCTCGATCCAAGAGTTGGCGGCCGCATCGCCGTCGTCGAATCAGCTCGCAACGTCGCATGCACCGGCGCGCGTCCGCTCGCGATCACCAACTGTCTCAATTTCGGGAATCCGACACGCCCTGAGATATTCTTCCAGTTCAAGGAAGCTGTTGCCGGGATTCGCGAAGCCTGCATCGCGTTGGACACGCCAGTCACGGGTGGAAATGTCTCGTTCTATAACGAGAGCCCGACCGGCAGCGTGCATCCAACACCGGTCATCGGAATGCTCGGTGTAATCGATTCGCTCGAACACATCACCCGGTCGACGTTTCGCCATGCGGGAGATGCGATAGTCCTCCTTGGTGATTGCACCGACGAGATTGGCGGCAGCGAGTACCTGGCGACGATTCATGGCGCGATCGGCGGAGCTCCGCCTGCCTGCGATCTGGATCACGAGCGCAACCTCATCGCCACGCTGCTGGAAGCGATCCGCGCCGGAGTCGTCGCTTCAGCGCATGATTGCAGCGATGGTGGTCTGGCGATTGCTGTCGCCGAATGCATCATGGCGGACCCCGGAAAGATGTTCGGCGCTGACATCGATCTCGGCGCGTGGGATTCGCTCCCACTCCGCGCCGTGCTGTTCGGCGAAGCACAGGGGCGCGTGGTCATTTCGTCGGGCGAGGCGGAGCGCGTGCTGGAGATAGCAGCACGAAATGGCGTACCAGCCCGGGTGATCGGAACGGTTACCGAGCTGGCCGAAGGTTTTACTATCCGGGCGGGTGGCAGAGTGCTGCAAATTGGAACTGAGCCGGCAGCCGCGGCGTATCATGAGGCTATCCCGCGCATCATGGACGCGGCGCCCCAGAGTGCCGCAATTGAAGAAACCGAAGGAGTGAAGGTCTAGATGTGTGGTGTATTTGGTATTTTCGGCGATGACCGCGCGGCATCGCTGACTCAGCTCGGGCTGTATTCACTACAGCACCGTGGTCAGGAGTCCTGGGGAATGGTATCGGTCAGCCCCGAAGGAGTCGCCCGCGCGACGCGTGCGATGGGACTCATCTCCGAAGCAAGTACGCGGCAGGTGCCGCTGGATGGCCGGCTCGCGATCGGCCACACCCGTTACAGCACCGCTGGCAGCTCGACTATCGAGAACGCGCAGCCGATACTCGCGCGCTCGCGCGACGGCCATATCGCAATCGGCCACAACGGCAACCTTATCAACGCGACCGAGCTGCGCAGCGATCTTGAAAATGAGGGATCGATCTTTTCATCGACGATCGATTCCGAAGTGATCGTGCATCGCATCGCCAAGGCCCCGGACGGTGCTCCCGAAGTACGGCTGGCCGCTGCACTCGCACCGGTCGAGGGAGCGTACTCGCTCGTCGCGATAATCGGCGAGACGCTGCTCGCGGCACGTGACCCGCGCGGCTGGCGACCTCTCGTGATGGGCGATGTGAACGGCGCGATCGTTTTCGCATCCGAGTCATGCGCGCTCGACATAGTGAACGCGACTGCGATTCGCGAAGTCGCACCCGGCGAGATCATTGCAGTCGACGCGAGCGGAATACGCTCGATCTTCCCGTTCGAGCGCAAGGCGTCCACTCGCTGCGTCTTCGAGTATGTCTACTTCGCACGGCCTGACAGTCGCGTGTTCGGCGGCTCGGTAGATCGGGCCCGGCGTGCGCTCGGACGCCAGCTCGCGCGCGAGGTTCCGGCGCCGAATGCGGATCTCGTTTTCGCTGTCCCCGACTCGTCCAATTCCGCGGCGCTGGGTTTCGCCGAGGAGTCGCACCTGCCGTACGAGCTTGCGCTCATCCGCAATCACTACGTGGGCAGAACCTTCATTCAGCCTGAGCAGGCCGGCCGCGATGCGAAGGTGAAGGTGAAATACAACGCGGTACGAGAAGTGCTGGAGGGCAAGCGCGTCGTCATGGTCGACGATTCGATCGTGCGCGGCACCACCACACGCGGGCTCGTGGCGATGGTGCGCGCGGCGGGTGCGATCGAAGTCCATATGCGCGTCAGCTCACCACCCGTGACCGGACCCTGCTACTACGGCATCGATACTCCCAACCGCGAGGATCTTATCGCTGCGAACTTCACCGTCGACGAGATAGCGAAACACATCGGTGTCGATTCGCTCGGCTACCTCTCGCTCGACGGCATGCTCAACGCGGTTCCAGACGGACCGGAAGGGTTCTGTCACGCCTGTTTCTCCGGCGACTATCCGACACTACCCCCGACCGATCCGGACAAGCTCCGGTTCGGCTGCGGCTGCTGACGTGACGCAGAAAGTCTTCTTCTTCGGCGGAGGTGCGGCCGAAGGTACGAAAGACATGAAGCGCACACTGGGCGGCAAGGGGGCCAATCTCGCCGAGATGACCAATCTCGGCGTTCCCGTACCGCCCGGCTTCACTATCGCAGCGACCGAGTGCATCTCCTATCTGGAAAACGGCGCCTGTCCGCCTGAGCTGCGCGCGGAAGTCGCGGCGAACGTAGCGCGCCTCGAAGCAACATCGGGAAAGAAGTTCGGAGACGCGCGCGACCCGCTGCTTGTCTCCGTACGTTCGGGCGCCGCGGTCTCGATGCCGGGCATGATGGAGACCATCCTCAATCTCGGTCTCAACGATCGGACGGTTACCGTACTCGCGCGAGCGAGCGGCAGTGCACGCTTCGCGTACGATTCGTATCGCAGATTCATCCAGATGTACGCCGATGTAGTTCTCGGCGTGCCGTCCAGCGCGTTCGAGCACCTGCTCACTGCCAAGCGCATGACCGCAGGAGTCGAAAGCGACGCGGAGCTGAGTGAGGACGCACTGCGTAATCTCACCGAAGAGTTCAAGGCGATAGTCCGTAACCAGACCGGCACACCATTTCCGACAGATCCCACCGAACAGCTGTGGGGCGCGATCGAAGCAGTGTGGCGTTCGTGGACGCTCAAGAAGGCGCGCGATTACCGTCGCGTACATGCGATTCCGGAGACACTCGGCACTGCGGTCAATATTGTCGCGATGGTGTTCGGAAACCTGGGCGACGATTCCGGAACGGGCGTCGCGTTCACGCGTGACCCCTCCACCGGAGAGCACAAGTTCTACGGCGAGTTTCTCGTCAACGCGCAGGGCGAAGACGTCGTCGCAGGCATCCGCACGCCGATCGCCATCGACCAGATGGCCACTCGCCTCCCCGCGGCGTTCGAGCAGCTCATGGATACGCAGGCACGACTCGAGCGCCACTTCTGCGACATGCAGGACATCGAGTTCACCGTCGAACGGGGCCAGTTGTACCTGCTGCAGACACGTACGGGAAAGCGAACCGCAGCAGCAGCCGTTCGCATTGCGCGCGACATGGTCGATGAAGGGTTGATCACGCAAAACGACGCGGTACGCCGCGTCCCCGCTGGACAACTGGATCAGCTGCTGCATCCGATCATCGACCCCGCCGCGCGCGCGAAAACGCTGTGCGTCGGCCTCCCTGCGAGCCCCGGCGCCTCCAGCGGAATAGCGGTATTCGATCCCGACATCGCCGAAGCGCGCGCGGCTGATGGCACTGCCGTGATTCTCGTGCGCGAGGAAACAACGCCCGAGGATTTTCACGGAATCGTTGCTGCCCGCGCGGTGCTCACGGCGCGCGGCGGGATGACCAGCCACGCAGCCGTGGTGGCGCGCGGAATGGGCAAGTGTGCCGTCGTTGGCTGTCGCGACATTCACGTCGACCTCGAGCATCGTCGCTTCACTGTCGGGAACCAGACCGTCAACGAGGGCGACTACATCACACTCGACGGCGCGACTGGTCGCGTTTTCTCCGGTGCGCTCCCCACGATTCCGAGTGAGGTGGTGCAGGTCACCAACGGCACGATGCGCGAGAGCGCGGCGCCCCTGTACCAGGCCTACGCACAGCTGCTCGGCTGGGCCGACGAAGTTCGCACGCTCAAGGTCCGCGCGAACGCCGATACGCCGCGCGATGCACGCATCGCCCGCAACTTTGGCGCGGAAGGGATCGGGCTCTGCCGAACCGAGCACATGTTTTTCGAGGGCGAGCGCATCAATGCGATGCGCGAGATGATCGTCGCGCGCGACGAGGCCGGTCGCAGGCGCGCGCTCGCGAAACTGCTTCCGATGCAACGCGCCGATTTCGAGGGGATTTTCGAGGCGATGGACGGCCTGCCGGTCACGATTCGCCTCCTGGATCCTCCGTTGCACGAATTTCTGCCGCACGGCGGAGAGGAGAGCAAGCTCCTGGCACGGACGCTCGACATCCCCCGCAACGACCTGCAGCGGATCGTGGAGAACCTGCGCGAGACCAACCCCATGCTGGGCCACCGCGGATGCCGCCTGGGAATCACATACCCCGAGATCACCGAGATGCAGGGGCGGGCGATTTTCGAGGCCGCCGTCAAGGCCAAACGCCGCGGCATCGACGTGCACCCCGAAATCATGGTCCCGCTCGTCTCCGCGGTCACCGAATTCGACAACCAGCGGGCCATCCTCGAACATGCCGCCGAGCAGGTTCTGGGTGTCATGGGGGAAACCGTTCCGTACCTTATTGGGACTATGATAGAGCTCCCAAGGGCTGCGCTCACCGCGGGCGAAATTGCCAAACGGGCCGAATTCTTCAGCTTCGGAACCAACGACCTGACCCAGACGACCTACGGACTCAGCCGCGACGATGCCGGGCGCTTCCTTCCTTCTTACGTAGAAAGTGGCATTTTTCCGGATGACCCTTTTCAGACCCTGGACCCCGTCGGAGTCGGCCGCCTGATCCGCATCGCGGTTGAGGATGGCCGAAAGGCCCGACCGGGCATTAAATTGGGCATCTGCGGCGAGCACGGAGGCGAGCCGCGCTCGGTAGCATTCTGTCATGCCACCGGCCTTGACTACGTCTCATGCTCACCCTACCGGGTTCCTATTGCCAGGCTCGCCGCAGCCCATGCCGCTCTTGAGGCCACCCCTGGCCAGTAGCGTGTATTCGTCGGCAATCGCCGGCCCGAGCCTCAACCTGGCGCCGCCTCGCCCCCTGAGGATCGCGCTGGTAACCGAGTATTACTACCCGCACCTGGGTGGCATCTGCGAGCATGTCCATTTTTTTGCGCGTGAAGCCCGAAAACTTGGCCATCACGTCGACATCATAACCTCCAATCTTCCAGGCGCGGTCGCGGAAAACGGTGTCATCAGGATTGGACGGAGCCAGCCGATCTACGCCAACGGCTCGCAGGCCCGCATCACGGTCGGCCTGTCGCTCCGGAAGGACATGCGGCGGGTCCTGCGCGAGGGACGCTACGATATCGTCCACGTTCACTCCCCCCTCAGCCCGATCCTTCCGATTCTCGCTATCGAGGAAGCCGACTGCCCCACCATCGGCACCTTCCACACCTATTTCGATAAATCCGTCGGATATCGGCTCGGGCGCAAATATTTTCAGCGCCGGCTCGACATGCTGGAAGTCGCCATCGCCGTGTCGCATTCCACGACAATCGCCCTCGACCGTTATTTCGAAGCCGACTGGACCATCATTCCCAACGGCATCGACATCAATCTCTTCAATCCACACGCACCACTGCCACCGGGGCTGCGTCGCGACGTTCCAGCCATTCTCTTCCTCGGCCGCTTCGACCCACGTAACGGACTCACGACGCTCATCGATTCGTTCAAGCGCGTGCGCGGCAAGCAACGCGAAGCGCAGCTCGTGGTCGTCGGGGACGGTCCGCTGCGCAAGCATTACTTCCGCGCGGCAGGCGACGATCCGGACATTACGTTCGTCGGATCCGTGCTGAAGGCACGCCCGAGCTACTACGCCCACGCAGCGATGTACGCCTGCCCGACCACCAAGGCGTCATTCGGAATAACGCTGCTCGAGTCGATGGCGTGCGAGACCCCGGTTGTGTGTTCGGACATCCTGGGTTTCCGGGACGTCGTCAAGGATGGGCGCGAGGCGTTGATGGTGCCCTGCGGGGACCGCGACGCACTCGCCGATGCGATGGTCACGCTGCTCGACGACGAGACGCTGCGCACCAGGCTCGGCAAGACTGGCCGCCGCGAAGCGGAGCAGTACGCATGGCCGCGTGTCACCGAGCGCGTCCTCGAACAATACGATAGCGTTCTGGCGCGGCGTTCAGCAGCGGCATGATCCTACCCGCTACCGCCGCGCTTGTCGCGGCGGGGACGGCTGCGTACGGGGCATTCTACAGAAACAGTCCCGTCTTCGGCAGCGTCCTGCATCAACTCCCGACATCAGGGAGTACCGTGTCGCTCACTTTCGATGACGGACCGAACCCGTACGCGACGCCGGTGGTGCTCGATGCACTCGGCAAGGCGGGCGTCAGAGCGACCTTCTTCTTCCTTGGGCGACACGTCGAACGGTGGCCCGAGATCGCGCACCGCGCGGCCGCGGAGGGTCATCAGATCGGCAACCATGGCTACTACCATCGGAAGCTCCACCTGCGCGGCATCGGGTACGTGCGCGACGATCTCGGGCGTGGCAAGGCCGCAATAGAAGCCGCGTGCGGCGTCACACCCGCCTTCTTTCGTGCACCGCACGGATTCCGCAGCCCGTGGGTCACTGCAATAGCCCGCTCGCTCGGCGAGCGCACAGTCGGTTGGTCGCTCGGGGTCTGGGACACCGATCTGCCCGGCACGGATGCGATAGTGGCCAGAACGGTCGAAGGCGCCCGGCCGGGACACATCTTGCTCCTGCACGACGGCGATGGATACGACCCGGTTGGTGACCGCATGCAGACCGCTCACGCGGTCCCGCAGATCGTGAGCAAGCTGCACGATCGCGGCTTCACGTTTGCGACTTTGCCCAGATGAATCGCGCCAGAATCGGCAGGTTGGTTCGCCTGACGCTGTCTGCCGCGATCATCGTTCTGCTGATCCTCTTCGCGAGGAAAGTTGACTGGGGCCAGGCATGGCACTCGATGATAACCGCGTCGCGTCCGTTGCTGCTCGCTGCACTGGCGGTGAACCTTCTCAGTCTCGTCGCGCGCGGTGTGAGATGGTGGATTCTGCTTCGCGCGGTTGGATCTCCGTCGCTGGCGCTCTGCATGCGCGCGACCTTCGCCGGCGCGGGTCTCAACAACGTCCTCGTCGCAAACGGCGGCGACGCGGCACGCATAGTGTTTGTCACGCGATCGAGCGGAGTGCCGGCGGCGCGAGTGCTGGCGACTGCGGCACTTGACCGCCTGTTCGATCCCATAGGCTTCATAGTGCTGCTGGCCGTCGGTCTCGCGGTGTTCACCCTTCCGTCAGAATTTGAAGTCCTTCGTTGGCCCGTCGTCATCGCGCTTGTCCTGATCACCGTCGCGCTCGTCTGGCTGGCCAGGACGGCCCCCGACGCCGACGCCGAGCAGGTTGTCGAGCGACGGGCGATCCCTCGCGGATGGCGAGCCAAGGCGCTGGCGTGGCTCCGCGAGTTCGGCGGCAGCATGCGCGAGCTGGCAACGGGCCCGAGGATGATCCCACTGCTCGTGTTGACCATCCTGGCCTGGCTGGGGCAGTTGGCGACGTTCGCCTATGCTGCGCGCGCCGCGCACACACATCTGCCTGTGCAGGGCAGCCTCGCCGCGCTCCTCGCCGTGAACGTGTCGCTCGTCGTTCGCGCCACGCCGGGCAACGTCGGTTTCTTCCAGTTCGCGTACGCGCTTGCCACCGCCCCCTTCGGGACGATCGAAGCGAACGCGGTTGCCGTCGCGGTTCTCATCCAGGCGCTGCAGATAATTCCGACGACGTTGATCGGCGTCGCGCTCGCGCCTGAGTTCATCTTCCGCAGGAAAGCAAAAACGCCGGCTGCGGTATGATCCGCAGCCGGCGTTTCAGCTGTTCGTAGGGAGGTAAGTGGAGGCGCGGGGATTCGAACCCCGGTCCGAAGCAAGATTCACCACAGCATCTACGTGCGTAGCCTTCGCTTTTTTGTCTCTCCAATCGCGACCCGGAAGGCGGGGCTACGACTGGACAAGGTTCCTGTTATTTCGTGATTAAGGGGAAACCGCCCCTAGCCACTATCCCGAATTTGCAATACCTGGTCGGCGCGTCAGGAGCGCTCCGATTCAGGCAGGTGCAGTAACCGCTTTACAGCAGGTTACGCAGCCAGGGCCAAGTTGTCGTTGGCAGTTGTGAAGATTCCCAGATTTTTTTACGAGGTTCCAGGAACCTCGGCACGCGGCCACAGCTTCACTAACCCCGTCGAAGCCGGTCGCCCCCTTCACTTAACTTAACACCCCAGGCAAGCGCTGGTTCCGGTTCCCCGCGAGCCGAGAACGCGTATGGGCGGGCCCCCGTGCCCGCCCCCGTCACGCGGCTTCGCGCAATCCGGAGCGACGCCGTGTTGCACTGTAGTCACGCGGCTTCGCGAATTCCGGAGCGACGCCGTGTCGCACTGTAGTTCGCTTTCTGGCAGGCTCTGCACGTGGTGAACGGCAACAGCGCGGGCGGGCGCGGGGGCCCGCCCCTACGGCCTCGAAACTACTTTAAATGATTGGCGTAACGCGTTACACCGTAACGTTATAACCCGCCCGCAACAACTCTATCCCGCCCCTCGCGCTTGGCCACGTACAATGCCCGGTCCGCTGCAGAAAACAGCTCATCCCGGTCCCGCGCTCCTTCGGGATACGTCGCGAGACCGAGCGAAATGGTCACGCGAATGTCCCGTCCGCCGATGACGAACGGCCTTGCACCGACCGCAGTCCTCAGGCGCTCGGCAAG
>Ga0207705_10004319_pt1 | contig 10753 bp, 14 predicted proteins | sample KBSC13metaG_FD_184314 | JGI IMG/M metagenome (GOLD analysis project Ga0207705, IMG submission 184314) | Corn rhizosphere microbial communities from Kellogg Biological Station, Michigan, USA - KBS C1-3 metaG (SPAdes) (version 2) | ecosystem: Host-associated > Plants > Roots > Rhizosphere > Soil ...
CTGACGCGCGTGAACGCAACTGCAACAGGCCGGGCCCTGCGAGCCGGGGACAACGCTCGGGAACCCACCCGCGCACGCCAGGCTGTTGCAGTCGCGCACGCGCCGGACGGTCATGTCCGCGACGGCTCGACGACCATCCATGTCCGCCGAGCGGTGTGCTCCAGCCAGTCCTCGGTGACACGGCGCAGGGCGATCCGCTCGACCAACGCGACCATGGCTCCGCGCGGGTCCGTGTCCCAGGGGAGCCCGTCCTCCTCCGGCTGCGGAGTTCCTTCCGCGTCTTCCCGCGCATACGTCTCGAAGACGCGAATGAGCCGCCCATCCCTCGCGAAGGTGACCGTGTCCCGGCCGGTCGCGTCCTGCCAGTAGACCGACACGAGATCGCCGCCGCTCCGCGTCATCTCCGCAGCGTAGGCAGACATCAGGTAGCCATTGGGCTCGATCAGGATGCTTCCGCCAGGGGCCGAGTCGAACTGGATGGGCACCCGGTTGGGGGCGCCGAGCCAGCCCTTGTCCATCGCGGTGTCGAAGTCGTCCGTCGACTCTTCAACAGGATGACCGATGACCTCACGCACCCGCTGCTCGGCATCAAGACCTGACGTCACCGCCAAGGTCAGGGCGTCGACGCCTTGGAGAAACGCACGTGCGGTGAGCGGGTCTGTCACGAAACGAACTATCGGCAGGGATGAGGCGTCTACACGAGTAGCGACGGCGTGAGCCCTCACTCCCGGCGAGGGCAGGCCACCCAGGAGCACCGGCCGCCGTAGGGTGAGCCGGTGCCGGGTCGCGACCTGCTCCGTCTGCTGCGAAGGCTGCGGAAGACGGACCGGCGAGGCGCAGCCCCCTCACCGCGTCGCACCCAGCCACCACCGATGGCCCCTGCGTCCGGCCGTGTCCGCGTGTCGTACGCGCCGCGCGCTGACGGGAGAGCCGACCCCGGCGAGGTCGTGTGGACCTGGGTGCCGTTCGAGCACGACCCGACGCAGGGCAAGGACCGCCCGGTCCTGGTCGTCGGGCAACGAGGACCGTGGCTCGCCGCCCTGGAGCTGACCAGCAAGGCACCCGGGATGGGCCCCAACCGGGCCTACGTGGACGTCGGGACCGGTGCGTGGGACAGCCTCGGGCGGCCCAGCCAGGTGCGCCTCGACCGTCTCCTGGACGTCGACCCTGCGCGCGTGCGCCGCGAGGGGGCGGCCTTCGACCCGGTCCTCTTCCAACGGGTGCTGGCCGCCGCAGCGAAGTTCCTGCCGGAGCTGAACGGCTGAGGCCGGCCACCCGACGGTGACCGGCCTCAGGACGCGCGGGGAATCAGTAGCGGTAGTGGTCCGGCTTGTACGGGCCCTCGACGTCGACGCCGATGTACTCGGCCTGCTCCTTGCGGAGCGTGGTGAGCTTGGCACCGACGGCGTCGAGGTGCAGGCGCGCGACCTTCTCGTCGAGGTGCTTCGGCAGGACGTAGACGCCAAGGGGGTACTGGTCGGTCTTGGTGAAGAGCTCGACCTGGGCGATGGTCTGGTTCGTGAAGCTGTTGCTCATCACGAACGACGGGTGACCGGTCGCGTTGCCGAGGTTCAGCAGACGACCCTCCGACAGGACGATGATCGAGTGGCCGTCAGGGAAGACCCACTCGTCGACCTGCGGCTTGATGTTCACGCGCTTGATGCCGGGCACCTTGGCGAGGCCGGCCATGTCGATCTCGTTGTCGAAGTGGCCGATGTTGCCGACGATCGCCTGGTGCTTCATCTTGGCCATGTCGTCGGCCATGATGATGTCCTTGTTGCCGGTCGTGGTGATGAAGACGTCGCCCTGGCTGATGACGTCCTCGAGGCGCACGACCTGGTAGCCCTGCATAGCGGCCTGGAGCGCGCAGATCGGGTCGATCTCGGTGACGAGGACGCGGGCGCCCTGGGCGCGCAGGGACTCGGCCGAGCCCTTGCCGACGTCGCCGAAGCCGCAGACGACGGCGGTCTTGCCGGCCAGCATCACGTCGGTGGCGCGGTTGATGCCGTCGACGAGGGAGTGCCGGCAGCCGTAGAGGTTGTCGAACTTCGACTTCGTGACGGAGTCGTTGACGTTGATGGCCGGGAAGAGCAGGGTGCCGGCCTTGAAGAACTCGTAGAGGCGGTGGACGCCCGTGGTGGTCTCCTCGGTGACGCCCTTGATGCCGGCCGCGATCCGCGTGTAGCGCTGCGGGTCCTCGGCGAGCGAGCGGCGCAGCACGTCGAGGATGACGCCCCACTCCTCGGGGTCGGAAGCCGCGTCGAAGGACGGCACCGCGCCGGCCTTCTCGTACTCGACGCCCTTGTGCACCAGCAGCGTCACGTCACCGCCGTCGTCGAGGATCATGTTGGGGCCACCGCCGTCGGGCCACGAGACGACCTGCTCCGTGCACCACCAGTACTCCTCGAGGGTCTCGCCCTTCCAGGCGAAGACGGGGACCCCGGCGGGGTTCTCGACGGTGCCCTTCGGGCCGACGGCCACCGCCGCGGCGGCGTGGTCCTGCGTCGAGAAGATGTTGCACGAGACCCAGCGGACCTCGGCACCGAGCTCGACGAGGGTCTCGATGAGGACCGCGGTCTGGATGGTCATGTGGAGCGAGCCGGTGATGCGCGCGCCGGTCAACGGCTTGCTCTCGCCGTACTCCTTGCGCATGGCCATGAGGCCCGGCATCTCGTGCTCGGCGAGGCGGATCTCCTTGCGGCCGAACTCGGCCAGGGAGAGGTCGGCCACCTTGAAGTCAGGCATGTGCGTTCCTATCGGGAGTTGAGGAGGTGCTGCTGCTTGTCCTGCTCGAAGGCCAGCCAGTCGTCGTCACGCACACCCGCCGGAGCGGTGGGCTGATTATGAGAGGCAGTCTCGAACCAGTCGTCCAGGGCGCTCGCGAGCTGCGTCTCCTCACGGAGGCGCAGCGCGAAGCCGACGTCGCCGAGCTCGACGTCGTAGGTCTCGAGGAGCTGCTTCAGCGTGCGGAGCCGCTGCAGCTGGGCCGGGCCGTAGAGCCGGTAGCCCGAGGGCGATCGCGTGGGCTCCACGAGCCCGAGCTGCTCGATGTAGCGCAGCATCCGCGGCGACCAGCCCGTGGTCGTCGCTGCCTCGTTGATCGTGAGCGCCATCGGTCTCCAGGCTAACACCGACGTGTCAGGCATGCACGTCGCAGGGCTCCATGATTGACATGACTGTGTCAAGGCTCCCGTGGTACGACGGAAGGCATGGACATCGCCGAGCACTACAACCGCGTGGCCGACGGCTTCAGCACGGCCCTCAAGGGCGTCGACGACTGGTCGGCCCGGACCCCCTGCGAGGACTGGGACGCCGGCGCCTTGGCGCGCCACGTCGTCGACACCACGCATCGCGTGCTGGCGCGGCTCGACGGATCCGAACCACCCGTTCTCGCGAGCGACGCGCCCGTCGTACCCGCCTGGGAGCAGGCGCGGTCGCTGGTCGACCGGGCGCTGGCGGAGAAGGGCGACCAGGAGGTGGACAGCTGGGGGCGTACGGTGCCGTTCGGTCAGCTCGTCGACACGTTGCTCTGCGCCGACACCCTGCTGCACACCTGGGACCTCGCCCGGGCGACCGGCCAGGACGACACCCTCGACCTGTCGGCCGTGTCGAAGGCCCACGCCTTCCTCACCCCGATGGGCGAGGCGATGCGTCGGCCGGGCGGCTTCGGTCCCGAGAAGCCGGTGGAAGCGGACGCGTCAGCGCAGGACCGGCTGCTCGCCTTCGCCGGCCGGCAGCCCTAGAGCCACTCCAGACATCAGAGCTCAGGGTCGCCAGCTCGACAGGTAGCGCTGCTGCTCAGGGGTGGGCTCCTCGAGGGGCACGCCCAGCGACGCGAGCTTCGTCCGCGCCACCTCGGCGTCGATCGAGGGCGGCACCTCGTAGACCCCGGGCTTGAGGGTCTGCTCGTGCAGCCACTCGAGCGTGAGCGCCTGGACGGCGAAGCTCACGTCCATGACCGCGGCAGGGTGGCCCTCGGCGGCGGCGAGGTTGACGAGCCGGCCCTCCGCGACGAGCAGCAGGCGGCGGCCGTCGGTCATGAGGTGCTCGTCGACGTGCGGGCGCACCCGCCGGTGGACCTCGAGGCTGGCGGCGGCCAGGGCCCGCACGTCGATCTCGACGTCGAAGTGGCCCGCGTTCGCCAGCACCGCGCCGTCCTTCATGGCCGCGAAGTGCTCGGCACGCAGGACATCGCGGTTGCCGGTCGCCGTGACGAAGACGTCTCCGTCCGGGGCAGCGACCTCCATGGTCGTGACCCGGTGACCCGCGAGGACGGCCTCGAGCGCTCGGGCAGGGTCGATCTCGGTGACGACGACCTGCGCGCCGAGACCCCTTGCCCGCTCGGCGATCCCGACCCCGCACGGCCCGTACCCCGCGATCACGACCGTCGTCCCGGCGAGCAGAGCACCGGTCGAGCGGATGATGCCGTCGAGCGTCGACTGACCGGTGCCGTGCCGGTTGGCGACGAGCCGCTGAACAGCGGTGTCGTTGACGGCGACCATCGGCAGCCTGAGCGCACCGTCGGCGGCCATCTGCCGCAGGCGCAGCACACCGGTGGTCGTCTCCTCGATGCCCGCCCGGACACCGCGGCGCAGGGCCGGGGTCGTGTGCAGCAGGTCGACGAGGTCGCAGCCGTCGTCGAGCACGAGCTGCGGCCGCGCGCGGAGGACAGCGGTCAGGTGGCCGACGTACTCCTCTCTCGTGACTCCGTGCCGCGCGTGCACCCCGACCCCCTCCGCCGCGAGAGCCGCAGCGACGTCGTCCTGGGTGCTCAGCGGGTTGCTCGCGGCGAGGTGGACCGCGGCTCCCCCCGCGGTCAGGACGCGGACCAGCGCTGCGGTCTCCGGGGTGACGTGCATGCAAGCCGCGACGGTGATGCCGCCGAGGGGTCGCTCCTGCGCAAATCGGTCGCGCAGCAGACCGAGCACCGGCATGGCGCGTTCCGCCCAGGCGACGCGGCGCGCGCCCTGGTCGGCCAGCGCCGGGTCGGCGACGTCGAAGGGCGGCATGGCGGCAGACTACGGGCCATGACGACCTTCCCCCTCGACGCGACCGGAGCCATCGACATCGAGGCCATCTTCGCCAACGCCCCGGGCTTCCTGCGCACGCTCGGCCCGACCCTCGTGTCCGTGGACGAGCAGCAGTCGGTGCTCCGCCTCGCCGCCGGGCCGGAGCTGCACAACCACGTCGGCGGCCCCCACGCCGCTGTGCTGTTCGGACTCGGAGAGCTGGCCGCCTTTGCCTTGCTGCTCAAGGTGTTCCGTGACGAGGTGACGTCCGGTGGCGTGCCCTTCATCAAGAGCGGCGAGATCAGCTACCGGGCGCTCGTGACGGAGCCGGTGCTCGCAACCGCGCGCATCACCGACGACGTCGAGGCGGTCCGCGCGCGCTACGCCGAGAAGGGCTCGGTCTCCTTCGGGTGCGAGGTCGTCTTCACGGTCGAGGGCTCAGGTCAGCAGACGACGGTCATGCACCCGACGATGACGCTGAAGCGCCTCTGACCGGTCAGTCCGAGGACGGGCCGCGGTCGAGGTCCGGCTCGAGGTAGATCTGCACGGCCAGCGGCTCGGCCGTGCGCACCCGCACCTCGGCGTCGTCGATGGCGCGCGCCACCTCCGGCAGGCCGAGGCCTGGATCGACCGCGATCTTCGCCGCGACCAGCAGCTCGTCCGGGCCCAGGTGCATCGTCTTCAGATGGATCACGCGGTGCACGGTCGTCGCGTCGACGAGGGCCGAGGCGATGGTCGCGACGGCCGCGCGTGACGCGGACTCACCGATGAGCAGCGACTTCATCTCGACGGCGAGCACCACGGCGACGACGCCCAGCAGCAGGCCGATCGACAGCGTGCCGATGCCGTCCCAGACCCCGTCCCCCGTGGCCAGCGTGAGGGAGACGCCGAGCAGGGCGAGCACCAGGCCGAGCAGCGCGGCCAGGTCCTCGAGAAGCACGACCGGGAGCTCCGGCTGCTTCGCGTGCCGGATGAACCCCGCCCACGACAGCGAGCCCCTGAGCTCCCGTGCCTCACCGAGGGCGGTGCGGAACGAGAAGCCCTCGGCCACGATCGCGAAGCCGAGGATGGCGAGCGCGACCGCCGGCGTCTCGAGTGTCGCCGGGTGCGCGACCTTGTGGATGCCCTCGTAGACAGCGAAGAGGGCACCGAGGCTGAACATGACGAGCGCGACGACGAACGAGAAGAAGTACCGCTCACGACCGTGGCCGAAGGGGTGCAGCTCGTCGGCGTCCCGCTGGGCCCGCCGTCCTCCCACGAGGAGCAGCACCTGGTTGCCGGAGTCGGCGAAGGAGTGCACCGCCTCCGCCGCCATTGACGACGACCCGGTCACGACAGCACCGACCGTCTTGGCCAGCGCGATCGCGACGTTCGCCCCCAGGGCAGCGACGACCGCTTTGCCCCCGCCGCCCGAGCTCATCGACCGACAGCCGCCTTGAGCTCCGTGATGGCGTCGACGGGCGTCGGGTCGTTGCCCTGCAGCAGGGCGAGGTAGGTCGTCGCCCAGTCCCCGAGCGAGACGAGCGAGGCGAGCCGCTGGAAAGGCGAGAGCCCCTCCGCGATCAGCTCACTGACATCCAGGCCGCGCTGCCTGGCCAGGTCACGTACGACGACGGCGCGCCGGGCGACAGCCGGGTGCTCCTCGGTGTCACGGAGCAGCACCAGGTGCAGCCGGGTGTGCTCCCCGTCCTCGACGGGATCGGCGAAGATGTCGCGCGGGCCGCCGGCGAACGGGCCGTCGAAAGCGACGACCTGGTTGTGACCGGCCTCGGGGAGCGACCCCCAGGTCGCGGGGATCTTGCTGTTCTCGTTGAGCTGGCAGGCGAAGCGGTACGCCGTGACGGCCGTCAACGGCGACGCGCCCCACACCGCGGGCAGCGAGCCGTTCAGGCCCAGCGCCAGGGTCTTCGCCGGGTTCAGCACCGTCTCGGCCGTCGGCCGGTTGCGGGCGGCGAGCTGCTCGAGCAGCACAGCGGTCGCCTCGACCTCCTCGGCCGAGCAGTCCAGCAGGCCGAGGGCGTCACCGGCCACGACGAGAGGCGTCGACAGCGCGAACACCGACGCCCGGGGCTGGCGGCCCTGCGCGTTGACCGGCACGAAGAGGGCCCTGCCGCGAGCCGCGAGCGCCTCCAGCGGAGAGCCGGGCCCACCGACGACGAGCAGCCGGCAGCCGCGGCGGACCGCCTCGTCGAGGGCCGACAGCGTCTCCTCCGTCGTACCGCTGCAGGAGACCGCGACGACCAGGTCGGCAGCGCCGACCCACGTCGGCAGCCCGAAGCCCTTGTGCGTCAGGACCGGCACCGGGCAGGTGGGACCGGCAACGGCGGCCAGCACGTCACCGGCGACGCCCGACCCGCCCATGCCGAGCACGACGACGGAGCGCGGCAGGTCCTCGCTTGCGAGCCGCCCGACGCCGGCCTCGACGCACAGCGCCGCGGCCTCGCGCACCTGGGCCGCCGACGAGGCGACCGCCCGCAGCATGCCGGCGGGGTCGGCGGTCTCGAGACCGTCGGGGTCGTCGAGCAGGTCCTCCCCCATCAGGCGGGCTTGCGTGCCTCGTCGACGAGGAGCACTGGGATGTCGTCGCGGACCGGGTAGGCCAGCCCGCAGCCCGTGCAGACCAGCTCGCTGGCGGCGTCGTCCGCCTTGAGGGGGGCCTTGCAGTCGGGGCAGGCGAGGATCTCGAGCAGCGCGGGGTCGACCTTCATGCCCTGAGCCTAGTCAGACCCTGATCAGGCCCAGCACCTCGTCGCGCACCGCGACGACGGTCCCCTCGTCCGCGGCCTCGACGTTCAGGCGCAGCAGCGGCTCGGTGTTGGAGGCCCGGACGTTGAACCACGCCCCGTCCCCGAGGTCGACGGTCAGTCCGTCGAGCTCGTCCTGCTCCTTGTCCGCGTAGTGCTCCTTGATCGCTGCGATGCGCGCGGCCTGGTCGTCGACCGTCGAGTTGATCTCGCCGCTCGCGACGAAGCGCTCGTAGGGCTGCAGCAGCTCCGACAGCGGCTTGTCCTGGTTCCCGAGCGCGGCCAGCGCGTGCAGCGCGGCGAGCATGCCCGAGTCGGCGTTCCAGAAGTCCCGGAAGTAGAAGTGGCCCGAGTGCTCGCCTCCGAAGACCGCCCCCGTACGCGCCATCTCCGCCTTGATGAAGCTGTGCCCCACCCGGGTCCGCACCGCCTTGCCGCCGAGCTCCTCGACGACCGCCGGGACCGAGCGGGACGTGATCAGGTTGTGGATCACCGTGGCGCCGGGCTCGCGGGCGAGCTCGCGGGCCGCGATGAGGGCGGTGAGGGTGCTCGGCGACACGATCTGACCGCGCTCGTCGACGACGAAGCACCGGTCCGCGTCACCGTCGAAGGCCAGACCGATGTCGGCACCGACCTCCTGCACCTTCACCTGCAGGTCGCGCAGGTTCTCCGGGTCGATCGGGTTGGCCTCGTGGTTCGGGAACGAGCCGTCGAGCTCGAAGTACATCTCGGTGACCTCGAGCGGCAGGCCCGCGAAGGTCGTCGGGACCGTGTGCCCGCCCATCCCGTTGCCGGCGTCGACGACCACCTTCAGGGGCGCGATGGTCGCCAGGTCCGGGACGAGCTGCTTCATGTACGCGGCGTAGTCCGCCAGGACGTCGCGCGTGCTGACCGACCCTGGGGACCCGGCACTCGGGACCTCGCTGTCGAGGAACTTCTCGGCGTCCGCGCGGATCTCCGCCAGACCGCTCTCCTGGCCCACCGGCTTCGCGCCGGCGAGGCAGAGCTTGATGCCGTTGTACTGCGCCGGGTTGTGCGATGCGGTGAGCATCGCGCCGGGCACGTCCATCGAGCCGGCCGCGTAGTAGAGCAGGTCGGTCGAGCCGAGCCCCGCATCGACCACGTCGACACCCTGCTGCGTGACGCCGTCCGCGAAGGCGGCGCCGAGAGCCACCCCGCTCTCGCGCATGTCCCGCGCGATGACGACCGTGCTCGCACCCGCGAAGCGGGCGAAGGCCGCGCCGAGCGCCCGCGCGATCTCCGGGCTCAGCTGGTCCGGGACGGTGCCGCGGACGTCGTAGGCCTTGACGATGTTCGAGAGGTCGGTCACGCAACCGACCCTATCCAGCCGGTGTCAGGCGGCCTTGCGCACCTTCTGGGCCTTCTTCAGCACGTCCGACACGGCGAGGCCGCTGCCGGCCTGCGTCCAGGTCTTCGTCTCGCACGTGTGGCAGGAGGTGAAGTCGACCTCGGAGCCGTCGGTCAGCGTCATCGTGATGTGGGTGACGCGGGTGCCGCTGCAGGTCGGGCAGGTGGCGAGCTGGCTGACGGGCGTGGTGACGAGCGACATGAGGTCTCCTGAGGGCTGGTCAGTAGCGGTTCTGTTCACCCCTTCGGAGCAATCTCGGTTTCGCTTTAGCGCTGGGCGTTTCTGGGTCAAAACGGACAAATCGGGTCGCCACTTCGGGCGATTTGCCGGGCTCGTCAGGAGCCGGCGGGCGTGGGCAGTGCGCGCAGGTGCCCGCGGCGCCCGGCGTCCGGCAGCGTCACGTTCGGGCGGGGCGCCGAGGGACGGGCCGCCTCGCGCACGGCGTCGGCCAGGGCCTCGAGGTCGTCGACGCTGCGCACCCGGGTCTGCGCCGGGTCGGGGTCGTGCCGGACGACCTCCCAGCCGCGCGGCGCGGTGAGGCCCGCGCCGTGCGACTCGCAGAGGTCGTAGGTGTGCGGCTCGGCGTGCGTGGCCAGCGGCCCGACGACCGCGGTGCTGTCGGCGTAGACGTAGGTGAGGGTCGCGACCGCGGGCAGCCCGCAGCCCGTGCGCGAACAGCGGCGGACCGGACTCACGGGGCAGACGCTAGAGCACGGCCCGGCGGAGCGTGTGGAAGGCTCGCCGGGTGAGCGTGCGTCGCAGGGACCGGCACGGCCGGGGCCTGCGGGGGCGGCTGCTGCAGCCGCGGGTCCAGGTCGGCGAGCGCCCGGTCGCGGTGCCCGCCGCCCGCAGCAGGTCGGACCGCTTCGACGACCTCGTCCGTGACGCCATCGCCGGGCTCGAGGAGCGCTGGCACGACGAGCTGGAGGGCGTCGAGTTCGCCGTCGAGGACGTGCCCCCGGCCGACTCCGGCTGGGAGGACGGCGTCGTCTCCGACGACACCGCGGGTGGTCCCGTACCCCTGGGCAGGCTGCTGCCGGCCCAGGGCGGAGCGCCGCCGCGGGTCGTCGTCTACCGCCGACCGCTCGAGGCCCGCGCGAGCGGCTACGCCGATCTCGGCGACCTCGTGCACGAGGTGGTCGTCGACCAGGTCGCGCAGCTGCTCGGTCTCGACCCCGACGTCATCGACCCGCCCTGACCGCTTGCGTCCGCTGGGACGCCGCGACGGGCGGCTCCGCCCGAGCGGACGCTAGGGGGTCGCGACCTGCGGGTCGCTGTACACCGCGGGCCGGCTGACGAGCGTCGCCGGCCCCTCGAGGACGAGGAGCGTCGTCAGCGGGCCGTGGGCGCCGTGCTCGCGCAGGTAGCGGGCCGCGTACACCGGCCCCGACCCCGTAGCGGGGCGCACCTCGACGGCGAGCTGCGCATCGGCGCCCGGGCGGAAGAACGTCGACAGCCCGAGCACTGCAGTGCGGCCGGCGGGGATGCGCACCGTCTTGGGCCCCGACGGCTTGGCCCCGGACTGACCGAGAACGGGCACGGGCGTCACGGTGACGGTCGCTGCCGACTGCGGCGCGGAGAGGATCAAGCTGCTCTCCGTCGGCCGGTTGATGACGACGTCCGTGACGAGC
>Ga0207705_10004321_pt1 | contig 10747 bp, 7 predicted proteins | sample KBSC13metaG_FD_184314 | JGI IMG/M metagenome (GOLD analysis project Ga0207705, IMG submission 184314) | Corn rhizosphere microbial communities from Kellogg Biological Station, Michigan, USA - KBS C1-3 metaG (SPAdes) (version 2) | ecosystem: Host-associated > Plants > Roots > Rhizosphere > Soil ...
GTCCGGCTTTGTCGAGCCGAGCGGAATTGTAGATTCCGGGTTCCGGAACTTGCAAATGCGGTATATTCCGGAATTCGGAATATACCGCATACCGCTAAATCGGTCTTACCGCAAGCTGCTGTAGCATGGGCCGACTTTGCGATTTAGGGGAGGCGCTTGAATCCGAATCCGTTTCTTGGCGTGCTGCTGCATTGGACTGGCGGGCTTTCGGCGGCAAGCTGCTACTTGCCCTTCCGCGGCATCCGGCGATGGTCGTGGGAGATCTACTGGCTGGTGCAGGGGGTGTTTAGCTGGATTATTGCGCCGCCGATCTTCGCCGCAATGCTGGTGCCGGGGTTCGCTGCTGTTATCCACGGCGCGACGCCGCGGATCTTGTTCTTCACCTGGTTCTGGGGAGCGATGTGGGGCATCGGCGGGCTGCTCTTCGGGCTGGGCGTGCGCTATCTGGGAATTGCCTTGGGGTACACGATCGCATTGGGATTCAGCACGGCTTTCGGAACGCTGATGCCTCCCCTGTTTGCCGGTCAGCTTCGGGGGATCGCGCGCGAGCGCTCGGGACAAGTGGTTCTGCTGGGCGTGACGGTGTGCCTCGCGGCGATTGTGGTGAGCGGCGTGGCCGGCAGGCTGAAGGAGCGCGAGTTGAGCGGCCGTGAAGCTGAGGACGCGGTGTCTCCCGGCGGCCATGGCGAATTTCTTTTTGGGCGCGGAATTCTCGTCGCGTCGTTCGCGGGCATCATGAGCGCTTGCTTTGCTTATGGGCTGGCGGCCGGCAAGCCGATGAGCGATGCGAGCCGCGCGTTACTGATTGGCGCGGGCAGAAGCGACCTATGGCAGAGCCTGCCTGCGTTGGTGGTGGTGCTGTGGGGCGGTTTTACGACCAATGCACTGTGGTGCGGCGGACTGCTGATCAAAAACCGGTCTGCAGCGCAGTTCGCCGGCAACGCTGCTGATTCGCGGGATCACCTGGGAGCGAGGCAGATGTTACTGAACTATGCCTTCGCGGCTTCTGCCGGACTGCTCTGGTATCTGCAGTTCTTCTTCTACTCCATGGGGCAGACAAAGATGGGGCGGTACGACTTCTCGTCGTGGACGTTGCACATGGCAGGAACAATTATTTTCGCAACGCTATGGGGCGCCCTGCTGCATGAGTGGAAGGGCACGTCGCGCAGGACAAAGGCGATTGGCACGGCGGGTTTCGTGCTGTTAGTGCTGTCGACGATTGTTGTGGGGTATGGAAATTATCTTAAGGCGCGGTGAGGGGTGTTGCCGGAAGGCCAATTACGGAGACTCTGACTCTCTGGGCCGTCAGAATGACCCCTTCGCGAAGCTGGTGTCTGCAGTGCGGAGAATGTCTTCGATTGGCGTATTGCTGGAGATCGTCTCCGTTACAGCTCTGTCGATGAGGGAGGCGATGCGCGGCCAGTCGGCGCGTTGCGGGATCTCGCGGGCGACGGAGTGAAGCTGCTCGATTCGGTGATAGAAGGGGATGCTCGCGTTTACGTCCGCATCGTGCCACGTGGATTTGCGGCAGCCGATAGCGCCCGAGGTGGTGGTGAGCTTGTCCATCGCCGGGCTAAGCGTGTGGCGAAGGAACTGCCATGCAATCTCGCGATGCGGACTGCCAGATGCGACGGAGAGGATCCAGTAGACGTTGAGCGAGATGGAGCTTCCATTCCCGGCACTGGGAATGGTGGTGACGTCCACCAGGCCGCGCACGGCCGAGTCTGGCGAGCTGTGGGCCATGGTGGCGAAGCCGAACCAGTTGACCATCATGGCGACATGGCCCGCGGCGAAGGCCATGCCTGCGCCGACCGAATCGAGCTGTGCGCAATCCGGGTGTACAGCCTGCTTGTCGGCAAGGAGGGTGCGGTAAAAGGTGAGGGCGTCGACGGCTTCAGCGCTGAGGAAGCGCGGCTGCCCGGCGGGATCGAAGAGCCCGCCACCGCGGGTCCAGAGCTGCAGGAGGAAGTCGTAGACAGAGTTGTGACCGTCCGGGAAGGCTGCAAAGACGGTACCGGAGAGGTTGGGCCTGCGGCCATGCATAAAGCGCGCGATGCGGTAGAAGGTGGGCCAGTCCTGCGGTGGCGCAAGCGGCTGCTGGAACTGCTGCTCGTACGAGGCGCGGAGCTCGAGATCCTCAAAGAGATCGCGACGGTAGATGAGGCACTCGGGGCCATCGTGGTATGGCACGCCGAGGACCGCGCTACCAATGCGCTGGAGGCGAAGCAGCGAATCTGTCCAGCCGTCAGGGTAATCCTGCGGCGGATCGGAGGCGAGCAGTGGGGCGAGGTCGATTGCCGCGTGTTGCTCGAGCGCGGCGGCGATCCAGTCAGTTGCCACGAACGTAACGTCCCAATCACCGTTGCGCATGCCCCCTGAGCTGAAGAGGGCTTCCTCAAGCGGGTGAAGATCGAGTGGAACCAGGTCAAGCGTGAGGCCCGTGCGCGCCGTCCCCTCGAAGGCCTCCCACTGAGCGCGGATGGCGTTCTCGAATGGCGGATATTTGCGGACGGCGATGCGGAACTGGTTTGCGCGGGTCATTGCTTGCTGTCAGTTGTGAGGCCGAACTCTTGCGCGATGACATCGTTGTGCTCGCCGATGCGCGGCGCGGCGAGCGGGCTGGTAAGGATTTCGCTGTCAATGCGAATGGGGCAGCGCGTAGTGCGCATGATGGCAGCAGGGCGGCTGTCGATAGTCTGCACCATATCGAGCGCGTGGAAGGCATCGTGCGCAAAGAGCCGGTCCCAGGTGAGGACGTCGGCACACCAGATGTCGGCCGGCTCCAGGATGGAGAGCCAGTGCTCGGTGGTCCTCTGCTTGAGGTGCTGTACTAGGATGGCCTTGATCTCGTCGCGCTGGTCGAAGAGAGAGGCTGGGTCAGTGTAGGTTGTGAGAGCGCGGCACTCGAGCAGTTCGCCCAAACGGACGATGGAGCCCATAGCGAGCGCAAGGTAACCATCCGCCGTGGCATAGATGGCGTAGGGAGCGCCGAGGTAGGCGTGGGCGTTGTTGACGGCGCTACGCTGCGGTGGCTTGCCACCGTCGTTGAGATAAGTGGAGAGGACTTCGAACTGGAGGTCGAGCACCGACTCGAGCAGTGAGACCTCGACCTTGCCGCCTTGCCCTGTTGTGCCTCGGCGAATGAGTGCGGCGAGTATGCCCTGGACGAGGTGCGCGCCGGCCATCATGTCGGCAACGGCGAGGCCGAATGGGACGGGCGGCTGGCCAGCGTCGCCATTGAGGTAGGGCAGGCCGGAGAGTGACTGCACGAGAAGGTCCTGGCCGGGCTTGTCGCGCCACGGGCCGGTGCTGCCGTAACCGGTGACCTCGCCATAGATGATGCGCGCGTTGATCTCGCGGACGGCATCGTAGCCAAGACCGATCTTCTCCATAACGCCCGGACGGAAGTTCTGAATCATCACGTCTGCGTGCGTGAGCAGCTTGCGGATGTGCGCGAGGTCGGCGGGATTTTTGAGGTCGGCGGCGTACGACTGCTTATTGCGATTGATGGAGTGAAAGAGCGTGGAGTCGCCGTCGAGTGAGAGGTTGGAGATGTAGAGCTGGCGGCAGAGATCGCCGGCGCCGGGACGTTCGATCTTAATGACGCGCGCACCGAGATCGGCCATGCGAAGACTGGCGGAGGGCCCAGCGAGGAACTGGGAAAAGTCGACGATGAGAAGGCCGGAGAGTGGTTTCATGCGGAGTGCTTTCGTGAAGCGTGGAGCGCGTCGTTTATCTTGTCGAGAACCTCGGCCTCGGGGCCGCCGCGCATCAGGTACTTGTGTACCAGGTTAGAGGCAGCGTCCTGGAAGGCGATGAAGCCGGGCCAGCGTGGGCGGACCCATGCGGCGTCGAGCGTGGGCAGCGTATTAGCGAAAAAGTTGTTGGTGGCGGCATTCAGATCCGGGTCCAGCCATGCCGTACGATGACCGGGCTGACCGCCGCTGTGTGTGTAGAGTGTGGATTGAATTTTCCGGCTGGCGACGAACTGCGCGTAGGCGAGGGCCTGCTCAGGATGCTTGCAGCTGCGCGAGATCGCGAGTCCAGCACCTCCAAGCGTCGATCGCAGCGGCTTGCCGCGGAAGGTGACGAGACTGGTGGTAGCGAGCGCGTGGGCGGCGTACCCCGAACGCGAGTAGTTGGAGTAGCCGTAGGCAAAAGGGCAGTACGCAACGGAGTCGGAGTCGGTGAGGAGCTGCCAGGTACGGATCGGGTTACGCTCAAGCGAACCCGGTGCGCTAAGTTGGACGAGTTCGCGGAGAAGCCGGAGAGCTTCGATGCCGATGGCTTGAGCAATCACTTTATCCGGCTGCGTGAAGGGCTCGTCGTCAAGCGCGTTTGCGAGCATGAAGAGGTTCATCAGGCTGTCGATGGGAATGGCGGGAACAGTGACTAGCCCGCGGCGTGCGAGGACGAGCAGGTCATCCCACGTGCGCGGCAGTTCATCGGGTGCCAGCAGGTCGGCGCGGTAGCCGCAGATCGGAGTGGCGGCATCGATGGCGAGCGCATATTGGTGGCCCTCGTAGAAATAGCTGGCGTGCGAGCCACCGGCTGAGTTTGCAGCCTGGTCGGCGAGGAAATCGGCCGGAAGATGCTTGTCGAGCGGGAGCAGAAGCTCTTCGCTCGCGGCTTCGCCGATGGACGGATGGTCGATGATAAGCAGGTCGAAGCGGCTGGCGAGATCGCTCAAAGGCGCATCGGCGAAGGCCTGCAGGGAGCGCTTCTGCCAGGAGATGGAGACCTCGGAGTGTACCTCTGAAAAGCGCTGCGTTGTGGCTACCATGGGCAGATAGCCGCGCGTGTGATTCCAGGTAATGCCAGTGAGCTCAATCATTGCCTTGGTCGATGGTAGCGTGGCCACACGTGATAGGGTTTGGCTGGGGATGGGATTCAAAGTGCTGTTCCGAGAATCGGAACGGCCCCACGTGGGGAGATTTGGCATGACCGGCGAAATGTTTTTCGAAGATTTTGTTGTAGGTGCAGCGCGGGAGACGACTGGTCGCACCATCACCGAAGCCGATGTGGTGCTGCACGCCGGACAGACAGGGGACTTCTATCCCCACCACATGGATGCCGAATGGTGTAAGACGCAACCGTTCGGCCAACGCATGGCGCATGGCACGCTGGTCTTCAGCGTAGGTGTGGGCATGACTGCCGGTGTGATCAACCCACGCGCGATGAGCTATGGATATGACCGCCTGAGGTTTGTGCGGCCGGTGTTCCTGAATGACACGATCCATGTGCGTGTCACCATCAAAGAAGTGCGCGACGATGCGAAGCGTCCGAAGCACGGCATCGTAGTGGAGGGCCTAGAGGTCATCAACCAGCGCAGCGAGACCGTACTGGTTGCCGAACATCTGCTGCTGGTGGACCGGCGCGCAGCCTAGCGATAGATCAGCTCGTAATGCCCGGCTTTGTTGATGTCAATGAGGTATTCGGCAAATGCCGCCCCACGCGTCACTGGCCTTGTGCCGAGGTAGAGCTGCTTGCCTGAAGCGTCGATAGGCAACTTGACGAAGGCGTGCTCGATACCGGCGGGCAGATCGAGTGCAATTCCCTTCTGCTTGTCCGCGCTGAGGGTGATGGGCCCGTGTGGAGTGGGCACCGTGCCTCGGGCCCAATCCAGGCCACCGAGATTAGGCGCAATGACGACGGAGCGGTAGCCGTCCTGCGGCTCGCGGATGCCGAGCACATTTTCAATGAGCCACGCGGTCGGTCCAGAGGACCAGCCGTGCGCCATCGAGACGAAATATCCGGCAGTGCCGTCGGCCTGCAGCGCGAGGTGCGGGTCTGACTTGGGCCAGCGCAGATCGTAGGACTCCCAGAAGCTGGTGGCGCCCTCGGCGAGCATGCCGCCCCAGTAGGCACGCATCCAGGTGAGCGCTTCCGGGATATGGCCACCCGCGGCCATCGCATCCAGCACGTAGGCGTTGAAGTAAGGACTAACGACGGGGTCGGTCGGCGCGTCCTGTTTGACGTGTGAAAAGACCTGGGTCCAGAGCGTCGATGCGGCGTGAGGGTCGGTTTCAGACGCGAGCATTGCAACCGCGTTGAGCTGCCACGTGGTGCCGTAGGTTGGAGCATTAGGATCGCGGAACTGCGTGCGAGTTGCGGCCAGAAGATGCTGGCTCTGCGTTGAATATTTGCCCGCGTTGCTGGTGTCGCCGAGCATTTTGAATAAAAGGCTGGCGCGGTTGTACGCGATCACGTATTCGAGGTTCGTCCCGATGACGGCCTCACGCGTGTAGCCGTAGAGGCCCGGAGCCCAATCCACGAACAGCCACTGGTGTTTTGGATTGTCGAAGACGCCGCTCGCGTTCAGCCCCGAGTCCATTGCAGCCAAAATCTGCAGCAGCGCATTGTGCTCGCGTGCAACAAAGTCCTTATCGCCCGTGTGGGCGTAGATGTTGTAGAGCGAAGTGATCCACAGCGCCGAATAACCGGGTATGCCATTGACGTGTGCGCTGGGGTGCGGTGGCACCAGCGCATGCAGCGTCTGCTCAATTAGCGCGCGGTCACCGAATGCCGTGGACATGACGCGACCCTCGATATCAAGATCGCCGACCCAGCGGCCGCGGTCGCGTTTGGGTGCGTCCCATATGCCATCCTGCATACACAGGTGCGCAGTGTAGGCGCCGGTCTCCCAAATGCGGTTGAGCAGCGGGTCGGATGACTCGAATGAGCCCGCATACTGGACCGGGTAATAAATGGCCTCCGCGCGAATGGACTTGAAAGCCATGATGGGCGCGCCGTGAAGAAATCGGATCTGCACAAATCTGAAGGCCGACTTCGGTCCGCGCGCGATGCCGTTCGCAGGCACCTCCAGTACGTTAGTTCCGAGATAATTGCCGCCGCGCTGGCCCGGAGTGAGGCCAGTGGCCATAGCTTCCAGCTCCGACTCGCCGTACGCAACGGAGAGAATAGCGTCCTGCTCTGATGCGGACTCGACCAGGAGGCGCCCGCTAATTTCGCGGCCGAAATCGAGCAGCAAGGAGGGCGCATCCGCATCCGTGGACTGCGGGCCAGGTAAGTATGTAACCGAAAATGGCTCGGCGGGTTCAAAGGTGGTCAGCGAAGCAGGATGTTCGAGCTTTGCGTTCCCGGAGAACAGGTTTTTTACCGCGATGGCTGACACTGGAAGGGTGCGCAGATCCGGAGACATCCCCATGTAGCCGGGCCAGCCGTACATGCCCGCGTCGGCGTTCCACTGGAAAAAGTCCACGTTGGACTCGATGGGCCCGAGAGAAGATACCTGCGGCCACGCGGAGTCGTTGAAGGAGGCAGAGGTCCACTCGGCTGTCGGCTTGTCGGTGATCGAGCGCCAATGCGGGCCGGAGTGAAGGAGCGAGGCAGCGTCTACCCCGAAGTCTGCCGGTACGACCTTCACTGCGAGGACCTCGCCGTAGGCAATCTGCTGGGTGGCCGCGGAGTCGGTTGCGGCCACGATTCCGCGGCCGCGTACTGCTTCAATCGCAAGGACGTTGTCGCCGGCTAGCAGCGCCTTCGCGGCCGAGACATGGAAGACGCGAAAGTTAATAGGCGCATCGATGTTGGAGTAGAAGTCGCCCAGCAGATGACCGTTGAGGTACACGTGGGCCTCGCGTGGGCCCGCCACGTAGACGGTGGCATCCGCAGGTACCGTGGCGAGGCTGAAGTGTGCGCGGAAGTAGTGCGGCGCAGTCCGCAACTCCGGCCGGTTCCATGGAAATTTGTTGTGGTCGGGTCGAAGAGCGGTGACGTCCTTGGCGGTCCAGATGTACTCTTCCGGCAGAGGCTTGTGCTGATCTGTGGACGGGGAGACGTTACGTGCGGGATCGAGCGGGGATGGAAAACTCTGGGCCCGAACCGACGGGACGGTGGCAAAGGCGATCGCGAGAATGAATTTATTCAGCATCCGGTTCAGTCGCACTCTACCACCGCCGACTTGCTCAGGCTGATCCCATCGGCAGCGGCCGCGCCGCAATTCCGGTTTGCGGACGAGGTGCAGCGTTACGCGTTCAGCTAAGAAAATTAGCACGACTAAACGAAAATTATCCTTTACACTTTTCCTGCCCTCATAGTGGCAAATTCCTGATGAGGTTGAGGTTTCCCTTTGCTAAACCGAACTCAGTTTCTCTCCGTTGTCGCGCTGTCTTCTCTCCTCCAGATTGCGCCCGGCACGGAGCTGTTTGCCCAGGCCAACGAACTTGGAATTGACCATCGCTACCACAATACCGACGCCCAGAGCCTCATCGGCCTGCCGATGGGCTCGCATAAGACAACGGTGGAGAGAGACGGCTCGCTGAAGTGGTCGCAGTGGTCGCTGAAGCGGCGCGAGCTGGACTCGCCGATTGGCTTCTCCGCGCAGATGGACGGGATGCTGGCGATAGAGCCATTCGTCGAAGCCGGAGCGACACCTACACCGCTGAAGATCGACTCACAGACTCTGTACGGCGGGCGCTACCCCTTCGTGGTGTCAAAGTCGGCGTCCGCGTCAAGTGTCCGCGTGGAGGAGCTGGCGTTTCCGGTGGATCCTGAAATTGATCCGGCGAAGCTGCCGGACCGGAACTCCGGTGCGAAGGGATTGGATGTCGTCCGCGTCGTCTTTACGAATGATGGGACCGCTCCGAGTAAAGTCCTGCTGAAGCTCAGCGGCCGGCAGCGTAACTTGCCCGGTCATGTTGTGGGGGATGCGCTGATCGCCGGATCGGGCGAGGACGTCGCGATTGTCTCAGACCGTGGTGGTGCGACGCTTTCGCGCGAAGACAACGGCCTTACGCTGGCTCTGCGCGCGACGCTCGCGCCGAAAGAGTCGAAGTCAATCTGGGTTCGGCTGCCCTACGAGTGGCCCTCGGCGCGGAATGCGGAGCTCTCCACGGCCAACGGCGACGACCTCTTGAAGAAGGCCGTTGCGCAATGGGACGGAATCTGGGCCCGCGGTGCGCAGGTGCATTACCCGCAACAGGTGCTGAACGACTTTTATCAGGCATCCATTGCGTATGTTCTGATCCTTACCGAGTACGATGCGAACGGCGATCTGTGGGCTCTGGATGGCCCGGCCGTCTACCGCCAGTATTGGGGGCGCGGCGAGTACTTCCAGGCCCGCGCAATGGAGGTTGCCGGATACCTGGAGCCCGCCCGCGAATCTGTGGAGCACGCGTGGCACATCATCAACGACGACGGCGAGTGGGATGGACCGCCGGTGAGCGGCTGGCCGGCGTGGGACAACATTGGCGGCAACGCTGGTGCCGCATGGGATTACTTTCTCTACACACGTGACCGGAGCTGGCTCGAGAAGGCGTATCCCTATCTGTTGCGCTCATCGGCATGGGTGCGCGACCATCGCGAGGAGACGCAATACGAGGATCTAAAGGATCTCCCGACAGGTGCGAGGTCGATCCGCCGCATGGTGACTGGATCCAAATGCCGTCCGGAACCAACGCCTCAGCTACAGCCGGGCGAAAAGACCTACTGGTACGGCTTGCTGCCGTGGTCTTACGGCGATTCGGGCATTCCTGAGGGGCACGCCTACTCGCATAACTTCCTTTCGGCGTTTGGTGTGCGTGTCTCAGCAGAGGCTGCGAAGACTCTGGGGAAGAACGAAGATGCGGCGTGGCTGGAAAAGGAGTACGCAGATTACACGGCTGCAATCCGTGACTCGATTGCACGTTCCGTGAAGCTTGAGAAAACAGCCACTCCGTATCTGCCGGCCCAACCTACTCGGCCCGACGCGGCCTATTCGCAGACTTTCCTGGCGATCTGGCCCATCGGCCTGTACAGCCCCAATGATCCGCTGGTGAGCGGTCTGCTGGCCCGGATGGAAGCAGAGGAAGCACAGGGCCTGCCGACCAACGTTGCGTGGGCCGGGCCTGCCGGCGTATGGCCAGGCGAGTCGATGAACATGAGCGAGACGTACCTGCTGCGTGGCGAGGTGGCGAAGAATGCGGCCATGCTGGTCGCGGCGATCAATCACTCCTACACGACCAATGTATTCAAGGAAGAAATCCTGGTCGACGTGACAAGAGAACGCGCGTGCGAAGGCCCGCACAGCAATCGACAGAACGGCCAGGGCACGGGCGATATGCCCGAGGCTTGGGGCAACGCCAATGCTGTCGACCTGCTGCGCGACATGCTGGTGCAGGAGCGCACCGAGACTCCGACGGTGGTGGGCAGCAAGACGACGCTGCACCTGCTCTCCGGCCTGCCTGCGGACTGGCTGGCGAAGTCGGGCGACGTGGCGAGCGTGGCGCGCACGCCGACTACGCTCGGCACCATTGTCTCCGTTAAAGCCACACGGACTTCGGCCAACAAGCTGCGGGTTGAGTTTGACCCTGGCACGCATCCAGTGCAGGCGTTTGTGCATGTGCCGCTGGCGAGCGGCGGACGAGTTGTGAGCGCGACGATGGATGGCAAGCCCTTCGCCGCTTCGGGCGTCACCACCGCAAAGACAGGCGAGCAGGCCGATGTGGCGGCCGGCGAGATCGCCAGGCCGGTCGTATTCGAGTTCACACTGAGCGGAGCCCAATAATGAATCGCCGAAGCTTTGTCGTCGCTGCTGGTGCGAGCCTCGCCGTAACGGCGCTCCCCTGCTCCGGGCAGAGCCCCGCCGCGACCCTGGAAATCGATCAGAGCAAGCCCGGCACGCGCATCCCCTCCGACTTCACCGGTCTCTCGTTCGAGTCGGCGCAATTGGCCAACTGGGAGTTCTTTTCAGCGAAGAACAAGCCTCTGATCGAGCTGTTTCGCAACCTCTCGTCAAGCGGCAACC
>Ga0207705_10004323_pt1 | contig 10745 bp, 8 predicted proteins | sample KBSC13metaG_FD_184314 | JGI IMG/M metagenome (GOLD analysis project Ga0207705, IMG submission 184314) | Corn rhizosphere microbial communities from Kellogg Biological Station, Michigan, USA - KBS C1-3 metaG (SPAdes) (version 2) | ecosystem: Host-associated > Plants > Roots > Rhizosphere > Soil ...
GTCGGTGCTGTCATAAATTCCGTGACAATCGGCGTGGGAACAGCCGCGCTAGCGGTGTTCGGACATGACGTTCTGAGGATCGCGTTCGGGCCTCAATACCAGGGCGCCTATTTCGCGCTCGTAATCCTATGCTCTTCTAATCTGGCCTATGCGCTTGGCGGGTATAGAGATCTTCTATTGAACATGTCAGGACATGCCAACGAATCGTTTCGAGTATCAGCAGTTCTCGTTCCAATAAGTTTGATCTTTGCGACTGTAGGCGTCCTAGAATATGCTGAAGTCGGTGCAGCAGCAACTGTATTGTTTTTCCAGATAACAGCATCTGTGTGGCTAGCACTTGCTACTAAGAAATTTACGGGTATTGATCCATCGATATTCGGCTTGCTCGGTAATAAACATCTGGACGATTCCGAACGTCGCTCACCAATGGGTCGTAATTCCAAGTGATTTTCGTAGCGAAGATCATACGCAAGTGCGCGGCGGTTGCGCTTGATGCGGTCGATTACGCTTTCCGTTACGGACCGCAGCTGATGCCGCCCGAAGAGGCCCTCCTTGAATGCGATGTTCTGTTAAGGTGGGGAGATGGTGAAAGCAGTCTAGCGATTGGACGGTCGACTTCGTTTCAACAGGCGACCCCGCAGTTGGCTCGGGAGCTGCGTTCGCTGTTGCGCAGGCGCAGTGCCGGCACGATCATATGCTTTCCACCATTCTTGCTGGGCCGCGCTCCCTTTTCCGGGTCAGACGACCGTTTCAGGCGAAATTGGCTTCCTACGGCAGGACTCATGAGAATTTGGATTCGGCATGGGCGCTACAGCGACGCATTCATGTTTAGGCGCGAGGGGCAGATGGGAGGCTTAAACCAGCTTTCAAACCTGCTCTCAGGCGCACAAAGAGTCGCTTTGCTATCGGCAAATCCGGCGGACGCGGAGATCCTCAGGTCGATGCAGACAAATGCTGTCGTCGAGCATGTGAGGGTCCCTGGACAGGATGCTTATTCGGCACGTGATGAGATTTTGAGCGCGCTTCTGCAGATCGAAAAGCCCGACATTTTGCTCCTGTCGGCCGGACCAACGGGCAAGTGTCTCGCCCCGGAGCTCTTCAGAAGGTGGGGTAAAGGAGTCAAAATAATCGACACGGGCCATCTCTTCCATCATCTCGCCGAAGCGCGTTGATCGGCGCAAGACCCTCTTATGTTCACCCTTGGGTCCCACGTAACCACAGCGTGAAGGAGTAGCCTGCCGTCACTCCAGCGAGCCCCATAAGTGTCGCCGGTCTTCGCCTTGAGATTAGGTGAGGATTGGGTCATCCTTCATTGATGAACCGATCCATTATTAAGATCGCAAAACCCGTGGTTGAGCGAGTTCCGCCGATTGCCCGCGCCTATCGAAATATCCGCGATCGCGCACAGCTCAAGCGGCACCCCGTCCAAACTCCCCTTGGATTTCTTCTGGTAGGCAATCGATCGATGGAGGGCGGCGATTTTGAGCCCCAAGAGACTCGGCTGATCGAGTCAATCCTTCCTCTCGTTGACAATGTCGTCGATGTGGGCGCGAATATTGGCTATTATGTCTGCCTAGCGCGATCACGGTCAAAGCACGTCATTGCGTTCGAACCAATCGCGCTCAATGTTCAACTTCTTCTTCGGAACATCGAGCTTAATGGGTGGAAGGACGGCCTCGAGATATATCCTCTTGCGGTGAGCAATCGAGTTGGAATCGCTCGTATGCATGGTGGGGGGACCGGGGCATCATTGGTAACCGGCTGGGCCGGAGTCTCAGAAAATTACGCGAGCTACTTACCGGTGACCACTCTGGATACTACGCTCAACGGGCGCCTGCGTCAGAAGCGCTCGCTTTTCATTGTGGATGTGGAAGGTGCGGAAGCGGATGTCCTTGCAGGCGCCGCGGCTCAGTTGGCGCTTGTGCCAAAGCCCCTCTGGATGGTGGAGATCATATTTTCGCAGCGGGGCGGCATCGGCAAGAACCCCAATTTCAGGCGGTCATTTGAAACGTTTTGGCAAAACGGTTATCAGTGCTGCACAGCCAATGATGACCGTCGTCCGGTTTCTGCTGAAATAATTCGAGACATGGAAGAAAGCGGCATAGATATGTTGAATTGCACGAACTTCCTTTTTGCCGATAAGCGGAGCATTGATTTGCTCAAGTGAAGTGTTGAGGTCCGCTGATTTCAGATCAACTTAGCCTCTATCACCGCTTCTGAATGAAAAATCGTAGTCCCACGTCGAACATTGGCGGCGTTAGCCGATGCACAAACTGCAACAACCGCATCAATGCAAGGCTTCCAAAGTGGTACGACGGAACAGCGGACGTGCTGTAGTGATAAATGTCTGCCGAGTGACCGAAATACCGGCGAATGGCCGATGGGCGGTTGAGGAGATAAGCCGTCGGGAAAACGTCCCCCTCCAGTCGACCGGGCTGGACTCGAGACAAGGCGCGCGAATGCAGCCTGTTCGGGACCAAGCGCGAGGCGAGTGCAACATAGCCCCACTTGTTCGGCGTAACGGCGCAGATCCAGCCGCCCGGCTTCAGCACACGGAGCAATTCTCTAGCCGCCCATTCCGGGTCGGACACGTGCTCAAAGACATAACGCGAGACGATGAGGTCGAACTCCTCGTCTTCGTACGGTAGTGGATCTCCGATCCTGATAGCATCGGCGCTGTCGAGAGTCGGATTCGTGAGCACCACCGGGTCGGGATCGCAGCCGGCAACGTGAGCGCAGCGGCCTTTAAAATTCTGCAACCAAACTCGATAGGCACTCGGGTCATTGTCCACAAACTCCCCGCGGCCCGCCCCGAAGTCGAGCACTTTGTCGGTCGGACGAAGCAGCGCCGCGACCTGGGTGAAGAATGCAACGACCTGATCGTTGTGCGGGAAACCGGAAACGTTTGCTTCGCAATAGGCTCGACGTTCCAGACGGTGCTGCCGCTGCTCCTTGGAACAATCGTAATTGGCGGCACCCGGCGACGGATTTGCACCAGCAGGCTGCTCAGGGCGGTCGGCCGGCCGTGCATTAGAAACCGTCATTTCGCCCCATATCCGGTGAGCATCGTTTTGATCGTGCGCGCTAGAATCAGCAGGTCGAGCCACGGCGAGAAATATTTGATGTAATAAAAGTCGTATTGGAGCTTGCGGCGAACCTCATCAATCTCCGCGACATGTCCCTGGTTCACTTGAGCCCAACCGGAGATGCCCGGCTTGACCACATGCCGGTAGCGATAGAAGGGCAACTCACTGGTATACCATTGCGAAAGAACCTCTGCTTCCGGCCGCGGGCCTATCCAGCTCATCTCAAGCTTCAGGATGTTGAGGATTTGCGGCAACTCGTCCATCCGGAGCTTTCGCAGAACGCGTCCGACCGGCGTTATTCTGTCGTCGCCTGCCTGCGTGATTGCCGACTCGCGGCCACAGTTGGCATCACCAGTTGTCATTGTTCGGAACTTGTAGACTATAATATTCTGCCCCGCATGTCCCACCCGGGTTTGGCGGAATAGTACTGGTCCCTTGCTGTCCAGTAGGATGACGCAAGCAATAATAGCAAAGAACGGGATGAACACTGGCAACAGCAGAACCGCAAATAAGAAGTCCATCAGACTTTTGAGATAGAAGTAGCCGCGCGAAGGGACCAAGGACCCGAAGTTATTCTCTGACAGTTTCTCCAGTTCCACTCTTCCTGTGAGTGATTCGATGAGCTGCTTTTCCTGGTAGACAATGCGGCCAGCGAGTGCGGCCTCCGCGAGGAAAGCCTCCCATTCATCTGGAAGATCGGCCGAAAAATCGGCGACGATCGCATCGCAGTTTCGAGTCTCGTCGAGCTGCGGTCGTGTTAGCCGCTTCCATAATATGGAATCGATTTCAAAAGCCCGCTCGACAGACCCGAACGGCACGACAGCAATGCAACGCTGAACTCGCCGCTCTCCGTAGAAATGGGCAAAATAGAGCCACAAGAGGTGGACTAGAAACCCAATTAGAAGTGCCACGCGGTCGTACGGAAAGCGCGTCATCACAAACCACGCCACGACAATGGCATGTGCAGTCAGGGTCGTTGGAAGGATTACATTCGCGTGCCTGATGCCGGGGAAGGTCTCAACGGAATATCGAATCCAGAATGCGATGGCGATTGCGATGAGATTGCCGCTAAGCGCGTTCAGGCTTCCCGCTGACAGAAGTGTCTGGAACATCGTCCCGCGCACGATCCACGGAAGCACTGCAGCGAATAGAAACGCTCCGGCCAATCGGAATCGGCGTCTCGTCAGCAGGGATCGCTGTTCCCTTCGGCTGGCCGGAGTCGCCTGCACGTAATTCACAGGGCGACTTCATGATCAGCGTAGCGTCCATTGCCAGCAGCGACTTCGCTGATCGCATCGACGTAAAGGTCGACGACTCGGTCTTCAGAAAACTGGCGCTCCGCCTTGTTGCGAGCTCGCCGCCCCATCTCCTGCCGGTCGCTCATCGGCATTGAAGAAAAAGCAAGCATCGCATCGGTAAGCGACTTGGTTGACTTCGGGTCGCAGATAAGGCCCGTCACTCCATTCTCGACAACATCCCTGCAACCTGGGACGTTGGTCGCGATGACCGGCTTTCCCATCGCCGCCGCCTCAAGGAGCACGCGAGGAAGGCCCTCGCGATAAGATGGGAGAACAATGCAGTCAGCAGCCGCAATGAAAGGCTGCACTTCAGCCTGGGTGCCAAGCAGCTCGACATGACCTTGGCTGGCCGATCGTCTGATCGCCTCCGCCGAAGCGGCCCTGGGGTGCCTATCGAGCGAGCCAATCATCTGGAACTTTGCGGCTCTGACCCTTCTGACTGCCGCTGCGGCTTCGAGGAACTCGTGAACGCCCTTGTCCTTCAGGAAGCGGCCGATGAACAGGAATGTCGGATCCTCCCGATACCTGGACGAAGGCCCGGGGGAAAAATCAGATAAGCTGACTCCAGAACCGCTTACGATCGCTGCCTGTTCCTCGCGCAATATCTTGCTGAGGAGAAACAGCTCACGATCGTCGGCATTATGAAAAAAAACCCGATACGATCGCCGCAGACTCCACCGATAGAGCTTCGTCAATATTGCCTCGAGCGAGCGCCCGCTCAAGAATCCGGTTCCAAGCCCCGACACGGTATTGATGGACGGTATGCCGGCCCAGGTCGCGGCCGCTGACCCATAGATGTTCGGCTTGGCGGTAAAGGCCATGAAGACGGTCGGCTTCACCGTCCGAAGGATTCTATAATAACGGAGCAGCAGCACTGAATCAGCCATTGGTGAGACACCGCTAGGATTCATGGCAAGCGGGTGCACCTCCGCGCCCAAACGCTCGAGGGCGGCCGTGAACTCGTCCCGAGGCACCGCCGCGGCGACTCTCCAGCCCAGCTCGATGAGCCTGCAAATTATGGCGCGTCGAAAGTGCAGAAGATTCCAGGCGGAATTGGCCGAAACCAACACCGTTCCCACCGGCGATCCCGTTATCCCATGCATCAGCGAGCTTTCGGCAGCCGAACCGTGGCACCGCGGAATTTCAAAGGGCCGGTGATGTCAGCCAGATATCCGTTCGGGGACCTCCAGCAGCTGCGCTCTTCTGCGGCCATATTCGATGAATCTATTCCTGCTGCGACGGCGCGGTCAGCGACAGCAGATCATGGTTATCCTTGACGACTCCGTACCGGCCCTTGCCGTAACCGTATCGACCATAGCCATAGCCATAACCGTAGCCATAGCCTCCGCGCCGCATTGAACTTTTGGTGAGGGCGACTCCGAGAATGTTTGCGCCAGCGGCGGTAAGGCGATGGATCGCCTCGATCGCTGCGGCAGTCCGGGTTCCGCCGCTCTCAACCACAAGGACAACCGAGTTAACGACGGACGCTATGAGAGGAGTGTCAGCGAGTCCCAGGAGAGGTGGCGAATCCACGATGACGAGGTCGAATTGCGCGCTTGCCTCGGCGATAACCGTCCGGAAGCGCGAACCGCCCAGGAGAGCAGCAGGATTGGGTGGCTCCGGACCGCACTGCACAAGCCACAGATTCGGATATTTCGTCGTCGTGAGGTTCTCCGACAACGGCTCGCCCGTCGTAAGTAAGGTGCTTAAGCCCTTTTGATTGTCCCCTCCTCGGAAGCTTGGCTTCCTCAGATCGGCGTCGATCAGAAGAACTCTCTTCCCGAGCTTCGCGAAATGGTGGCTGAGCGCCAGTGCGCTCGACGACTTGCCTTCAGCCGCCTTCGCACTTGTGACCAAGAGGGCGCGCGGCAGACCTTCGTCAGTCGTGAACCGTAGCGACGTTGCAAGCGTCGCGTAGGATTCCGCCGCTGGCGATGCAGGATCGTCAAGCTCGGCAAGGAGCGCGGTTCGTTTCGAATTGCCAGCCCGTTTCGGAATTGCGCCGAGACAAGCGAGGCCAAGCTTATCGCGGACATCGGACGGTGTCGTGATCGTGTCGTTGAGGATATCCAAGCCAATCGCGACGACAATGCCGGTCAGCAACCCAAGGCTGAGCCCAAGCAGGAGGTTCAAAATCAAATTGGGCTTGAAGGGTTGGTCTGGCACCGTGGCGTTATCGACGATGGAAACCGGAGAAGCTCCAATTCCGCCGGCAACGCCGATTTCCTTGTAGCGCTGCAGAAGCGCGTCATAGAGCGCCCGGTTCGTATCCACGTCGCGCTGCAGGATCGCGTACTGGATGCTGCGCCCACGCAGATTGAGCACGTCCGATTTCAGCTCCCCTACCTTCACTTTCAAAGCCTGCTCAGCGGAAAGAGCCGCCTTGTAATCGACGAGAGCGCTGTTCACACGGCTGGTCTTCGCTGTCACGGTCGCTTGCGAAATCTGCCGCCGGAGTTCGGTAATTTGCGAGCGCAGGCTGATCATATCCGGGTGATCCGGCTTCATGAGAGTGCGCTTCTGCTGGTATTCGGCCTCGAGTCCGGCGAGCGCCTGTCTTAGCTGGAGCGTGCTGTCGGTAACTTCGCTCGTCGGTCCCGTCGCGATGGCCTGACGATATACGCCCTCGGCTGCGATACGCCGAGCCGTGGCTTGGGCCAGCGCATCGTTCAGTGCAACGAGCGACTGACTTTGCGGCGAGGACGCACCGGTACCAGCGCCCTTGTCGTCGGCGGTATCGATAATGCCCTGGGCCTGCGCATATTGCACGAGCTGCCGTTCCGACCTTTCCAGCTCGGCGCGAGTCTTCGCGATCTGCCGCTGCAGGAAATTGCGGGCATAGGAGGATGCCTCATATCGGCGTTGCAGACTGGTGTTGATGAAGGCGTCAGCATAAGCATTGGCGACGCTTGCCGCCATTTGCCGAGATTCCGACATATAGCTGAACTTGATCAGTTCACCGTCAGACTGGGGAGCGACCTCAAGATTGTCAGTGATCTTCTTCGCCGCTTGCTCAACTCTCTTCGCCGGGTCGGCACTCTGGTCAGCAAAACCAGGATTTGAGGCCAGGCCAAGATCCTGAGCGACCTGTTGAGCCAGCTCGTGGCTTTGAAGAAGTCCCACCTGAGTCGCCACAAACTGCCAGACGTCGACACTTGGACCAGTGGCTTCCGCCTTTTCATCGATGACCTGCACCGAAGGCGGGTTGACTTGAAGAACGACCCCCGCCCGATATACCGGAGTCGTAAGCATTGTTATTGCCAGGCTCAGCAAAAATCCGACAGCGACGGCAGCGATAATCAGTTTGAGCCGCTCGCGGAGGATCCGCACGAGGCGGTGAATATCCATGCCCGAGTGCGCTTCTTGGTCTCCCCTGAGAGCCAGCGCCTGGGCATGAGGAGCAACTTCCCAGCTATCGCCACCGGGCGTGAGAGCAAGATCACGATTCACGGGCCAGCGATCCTTGCAATTTGTGGAGAATTGACGAGCCCAAGGCAGACCATATCGCCCATTTGATGCGATGCTTCACAAGACCCCTCTGCGAAATGGATTCGGCGGTCTACTTGCACTCCAATGGAGATGCAACTTCACCCCACCAGGAGCTAACTTCTCGAATTCACGCGAAAAGCCGCCTTCGGAGACAGCGATTGAAGAGTCCTTGCGGGAGGTGGGTTCCCCGGTGTTGCGGAGCGGCCTGTTGGCGTCGACACCACGCAGATAATTGCTAAAACGACTCAAGATGGCCCGGTCGAGACGAAGAGGATCAAAAACGCGCTCGGCTTCGGGCCCAAGGGCGGACGGTGCCGATGTTCATTGGCCCTCTCGGACAAGAATAATGGCCGTGATTGCCGTAGCGATTCTCACTGCGGCCGAAGTTGCACGGATCACCACTGCTCGCGCGGTCGCCGATGACGATCCCGCGTTGGCGAGCCGCCTTGCGCCCTATGACCCGGCAGCGCTTATTTCCACTGCGATGGGTCAGGTTGGGGCCGCAGCGGCCAGCGGAAAAGATGTCGGCCAGCCAACGCTTGTGAACCTGCGAGTCGCGGGCGGCGTCGCCCCGCTAGAGACGGAGCCGTTTCTGGTCGAAGCTGCTATTGCCGAAAGGAAGGGCGATCTCGCGCGCGCGCAGTCGCTTCTTGAGATGGCTCGGCAGCGGGACCCGCGCTCCGCGGCTGCACTCTATCTGCTCGCAGACGTCGAGTTGCGTGAGAACAAGGTCCTCGACGCACTTCGGGAACTCGCACTCCTGGCGCGGATCATGCCGACCGCATCAGTGCAGCTTATTCCTGCTCTTGCCGATTACGCGCGCACACCGGGCGGGCGAGATGGCCTCGCGAGTGTCCTGCGCTCAAATCCCGAGTTGCGCCTGCCGCTCTTGATTGCACTTTCGAACGACCCCGATAATGCCGATCTGGTACTGGCGCTGGCCGGGCCGGAACTGCGCTCTACGGCACCGGAGTTCCAAGCATGGAAATCTAGACTTATCGACGGACTCCTCAAGCGTGGCGATTATGCCCGAGCCTATGCCCTGTGGAGAGTCTTCGCTGGATTGCCTTCGAGTTTTTCAGCACTGCTCTTCAACGGCGAATTCAAAGCTCTCGCGGCGCCCCCGCCGTTCAATTGGACGTTCAATACGGGGAGCGCCGGAATCGCCGAGCCTGCCAACGGCAAGCTTCGAGTCCTCTTCTACGGCAATGCAGAATGGCGGCTCGCCAAACAAGTGCTCCTGCTTACGCCGGGCACGTACCGGTTCGAGGCGCTCGCCAACGGCAATCCGGCAAGCGGAGCCCTGACTTGGGCCGTGACCTGCAGCACTGACCCCAGGACCATCATGGAGCTTCCGGTGAAGGCGGGCGCAACCTCGGCTCGCTTCTCAGTCCCTGAGGGCTGCAATTTGCAGAACCTTGAACTGAAGGGCCACCTGCAGGACTTCGCGCGCAATTCGGACGTACAGATCGGCCCCGTCAGTCTCGAGAGGGTCGGCACTTGATCTTTAGGATCAATTCCTTGCTGGTCCCGGCATATCTGGTGCTGTGCATCCTGCTTGGGGGCAGCGCTCAAGGTGTCTGGACGAACCTCGCGCTTCAGCTCCTCGGCATTGCTCTTCTCGCCTGGGCATCGATCTCGCCTGTGCAACGCACGAGCGAGGAGCGACGTTCGATCGCTGTCGGATTGTTCGTGGGACTCACACTTATCGTCGTGCTCCTGCAGCTGATCCCTCTGCCCCCGTCTCTCTGGCAGAAGATCCCGGGCCGCGAGGGCATTGCCGCCGGATTCGCCGCTCTTGAATATCCCACGCCCGCTCTTCCTATCTCCGAAACGCCCTACAGGTCGGTAGGAGCGCTGTTCTCGGCAATTCCTGCCGTCGCAGTGCTGTTTGCGACAGAGAAACTCCGCGCATCGCCGAGAGCCATTGCCGGAGCGGTTATTGCCGGGACGGTGTTGGGAATCATCCTTGGAGTCGTTCAGGTCGGAGGCGGCCGGATGTCCTGGGCCTATCTCTATCCGATCTCGAACCCGGGCGCCGTTGGCTTCTTCGCCAATCGCAATCACATGGCGACGCTTCTTCTGGTCGGCATTCCGATGGCCGCCGCGCTCTATTCTTCGGGCAAGTCCGACCGGTCAGCATCCGGCAAGCAAGGCGTTGCCGCGGCATTGCTGGCAGTCATTGCCCTTGGCATAGTTCTAAACGGATCAATCGCGGCCTACGGGCTCGTGATTCCAGTTGCGCTTGCGAGCGCCACTATTGTTCCCGCTGGCGCGAACTGGCGCCGGCTAGCGATGCCAGTTGCTGGAATCGCGCTCGTTGTCGGCGTCGTCCTTCTCGTGTCCCGGCCGATTGCGGCAGTCGAAGCGGAATCGAACTCTCAGTCCTCAATCGCCAGTCGCGCCGAAATCTGGGCGACGACTGCAGAAGCCATCAGGGAAACTTTCCCGTTCGGCACGGGTCTCGGTTCGTTCCAGCAAGTCTATCATCAACAGGAAGATCCCGGCGGTGTCACCCCCTTTTACGTCAATCATGTGCACAACGATTATCTCGAAATCGTGCTGGAATTGGGCGTGGCGGGGGCTACCTTGATTGCACTCTTCCTGGCTTGGTGGGTGGCCACATCGATTCGCATTTGGAAATCGCCGCTAAGCACTCCCTTCGCCCGTGCGGGCACGGTCGCGACGGCGGCAGTTCTCGCGCATAGCGTCGTCGACTTTCCTCTGCGGACCGCCGCCATCTCGGCGATCTTCGCAGCCTGCCTGGGGTTGATGGGCCAGCGTTTGCGAGGTTCTCCCGCGATCAAGGCTGGAGAGGCCCGACCGACGCGACACGTAACGCTCGGGTGATCTAGCTAATTGCAATCAGCTC
>Ga0207705_10004327_pt1 | contig 10742 bp, 11 predicted proteins | sample KBSC13metaG_FD_184314 | JGI IMG/M metagenome (GOLD analysis project Ga0207705, IMG submission 184314) | Corn rhizosphere microbial communities from Kellogg Biological Station, Michigan, USA - KBS C1-3 metaG (SPAdes) (version 2) | ecosystem: Host-associated > Plants > Roots > Rhizosphere > Soil ...
CGCGTCGCCATTGCCTTCGTCGAGCAGCCTCGCGAGCCGGCCGACGGCATCCGGATGTGCCTGTGCCGGGCCGCGTGCCGGTGCCGTGAACGCGCGTCCGGGCAGGGTGCTGGCCAGGACGTCCAGCTCGCGCAACACCCGTTCCAGCTCGTCCTGCAGGCGCACGAGACTGCCATGGACGTCGCCCGCGCCCGCACGCAGCAGTCTTTCCACCGCGTCCGCCTGGCGCCGCAGCGGCACTGCCTCGATCATGCCGGCCGCGCCCTTCAGCGTGTGCACGAGGCGCAGCGCCAGCGGCATGTCGCCCTGGTCGTAAGCGGCGCGCACGCCGGCCGCGGCCTGGCGGTATTCGTTGCGAAAGCGCGCGAGGACGCGCCCGAACAGCGCCCCGTCACCCATCAGGCGTGCGACGCCACCCGCGTGGTTCACGGCGGGAGCGTCGCCTGCATCGGGGGGAGGGCAGTGCCCGGGACTGTCCATGCAGGCCTGATTATTTCGTGGTGAACGACCAGTTGCGGGTGATCGGCGTGCCGTCGATGGTGCCGGTGAAACTGACATCATACGTGGTCGCACCCGCCAGCGGGGATAGCGGGACGATTGCCGCGGCCGACTGCGTGGTCGTATTCGCATCCTGGCCCTGGGCGAGCAGGCGCGTCGGCAGGTTGGTGCTGGCGCCGTGCGCGTGGATCGTGAAGCTTTGCACGACCAGCTTGCGCGTCAGGTTCGTGTGCACGCTGACCGGGTAGCCGACTTCATTGACGTTGGTGTCGGGGACCGGGTCCGGTTCTTCGTAATCGCTGAAGAAATTCGCCGGGACCTGCGTCTGGCCATTGAACGGCCAGGTCACGACGGTGCCCGCGGCGATGCCGTTGCCGTAACCGTTGTTGGTCACAAAATCGGCGGTGAAGTATTTGTAGTTGGACGATGACGATGCGGCGCCGCCGCCGATTTCCTGGAACACGGGCTCGAAGATCACGAAGCGGTGGTAGATCGCCGTGATCAGTTCTTCCGCCATGAAGAAGCCGGAGCCGTCGGAGGTGGCCGAGATCACTTCGCCGATCCTATTCGGTTGCCCGAACACGTAGCCGGCGTTCACGAGGCGGTCATCCAGGCGCTGGCCCGTGTAGCCGGGCTTGCCGGCGGTCTGCTCGTGGCTCACGACGTTGTTGATGCGCTGGTAGTCCGAATGGCCCTGGGCCGCGGTGTCGATGATGCTGTTGCGCGTGAGGGCCGGCATGCCGATCTGGCTGCGGCGGTAGTTGATCCAGTTCAGCCCGTCGGTGGCGATGTTGTTGGTCGCGGTGGGCGCCAAGGCGTCCTGCCCGGAGAACCCGGTCGTCTGGGATCCGTCCGAGGCACCGGCATTGTGGTTACCACCGCCGCCGCCGCCGCAGGCAACCAGCGCCCATGCCGCCGTGCAGGCGACGGCGATCTGCCGCGCGCGATGCATTTTGTTCATCATATAAAACCCCCAAATCGTCTTACCGGGTGAAAAGAGCCTCCATTCTAGGCGAAAACGGCGCACCGTGAACGACCCGGACGACAATCGCGGCCTCTGTATAAGCCCATGTAAAATAAGCCATTATTCCGCAAATAATGAACTCAGTGAATCCAACCCGCCAGCAGCGCCTCGCGCGCGCCAAGTTTGCCCTGCCCAGTTTCGTGACCCTGTTGTCGATCGCCTGCGGTTTCGGCAGCATCGTGATCTCGGTCGACAACGCCCCGGTGGGCGATCCTGCCGATTATCGCCTGGCCGCGATCCTGCTGGTGCTGGCCGGCGTGTTCGACGCCCTCGACGGCTTCGTCGCGCGCGCCACCAATACGCAGTCCGCGTTCGGCGTGCAGCTCGATTCGATCGCCGACGTGATGAATTTCGGCTGCGCCCCGGGCCTGCTGCTGTACTGCTACGGCTTCGCCCAGATGGGCGCCGCGCACCCGACCCTCGTGCGCATGGGTGGCCTGGCCTGCTTCGTGTTCGTGGCCTGCGGCGCACTGCGCCTGGCGCGCTTCAACGTGATGGTGGGGAAGACGGACCCGCGCTATTTCGTCGGCATGCCGATCACGGCCGGTGCGGCCTGCGTGGCGTCGGTGGTGGTCGCATGGCCGGATCCCGTGGCCGACATGGGCGGCGCCTTCCTCGTCATGCTCCTGATGATCGCGGTCGGCACGCTGATGGTGTCGACGATACGCTTCCCCAGCTCCAAGCAGCCGAAATCGAAGGCGACTTTCGTCGCGCTGGGTGTCTGCGCCGTGCTGCTGGCGCTGTTGCAGACGCGGTTCTTTGCGTTGTTCTTCGTGTTTTATATCGGCGCGACGCTGCTGCTGAACATCGCGTGGCGCGGCGGGTGGGCGAAGATCGCGCCGCCGAAGGTGTACGACGACGAACCGGCGGATTGAGTTCGATCGGCCCGTTACGCGAACTTGTCGAACATGGCGGCCAGACGCGCCGCCGCGGCCTTCGCTTCTTCAACGTCGGCCGCATTGCCCGTATGGGTGACGATGCTCGCGGTAAGGAGCTGCACGAACGAGCGGTCCAGCGCCTTGCGCGCGGCCGCCATCTGCTGGGCCACCGCGTCGCAGTCGGATGGCGCGTCGGCCAGCGCGATCAGCTTCTGGACGCCGCGCAGCTGGCCCTCCACGCGCGCCAGCCGGTTCAGCAGGTCCTTCTTCTGCTGCGCCGTGAGGGCACGGCCTTCCACGATCTTGAGCGGCTCGGCCATGGCGCTGGCCCGCTTACGCGACCTCGTGCCCGCGCGCGGCGCGCAGGATCGCGAACCAGTCGGCGCGCGCCAGCTGGAACGTGGTGCCGGCGACGGCGACCGCGATCGCCTCGGCGCGGCCGCTGCCCGTCAGCGGGATCGGGCGCGACGGCAGCTGCATGATCCACGCGAACACGACGCTGGCGAACGGCTGGTGCAGGCGGTCGGCGATGTCCTTGATCACGAGGCGCAGGTTTTCCGCGTTCGCGTCGTTCGACGTGAACAGGCGGCCGCCGGCCAGCGGCGACCAGATCATCGGCGCGATGCCGAGGTCCTGCAGGCCGTCGAAGGTCTCGTCGAACATCGGCGCCACGTGCAGCGGCGAGAATTCCACCTGGTTCGTGGCCAGTTCGATGCGGCGATCAAGCGATTCGAACTGGTGGCGGCTGAAGTTCGACACGCCGAAATGCAGCACCTTGCCGTCCTGTTTCAGGCGCGTGAAGGCGGCCGCGATCTCGTCGAAGTCCATCAGCGGGTCGGGACGGTGGATCAGCAGCAGGTCCAGGCGGTCGGTGTGCAGCTGGCGCAGCGATTCCTCGGCCGATCCGATGATGTGGGCGGCGCTCGTGTCGTAGTGCTGGATGGTGTGCTGCGGGCGCTTGTTGGACAGCAGCTTGATGCCGCACTTGCTGATCAGCTGCATGCGGTCGCGCAACGAGGGCCGGGCGCGCAGGGCTTCGCCGAACAGGCCCTCGACGCCGTAGTTGCCATAGATGTCCGCATGGTCGAACGACGTGACGCCCAGCGCGATGCACTGCTCGATGAAGGCGATGCGCTGGTCCACCGTCATGTCCCATTCGACCAGGCGCCACATGCCGGCGACGATGCGGGACAGTTCGAGGCCGCCGGTCTTGCGGGTGGCGATGCGCGGGCAGGACAGGTCGCGGGGCAGGGCAGGGGTCATTGTTCTTCTTTCAAATTGGTTACTTCATCCACAGGCGCATCGAGTCCCACGCGCGCCCGAAGATCGACGCTTCCCGCACTTCCTCCAGCGCCACCACCGGCAGCGCCAGCAGCGGCTTGCCGTCGACGTTCATCTTCAGCGTGCCGACGCGGCTGTGCAGCGCCACCGGCGCGACCAGCGGATCCTTGCGTTCCAGGACCGGCTTCATCTTCTGGGCCACGCCCTTCGGCACGGTCACCCACACGTCGTTGGGGAAGCCGATCTTCACGCTCGACTGCGAACCCTTCCAGATCTCCGGGGTGGCGATGGCCTGGCCCTTGCCGTACAGCTTGACGGTGTCGAAGTTCTGGAAGCCCCAGTTCAGCAGCTTCTGGCTTTCCGCCGTGCGGTTGCCGTCCGACGTGGCGCCGGACAGCACCGAGATCAGGCGGCGTTCGCCGGCCGGGCCGTTCGGGCGGTGGGCCGACGCGATCATCGAATAGCCCGAGGCTTCCGTGTGGCCGGTCTTCATGCCGTCCACGGTCGGGTCGAGCCACAGCAGGCGGTTGCGGTTCTGCTGCTTGATGCGGTTATAGGTGTATTCCTTGACCGAGTCGATCTTGTAGAACTCGGGGAAATCCTTGATCACGTGCGATGCCAGGGTCGACAGGTCGCGCGCGGTCGAGTAGTTGTCCGGCGACGGCAGGCCGTGCGGGTTGGCGAACTTCGTGTTCTTCATGCCCAGGCGCTCGGCGTCGCGGTTCATCAGCGTGACGAACGTCGCTTCGTCGCCGGCGACGGCTTCGGCCAGCGCCACGGCGGCGTCATTGCCCGACTGGACCATCAGGCCGTACAGCAGGTCGTTGATCTTGACCGGGGTGGCCGGGTCGATGAACATCTTCGAGCTGCTGTTGTCGACCTTCCAGGCGCGTACCGACACGTTGACCATCTGGTCCAGCGTGATCTTCTTGTCGCGCAGGGCTTCGAAGACGACGTAGGCCGTCATGACCTTGGTGAGCGATGCCGGTTCGATGCGGGCATCCGGATCCTGCGAGGCGATGACCTGGCCGCTGGTGGCATCCAGCAGCAGCCACGAACGGGCGGCGATTTGCGGGGCCGGAACCTGCTGGGCCTGGGCAGCCGACATCAGGAGGGCACTGGCGGCGAGGGCCGCGATTAACTTTTTCATGGAAGACAACTCAGACGTGAACAGTGGATGGTGATGCGATCGACAATGCCCGAAAGCATTGCCTTCAAAGAAGATCGCATCATTATAGGCCAGCGTTAGCCTCAAATGTCACGCCGCCACAATTGCGCGACAAGATTTTTAATGTGGACGAGCTTGCGGTGGAAGAAGTGGTCCGCACCGGGAATCACGGTCACTGGAATGTCGAGCGGACGGGCCCATTCGAATACGTGTGCCAGGGGTATCGTATCGTCAAGTTCGCCGTGGATCAGGATCGTGTCGGCCGGGACTTCCGGGATCGGCCACTTGCCCGCGGCCGTGCCGACCAGCACCAGGCGCTCGGCCGGGCGGCCCTGCGCGATCAGGCGCTGCTGCAGCTGGGCCTGGACGAAGGTGCCGAACGAAAAGCCGGCCAGCGCGTACGGCAGGCCGGGATACAGCTGGATCATGTGGTCGAGCATGATCTCCATGTCGTCCACTTCGCCGCGGCCTTCGTCGTGCACGCCTTCCGACTCGCCCACGCCGCGGAAGTTGAAGCGGGCCGTCGCGTAGCCGAGGCCGACGAAGGCGCGGGCCAGCGTCTGTGCCACCTTGTTGTCCATGCTGCCGCCGAACAGCGGGTGCGGGTGCGCCACGAGGGCGATGCCGCGCGGCGCGCCTTCGGGTTCGTCCAGCAGGCATTCCATCCTGCCGGCGCGGCCGGTCAGGTAAAACTTGTGCGAATTCTTGTTCATGGGTGCGTCGGCCTCAGATCTTCAGGCGGTCGACCACCTCGCCCTTGACGAGGTGGCGGTCGATGATTTCATCGATGTCGGAGTTGTCCACGTAGGTGTACCAGGTGCCCTGCGGGTAGATGACCACGACGGGGCCTTCCTCGCAGCGGTCCAGGCAGCCGGCCTTGTTGATGCGGACCTGGCCTGGGCCGTTCAGGCCCAGTTCCTTGATGCGCTGCTTGGCGTGCTTCTGCGCGGCTTCCGCGCCGCTCCTGGCGCAGCTGGGGCGGCAGTCCTTGCCTTCGCGTTCGTTCAGGCAGAAGAACACGTGGTGCTTGTAAAAGGGTTTGTCGTCGTTCATGTCGTTTCCGGATGAGTTGGCGCCGCGTCGGCACGATCGCCCGCTATGATACGCCGATACCTCGAGGCAGGCGCGCTAGGGCCGGTTCAGCCGGTGCGACGGCAGCAGCAGGAACCACAGCGCGAGGACCGGCCAGGCCATGCCGAGGAACTGGGCGGCCCCGTTAAAGTTCAGGAATTTACCTTGCTGCCAGGCCTGCAGGGTCGAGACGAAATACGGGTTGGCCGGGATCGTGTTGACGACGATGAGCGACAGCACGAGCGTCACGACGGCCAGCCGGCGCTGGGCCACCTGGGGCGCGAATGCGAGGCCGGCCAGCATGATCAGACCGATGAGAAAGCCGCCCTCGGCGCCCGGCGTGACCCAGACCAGGGCATTGTCCGGTGCGAAGAACAGCGAGCTCGCGAGCGTCTTGACGACGATGCCCGCGGCGACCAGCGCCAGCATCAGCGCCAGCCGGGGCGCGTCGCGGCGCGTCAGGCACAGCAGGGTGAGGGCCGCGCCGGTCATGCCGCAGGCGGTAATGATGGTCTCGGACAGCCAGTACTGTTCCACGCTCATCGGCACGTCGCCGCGCAGCATGGTCACGAGGTCGATGTCCGTGTCGAGCCATTCGGACAGCCATTCCGACAGCAGCGGCAGCACCTGGCCATTGCCGAACAGGTAGTTCTGCGGGAAGACCTGGGCCAGCGGCCACAGGGCGACGAGGACCAGTCCCTGGCTCGCGTGCGCCGCGAACCAGCGCTGCCGCAGCAGGTACAGGCGGCTGCGGTCGAGCAGCAGCGAGGCGCACCAGGCCCCGATCAGCGCCCCGGCCAGGCAGCCGGCGGAATTGGTCAGCAGGTCGAGGTTCGACGGCACCCGGGTCGGCAGGTAGTTCTGCACGGTCTCCATCGTGCCCGACACGAGCACGCCCACGACGGCCGCGACGACGACGGCCCACAGGCCGCGCACGGCGGGGTAGAGCGCCAGCACGAGCAGCACGCCGAACGGCATGTAGCCGACGATGTTGACCATCACGTCGAAGCCGGTCCACCAGCGCGGCATGCCCAGGGTGAGGAAGGCGAGCGGCGACAGCCCGCTGTTGCGCCAGCCGGAAAACGGGTACCAGCTGGCGTAGACGATCAGCAGCAGATAAGCCAGCAGCGCCGCGCGCGCGACCGGCGAGCCGCGTGGGCCTGCCTCGTCTTCCGTATCGGTCATCGTTGGGTGGTGTGCGGGGTGTTCAGGGTGCCGAGCCAGGCCACGATGTCGGCCGCGATGGCATCGGTGCTGGCCGCGAGGGCGCGCGCGCCGCCGGCGGCGTCGGCGCTGTTCGCCGCGACGGCCTTGCGGAAGCTGCGCTGGTCGACGAGCACATGGCCCTGGAATACCGAGGCGCGCACGGCGACCACGCCCGTGCTCTGGCTGACGCCGCCGAAATCCTGGACGAAGTCGTCGACGTCGATGCGCAGCAGCGGAATACCGGTGGCCGCGTCCGTTTCCGACAGCACCCGCGCGCCCGATTGCGCGAGCCGCGTCTTGAAGCGCTGGGTCAGCAGCTGCAGCGGGCTCGCGGTCCACCGGCTGTTCGCATAGGTGCGCGCCTGCAGCGGGTCGGCATAGCTCAGGCGGTAGAACATGCGCTCGCTGTCCAGCGCACTCGATCCGGTGACGTCGGTGACGACCACCGGCCCTGGCGCACCCTGGACCGGCGCCTGGGATGGCGCCTGCGCCGGTGCCGCCGGACCGAAGTCGAACTGCGTGGTCGGCTGGCTTTTCTGCGAGGCGCAGCCGGACAGGATCAGGGCTAGGGCCGCGACGATGATGTAGCGGGTCGGATGCGGGGTCACTGGATTCCTCATTTGGTCGGGGGGACGAAACCGGGTTCGCCCGGGCCGGGTTCGGGCGTGGGGCCGCCGAACAGGATGCTTTGCGGGCGGTCGCCCAGGCTCGTCACGGTGCGGCGCACGGCGCGCAGCGACGTCTTCGCCTCGTCGGCCATGTCGACCACGTGCGGCAGCGTCTGCAGCTCGAGGTCGGACGTCACGCCGCCCAGCGAATCGATGGCGCTGGACGCGCGTTCCACCGCGCCGCCCGGTGCCTGCAGGCTCGTCGCGAGGCGGTCGTAGTTGCGCGCGGTGGCGGTGGCGCTCGTTGCGAATTCGTTCACGGAACCCATCGCGCGATCGAGTTTATCCGTCAGCGCGGGCAGGCGTTGCAGCGTCGGCTGCAGCTGGACCGGGATGTCGGCATACGCGGCGGCGGCCTTGTTGATGCTGTCGAAGGCGCCCGTGATCTTGTCCTGGTTCTCCTTGCTGAGGACGTTGTTCAGGCTGTCCGTGATGCGCTCCGTCTTTTCCAGGATCGCGAGGCCGCGCTTTTCCAGCTGGTCGAGCAGGCCGGGACGCAGCGGAATGCGCGCCACGTGGCCTTTTTCGCTTTGCAGCAGCGGGGACCCGGTGCGGTCGTCGTCGAGCTGGATGAACGCGATGCCCGTCACGCCCTGGTAGCCGAGCGAGGCGAACGTCGTCGTCGTGACGGGCGCGCCTTCCTCGACCGAGAGCTTGATGAGGATCTGGCCGGTCACGCGCGGATCGAACACGATGTCGTCCACACGCCCGACTTCCAGGCCGCGGTAGCGCACCGCCGCCTGTGGGTTCAGGCCGGGGATGGTCTGCGTGGTGACGATCTCGTACGGATGCATCTTGGTGCGGTCGCGGTTCAGCCACAGGCCGATCAGGATGGCGGCCACCAGCAGCGCGACCGTGAAAAAGCCCGTCATGAGGGCATACGATCTGTTTTCCATGTCAGTCTTCCGACTCCTTTCTTGCGATGCGCTCTTCGAGCACTTCCAGCGCACGCTGGCCGCGCGGCCCCAGGAAGAAATGTTTGATGAACGGGTGCTGGACGCGCAGCACGTCGCACGACGGCCCCACCGCCAGCACGTGTTTTTCCGCCAGCACGGCGATGCGCGACGACAGGGCGAACAGCGTGTCGAGGTCGTGCGTGACCATCACGACGGTCAGGTGCAGCTCGCTGTGCAGCGTCTGGATCAGCGACACGAAGGAATCCGACAGGTCCGGGTCGAGGCCCGCCGTCGGCTCGTCCAGGAACAGCAGTTGCGGTTCGAGCGCGAGTGCGCGCGCGAGGGCCGCGCGCTTGATCATCCCGCCCGACAGGTCGGACGGCATCTTGTTGGCGTCGCCCGGACCGAGGCCCACCATGTCCATCTTGAGCAGCACGGCGTCGCGCACGACCTCCTCGGGCAGGGCGCGCAGCTCGCGCAGCGGCAGGGCGATGTTGTCGAACACGGTCAGCGCGGAATACAGCGCGCCCTGCTGGAACAGCATGCCCCAGTGGTTGCGCATGCGCTGCAGCTGTTCCGGACTGGCGCTGCTGACGTCCTCGCCGAACACGGTGACCGAGCCGCTGGCCGGCCGTTCCAGCCCCAGCATCTGGCGCAGCAGCACGGTCTTGCCGGTGCCCGAGCCGCCGACGATGGACAGGATCTCGCCGGCATAGATGTCGAGGTTCAGGTCCTGGTGGACGACGGTGCGGCCGAAGCGGGTCCAGAGGTTCCGGATCTGGACTACCGGCGGCCCGACGTCTTCGTCCGGCTTGCGGTTCAATTGCTGCGGTGCGCGTTCGCCTTTCGCAGTCTCCATCAGAAGCCCACCCCCGAGAAGACGATCGCGAACACGGCATCCGCCAGGATCACGACGGTGATCGCCGTGACGACCGACGTCGTCGTGCCGCGCCCGAGGCTTTCCGTGTTCGGCTTGATGCGCAGGCCGAAGTGGCAGGACACCAGCGCGATCAGCATGCCGAACGCGACGCCCTTGCCCAGGCCGATGGTGTAGTTCACGATCGGCACGGCCGACGGCAGCTTCTGCACGAAGTAGCGCATCGTCAGGTTCAGTTCGACCTTCGCCGAGACCATGCCGCCGATCAGGGCCATCGCATCCGTCCAGACGACGAGCAGCGGCATCGCCAGCGCGAGCGCCACGACCTTGGGCATGATCAGGCGGTAGCCGTGCGAGATGCCCATCACGAGCATTGCATCGAGTTCTTCCGTCACGCGCATCACGCCCAGCTGCGCCGTGATCGACGAGCCGGAGCGGCCCGCGACGAGGATCGCCGCCAGCAGCGGGCCCAGTTCGCGGATGATGCTCATGCCGAGGATGTTGACGAGGTAGATGTCGCCGCCGAACATGCGCAGCTGCTGCGCCGACAGGTAAGACAGCACGACGCCGATCAGGAAGCCGACCAGCGCCGTGATGCCGAGCGCCTGGAAGCCGGAGTGGTAAATGTTGGCCGACACTTCTCGCCAGGGACCGGACAGCGGATGCCGGAGGAAGCGGCCGATGTCCTGCACGACCTGGCCGATCAGGATGATCACGCTGCGCATGTGCTCGAAGAAGCTGAGCACGCCCCCGCCCAGCGTGATCACCCATTGCAGGTGGCTCTTGCGGGTGCGCGGCAGTTCGATCCGGCCGGATTTTTCGATGCGCTCGAACAGTTCCTGCTGGCGCGGGTCGAGCTTGAGTTGTTCGGGACGACGCTTGCCCCAGGTGTTCCAAAACAGCTGGGCGCCGATGTGATCGAGACTGGCGATCCCGGACAGATCCCAGGCGACCGGTTTGCCGACCAGGGATTTCAGCGTCTTTTCGATGTCCTTGTAGCCCTGCCGGGAAAACGCATGCACCTGCCAGACGCCGCGCGCCACCACGGATTGCCCCGCAGCCGTGGCCCGGGACTCCGGGTTGGGCTGCTCGATGGTTAATGTTGGCGCATTTTCAATCCGCATTGCGGCAGTGTAAAAGAGATTCGCAACTGCCGCCACCGGCGCTACGTTACG
>Ga0207705_10004328_pt1 | contig 10741 bp, 11 predicted proteins | sample KBSC13metaG_FD_184314 | JGI IMG/M metagenome (GOLD analysis project Ga0207705, IMG submission 184314) | Corn rhizosphere microbial communities from Kellogg Biological Station, Michigan, USA - KBS C1-3 metaG (SPAdes) (version 2) | ecosystem: Host-associated > Plants > Roots > Rhizosphere > Soil ...
GGATAAACGGCACATTCTTGAACCACAAAGATGCTCGATTCTGCCCACTTCTGCTGGCGCCTATATGCCGGAAATACCCGGCTCCTTTATGCCGGAAGGTGACACGTAGGTGAGGTTGCCGAGAGTTGTGCCGCCATTCGCGTAGCTGACCCCGGTCAACTGGCTCGCCGTGTCGTAACTATAGGTCGCGACGATCCCATTGGGCAATGTGAGCGTCGAGCGACGGCTGGCCGCATCGTAGGTGAAGCCCACCTGCGCGCTGCCCTGCATGATCGCCGTGAGCCGATCCGCGTTATCGTACGCGTAGGACACACTGCTCTGGCCCGCCACCTGAAAGCTCGCCCGTCGGTTCGCGGCATCGTACGCGTAGCTCACGCTGCCTTGTGGGGTCGTTTCGGCTGTGAGCCGATCCAGGCCATCATAGGTTCGCGTGATGGTGCCGCCCTGACTGTCGGCAATTTGAGTGGCCCGGCTTCCCGCATCGTAGGTTGTGCTCACTGTCGCATCCGGTGCCGAGAGTGTGCCGCCCGATTGCGTCTGTCCATATGCGGCTGATATGCGGCGGTTCAGGCCGTCGTAGCTGAACGTGGCGACCTTGCCAGTTCTATCGACGAACTGTGTGAGGTTGTCGTTGCCGTCGTACGTATAGCTTTCAGTAGCCTGAAGCGGATCGGTGCGGCTTGCAGGCCGATCTTTTGCGTCGTAGGTGAAACCGGTCACGCCGCCATTCGCATCGGTGAAGCTGGTGAGGCTGCCATCGGCATCGTACGCAAGACTGGTGACGCCCCCGCGCGCATCGGTCGCGCGCGTCGGCAAACTGCGCCCGTTGTAATCAAAGCGCGTTGTATTGCCCAGCGGATCCGATACGGATAGCAGCCGCCCGATTCCGTCGGTAAGCCGGGTGACGGTACGCCCGAGCGGGTCCGTGATGGACACCACGTCGCCATCCTGATAGCTGAACGTCGTGGCGTTGCCCAGCGGATCGGTGGCCGAAGTCATCTGCCCGAGGCCGTTGTAGGCAAAGTGCGTGGCGTCACCCAGCGCATCATCGATCTCGATGCGATTGCCCGAACTGTCATAGTGGTAAACGTCGGTGTGACCCAGCCCGTCGGCGTAGGTGGTAAGGCGGTTATAGACGGGCTCGTACGTGTAGTTGGCCGTCACCGCCTGCGACGTACCCGAAAGTGCCGTCGCACTCGTGAGATTACCCATCGAGTCGTAGGTGTAACTCGTGGTGCGCCCTAACGCGTCGGTGCTTGCGGTAAGGAGGTTGGTGCCCGCACCCCGCGTGTAGCTAAAGCTCTGAGCTTCGGCCTTACCCGCCGCCCACGTTATGCTCGTCGCATAGCCGGCCGAGTTGAAATTCACTTGCCGCACGTTGCCGTAGCGGTGAGCCCCTGGGTGAAATCACCTTCGTGACCGGCGCCCGCGAGAGTCAGAAGAGCCGTGCCGTGCGACAGCAACTGTGGGCGCGCGAAGTCGAGATCGCGGACGGCCGACAGGGCGAGCTCAAGGTTCACTGCGTGATCGCACGCGAAGTTGGCGCACCCCCTGGGGTCAAGCCGATCGAATGGCGGTTGCTGACGAACCGAGCCGTTGCGACCCAAGAACACGCTGTCGAGCTGATCAATTGGTACCGGGCGAGATGGGAAATCGAGATCTATTTCCATGTGCTCAAGAACGGCTGCGAAGTCGAGACCCTGCAATTGGCCGCCGTCGATCGGATTGAGCGCGCGCTGGCCTTGTTCATGGTAGTGGCATGGCGCGTGACCTATCTGATGCGCAAAGGCCGAACTTGTCCGGATCTGGATGCCGCCTTGTTCTTCGATCCAGATGAAATTCGTGGCGCCCATCTGTTAGCAAAAAAGAAGATGCCAACGGCGACGCCCACCGTGAACGAGGTCGTGCGGCTCATCGCGCAAATCGGTGGATTCCTCGGCCGAAAGAGCGATGGCGAGCCTGGCGCCAAGACCATCTGGCGCGGCCTTGACAAAGTCCTCACTGCCGCTGACACGTTACGTGCGCTCCGTGAAGGACTCGACTGACTTATGTATAACGCTATGGCTTAGGCTGCCCTTTATCCAACCATTCCTGATCGTAAGGAACAGCATCTTCGGGCGGAACCAAACCATCCGGCCCTTTGCTGCTCTCAAAGTCGGGGTGCCGGTGAAACCAGTGCCAGAAAGGCTTCGGAAGACCGCAAAGAGGATCTTCTGACGTTATCCCCTGTGAATCAACCTTGTTAGTCGGATTCCCCCTCACATAGGCATAGATATTCGTGGGCCTAGATAATCTGCTGGCCCGAATGGATTGCGCACGTGATTCTCACCGGAATGGACGTTTGTAGTGCTCAACAAACGCGAAAACGATAAAAGCAAATAGAGCAATCCAAAACAAAGCGTTCATGGATCGATATTCAATTCCACTGAGATAAGCAATCTGTCCATGGACATCGTGTGCATAAATCCTGCCGGCAGACGGTACGGGTGCACGCGGTCGAGTGTTAACAAAATAAATAGACAGAAATATCCCGGAGAAAAATGATATTACCGAGATTGCCAGCGCGATCACCTGACAAATTCTCCATAGTCTTCTCATCTTAGCGTCAACCATGATATTAATTCCGTTCGTTTGGATCATCGCACAGGCTGAACATAGGTATTGGTTATGCCATTAAACGAAGTGACGCCTAGACTAGGCCCGAATGTCGCGCTGCCGCCGACTACAACTCCGTGGTCACTCGCGCCCCAAAATCCATCCGCGGTCGCGCCAACCCCTGCTCCGGCGCCTACACTCGCATTGCCGAATGGCCCCCGCAAATCGCAAATCGTTTGTGCATTGGACGTTCCAGCGTTCAGTCCGCCAGACAAACCTTCTCCAATCCCAGATCCGGCTCCCCATCCGTAATAGCTTCCAACATTCCCGTCTGAATCGTAGGCGACCCCGGCAAAAGCAGTTCCCGAAATTCCCCACGCTGTGAAACTAACTGAAAGGCCGATTTGTCTCGTCCAGAGTCCGCTAGGATCGATGAATAAAGTCGGGCTCGCTTTCACATAGGCATAAAGATCGACGCCTCCTGCCAGCCCGATCGGGTCCTCTGCCACGAAGCGGCTAAAACCGGGGTGGTAGTAGCGCGCCCGATAGTAGTATAGGCCGGTGCCATCGTTCTCCCGCCCGGTGTACTGCGCTGAATTGGCACTCACCTCGCCACTCGCGGTGATATTGCCGTACGGATCGTAGGCGTAGCTCGTCTTCACCGCGCCGCTGCCATCCGTGAGCGCCACTGTGCTGCCAAGAGCGTCTGTCACAAAACTTCTCGTCCCCAAGCCGTCGGTGCGGCTAAAGACCTCGTCGATCCCTAGGCCGGTCAGCAGGTTCGCGCTCGGGGTGCCGCCCGCGAGTTCCTGCACAGCATTGGCGCCGTCGTAGAGGAAATTCGTCGTCGTGCCGTTGATCGTCTTGCCGGTGCGTCTCCCCGTGGCATCGTATGCAAAGCTCGCTGTCGCAGCTCCCGTGAGCGAGATGAGCCGATTACGCGAATCCCACCCGTAACCGAGGCTGCCGTCGGCAGTCAGGTTGCCGTTGGCGTCATAGGTCAGCGTCGTACCGGCCCAATTCGTCAGGCGGTTACCCACGTCGTAGGTGGCGCTCGTCAGCGCCGCAGGCAAGGTCATGGCGGCCAGCGATCCCCCTATCTGGGTACGCCTGCCTGCGTTGTCATAGGCATAGGTGAGGTTGCCGAGAGTTGTACCGCCACTCGCGTAACTGATCCCGGTCACTTGGCTCGCCGTGTCATAGCTGTAAGTTGCCACAATCCCGTTGGGCAAGGTCAGTGTCGAGCGACGGCTGGCCGCATCGTAGGTGAAGCCCACCTGGGCGCTGCCTTGCAAGGCGATCGTCGCCTTACTGCTAACACTCGCGGTCCCGAGGTACTTTCAAAGCGTCGATACGGCAAAGGATGCCGTACTGCACGAGAACTTGCGCATCATGCGCGAGACAATCGACAAGTTCTATGCCGATTCCGGACGATATCCCGATAGCCTTTCCGAGCTTGTGGATAAAAAGTATCTCCGAGCGATTCCCATTGATCCGGTAGCCGGTCCTACTGTCGAGTGGAAAGTCCTGCCGCCCGATGATCCTGACCAGGGAAAAGTCTACGACGTGAGGAGCAACGCGCCGGGGGACGACCGCCATGGAACAAAGTATGCCGACTATTAGATGCAGACGCTCCATGCGGTCGGAGGGATTCACGTACCTTGGATTGTTAATTTTTGTAGCGATTCTCGGTATAGTTTCCTCTGCCGTAGCAGCATTAGGTTCAATTGCCCAGCGCCGATCCGCGGAGGAAGAACTCCTATTTGTGGGCGCGCAATTTCGTTCGGCCCTGAAGAGCTACTACGAAGCGACGCCCCTCGGCAGCGACCCATATCCGCCGTCGCTTCAGGCCTTGCTGAAGGATCCGCGCTTTCCCAATGTCGTTCGTCATCTGAGGCAGATATATCCGGATCCCATCACGGGGCGGCCAGACTGGTTGCTGGTGATGTCGCCGAGCGGCGAAATCATGGGAGTCAGTAGTCCGTCCACGCAGCGGCCGATTAAGGTCGCCGGGTTTCCCGCGCCCTTCGAGACGTTCGCAGGCAAGACTAGCTACGCTGAATGGGTCTTCTACTTCCAGATGTCGCCGAACGGAGTTGCACACCCTGCTGCCGCGTCGGCTCCCAACTAGCTGGCGGACAGAACGCAAGGCTTCTTTGCCGATACCGTTGTCGGGATCGGGTCAGTCTGGCAAAGCACGTAACTGGACCTGAGCAGAATCAGCAATCAAATTTCTCCATAGAATCAATAACATTGGTCGAAATGCGGCGGATTTTTTACGAATCCCGGCCGCCCCTCTACTTGAGCCAAATAGAAATGTCGTAGATGGCGGTCGATCGGCTCATGCTGGACGGCTTGTGACGCGCTCGCAGGAGTCCATCGTGGTCAACACCAACGGCGGGATGATCAGCATGAGCATGCGTGAGTTGGATCGCGTGAAGGTCATCGAAGCTGTCGTTGACGGACGGCTGATGCCTTGGCGCGCGGCACAGCGCCTCGACGGCAGATCGCGAGCTGGCGGGCCTGCTCGTTGACCGCGATGGTGAGTGAACGAATGTAGCCCCAAGCAATGGGTGCTCAGACACCGCAAGTTCAATGTATGAAATAACATATTTTTGTACGAATGTATATGATATTCGATACTTCGGTTGAGAACAATCGAGGGGTGGCGTATGATTTATAGCAACTCGATAGACTAAAGTATGAAATGTCATTCATTGATCAAGTCAAGGCACTTCTTTCGCGCCGCGGCATGCCCCTCACCGAATTGAGTGAGCTGACGGGCATCGCTCGCCCCAATCTGTCCGCGACCTTGGCGGGTAGGCACGACGCCCGGAGCAACACGCTGGATGCGCTCGCAGCGGGTCTGGACGCGCAATGGGTGCTCGTGCCAAAGGAGCATCTCGCAGCGGTCCGTCAGGTCCTGGCTGGGAAGGGGACTGGGCCTGATCTCCAGGCGCTGAGCGCTGCGGAGATGTTTCTGAAGGGGCGCCAATGACCGACCCAGTCCATCCGCGCTACCTGGAGGTGCGGCTTTACGGTGAGGTCTGTGGCTACCTCTGCGAACTTGCCGGAAACTGCCGCTTCGTGCCGTCCGAATCGTTCAAGGCTGCCAATGGCGCGCCGACGCTCACCTTGTCGATGGCGATCCCAGGCACGCCCGCGATCGCGGCCGACATCTTTTCAAACGCTTTCCACCCCGCGCTCTACAACACGGGCGGCAAGCTTCCACCATTCTTTGCGGGACTCCTCCCAGAGAGCGAACTGCGTAAGCGGCTAGAAGCGACTCGCCACAATCCGGAAGACCGAGATGATTTTGGCGTACTGGCTGCCGCTGGTGAAGACCTGCCAGGCGCAGTTGTCGTTCTGCCGCCCGCCGACGCGCACAGCATTCCAGAGTATGCGCGAACGTTCGGTGCCACCGGCGGCGCCGACAATCTCGAAATGAGCGCAACGGAGGGGGCCACCGAGGGCGCCGCCTCCATCTCCGGCGTGCAGAACAAGCTCGCGCTTTCGACCGTGAACAAAGGCAAGCGGTACACGATGCCGGGACACGGGAAGCTTTCCGACGTCATCGCAAAGCTTCCCACCAAAAACGACGACTCGCAGATCTTCAACGAGTACGTCGCCATGCAACTTGCCAAAGCGGCCGGTGTCAATGTCGCGTCGTGCGAGCCAATGAATCTCTCGGCCATCGAAATCGACGGACTTCAGGCCGTAACCGGCACAGCCACGTCGTTTCTCGCAGTCGAGCGCTACGATCGACACGGCAACGAGCGCATTCACGCAGAAGATGCTTGCCAGATGCTGGGACGCATGCCGGCTGCTAAGTATGGGAAAGAGGAGCAGTTCCGTCTGCTGCTGAGTCTACTCAACGCTCTGAGTCCGCGCGGCGTGAGGGACGTCCGTGAATTCTTTATGCGGCAAGCGGTCAACACGCTTATCGGCAACAGCGATGCGCACCTGAAGAACTTTTCCGTCCTCTACGCGGACAAGGTTCACCCAGAGTTGACCCCCGCATACGACATTGTTTGCGTCGCCGCGTTGCCGGGGTTCTCCACATACGGCACGAACGTCGCCATCGATCGCATGCAGCGCGCTCAGACGCTCGATACCTACACCGAACTGGCCAAGGCCGCAGGCATTGCTCAGCGTATCGCGAGCGCCGCGGTGAAAGCGGCGGTATCCGCCGCTCAGGACACGTGGCCGAAGATGCTCGCCGCGCTTCCGACGCCGCCAGGCATGAAGAAGGTGATCCTTGATCGCCTTAAAACGTTGCCGTTGGCTTGAGGCCATGTCCCCGGCCCAACCTCGTATCGTGAGAGCGGACTCAAAAGCCTCTCGCTGGGTGCAGTGGTCGTGAGGAAACTTCTTGTCCCCAAGCTATCAGTGCGACTAAAGACTTCGTCGATCCCGAGGCCGGTCAGCAGGTTCGCGCTCGGCGTGCCGCCCGCGAATTCCTGCACGGCATTGACGCCATCGTAGAGGAAATTCGTCGTCGTGCCGTTGATCGTCTTGCCGGTGCGTCTCCCCGTGGCACCCGGAAAATCGGCCGAACTAAGCAAATCCAAAAGATTCCACTCTCGTTCGTTCGGCGCTCTATAGTCGCAATTTGTCATGGGATATATGTCCCTACGTGAGTCCTGCCTCCGCCTAGCGGCATAGCCCGATATTGCACTCCAACGCCGTCGACGTTCACGGTGCCCCAATATGGCACGCATGGAGTCGAAAACGGTGTTATCGCAACTACTTCGTTCGTAATAGCACTCTCCACCGCTAACCCGGCGCTGACGATCATCCGCGAGCGCTAGCGATGGGCCGAGTCGGGATTCGCCAAATTTTTGCCAAAACGAACTTGAGACAACGATTTGGCAAATGACTCCCTTTCGCCCCACAGCGCCTAATGCTGATGGCGGTGATGAATGTCGGGGAAATGCGCGTGTGAGTGCGTAATGGGCAGATGGACATGCGGATGGGTATGCGATCCGTCGCCGGCATACAGGAAGTCGTGCTCGTGTTGATGGTGTTCGTCGCGGTGGTGGTGGCGGTGCGTGTGCTCCAGGAAGTCGTGGGTATGTTCATGCTCGTGCCGCTCGCTCACGTGTAACCAAACGCCCAGTGCCATAAACGCTGCGGCGACCCAGAAGAATACAGAAGGTAACTCGGGCCATAACACAAGGGAAAGCGCGACGCCGAATAGCGGTGCGACCGAAAAATACGCGCCCGTCCGCGCGGTCCCAAGGTGGCGCAGTGCAACGACGAACAGCACGAGGCTCACGCCGTAGCCGGCAAGTCCCGTGAGCATCGCAGCGCCGACAATGCTGGCGGCCGGCAGTCTCCCTCCCGCAGCAAACGCGATGGCCAGATTCACGGGGCCGGCAATCAAGCCCTTCAAACACGCGATCACCATGGCGTCATTCGCGGACACCTTGCGTGTCAGGTTGTTGTCGATCGCCCAGCACAAACAGGCGCCCACGATCAGCAACGCCCCAACGGGAACGGCTACCCGACCCGGATGCCACGATATCAGCACGCCGCCCGCCACGATAGCCACCATCCCGAGAAACACCTGAAGGTCGACGTTCTCGCGAAAGACCACCCACGCGATCACGGCGGTCAGCACGCTTTCGAGATTCAGCAACAGTGAACTCGCCGCTGCTGACGTGCTCGACAGGCCCAGCATGAGCAACGCTGGCCCCGCGACGCCCCCAGCGAGGATGGCGCCCATGAGCCAGGGCAGTTCGGATTTTTGAATCCGATGACGGGCGGCCGGCTTTGCAGCGGACCGTGAGAGCTGCCGAGCGACGATGCCAATCCCAAGGCCAACGCCGCTACCTAGGTAAAAGAGCCCTGCCACCATGAAAGCGGACATGGAACCGAGAAGCGCTTTGGCGAGTGGTGTGGCCGCGCCGAACAGTGCGGCGGCAGCGAGAGCGATGAACACTGCGTTGAGTCTAGAATTCATGGCAATCGGGTAGAGGGTATCGGCGCGCGCGGCGGCTGTGCCCGTAGTTTACCGGCTCGACATCGTTCGAATGGACATCTCTTGCGGATCGAAGCGCAAAGAGGACTACCGCGTGCGAGATGTCGTATCGGTGACATCGCATTTTCCTCCTTGGAGAGTGGGTGGCTATACCTCGGGCCAAGTTGTTTTTGCGGAAGATGGGGCTCCGCGTTTGTTGTCACGCGCGCGCAGTATCACGCCGGTGCCGCGCGAAGCCGTCTTCGGCTCGATGGGACAAGCCATCCGCACATGACCGGTGAGGCGCCTCGGATCCTGTCCCTACACGATTGGGGCAAGGGCAAAGACGCCGACTTGGCGAAGGTTGTCTAGATCTCATTGCGGGAGGCAATCATGAAGACCATGCGAAGCTTGCGCCGGCGCTTGCCGTTGCTCTTAGGCTTATGCGTGATCCTGTGCGGCACAGGGCTGCTCGCTGGGAAAATATCTCCTGCGGCAGACATGCCGTTTTTGGGCGATTTGCCGTTAAAGCACGTCGCTGACATTCGACTACCCGGTCGTACCACCCGTCTCGACTACGAAAGTTACGATCCCAATCGGCATCTGCTCTTTATCGCGCACCTCGGTGATGGGGAGGTGATCGTCTTCGACGTCGGCTCATCGCGTGTGGTCGGTCGCGTTGGCGATGTCTCGTCGGTACACGGCGTGCTCGTCGTTCCCGAGCGATCGCGCGTCTACGCTTCGGCCACAGGAACGAACGAAATCGTCGCGATCGACGAAACCACCCTCAAGATTGTCGCGCGCATACCGGGCGGCCGCTACCCGGACGGTACGGCGTACGCCCCTAGCGGGCACAAGCTTTACGTGTCGGACGAGACCGGTGAGACGGAGACGGTGATCGACGTTCAAACCAACCAGCGTGTGGCGACAATCCGGCTTGGTGGCGAGGTGGGCAATAGTCAGTATGACCCATCATCGCGTCATATCTTCGTCAATGTACAAACCCGAAATGAGCTCATCGAAATCGATCCGATGGTTGACCGCGTGATTGACCGCTTTCCTCTGGCGGGCGCAAGAGGCAACCACGGGCTATTGATCGACCCGCAGGACCGTATCGCCTTTATTGCTTGCGAGGGAAACGCCAAGCTTTTGGTCTTCGATATGCGTTCGAGGCGAGTTGTCCAATCGTTTGATGTTGGCAGCGACCCAGACGTGCTGGCGTTTGACACGGCATCGAGAACTCTGTACGTCGCGGGAGAAGCAGGCGTTGTCTCAATGTTCAGCGTGAAAGGCGCCAAAGTAACAAAAATCGGTGAAGGCCGAGTTGGGCCAAATGCACATGTCGTCGCGGTCGATCCGACGACACACCGCTCCTATTTCCCGCTGAAAAATGTCGACGGGCAGCCCGTGTTGCGCGTGATGGAGGCGCGGTGAGAGAAAATGTGCTTTGGCGCTTTGAACGGACGACGACCACCTTCTTTGGCGCACGTCACGCCGATGCCAAGCGCCACTAATACCAGCGGCGAGACACAACATACGGAGGCGCCAAGCGCGGCCAGCGTTCCCGCAATCAGGTCGGTCGTTTCACCTTTTTGTGCATGTTCACTCCCGGAAACACGGTCTCCGATGTCCCATTCCCACTGGCCTATACCTTCCAGTGCGCCTTGAGGACACATCAAGGGCCGATCGAGGGGTGGGTAGTGGTGCTATGCGCACTTGCCCAACGATCTGGATTTCCCGCAAAACAGGGTGATGCCGGTGGACGGGGCGCTCATTTTTGGTATATTGAGCCTGTCTATGGTCTGATTGGCTCTCCTCTAAACGTCGTCATGCGCGCCACACTACGCCTCCTCCTGTCGCTGCTGGTTTGCGTCGCCTTCCTGGCGCAAACGGGCACGTCATGGTCAGCGCCGCAGGCATGCCCCGCCCATGCAACGATGGATGCGATGGCGATGATGACGAATTGTCAGCGGTCGGATGCGACTCGGCATGCGCCGACCGGCCAACTCTGCAAAGCCACTGCGGCATGCAACCTCACGGTGCCGGTGTTCAGCACTCCAGCCGGCGTCCAGGATTCCCCTTACCAGCGCTTCAAATACCCCCGAATCGCTGCCCATTTCGTCCTGCAGGACTTCCCGCAGACGCTTCTGCGCCCACCTCGACTCGCCTGACCTCACGCCTCCC
>Ga0207705_10004329_pt1 | contig 10740 bp, 4 predicted proteins | sample KBSC13metaG_FD_184314 | JGI IMG/M metagenome (GOLD analysis project Ga0207705, IMG submission 184314) | Corn rhizosphere microbial communities from Kellogg Biological Station, Michigan, USA - KBS C1-3 metaG (SPAdes) (version 2) | ecosystem: Host-associated > Plants > Roots > Rhizosphere > Soil ...
CGAACCAGGGCAGTCGTGCCCGGAGGCAACCTCCCTCGCGGTACCAGGCCAATTTCGCTGGCTCCTCGATCGCTACGGGGACGATGTCCGCATCAGAATCCTGTGGTCCCCTAACTACAGTAACCACGACGACGGCGAGCTGATCTTCGATTCGACTGCCCCCCTGAAACGCGTCGCGACCCAGGTATCAGGGCAGATGAAACAAGTCCTCAATGACGGGGGCTTAGCAGGCTATCACGAACGGTGGGGCCGCCCATTTCCGCACGATCAATTGGGCGACTTAATCGACGTGATCGAAAAGGCCGGCTAGCCGGTCAGCCTCCCGTCGACGCCCGCACCACCGACGTCTCCAGTTTGCCCATAAAGTCCGCATTGCTGCATCACAGCCTTGCCCTGTCGCCCCAACACCATCGACACCCACGTTATCGACGTCCTACTCGGAAACTTTACCCCGTTCCTCCCCTTGGAAAGGAGCGGGAGTAGCAGACCATGGCCTGTCAAAGGCGCGAGAAAAGATCAAGTGTGCCGGCAGGTGGCGGCGAATAGATGAGGAGGGACGGCATGGTGGGCGATCATAGCGAGTTCCGGACAGTGCTGAGATGGCCCTATTACGACACAATCAAATGCTATTGACATACGATCGTTTGCATGTTAGTATTAGCGAGTGCTCGCTCTACCAACCATACGAAGATCCATCAAGTTTACAGAACAGTTCTCCGGACTGTTAACGATCAATCAATCAACGTCAACCGCTAAGGAACGTAGTTTTATGAGTAAAATGTCACGCCTCGTGACCGCTATGCTGGCACTGCCGATGACGACAGGCATTGTGAATGCCCAGCCGACTAAGCACTTCGACCCAAGCACCGGCACCATCATCGACCAGCGTTGGAAATCGGGCGTGCCGCTCGGAGGCATCGGCGACGGCAAGATCGAGGTGATGACCGACGGATCGTTCGGCAACTTCACCAACCAGGGCAACTGGGATCGCCCCTACGGCTGGGCGCGCGGCGCGTTCGCCGCCGTCCACGTCGGCCCCCTAACCCCCAATAATGGGGGGACCGGACAGGGCGTCACCCGAATGCTGCGTCTTACAAGCAGTGGCGAGTACTCGGGCGTCCAGAACGTCGCCCATGCCCAAACGCAGGGCTTTTTCCCTCGCGCCACCGTCCGATATACCGACGATGCCCTGCCCGTGCGACTGCGTTTGGAAGCTTTCTCGCCGCTCATTCCGCATAACGTCAAGGACTCCAGCCTGCCCATCGCCTGTCTCGATTACATAGTCTCGAACGCATCTGACAAAACGCAGAAAGTGTCGATAGTGCTGGCATGGCCGAACCTGCTCGGATGGGGCGGTCGCGGCGGCATCAAGTTCGACAGCCTGGCGGGCGACACCCAGTCGCCCGCCAAAGCCGGCACGCTGACCGGATTGCGCTATACGACGACGCAGAAGTATATCGACCAGCAGGCCAATACTGTCGGCCAGGACTTCCTCGCCGTCAGGCAGGAGCCGGGCGTGACGACGTCGACGTGCGCCGCGTGGGACTCCGCCGCGGACACCCCCGCTTTCTGGTCGACCTTCGCCACCACCGGCAAGGTCGGCGGCCCCCTAGCCCCCAATTCTGGGGGGACCGGATCGACAGGTCCTGCCGGAGCCGTATGCGCTTCGGTTACCCTTCTGCCAGGCCAGACCAAGACCCTCCATTTCTATATGGTGTGGGCGATGCAGAACTTCATCATGGTCGACCCACGCAAGACGTGGACCGATCAGTACGACGAGTCCCCCGCCGTCATCCCAAGCCTCGCGCACAAAGGCGGCGACCGCTGGAGCACCAACCGTGGCATGCACCCCGGCGACCACCTCATCCTCGACCTCGGCCGCGTCTGCACGCCGGCATCAGTCACGATGGACAACGGTAAGGAACTGACCGACTACCCGCGTGGGCTGAAGGTCGAGGCGTCGGTCGACGGCAAGACCTGGTCGACAGTATCGACCCTGACGAAGGACGATCTCTTCAAGGCGGTCAACACGATCGACCTGAAGTCGACCGTTTGCCGCTACGTCAAGCTGACCAATCAGGGCGAGGACGGCCTATTCTGGTCGATCTACGGGATGGCGGTCGATCTGGCCACGTCCTCGGGTATGAAACCCGAGGCTAAATGGCCTGCGGCCGTTGATGAGCATCCGGTTAAGGCAACGGCCTACCTGGCCCACTTCGAGGAGCACACGCACTACGATCACGCCGGCCACTTCTAGCAGCGCTACTTCAACGACGCCCCGTCGATAGCGAGCTATGTCGACAACAACCGGACGCGGCTGCTCGCCGAGACGCGGGCCTGGCAGCAGCCGGTGATGGCGTCGGATGTGCCGTTCTGGCTCAAGCTCAAGCTGATCAACTGCGCCTACCCGATGTACTCGAACACGGTATTGACCAAGGATGGCCGTTTCAGCGTCCTCGAATCCCCTATCGAAATGGGTGGCGCGCTCGGCACCATGGACCAGCGGATGGCCGCACACGCCTTCATGACGGCCTTCTTCCCCGAGCTCGACAAGACGGAATTGGAGCAGTATGCCACCTGCCAGATGCCCGACGGCCGCATCACCCACTTCGACGGCAACGTGCACCAGGTGATGGTCAACCCGGACGTCAACTACGGCATCACCGACTGGCCGGACCTGTCGACGTCGTGGGTCAGCCAGTCGATCAAACTCTATCGATGGACCGGTGATAAGTCCTTCTTGGAGCGAGTTCGACCGCACATCACCAGGGCGATGAACTGGCTGCGCAAAGACGGAGACGATTACGATCACATTCCGGCCGGTGGCAGCACCTACGATTATGAGACCCTCCCGCGCGGCGAGTTCATCTATAGCGCCTCCTGCTACCTGGGTGCGCTGCAAGGTGTCCAGGCCATCACTACGGGCAACGAGCAGGCCGAATACCGGAAGCAGTTTGGCGAAACTCAGGCGTCGGTGATGAAGGACCTGTGGACCGGCACGTACTTCCGCAAGTGGATGCAGCCGTCGACAGGGCGTACCGTCGACGATAGCTTTGTCGCCAACCTCGCCGGCGACTGGATGACCCACATCTCCGGCCTGCCCAGCACGCTCGACCCCAAAATCGTCCACCAGAGCATCGAGCAGACGATGGCGCGCCATCAGAAACCGTTCTTCCCGATCCCGCCGATGCAGGTGACGCCCGTCGGCGTGATCACCACGGGCTCATGCTACTCGCTGCAGCACGAGCCGTATCTTGGCTGCGAGGCGATCTACGGCAACTTCGTGGACGATGGCCTCGAGACCATCCGGCGGATCTACTTCGCGACGTGGGAAGAGGATCAGAGCCCGTGGGACGAGCCGCTCTGCTATGATGCGTCGAGTGGTCGACGCGGCGGCCTGCCGACCTACATGACGTGCCCGACGACCTGGTTCGTCCTCGACGCCCTCGCCGGCGCGTCCGTCGATGTGCCCGGCCACAGGCTGTATCTGTCGCCGCGACTGTCGACGACGTCGACGCAGATGCACATTCCGATCTACTTTTCGCGCTTCTGGGGCAAGCTCGACTACGTGCCTGCCCAGCATAAGCTGACCTTCGCCGTGACCAAGGTGTTCGACACCAATGCCGCCCTTCTGAAGACGCTTTACCACACCGACGGAACCGGCGGCGATGACATGCCATCGACGATCACGTTGACGTCGGTCGCGGCCGACGGCGACTCTCAGCCGATCGCGCTGCCCGCCGCCTTCGTCGTGCGGCCCGGCGCGGTCCTCGACCTTTCGTCGTACATCGGCAAGCTGACGCCGCCCAGGAAGAGCGATGTCGTCAACTTCATGGTCAAGGCGCCGGTCCACCGCACGGGCCTGCCGTCGGGCAATTGGGCCTTGATCGACAACACCGTCGACAATCCCGATGTCGCCCGCATCGCCGGCCAGGACGCCCTCGACGGCAGCGCTACCTCTCGCTGGACGACAGGCCGCGCGTTGCAACCCGGTGACTCGGTGACGCTCGACATGGCCGCGCCGACCAAAGTCGCGCGCCTCGTCCTCGATAGCTCGCTCTACCCCGGCGACTACCCGCAGGGCTACCGCCTCGACGCCAGCGTCGACGGCTCGGCCTGGACCGAAGTCGCCCACCAGAGCGAACAGGACACTATGTCGACCGAGCAGCACGGCGTCGTCACCATCGACTTCCCATCGACCACGGCCCGCTACCTGCGCGTCACCAGCGTCGGCGGCCATGGCCTCTGGTGGTCGATCGGCGAGATCCTGGCGTATGATACGTCGACTATGGCCAAGACGGACCATTAACCCTCGGCCCGAAAGGCAAGGGACGACCGACGGATTGGTGAGCCGGTATCGTCGACGATGCGGGACGGTCGTCGCCAATCCGTTGTTCGTCCCCTCCTTGAACTGACATTGGGTTTACCAATCTCCAGCTTCAGGAGGGGCGAACAACCGAGTGCGACAAACGCTCCGCATGCGCCGACTTACCGCCAAACACGATGGGCGGTCGGACCTCGCCAGCGCGACCGCTCTATTGAAACTATACTTATGCAAGAACCTCAAGCACCCTACCTCGACAGCACACTCCCTATCGACGCCCGCGTTCGCGATCTCCTGGGCCGCATGACGCTGCTGGAGAAGGCACGGCAGCTCGACCTGTACATGGGCGAGCACTTTGTCGACCGAATGCGGAACAACACGATGATGGCCGACGACGCCGAGTTCGCCCCCGCGTCGACCCTCGCGCTCCTGGGCGACGCGGGCGTGGGCGCGATCCACGACCTGTACCCGCCGACATCGACGGTGCCCAATGCCGTCCAGAAGTGGCTGATTGAGAACTCACGCCTTCAGATCCCCGCGATCTTTGCCGAGGAGGCGCTGCACGGAGTCTGCTCGCCGGGGTATACGGCATTTCCGCAGGTGATCAACCTGGCGTCGACATGGAACCCGTCGCTAGTCGAGAAGATCGGGGCGGCGATTGCCGCGGAGCTTCGGTCGTCGAACGTGCACATGTCGTTCGGTCCGGTCCTCGACGTCGCCCGTGATGCTCGCTGGGGTCGATCGGAGGAGACCTACGGCGAGGATACCTACCTGGTGTCGAGGATGGGGGTCGCCATTGTCAAGGGGATGCAGGGCGACAGCCTCGCGACGGACCACACGTCGATCGCCGAGCCGAAGCACTTTGCCGGTCACGGCGCGCCGGAGGGCGGGCGCAACACCGCGCCGCTGCATGCCGGGCCGCGGGAGATGCTGGAGACGATGTTGCCGCCGTTCGAGGCTGCGGTCGTGGAAGGCGGAGCGCTCGGCATCATGTGCGCCTATCACGAGATCGACGGCATCCCGTGCGCCTCAAATCCTGATCTGTTGACCGGTATCCTGCGCGACCAGTGGGGCTTCGAGGGCATGGTCCTCAGCGACCTCGGCGCGATCCGGCGGTTGGTCGACCCGCACCACGTCGCCGTCGACCCCGCCGACGCTATCCGTCAGGCCCTTACCGCCGGCATGGACATGCAGTATTACGACTTCGACCACAAGCTGTTTGAGCATGCGATCATCGAATCGGTCGAAAGCGGTAAGCTAGGCGTCGAGATTGTCGACAAGGCTGTCGCGCGAGTGCTGGGCCTCAAGTTCCGGCTCGGCCTCTTCGAGAATCCCTACATCGACACCGGCCTGGCCGCCCGCGTCAAGCGGTGCGCCGACCACCTCGCCATCAATCGACAGGCAGCGCTTGAGTCGATTTGCCTGCTCAAGAATGAAGCCCCTCACCCCCAGCCCCTCTCCCGTCAGAACAGGCGAGGGGAGTCGGAGCATATTCTGCCCCTGTCCAAGTCGACAAAGCGGATCGCCGTCATCGGTCCGAACGCCACGCAGGCCCGCTTCGGCGACTATAGCGCTGAGGGCGACGGCCGTGCGCCGTCGCTGCTGACGGCCATTCGGGCGATCGTGGGCGTCGACACCGACGTCGCCTTTGTCGACGGCACCGGTACCTCCGGATCGACGCAGCCCTTGCCGGCCTCGTGGCTCGGTGACGGACTTCGGGCAGAGTTCTTCGACAACCCGGACTTCGCGGGCGAGCCGGTTCTCGTTCGCGTCGACCCGACCATCGACTTCAACTGGGTCGCTGCACTGCCGGCTAAAGGCATGCCGGTCGACCGATTCTCCGTCCGCTGGACCGGCACGCTCACGGTCGACCGCACGCTTCGAATCTATCTCGCTGCTCCGGCTCAGGATGTCATGAACGTGTACTTCGATGGCGTTCCGGTCCTCGACGACCGAAATCGCCACACGTCGATGGAGCTTCAAGCTGGTAAGCCGATTGAGTTGTATGTCGAGTACATCAAGCGCGGCGGCGGCGCGGGCGTCATGCTGGGCTGGTCGGAAAATGCGGGAACGATCGAGCAGGCCGTCGACCTCGCCGAGGACGCCGACGTCGTCATTGCCGCCATCGGCGAGCCGCCGGGCCTCTGCGGCGAGGGCATGGATCGGTCGGAGATCACGCTTCCGCAGGCACAGATGGACCTCCTCAAAGCGGTCCACGCGACAGGCACGCCAGTCGTCGCTGTGTTGATGAACGGCCGACCGCTCGCCATTCCGTGGCTCGCGGAGAACGCGGCTGCCATTGTCGAGGCCTGGTATCCCGCTGAGTTCGGCGGCCCCGCTATCGCCGAAGTCCTCTTTGGCGACTATAACCCGGCCGGTCGACTTCCCGTCACCTTCCCGAAGTCGGGCGGACAGTTGCCGCTCACCTACGACCGCAAGCCGAGCTACGCCCACCCGTACGTCGACATGGACGTCGCCCCGATCTACCCGTTCGGGCACGGCCTCAGCTATACACAGTTCGCATATTCGGATCTGAAGGTGAGGCAGTTGGGACCCATCGAATTCGAAGTCGCGGTGACGGTCGCCAATGTCGGCAAGCGCGATGGAGATGAGGTCGTCCAGCTATACATTCGCGATGTGGTCGGCAGTGTCACCACGCCGATCCGCGCACTCAAGGGCTTCGAGCGGGTGAATATCCGGGCGGGCGAAAGTTTGACAGTGACCTTTAAACTGGGCGAAAGGGAGCTGTCGCTTATCGATAGGAACCTTCGACGCGTCGTCGAGCCGGGTATCTTCGAGGTATATGTTGGCGGAAGTTCAGTGACGTCGATGAAGGCGGAGTTCGAGGTGACGGACTGATCGCGCTTATAGCGCCGTACAGGCAGGGACGCCTGTACCACGATAAGATTTGATCAGGCAGAATCGTTTACGCAATTCGCGCAGGAATGAACATTGGTACAGACAAACAGTGGCGCTATGAAATCAGTTTTCACAAAGGCACTCATCACAATGGCAGTATTCTCCGCACTGGCGACAGCCGCTAATGCCGCGCCTGATTCGACACCTCACCCCAGCCCTCTCCTTGGAAAGGAGAGGGAGTCGACGATGTGGATCGACAAGTACGACGTCGTCTGGACGACCCCGAGCGTCGACGCTCGGGGCTCGATGCCGCTGGGCAACGGTGAGGTCACCGTCAACGCCTGGGTCGAGGCGGACCACGGCCTTCGCTTTCTGATCGGCCGCAGCGACTCGTTTAGCGAGATCGGGCGCGTCCTCAAGGCCGGCCAGATCCGGGTCGCCCTATCGCCCAATCCCTTCGCGAGTGAGACCTTTTCGCAGCACCTCCACCTGCGCGACGGATATATCGAGATCACGGGAGATAAGGTCGACCTCAAGCTGTTTCTCGACCCGGACCGTCCCGTCATCTACGTCGAGGGCCACAGTGCCACGCCGGTCACCGCCACCGTCGAGGTCGAGGATTGGCGCTTGGCCGACCGCACCGTCGACGATGAGTCGGCCTGGACAATGCAGGGCGCCCCGCGTCCGCTCGTCGAAAGCGCCGACCACTTCAGCCCCCCAACCCCCAATAATGGGGTAGCCGGAAAGAACGCCGTCGCCTGGTACCACCGCAACGAGACGAGCGGCGTGCCGGACATGCTGCGTCAGCAGGGCCTCATCGACGACGCCGATAAGGTCCACGATCCCCTACTCCATCGCACGTTCGGAGGCTACGTCGCTGGTCACGATTTTCAGGTCGTCGATGGTCATACCCTTGCCAATAAACCCGCGACATCCTTTACAATCGCTATCGCCTGTCCTTGCAGCCAGTCGACGGTGGCGGACTGGACAAAGACAGCCACGACCCTGTTGGCGGAGGCAGACGCAAAGGCCGTCTTCGCAAAGAGCCTCACCTGGTGGCATGGCTACTGGGACGGCTCCTACATCGACATCACCAGCGCCGGCGACAAGGACGCGTCACTCCTCACGCGCGGCTACATGCTCCAGCGCTACATTCAGGCAGGCGACAGCCGCGGGGAGTATCCGGTCAAGTTCAATGGCGGTACGTTTACGGTGGGGCGGGACGGCAAGTTCGACGACAACGACTACCGTCGATGGGGCGATCCGCACTGGTTTCAGAACGTCCGCCACATGTACCATCCGATGATGGCCAGCGGCGACTTTGAGATGACCGACCCGTTCTTTCGCATGTACGAGAAGGCGGTCCCGCTGGCAAAGGCGCGGTCGAAGCGGTACGAGGATGTCGACGGGGTCTTCTTCCCGGAGACCATGACCGTTTGGGGTACCTACGCAGGCAAGGACTACGGTTGGGACCGCGGCGGCCATCCCGGCCTTGGCGCGACGACGCCGTGGTGGGGCAAGACGCGTAACCAGGGGCCGGAGCTTGTAGCCCTGATGCTCGACCGCTGGGACTACACCCAGGACCACACGTTTCTCAAGCATCGACTGCTGCCGATGGCGACCGACGTCCTCACCTATTTCGACAACCGCTACGCCCGCGACGCGGGCGGCCACCTGGTCCTCGACCCGACGCAATCGGTCGAGACCTTCTGGAACGACGTCGTCAACGACACGCCCACCGTCGCCGCCCTCCGCGACATCTGCACCCGTTTGGCGGCTCTGCCAAAGGATGCGGCGACGACGGACCAGCATGACTTCTTCGCAAAGATGCTCGCCGCCTGCCCCGAGGTTCCTGTCGCCGAGGCCACCGTCGACGGCAAGACCGTCAAGGTCATCGCTCCGGCCGAGAAGCACGAGACCGAGCGTCACAATGTCGAGAACCCGGAGCTGTATGCCGTGTGGCCGTCGAGGCTCTACGGGGTCGACAAGCCCGGTCTGCAGATGGCACGCGACACCTACGCAGTCCGCACAAACCATCTCGACGTCGGCTGGGGCTACGACGGCAACGTCGCCGCCGTACTCGGCATGGCCGACGAAGCCGCTCGCATCCTCGACGTCAAGTGCCAAAATTCGAACAAGGATTACCGCTGGCCAGCTACCTGGGGACCGAACTACGACTGGCTGCCCGACCAGAACCACGGCGGCAATCTGCTTGAGACCGCGCAGCTCATGCTGCTCCAGAGCGACGGTCACAAGATCCTGCTCTTCCCAGCCTGGCCGCACGCCTGGGACGTCCACTTCCGGCTGCATGCGGCGTACAATACCACCGTGGAGGCGACCTTGAAGGACGGTAAGGTGACGGATCTCAAGGTGACGCCATCGGAACGCGCGAAGGACGTTATCAACTATCTCGGAGGCGGCTAACGCCGCGACAGGCAGGGACGCCTGTCCTACGATAAGATGGACACTAGCACGCTTCTATACAAAGATTCGATTCACGTCCGACTGATCGGTATCGACGCCACCCATGAGCCGGGGTATACGGTCGACCGCGCCGCCGGCACGGGCGAGTACCTGTTCGAGTTCTTCGACACCGCTGTCGACATCCTGGATATCGACGGTCGACGGCGACACGAAGGCGGCGTCTTCATCGTCTACAGCCCCGGTCAACGCCAGTACTACCGGGCGCACGGTCCGATGCGGCATACCTGGTTCCAACTCGATGGCGACGGTGTCGCGGAATGCATGGAGCGGTACGGCATCCCCGTCGACCGCGCGACGCCGATTGGCCGGCCCGACTACCTGAACGACCTCCTCGACGACATCCGAGGCTACCTTGTCCACCGGCATGGGCACTGGCAAGATGCCGTGACGGAGACATGTCGCGCGCTCTTTCGCAAACTGTCGCGCACGCTGTATCAGCCGGCTGTCGTTGAGCCCTCGCCCTACGAGCGTCACGTGGTCGCCGTCCTCCACCGGGTTCGGGCGCAGGTCTTCAAGGATCTCAAAAGGCGTTGGACGGTGGAGGACATGGCCAACCTCGCGAGCATGAGCGCGCCGCGATTCGCGGTCGCGTACAGCAGCCACTTCGGCGCGTCGCCTATCGACGACCTTATCGACGTCCGCCTGCGCCATGCCGAGCTCCTGATGCGCAAACTCCCCATGCCCGTCTCCGACGCCGCCCGCCTCTCCGGCTTCAACTCCGCCTCCAACTTCCACGTCCGGTACCGAGAACGCACGGGGCGATCGCCGAAGAAGCAGCGGAGGCCCGACGCTCCCCTGCGTCCCGAGATCCCCGGCGCCGAAACACTGACGGAATACTCCGAAGCCGCGCGCAATGTCGAGCTGCTGTACGTCCGACCGATCGCTCACTGGACCTTCGATGAGGGTGATGCGGAGATCGTCGACAACCTCCGCCGCCATCCGGTCGCCACGGTGAGCGGAAAGGTCGAGCGGCTGAGCGGTCGTCGCAGCGGCATGGCGATCCACTTCGACGGCGATAGCTACGCGAGCATTCCCGAGGCCGTTGTCGATACCAGTCGCAGTTACACCGTCTC
>Ga0207705_10004331_pt1 | contig 10737 bp, 10 predicted proteins | sample KBSC13metaG_FD_184314 | JGI IMG/M metagenome (GOLD analysis project Ga0207705, IMG submission 184314) | Corn rhizosphere microbial communities from Kellogg Biological Station, Michigan, USA - KBS C1-3 metaG (SPAdes) (version 2) | ecosystem: Host-associated > Plants > Roots > Rhizosphere > Soil ...
TCTGGCGCACGAGAAACGATCCTTGTGCGAACGTATCAACGCCTATCTGGGCCGGCCTGCGGTGGCCCAGCTCAAATTCAGCCAGGGCAATCTGATGCCCCGGACGCCGGCGCCGAAGCCGTCAAAACCAGCCGGCCCGCTGGCGCCGGGTGATCCCAGCCGCCGCTATCAGGGGCCGGAAGGATTGGCCAAGGCCTTGCTGGCCCTAGCTCGCAGGCGATAACTCTGGCAGGAAAGTACGGCATATTTTGAAGGGGCCCTGATGTCGCGCAAGAGCTGGATCATCGTTACTGTGGTGGTCGCGCTGATTGCCGCCGGCGGCGCCTGGTATTTCCTGGACGGTTCAGGCGGCAGCGCCGAAGCCGCGGCACAGGCCGGCGACCCGATCACCGCCCACGACATGACCATGGGCAATCCCAAAGCCAAGGTGGTGTTCATCGAATATGCCGCGCCCATGTGCCCGCACTGCGCGCGTTTCAACGCCGACATCATGCCGCAGATCAAGAAGGCCTATATCGATACCGGCAAGGTGTTCTACGTCTTCCGGATCTATCCGATAGGGGCTCCCGACGGCGTGGCCGAGAAGCTCGCCCGCTGCCTGCCACGCGCGAAATACTTTCCGTTCATGGATCAGTTGTTCCGCAGCCAGCAGCAATGGGATCCGGAATATGGCGTCCAGGATGTGCGCGGCGGCTTGCTGCAGCAGGCGCGGATCGCCGGCATGAGCGAGGAACAGTTCAACGCCTGCACCACCGACACCAAGGAAGAGGCCGTGATCAACCAGGTCGCCAGCGATGGCCAGGCCAAGTACAATATCGGCGGCACCCCGACCATTGTGATCAATGGCGTCAATTCCAGCCCTGGCGCGGTTCCGACACTTGAACAGATGCGCGGCTTTCTGGATGCCGCCCTGGCGAAATCCTAGATCGAGAGACCGGCATGTCGCGCAAGAGTTGGATCATTCTGGGTGTGATGCTGCTGCTGATCGCGGGCGGCGGCGCCTGGTACTTCTTCGGCGCAGAAAGCGACATGCAATCGGTTGGCCAGGCCAGCGCCGCGCCTGTCTATCAGCCGCTGCCCACCGACCACACTTTCGGCAATCGCAACGCCAAGGTGACGGTGATCGAATATGCCTCGCCCACCTGCCCGGTCTGCGCCAACTTCATGATGACCATGTATCCGAAATTGAAGAGCGACTACATCGACAAGGGCCGCATCTTTTATGTGTATCGCACCTTCCTGCGGAATCCCGATGACGCTTCGGCGGAGAAACTCGCCCGCTGCATGCCCAAGGACAAATACATGTCCTTCACGGACTCGCTGTTTCGCAACCAGCAGAAGTGGGATTACGAATTCGGCGTCCCCTCGCCCGACGGCGTGCATGCCGCGCTGATCGAACTGGCCGGCGCTTCGGGCATGAGCGCGGCCGACGCGAACAAGTGCCTTGCCTCCACAGCCGACGAAAACGCCATCAGCACCGTGGGCGAAGACGGGGTCGCGAAATACAATGTCAGCGCCACCCCGACCTTCGTCATCAATGGCCAGGGGCAAGCGGGCTTTGAGGCCTTTTTCGAGCGGCTGGATGCCGCGCTCGCAAAATAACTCACAGTTTCCAATAGGTTAACCTATTGGACCCGGACGCTATTCTCTGCCAAAAGTGAAGAGCAGCTCCGGCGGAGAGTCGTCCTTGTCGCGCAAGACCCTTTGGATCCTGGCAGGCGTGATTGTTCTGATCGCCGCGGCGGGTATCGGCTATTACCTCACCAGCGGTTCCAGCACCGACGCAAGCAGCGGCGCCGGCTACGAACTCGTCCCCACCGACCGGACCCTGGGGAACCGCAACTCCAAGGTCGTGCTGATCGAATATGGGGCGCCAAGCTGCCCGGTCTGCGCCGCCTTCAACGCCCAGGCCTTCCCCCAGATCAAGACCAAATACATCGATACAGGCAAGGTCTTCTACGTTTTCCGCATGTTCCCGCTGCGCTCGGACGACGGCATGGCGGAGAAAATCGCCCGCTGCCTGCCTGAGGATAAGTACCTGACCTTCATTGACCTGTTGTTCAAGAATCAACCCAAATGGGACGTTGAATTCGGGGTCCAGTCGCCTGAAGGGGTTCATGCGGGTCTGGTGCAGGTGGGGCGCATCGCGGGGATGAGCGCCGAGCAGGTTGACCAGTGCATGGCGAACAAGGCTGAGGATGACCGCATCAACAAGGTGGCGTCGGACGGCGAAGCCCGGTACGGCATCAATGCGACGCCCACCTTCATACTGAACGGCGTGAAAATCGGATCGGGCAACATCCCGTTCGAGACCGTATCGAAGCTTCTGGATGCCGAGCTCGCCAAGCAGCACTAGGCGGCTCATTTAAAGAGTTAGGACCGAGCAGTTGAAGTTCACACGTCTCAGGCTTTCCGGTTTCAAGTCCTTCGTCGAACCGACGGAGCTGTATGTGGAGCCCGGCCTCACCGCCGTGATCGGCCCCAATGGCTGCGGCAAATCCAACCTGTTCGACGCCATGCGTTGGGTGATGGGCGAGACGCGCCCTTCCTCGATCCGCGGCAGCGAGATGGACGATGTGATCTTCGCGGGCTCGGCGGGCCGTCCCTCCCGCAATGTCGCGGAAGTCACGATCTTCATCGACAATAGCGATCACACCGCGAGTGCGCCTTATACCGAAAGCGACACGATCGAGGTTTCCCGCCGTATCGAGCGCGAAGCCGGCAGCGTCTATCGCATCAACGGCCGCGACGTGCGCCAGCGCGATGTGCAGATTTTCTTCGCCGATGCCTCGTCCGGGGCTGGCTCAACCGCTTTCGTGCGCCAGGGCCAGATCGGCCTGCTGATCTCGCAAAAGCCGCTGGCGCGCCGCGCCATCCTGGAGGAAGCCGCCGGCATCGGCGGCCTGCACCAGCGCCGCCATGAAGCGGAACTGCGCCTGCGCGCCGCCGAAACAAATCTTTCGCGTCTGGAAGACGTGATCCGGGAAGTGGAAGGCCAGCTTGCCAGCCTGAAGCGCCAGGCGCGCCAGGCGTCGCGCTACCGCAACCTCTCCGGCCATATCCGCAAGGCCGAAGCCCTGGCGCACTATCTGCGCTGGACCGCGGCCGAAGCCCGCGCCGCCGTCGCTGCGGAAGAACTGTCCGCCGCCGCCGCCCAGGTCGCCGCCGCCACCGATCTCGCGGCCAAGGCCTCCACCGTGCAAAGCGATGCAGCCGCCATATTGCCGCCACTGCGCCAGACAGAAGCCGAACGCGGCGCGGCCCATCACCGCCTGGTCGCCCAGCGCGAGCAGCTCGATGCCGAGGAGGCGCGCGCCCGTGAAGCCGCCCAGCGCATCCGCCAGTTGATCGCGCAGGCCGAGACCGACCAGGAGCGCGAAAAGCTGCTGGAGCATGATGCCGGCAGCGCCCTGGGCGATCTTGGCAAGGAAGCCGGAAATCTGAACGCCGCCAATGACAGCGCCGCCGAGGATCTGGCGGAGGCTGAGCGCCTCTCTGCCGAGATGTCGGAGACCCTGGCGGAAACCGAACGCCTGCTGGAGCGGCTCACCGCTGAACTGGCGGAATGGAACGCCAAGAAGGCCAGCCTGGAACGCGGCCGCGATCTGGCCACGGCCCTGCTGGAATCCAGCACCAGCCAGCTCACCAGCGCGCAGACCCGCCTGGACGCGGCGCTGGAAGCCGCCCGCGAAGCCCCGGACGTGCATGCCGCCGAGCGAGAGACCGAAACCGCCCGCGGCGGCCGCGAGACCGCCCGCACCGAGGCGGCAGCCGCGCGCACCCAGTTCACCGACGCGGAGGCCGCCGAGGCGCAAGCCCGCGAACCGCTGGAAGCTGCCGAACGCGAAGTCCAGCGCCTGTCCGCCGAAGTGAAGGCGCTGAGCGATCTTCTGCATCCGGGCGGCGAAGGCCTGTTTCCGCCGCTGGTGGATGCGGTCACGGTTCAGGGCGGTTATGAGGCCGCGCTGGCCGCCGCGCTGGGCGATGATTTGCAGGCGCCGCTGGACAATTCCTCGCCGCATCACTGGCGCGATCTGGGCGCCTTTGACTTCGATCCGGTGCTGCCGGAGGGCGTCAAGCCGCTGGGCGAATTCGTCAAGGCACCGGCGGCGCTGGGCCGCCGCCTGGCCATGACCGGCCTGGTCTTCCCCGATCAGGGCGCGGAACTGCAGAAACAGCTCAAGCCCGGCCAGCGCCTGGTCTCGGCGCGCGGCGATGTCTGGCGCTGGGATGGCTTTGTCGCCTCCGCCGATGCGCCGTCGGTTGCCGCCGTGCGCCTGTCGCAGCGCAACCGGCTCACGGCCCTGGAAAGCGAAGTCGAACACGCCAGGGAAGTACGCGCCGCGCGCTTTGCCGATTACTCCAAGGCCAAGGAAGCGCGCGAAACCGCGCGGGAAGGCTGGAGGATCGCCGAAGCCCAGGAACGCGCCGCCGAGCAGACGCTGATCGCCTCGCAGGACCAGGCGACGCGGGCCGCCCGCGCCGCCGCCGAGCGCGCTTCACAGCTGGCCTCTCTGGAATCGGAAATCCGCCGCCTCACCCAGTCGGTGGAAGCGGCCGAGGAATCCCACCGCCAGGCCGTGTTGGGGCTGGAGGAACTGGGCGACGGCACAAGCCTCGCTCACAATGTGACGGAAGCTCGCGAAAAGACCGCCGAGGCACGCACCCATGCCGGTGAAGCGCGCGGCGCCCTGGAGAGCCTGCGCCGCGAAGGCGAAGCCCGCCGCGTGCGCCTGGGCGCCATCGCGGACGAGCAGGCGCGCTGGAACGCGAGGCTGGCCGATGCCGAAAAACACATCGCCGAACTGACGCGCCGCGGGGAAGAACTGGCGGCCGAACTGGCCAACGCTGAACAGGTGCCGGAGCAAATCGTGCAGAAGCGCAGCGCGTTGCTCGACGCCATCGCCACCGCCGAGACCGCCCGCAACCAGGCCAGCGACGCCCGCCAGCAGGCCGAAAGCGTGCTGCTGGAAGCCGACAAGGAAGCCAAGAGCGCCGATGCCGCGCTTTCGACTGCCCGCGAGGAGCGCGCCCGCGCCCAGGCCCTGTCGGAAGCCGCCGCTAGCCGCATCGAGGAATTGAAGACCCGCATCCAGGACGAACTGGAATGCGGGCCGTCCGAACTCGCCGAACGGGCCGAGATCAAGGACGATGAGGAACTGCCGCCGCTGGAACAGGCTGAGAAGCGTGTCGAGCGCCTGAAGCAGGAGCGCGAACAGCTTGGCGGCGTCAATCTGCGCGCCGAGGAAGAAGCGGCCGAACAGGAAACGCGCCTGACCACCCTGGTGGCCGATCGCGACGACCTGGTGGGCGCCATCGACCGGCTGCGCCGCGGCATCCAGAGCCTGAACCGCGAAGGCCGCGAGCGGCTGCTCGCCTCCTTCGAAAAGGTCAATGCCAACTTCCAGCAGCTTTTCACCAAGCTGTTCGAGGGCGGCGAGGCCAAGCTGACCTTCACCGAATCCGAAGATCCGCTGGAAGCGGGGCTGGAAATTTTCGCCCGCCCGCCCGGCAAGCGGCTGCAGTCGCTGGCGCTGCTGTCCGGCGGCGAGCAGGCCCTGACCGCAATGGCGCTGATCTTCGCGGTGTTCCTGGTGAACCCTGCCCCGGTCTGCGTGCTGGACGAAGTGGACGCACCGCTCGACGACGCCAATGTCGAGCGCTTCTGCAACATGCTGACCGAGATGACCCGGCTGTCGGGCACCCGCTTCCTGGTCATCACCCACCATGCCCTGACCATGAGCCGCATGGACCGGCTGTTCGGGGTCACCATGGCCGAGCGCGGCGTCAGCCAACTGGTGTCTGTGAGCCTGGCGGACGCAGAGAAGATCGCGGCGGAGTAAGCCCCGGCGCGCCGCAGGCGCGGGGGCAGGTCCGGTGGGCCTGCGAAAGAGACGAACGCCGCGAGCTTGGGCGAGCGGCCGGGCCAAATTCAGGAAACCAAGAGATTCGCGCCAACCTTCGGCGCCGTCAGGAAAATCCCGCGCGACATAATGCGCGACAGTGTTTTTCCACTTAATTATCAACTACTTGTGACAGCCTGTCTTTCTTGACACCCAAAAGGGGCGACCATATGGTCCGCCCGCCTTCGATCGCGCTGAAGGCCGGTTTTGTGCGGTTTTTTGGGACTTTTGGGAGGCGATTTTGGCGGCTCCAGACCCCGACAGGCTGACCGATCTCGGCAAGCGGCTTGATCACTTCCAGACGAAGCAGGCGGCAGGCCAGCGGCGCAAAGCGCCCAGCCAGTCGCAGATCGGGTTCCGGTTCGCGACCGAACTCTTCGCTGGGGTGGTTGGCGGGGGCGGCATCGGGTGGGGCCTGGACTGGCTGTGCGGCCATTTCGGATTTCACACCAAGCCGGTGCTGATGATTTTGTTTTTTGTGCTGGGCACGGCCACAGGCATCCGCAACGTGATGCGCGCGGCCAAAGATATCAACGCCGAAATCGCGGCCGGGCAATCCGGCGGCAACGGCAAGGAGAGCGGTTCGTGAACCTGAACCCGATGGAGCAGTTTGCGGTCAAGCCGATCTTCGGCATGGACAAGCCGCTGCTTTCGATCGCCGGTCATCCCATTTATTTCACCAATCAGGCGCTGCTGATGGGGATCGTCGCTGTCGCCTCGGCGCTGTTCCTCACTTTTGCGGTCAAGCCGAACCGGCTGGTGCCGACGCGCGGCCAATCCATGGCCGAGATGTCCTACGAATTCGTCGCCAACATGATCCATTCGGCGACCGGCGAAGACGGCCTCAAATTCTTCCCCTTCGTATTCACGCTGTTCATCTTCGTCCTGTGCAGCAACTTCTTCGGCATGGTGCCGGGCAGCTTTACCGTCACCAGCCAGATCGCGGTCACCTTCGCCCTCGCCTCTCTGGTGATCCTGACGGTGATCGTCACCGGCTTCGCCAAGCACGGCATCGGCTTTTTGAAGCTGTTTGTGCCGCATGCGCCCTGGTATCTGCTGATCCTGCTGATCCCGATCGAGTTGATCTCGTTCCTGACGCGGCCGATCAGCCTGTCCGTCCGTCTGTTCGCCAACATGCTGGCCGGTCACACCATGCTGGCGGTGTTCGGCGGCTTCGTGGTGGCGCTGGGCACGGCCGGCGCGCTGGCGCCGCTCGCCATCGCCCCCATGCTGCTGATCGTGGCGATCATGCTGCTGGAACTGCTGGTGGCGTTCCTGCAGGCCTATGTCTTCGCGATCCTGACCTGCATCTATCTCAACGAAGCACTTCATCTTCACGATCATCACTAATCACTGAAAACCAGAAGGGAATTACAATGGAAGTTGCAGCTGCAAAAATGATCGGTGCGGGCATTGCCTGTATCGCCCTGGTCGGCGCCGGCATCGGCATCGGCAACGTGTTCGGCTCCTACCTGTCGGGCGCGCTGCGCAATCCGGGCGCTGCCGCCACCCAGACCACCAACCTGCTCCTGGGTTTCGCGCTGTGCGAAGCCACCGGTCTGTTCGGCCTGGTCATCGCGCTCCTGATCCTGTTCGCGTTCTAAGATGGCCGAACCCGCCGCCACCACTGCGACGACGGGCGTTCCCGGGGGCCATGAGCCCGCGGGTTTCCCGCCGTTCAAGCTCGAAACCTTCCCCAGTCAGCTTTTCTGGCTGGTGATTACGTTCGGCTTTCTGTTCGTGGTGCTGTGGCGGGTGGCGGGGCCGCGCATCAATGCGGCCATCACCAGCCGGCGGGGCGCGATCAATGGCGCCATCGCCGAGGCCAGCAAGGCCCGCGCCGATGCGGAAGCGGCGCAAGGCCAATATCAGGCGGCGCTGACGGCGGCCCGCGCAAAGGCGAATGCCCTGGCGGAGGAAACCCGCCAGAAGCTGAACGCGGAAATTGCCAAGGCCAAGGCGGACGCCGATACCAGGGCGCACGATGCCATGGCGGCGGCCGATGCCCGCATCGCAAAAACCCGTGAGACAGCCAAGGCGGCCGTGGGCACGGCGGCGCGCGATGCCGCCATCGCCATCGTCGAGCGGCTGACCGGCGACAAGATTTCGGCCGACGAAGCGGCCAAGGCGCTGGGAAGCTAGACATGGAAATCCTCCACGATCCCGAAACCTGGGTTGCCGTCGGCTTTGTGCTGGTGATCGCCCTGCTGGTCTGGAAGGGCGTGCCGGGCATGGTCGGCAAGATGCTGGACCAGCGCGCCGCGGTAATCGCAGCCGAGCTGGAAGAGGCCAAGCGCCTGCGCATCGAGGCCGCCGCCCTGCTCTCCGACTATCAGAAGCGCGCTGCCAGCGCCGAGGCCGAGGCCCGCAGCATCGTGGATGCCGCCACCGCCGAGGCCGCCCAGTTCCAGAAAGACTCTCGTGCTGCCCTGGAAGCGCAGATCGCGCGCCGGGCTGCCGCCGCACAGGAAAAGATCGCGCAGGCCGAAGCCGCCGCCCTCAACGAGATCCGGGGCCTGGCCGCCGACGCTGCCGTGGGCGCCGCCCAGAAGCTGATCACCGCCCGCCTGGACGAAAAGCGCGCCAGCGGTCTGATCGCCGACAGCATCAAGGGCGTTGGCGACAAGCTGAACTGAGTTCGGTTTCTACCGCTTCTGCGTCGTCTGCAACCGGTCAGGTCTTTTCGGGATAGACCACGCGCAGATGCAGTTCTTTCAACTGCTTCTGGTTCGCCGGGCTGGGCGCATTCATCAGCAAGTCCTGCGCCGACTGGGTCATCGGGAACATGGTGACCTCGCGCAAGTTCTCCTCGCCCGCCAGCAGCATGACAATACGGTCGATGCCCGGCGCGGTGCCGCCATGCGGCGGGGCGCCGTAACGGAACGCATTCAGCATGCCCTTGAACTTTTCTTCCGTTTCCTCGCGGGCATAGCCGGCAATCTCGAAGGCTTTCAGCATCACATCGGGATCGTGGTTGCGGATGGCGCCCGAGGACAGCTCATAGCCGTTGCAGACGATGTCGTACTGATAGGCCTTGAGACCCAGGATCGTGTCTTTGTCGGCCGGGTCGAGGGCGAGGAACTTGTCGCGCTCGAACTGCGGCATCGAGAAGGGATTGTGGGAGAAGTCGATCTTCTTCTCGTCCTCGTTCCACTCATACATCGGAAAGTCCACGATCCAGCAGAACTTGTATTCGTCGTCCTTGATCAGCCCCAGCTCACGGCCCAGGCGCGTGCGGGCCATGCCGGCCAGGTTGGCGGCGCGTTCAACCTTGTCGGCGGCAAAGAACAACGCATCGCCCGCCTTCACTTTCGCGGCACCGGCCATGTCGGCCAGCACGGCGGCCGGAATGAACTTGGCGATGGGACCCTTACCCACCAACGCCGCGCCTTCAGCTTCAAACTGAATGTAACCCAGTCCCGCGGCGCCTTCGCTGCGCGCCCACTCATTCAGCTTGTCGAAGAAGCTGCGCGGCTGGGACGCGGCGCCCGGCGCGGGAATGGCGCGCACCGTCTTGTTCTTGAAGGCTTTGAACTCGACCTCGGCGCGGCCGAAAATCTCGCTCACATCGACGATCTCGATCGGGTTGCGCAGATCGGGCTTGTCGGTGCCGTATTTCAGCATCGCCTCGGCGAAAGGAATGCGGATGAAGGGCGGCTTGGTGACCTTCTTGCCGTTCGCAAATTCCTCGAACACGCCCGCCAGCACCGGCTCGACGGCGGCGAAGACATCGTCCTGGGTGACATAACTCATCTCCAGATCGAGCTGGTAGAACTCGCCGGGCGAGCGGTCGGCGCGGCCATCCTCGTCCCGGAAACAGGGCGCGATCTGGAAATAACGGTCGAAGCCCGCCACCATGATCAACTGCTTGAACTGCTGCGGCGCCTGCGGCAGGGCATAGAACTGGCCCGGATAACGGCGCGACGGCACCAGGAAGTCGCGCGCCCCTTCGGGCGAGGACGCGGTCAGGATCGGGGTCTGGAATTCGGTGAAACCCTGCGCGGTCATGCGGCGGCGAAGCGAAGTGACGATGTTCGCCCGTAGCATGATGTTCCTGTGCAGCCGCTCGCGACGCAGATCCAGGAAGCGATAGGTCAGCCGCGTCTCTTCCGGATAATCATGGTCGCCAAAGACCGGCAGCGGCAGTTCCTGCGCGCGTGACTGGATCGTGGCTTCCTCGATGCGCAGCTCCACCTCACCGGTGGGCAGATCGGAATTGACGGTCTCGGCCGTGCGCGCGACCACTTTTCCCGTAAGCGTCAGCACCCATTCCGAGCGCGCCAGATCCACGGTCGCAAAGGCGGCCGCATCCGGCTCGATCACGCACTGGGTCAGGCCATAATGGTCGCGCAGGTCGATGAAGATCAGCCCGCCATGGTCGCGCCGGCGGTTGACCCAGCCCGACAGTCGGACCGTCTGTCCGACATCGGCTTTGCGAAGCTGGCCGCAATTATGGGTGCGATAGGCGTGCATGGAATCCGCTCAAATCCGTGGGAAGACGGGGGTTTTGGCGGTTTATGGGGGGCCGGTCAAGGGCGGGTCACGTGACCCTTCTTGCCCCTATTTCAGCTCCATCAGGATGGCGCTCTGCCGCCCCGATACCAGGCCTTCGGTATGGCTGCGATCGCCGGGCGTGAAGCGAACTTCGCCAGCACCATAGCGGATGATGGTGCTTTTGCCGGCCGGGTCGGTGGAATTGAGCGGCCCGTCATAGCGGAAGACGCCCACGATATCCTTGTCGTGATAATGCATCGGCGTGGTCTCGCCAGTGGCCCAGGTATAAACCCACACCGCCGCGCGCTTGTTGTTCAGGGTGTTTTTCGCCCCCGGACGC
>Ga0207705_10004334_pt1 | contig 10735 bp, 16 predicted proteins | sample KBSC13metaG_FD_184314 | JGI IMG/M metagenome (GOLD analysis project Ga0207705, IMG submission 184314) | Corn rhizosphere microbial communities from Kellogg Biological Station, Michigan, USA - KBS C1-3 metaG (SPAdes) (version 2) | ecosystem: Host-associated > Plants > Roots > Rhizosphere > Soil ...
GCTACACGATCACTCCGAACCTGGATTTGTTCGGTTCAAACCCGCCGCGGAGCGCGACCGGTAGCGGAGCGCGACCGGTAGCGGAGCGCGACTCGTCGCGGAGCGCGACCGGTAGTACAGCGCGACCAAACCCGTCGCGGAGCGCGACTCAACCCGTCGCGGAGCGCGACTCTAACCGTCAAGAACAATCAATAACCAAAGATCAAAAGCAAAAGCCGCGCGCGCATGAACAGCGCGCGCTCCCCGATTGGGTGCCGGTCGATGCATGGCGCGATTGGGTCGAGTTCCGCAAAGCCGGAAAGGCCAAGTTCACCGAGCGGGCAGAACTGCTCAGCCTGCGGTCGCTTGAGCGGCTGCGCGAACACGGCCATGACCCTACCGCCGTGATCGAGCAGTCCATCGAGCGTGGATGGACGGGGCTGTTTGCCGTGAAACCGAATGATGGAGATTCCCGTGGAGACCGCAGCCGAAGCCGTATCCCAAGCCTTGCAGACCGTGCCGTCGAAGACTGGCGCGAACGCGGAATCGGCGAAGCGTCCGATACTGGGCGCGCGTCTGGCGGCGCACCTGTGGGCGCGGATGATCGCTCGCTACGGCCACCGCTGGACGTCGCAGTTCGGTAACGCGCCCGAGGGCCTCGCTGGTGCCGAGTGGCGGGAAACGATCGGGACAGCCGAGCCTGCTGCGCTCAAAGAGGCGTTCAGGCTGGATGCCTTGCGTGGTGATGGCTGGCCGCCAAGCAGCACGCTGTTTGCGTTCCTTTGCCGTCCCGAGGAAAGCGATGCGCCTCGCACGTATCTCGGTTCGGCGCCGGCGAAGCGCCAGTTCACGGCAATCGAATCGGAACGATCGCGCAAAGTTGCGCACCGCGAACTTTCGAAGATGTGCGATCAGCTTGGCATCGCTCCGGACAGCCTTGCGGGGAAGTCCACATGAGCCGCGGACTGCGTTATCTCACGGAAGCCGACTTGCCGCCGGGCGTGCGCTTCGCCGATCGCGCTGTATCCGAGATATGCGGAAGCATGGCGGCGCCCGCGAAAAAGTCTCGCAAGCCGCGCCGCGACCAGGAACACCAGCAGCAGGTGAATTTCTTCCTGCGGCTCGCGGCGCTCGCGATCAACGAACCGCGCTTTGCCCAGGCGGTGCGGCGCACGCATGCGATTCCCAACGGCGGCGGGCGCAGCAAGGCCGAAGGTGGCCGGCTCAAAGCTGAGGGCGTGCGCAAAGGCGTTCCGGACATCTTCTGCGCGATGCCGCAAGGTTCATTCCACGGACTCTGGATTGAGATGAAGTCCCGCGAAGGGCGCATCAGCGACGAGCAGACGGCGTGGCTGGACGATTCGCGCGCGTTGGGCTACGCCGGCGCTGTGTGCCGCAGCGCGGATGAAGCATTCGACTTGTGGCGAACGTACAACTCGGGATGCGATGCGAATCCAGACGATAAGAGGGTTGATCCATGAACGCGGCCGCGAAAGTTTGTTGGGAACGTGATCGGGACCTCAAGCACATGCAGACTTGGAAACAGGAGGGGAGTGCGATGAAAGTGGCGATGGCAACACGCAGACCTGCACAGGCTGACATCTATAGCCACGAACGCCGAGCCATCACCGAACGTCTGGAAACCGGGCTGCATCCGCATGCGCCTTGGCGCGATCCGCGCGAGGTTTCGGCAGGTATAACGCATCGTGCGGACAACACGCCGTTGTCGCATACGCTGGCCGCGGCCTGCGTCTGGCTTCGCAAGAATACGATGGGCCAGCATGACGTTTCGGGCGACCTCCTCTGGTGCATTGTGATGCAGGAGCACTGCGAGGCTGAATCTCAACGCGTTGCGACTGCGCTAAAGCACGCATGGCTAGACATGCATGCGGGTGTTGCCAAGCTTGGGCGCACGCCAGTTGGGCTCGCACATATCGAAGCTGCGGCCGAGATCCTTGTCGCGCAATGCGCTACCGGTGTGCGGACGCAGCGGAAGATTCCGGTGCAGTGGAAGCAATGGAACACCATGCAGGAATCGGGCGAGCGCATGCTTTGGAGCCTCGCTGATCGAGCCTCACGCCGAGCAGTAGCTGCCCTTCGCTGAGTCGGACATTAAAACCGCTTGCCTCTTGACTTTCAGGCGAAAACGGAGAAAAATTTCTCACACTGCAAAGTTGTCACCGAAACCCGCCCACCCGGCGGGTTTTTTGTTGCCCAAATTTCCTCTTTGCCGCGATGCCCGAAGGACGATAGCCGGGAAGGTGCCTCGCGCACGGCATCCGGCGCGGCAATTCATATCCATGCGTTACCACCTCGCCGAAGCCATCCGGATCAGCAATATGCCGGAGGGGCAATGGCGCGCGGCCATTGACGGATTGCCTCTCGGCACCCGAACGATCGTCGCGGTCATCTCGAAACACCTACAGGGCCACAACATGACCATGAGCGCATCGCGCCGCGCTGGAAAGCGGCATGTCTGATATTCGCCAAACCCATTCGCGCGAAGAACGCACCTTGACCGATGCTGACGTCGAGGCTATCGCCGCGAAAGTCGAATCGCGGATTGCGGACAAGTTTGTCCGCGGCGCCGGGCTCGGGGTACTGCGGATGGCGTGGCGCGGGGTGATCCTCGCGATCATCCTGCTCGCGGCTTACAGCTTCGCGCACAGCGGCCGGCCGTGAACCTGCTTCCTCTGCCGATCGCGCCTACCGATGCGCTGGGCAAGATCATCGTGCCCGCGCTGGCGACGCTGCCGGCGGAAATGGACGGTCCCAACGCGAGGCTGATGCTGCTGGCGATCATGCTGCAGGAATCCGGGCTGCGCACCCGGGAGCAGCGAGGCGGCCCGGCGCGAGGATTGGCACAGTTCGAGCGCAACGGAGTGCTCGCCGTCATGCATAACATGCGCACCGCGGACATCGTGTTCGAATGGTGCGACGCCAACAGCATCACGTACGGCAGCAACACGATCTACGAGCGCCTTGCGCTTGACGATGAGCTGGCCGCGGCATTCGCGCGCCTGCTGCTGTGGGCTGATCCGCGTCCCTTGCCCGAGCTCGGCGATGTCATGGGCGCGTTCGATCTCTACGAAAGGACGTGGCGCCCCGGCCAGCCGAGCTACACCCGTTGGCGCGATACGGCTTATCCGGAAGCCATGAAGGCGCTGCAGGCATGAAAGACCGCGGAATCGTCGCCGGGACGCTGGCCGTCATGGTGGTGATGGCGTTCTGCGGCTTCGCCATCTATGTCGGGCTGGTGCCGCTGCCCGAGAAAAACGATCACTTCATCGATATTGCGCTGGGCGCACTCGTTGGGCAGTTCGCCAATGTGATCGGGTACTACTTCGGCAGCTCGCGCTCCATGGAGCAGCAAAAGCCGGATCGTCCGCCGGTGACCGTGCCGCCGCCACTCGACAAGACTTGAGCGCCATTCCGGCGCATTGGAGCAACCCATGAAGACGAAACTCCTCGCAACCCTTGCGGTTGCGCTGATCGTGTGCGCGTTCGGTTTGGCCGGCTGCGCATCCAACCAACCCGAATCGATCCCGCCTGCCCAAGTGCTGGCGATCGCATGCCCGCCGGTGCAGGCCGCCATCGTGCAGTTCGAAGCGCTGGACGCGACGCTGCCCACTGTTCCCGCTGCCGTGAAGGCGGGTGCGGTGCTGAAGCAGATCCAGCCCACCGTCGCCGCGGCATGCGCTGCGGGAGCCACGGTGAGCGTCGCCAACGTGCAGGCCTTCGCGCAAACGGTGTTGCCGGCCTTGGGTCAGGTCGCCGGATCACTGCCATTGCCGCCCGCGCAACTCGCGCAGGTACAGGCGGGGCTCGTTGCGGCTGAAATCGCCGTGGGCGCGATCGGCCTGGTGCAGCAACAGATTCAGGCCGCGCAGAAGGCCAAGGCCGCCCCCGCGCCGGCAACCTCTGCGTGAAAGCGGTCGACTACGCCCGGCTGGCACAGCGCTGCTACACCGACGCGCCCACGATCGGGGAGCCGGACAGCGCCAGCCGCATGCACGTCTACAGCAACGTGCACTGCTTCCGCGGCTCGGACAACGTGATGGCCTTCCTGCATGATGCCGATTGCCGGCCGGTGAACGTGATCGGCTTCGGCAACGTGCACGCAGGGTTCTGGCATGCCCTGTCGACCATCCTGCCGGCATGCCTGGCGCTCGCGCGCCCGAAGGCAGTCACTGGTCACAGCTTGGGTGCCGCGATGGCGATCCTATACGGCGCCACGCTCGCTCGACTGGGCACCGTCGTGCCGGTCTACGCCTTCGAGCCGCCGCGGTTGTGCCTGGACAACACGCTGGCCAAGTTCCTCGCCTACACCAAGGTTCCGGTCTTCGCGACCCGGAATGGCAACGACGTGGTCACCGAGATTCCATGGGAAATGACGTTGCCGGCGAAGCTGACGCGCATCGGCAAACCGTCGATGCCGTTCGACAACACCATCGATCATGGCATTGATCGTGTGATTCAGGCGTTGCAGGCATAGCCAATGCCGAGCTGGCCGCGACCGCACAAGGCTATTCCGAAAGCCGCGCAACGATTCGAAGCACCCGAATCGCGACGGCTGACCGCGCAGGAACGTGGCTACAACTCGCGCTGGCAAACCGCGCGCGAGGCGTTCCTCGCGAAGCATCCGTTGTGCGTGATGTGCGAAGCGCGCGGCGTGGTGAGGGCGGCGACAGTAGTTGATCACATCATCCCGCATCGCTTGGGCGATGCGCTGAAGAGCGGCAATCAGGATCGCATTCGCAACTCACGCGCGAGATTCTGGGACAGCACCAACTGGCAATCGCTTTGCAAGACGCACCATGACGGCGCGAAGCAAGCGATCGAGCGCCGGTCGATGCATGGGGGTGGGGGCGTCAAATCTCTGGCCGGGCGTGTCTCCTAGACCGGCTGCCCAGTGTTTTTTTTGCAATGTCAGTTGAAAAGTTTCAAAAATGTCCAATCCGAAGCGACCATCGAAACTGAAGCTGATCACCGGGACCTCCCGGAACGATCGGCCCGAAGTCGAGGCGGTAGCGCTGCCGGTCTTGAAGTCGTTGCCGCTCGCGCCGGATTGGCTGCCCAACGCGCACGCGGTCAAGGAGTGGGAACGTCTCGCGCCGATCCTGCACGGCGTCGGTTTGCTGACCGAAGCCGGGCTGTCCGCACTTGGGATGTTGTGCGCGCTGCACGGGAAGCTGGTGCAGCTCTGGTCTGCAGGCGAATCCCCCAACGCGGCGATGCTCGCGTCCTATCGCAACCTGGTGAATGACTTCGGCCTGACCCCGGTCGCGCAAGGCAAGGTCAAGGCAAGTGGCGAAAAGGAAAGCGAAAACAAGTTCGCGAAGTTCGGAAAGCGGAAAGCGTGATTACGTCGAGATCGCCACGGCCTATGCGCATCAAGCCGTTGCCGATCGCCGTCGCACTCGGTATTGCAAGTGGACGCGGCTGGCCGCGAAACGTTTCCTGGCCGACCTCAAGCGCGCCGGCGGCAAGCGAACGCCGTTCAAATTCGATGCATGGCACGCGACCGATGCCTGTGGCTTCATCGAAAGCCTGCCGCACGTAGAAGGCAAATGGGACTCGCCGACGATCCGGCTTGATCCGTTTCAGGTCTTTTTCGTTGTCCAGTTGTTCGGGTTCCGCAACCCGGACGGCACCCGGCGGTTCACATCGGCATTGCTGGCGCTGGCTCGCAAGAATGCGAAGTCGACGCTCGGCGCCGGCATTCTGTTGTACTGCCAGTGCTGCGAGGATGAAACCGGACCGCAGATCGTCAGTGCCGCGACGACCGGCGACCAGGCGCGCATCGTCTTCAATGTCGCGAAAAGGATGGTCGAAAAGACGCCTGACCTGCAGGAAGCTTTCGACATCAAGCCGTTCGCGAACGCCATCGCGAGCTTTCGGAACGGCGGCAGCTTCAAGCCGATCAACGCGAAGGCCTCGACGCAGGATGGCCTGAATCCAAGCGCGACGGTGCTGGACGAAGTTCACGCGCACAAGACGGCCGAGTTGCTGGACGTGCTGCAGTCCGCGGCGGGTGCGCGGCGCAACCCGTTGTGGCTTTACACCACGACGGAGGGGTATGAAACACCCGGGCCGTGGCCGGAACTGCGCAAGTTCGCGCAGCAAATACTTGAGGGCGCAGTCGAAGCCGATCACTTCCTGGCGCTGATCTACGCGCTGGACGATGAAGACGACGACTTCGATGAATCGAAGTTCGTCAAGGCCAACCCGCTGCTGGATGCAAGCCCGATCCTGCAGCGCGAGTTGCGCAAGGCCGCGGCGGAAGCCAAGGCCATGCCGGGCAGGCTGGCCGAGTTCCGCATCAAACGGCTGAACCGCCAGGCATCGGCCGCGAACGGCTGGATCGATCTTCCAAAGTGGAAGCGCTGCAGTGGTGATGTAGATCTTGATGCGATGGCTGGGTTGCCGTGCTGGGCGGCGCTCGATCTCGCCAGCACCACGGACATGGCCGCATGGCGCCTCATCTGGCAGGTCGGCGACAAAGTGGCGACATGGGGCCGGCGGTGGGTGCCGGAAGCGGCCGTCGAGCACCGCAAGTTGCGCGGCACGGTGCCGTATGAAGCGTGGCGCGGCGCGGGACTGATCGAGGCCACGCCCGGGGACGTGATCGATTACGAAGTGATCGAAGAACGGATCCGGGAAGACATCGAGCGCTTCAACCCGACGTTGATCGCGTTCGATCGCTGGAACGCGGTCGACTTGGTGAATCGGTTGACGAAAGACGAACTGCCGATGATCGAGTTCGTGCAGGGGCCGAAGTCGTATCACCCGGCCATGCAGGAACTGGAAAGGCTGTACCTGTCCGGCAAGTTGGTGCACGGCGGCGACCCGGTGCTGCAGTGGTGCGCGTCGAACCTCGTGGTGCGCTACGACGCGAACATGAACATGGCGCCGGACAAGAAACGTTCGGCGGAAAAGATCGACGACATGGCGGCCCTCCTGATGGCAATCGGTGTCAGCAAGGGCGAGCCGGAGGAATCCACCGTGATCGAACAAGGCTTCGTGGTGCTGTGATGCTCGGATACCCGAAACGGCAATCGCCGCGCGAGCGCATCGAGCCACACATCAGCATGAGCGATCCCGGCGTATGGGGTGATTCGGTTATCAGCGCCGACAGCGCGCAGGTCATCCGGCTGTTGGGCGATCTGCCTACTGAAGCCGGCGCCGTCGTCAATGCCGCAACTTCGATGCGCGTGTCGGCCGTGTTCGCGTGCGTGCGCCTGATCGCAGGCGCGATCGCGAGTCTACCGATCGATATCTACCGGCGCGATGCGCAGTGGCGCCCATCACTGGTGGTGAACGATCCGCGCTGGTGGCTGCTGAACGAACAGGCGTGCGCGCAGTTCACCGCGGCGACGTTCAAGGAGTTTATGATCTCGCAGATGCTGTTGCGCGGTGATGGCCTCGCGTACATCGTGCGCGATCCCGTCACGCTTGCCGTGAACGGATTCCTGCCGCTGCGCCGCGAGCAGGTCGTGATCATGCGCGAGCCGCCGAAAACCCCGCGCGAGCCGCCGAAGCTCAAGTATTACGTCACCACGCCGGAAGGCCAGTTCGGCGCCGAGCAGGAGGACATGATTCACCTGCCGGGTCTTGGCTTCAATGGCGTGCACTCTCTGTCCGTGATCCAGTGGGGCGCGCGCAACGCCATTGGTATTGCGATGCGTGCCGACGAGTTCGCCGGAAAGTTCTTCTCCAACGGCGCGCAGCCACAGCATGCGCTCAAGGTTCCCGGCAAGATGTCACCGGAACAACAGGAGGGATTGCGCACGTCCTGGGCGGCCAAGTACCAAGGCACCGGTCCCAACGGCATTCCTTTGGTCCTGACCGAGGGCCTCGACATTACCGAACTCACCATGAGCGCGGTAGATGCGCAATTACTCGAATCGCGCAAATGGCAGGTTTCGGATATCGCGCGCGCGTTCGGCGTGCCCGAGTTCATGATCGGCGCGACCGAAAAGACCACCTCGTGGGGCACTGGCATCGAGCAAATGGGGCAGGGCTTCGTCGACTACACCCTATCGCCGCACATTCAGCGCCTCGAAGATGAGTTGAACCGCAAGCTGTTCCTGCGCGCGCCGAAGTACGTCCGCGTGAATGTCGACGGCCTGATGCGTGGCGATGCCATGGCACGGTCGACCTACTACAAGGCGGCCATTGGAGGCACGCAAAACCCTGCATGGATGACGCCGAACGAAGTCCGTGCCCGCGAAAACCTGCCGCCGATCGAAGGCGGAAACAACCTGACCAATCCGATCGATGCACCCGGAGGAAACGATGCAACCGAACCGACCGATGTTGCGGGCGCATAAGCCCGGCAGCGTGCGCCGCTGCGAGCTGGTGCAGGGCCAGAGCGACGATACGCTGTACGTGTATGGCGTGATCGGCGAGAGCTTCTGGGAAGACGGCATCACTGCGGCCGAAGTTGCCAAGGCTGTGCGCCAGTCGAAGGCCGCGCGGCTGAACGTGCGCATCAATTCGCCGGGCGGCGATGTGTTCGAAGGCGTTGCGATGGCGCAGGCGCTGCGCGACTTCAAGGGCGAGCTGGTCGCCTACGTCGATGGCCTTGCCGCCAGCGCGGCGACGCTGCTGACCACGGCCGCGAGCAAGACGCTCATGGCCAAGGGTTCCATGCTGATGATCCACCAGGCGTGGACGGTCGCGATGGGCAACTCGAATGACCTGCTCGAACAGGCCACATTGCTCGACAAGATCGATGGCCAGATTGCGCAGCAATACGCCGACCGCGCGGGCGTGACGCCGGCGCAGGCGAAGGAATGGATGGTCGCGGAAACATGGTTCACGGAGCAGGAAGCGGTCGACGCGCATCTCGCCGACGGCATTCAGGGCGACGACACCGCGCAGGCTGCGGCGAAGCTGCGCCAGTGGGACCCGTCCGCGTTCGCGCACCCGCCTGCGGCGCTGTTGGCCGCTCCAGATGATCAGGCATCCACGATCAACGTGCGCCTCAAGGTCGAAATCGTGAAAGACGACCCGCCAGCTCCGAAAACCTTCCCCGAATACGAGCAGCGCTGCCGCACCGCGAGTTTGCTCGAAAAGAATCCTGCGTAGGGCTCTCCCGCACGCAGACCACGGACCCGCCACAAGGCGGGTTTTTTATTGCCAAGAGGAAACAGTGAAATGACCGATTCCATTCTGGCCATGCGGGAGCGCCGCAACGCGCTGGCCAAAGAGGCCCGCAACCTGGTCGACAAGTATCCCGGTGCCGAGTGGACCGACGAGCACACCAAGCAGTTCGATAACCTGAGCGACGAGATCGGTCGCATCGACGCGGACGTGAATCGCCGCCAGAAGCTGCTCGACCTTGAAGCCGCCAAGGCTTTCGGCGGCGCCGGTGTGCGCGAGCACGACGTCGACGGCTTGACGCCGGCCAAGGCCGTCAACAAGTGGCTGCGCGGCCTGCCCATGTCGTCCGAGGATTGGTCGATCGCCAATCAGGTCATGTCGCCGGAAGAGGGCGGCTACCGCATCAAAAACACGATGTCGGGCGACCCCGCCAACGGTTCCGAGGGTGGCGACACGGTGCCCACCACCATCGTCGCGCGCATCACCGAGGCGCTGAAGAAGTACGGCGGCATGCGGCAGGTCTCGGAAGTCATCCAGACCGCCAGCGGCAACCCGATGAATTTCCCGACCTCGGATGGCACCGCGGAAGTGGGAGAGCTGGTCGCGGAGAATACCGCCGCGACTTCGCTCGATCCGTCGTTCGGTACCGTGGGCCTGAACGTGTACAAGTTCAGTTCAAAGATCATCACGGTCCCGTTCGAACTGCTGCAGGATTCGAGCGTTGACATCGAACAGTTCATCGCCCAGCGCATCGCGACCCGTCTGGGCCGCGCCCAGAACAACTACTTCACCACCGGCACGGGTTCCAGTCAGCCGAACGGTGTGGTGACAGCCGCGGCAAGTGGTGTGGTGGCCGCGACGGGTGGCGCAACCTCGGTGAGCTACGACAACCTGGTCGACCTGCAGCACTCGGTCGACCCGGCGTACCGCGACCTCGGCCGTACCCGCTACATGTTCAACGACACGACCCTCGCTGCGATCCGCAAACTGAAGGACAGCCAGAACCGCCCGATCTTCCTTCCGGGCTATCTGGACAACGGCATCGCCGGTGGCATCCCCGACACCCTGCTCGGCAAGCCATTCACCATCAACCAGAGCATGGCCAGCATGGCCGCGAATGCGAAGTCGATCCTGTTCGGCGACTTCACGTTCTACAAGATCCGCGACGTCATGGCGATCACCATGTTCCGGTTCACCGACTCGGCGTTCGCCTCGAAGGGCCAGGTTGGCTTCCTCGCATGGATGCGCTCGGGCGGCAACCTGATCGACGTCGGCGGCCCGGTGACCTATTTCCAGAACTCCGCGACCTGATCGGCTCCTGGTGCAGCATTGCCGGGCGGCATTTCGCCGCCCGGCCTTCCTGAAAGGAGACGGTCATGTATGTACGAGTTTTGCGGAATTGGCGCGGCCTGCGCGCCGGCATCTTCGCGGATATCCGCGGCCAACATTTGCGCGAAGGCATCGCAGAATCGGCGCTGGACGATCAGGCCAGCATCGCCGATGTTCCCGGTGCCGTGAAGCATCCGGACGTGATCGGCGTGGATGAAGCGCCCGAAAAGCCTGCCAAGGCGAAGGCGAAATAGCCCGTGTTCGACTTCGCGACCCTCGGGCTGCCGTACCCGACGCACATCAAGCGCCCGTACAACGT
>Ga0207705_10004342_pt1 | contig 10726 bp, 20 predicted proteins | sample KBSC13metaG_FD_184314 | JGI IMG/M metagenome (GOLD analysis project Ga0207705, IMG submission 184314) | Corn rhizosphere microbial communities from Kellogg Biological Station, Michigan, USA - KBS C1-3 metaG (SPAdes) (version 2) | ecosystem: Host-associated > Plants > Roots > Rhizosphere > Soil ...
TCGACCGCCTCGCGGGCGCCCTTGGAAATGCCTGCGACCCGGACGTTGAGCTTCGCCTTCAAATCGCCCTTGCCGAGCAGCCGGACTCCGTCCTTGCCGCCGCGAGCGAGACCGGCGCCCTTCAGCGCGTCATGGTCGAGCGTGCCCTTGGCGTCGAGCTTGCCAGCGTCGATCGCCTTCTGGACTGCACCGATGTTCACCTCGGCATAATCCTTGGCGAAGATGTTGTTGAAGCCGCGCTTCGGCAGCCGCATGTGGAGCGGCATCTGCCCGCCCTCGAAGCCCCAGACGGAGACGCCCGAGCGGCTCTTCTGGCCCTTTTGGCCGCGGCCCGCGGTCTTGCCCTTGCCCGAGCCAATGCCCCGGCCGACGCGCATCCGGCCCTTCCGGGCGCCTTCATTGTCCTTGAGTTCGTTCAGTTTCATGTCGTGCACTCGCTTTCGCTTTTGTCGCGCCAACCCCTCTCCCGCTTTGCGGGGGAGGGAAGACCGCTGAATGCGGTCAGGGTGGGGGAATGACGCAGGTGAAGAGCGCTGTGGCTCATTCTCCTACTTCGCGCCCCCTCCCCAGCCCTCCCCCGCAAGCGGGAGAGGGAGAAGTGTTACGCCTCGACCGCCACCAGATGCTGGACCTTGCGGACCTGTCCGCGGACTTCGGCCGTGTCCTCGACCTCGACCGTTCGGCCCATCTTGTTGAGGCCGAGGCCGACGAGCGTCGCCCGCTGAGTCTTGTCGCGGCGGATCGGCGATCCGGTCTGGGTAATCTTGATCTTCGCCATCACTTTTACTCCGTGATCGCTTCGGCCTGGGCTTCCGCCTCGGCGGTGGTTGCGCCGCCTCGGCCGAGCAGGTCGGCGACCTTCTTGCCGCGCCTCTGGGCAACCGAGCGCGGGCTCGTTTGCTCCTTGAGCGCCTCGAAAGTCGCGCGGATCATGTTGTACGGGTTCGACGTGCCGACCGACTTGGTAACCACGTCGGCAACTCCGAGGCTCTCGAAGATCGCGCGCATCGGGCCGCCGGCGATGATTCCGGTTCCGGCCGGAGCCGAGCGCAGCGTCACCCGTCCGGCGCCGAAGTGGCCGAGGCCGTCGTGATGAAGCGTGCGGCCATCGCGAAGCGGGACTCGGATCATCGCCTTCTTCGCCGCAGCGGTCGCCTTGCTGATCGCTTCAGGAACTTCGCGAGCCTTGCCATGACCGAAGCCGGCCCGGCCCTTGCCGTCGCCGACGATGACCAGCGCCGCGAAACCGAAGCGCTTGCCGCCCTTCACGGTCTTGGAGACTCGGTTGATGTGGACGAGCTTTTCGATCAGCTCTTCGCCGCCATCATCGTCGCCTCCACGGCCGCCACGGCGATCGTCACGACGCCCGCGTCCGCCACCAGGGCCGCGTCCGCGTCCGCCACCAGGGCCGCGTCCACCGCCGCCCGGGCCGCGTCCACGGCCGCCGCGCGGACGGTGCTCCGGCTCGGCATTGCCTTCGGTCTTGACGATGACGTCTTCCTTGGCCGGGACTTCCGTCTGGGCCTCGGCGACACCTTCCTGAGTGACTTCGGGGGACCCCGGTACCTGAGCGCTCTCAGTCACTTCGGGGGTTTCGTTGTCTTGCACCATTTAAAACTCCAATCCGCCTTCGCGGGCGGCATCGGCCAGCGCCTTGACCCGGCCATGGAAGAGGAAGCCGCCACGGTCGAAGACGACAGCGGAAACACCGGCCTTCTTCGCGCGCTCGGCGATCGCCTTGCCGACCGCGATCGCTCCGTCGCGGGTGGCCGCGCCCTTGCCCTTCATATCCTTGTCGAGGGTCGAAGCCGAAGCCACCGTTTTGCCGGCGGTGTCGTCGATGACCTGCGCGTAGATGTGGCGGCCCGAACGGTGGACCGACAGGCGCGGCTTGCCCGCGGACACACCGCGAAGCGCGGTGCGGACCCGGCGGCGCCGGCGATCGAAGAGTGACAGATGTGCCATGACTACTTCTTCTTGCCTTCTTTGCGGAAGATGTACTCGCCGCGGTACTTGATGCCCTTGCCCTTGTACGGCTCCGGCTTGCGCCAGCGGCGGATTTCGGCGGCGACCTGCCCGACCTTCTGCTTGTCGATCCCGCTGATCTCGACGGTGTTGGCGTCGGGTGTCTTGACCTCCACGCCCTCGGGAACCGGGAAGTTCACGTCGTGGCTGTAACCGAGCTGGAGCCGGAGGTTCCGGCCCTGCGCCTGGGCGCGATAGCCGACGCCGGTGATCTCGAGAACCTTCGAGAAGCCCTCGGTGACCCCGGTGACCAGATTCTGGACGAGCGTCCGCTGCATTCCCCACGCAGCGCGGGCGCGCTGCGTCGGACCAGCCGGCTGCACGCTGATCGCTTCGTCGGCAACGTCATATTTTACGTCGTCGAGCATCTGCATGGTCAGCGTGCCCTTGGGGCCCTTCACGGTCAGGACGTCACCCTCGACAGACGCCGAAACGCCGCCCGGGATCGCGACCGGCCTTTTACCGATGCGGCTCATCAGAACACCTCCGCCAGCACTTCGCCGCCGACATTATGCTCGCGCGCCTCGGCATCCGAGAGAACGCCGCGCGGAGTGGACACGATGACCACGCCCAGGCCGTTGCGGATTCGCGGCAGGTCCTTCGAACCGGAATAGACCCGGCGGCCCGGCTTCGAAACACGCGCCAGGTGCTGGATCGCTGGCTGCCCTTCGAAATATTTGAGCTCGATCCGGAGGCCCTTCTGGCCCGCCAGAAGCTCCTCGCTGTAGCCGCGGATGTAGCCCTCGCGCTGGAGCACATCGAGGACGTGCGAGCGAAGCTTCGACGCCGGCGTCAGGACGGAATCCTTGCGCGCCTGCTGGCCGTTGCGGATTCGGGTGAGCAGATCGCTCAGGGGATCATTCATCGCCATTGGTGATCCTCCTTACCAGCTTGACTTGGTGACGCCGGGGATCAGGCCCTTGTTGGCCAGTTCCCGGAGCATGATCCGCGACAGGCGGAACTTGCGATAATAGGCCCGGCTGCGGCCGGTGAGCTCGCAGCGGTTGCGGACGCGCGTCGGGTTACCGTTGCGCGGAATCTCGGCCATCTGAAGCCGTGCGATCAGCCGCTCGGTCTCGTCCTTGGACTCGTCGTTCGCGATAGCTTTGAGCTTCTCGTACTTCGACGCGTACTTCTGGACGAGCTTCTTGCGACGCTCGTTCTTGTTGATCGAACTCAGTTTCGCCATGACTTAAGTTCTTCTCCTAGAAGCAGACCGCTCAAGCGGCCTGCTTTTCCTCTGCTTCCACGGGGAACGGGAAATTGAACAGGCGCAGCAGCTCGCGCGCCTCTTCGTCCGTCTTCGCGGTGGTTGTCACGATGATGTCCATGCCCCGGACCTTGTCGATCTGGTCGTAGTTGATCTCGGGGAAGACGATCTGCTCTTTCAGGCCCATCGCATAATTGCCGCGCCCGTCGAACGATTTGGGGTTGAGGCCCCTAAAGTCGCGGACTCGCGGAAGAGCGATGGTGATCAGCCGGTCCAGGAACTCGTACATGCGGTCCCGGCGAAGAGTGACCTTCGCTCCGATCGGCATGCCTTCGCGCAGCTTGAACTGGGCGATCGACTTCTTGGCCTTGGTAATCACAGGCTTCTGGCCCGAGATCTTCTCCATCTCGGCCGCGGCCTGCTCGACCTTCTTCTTGTCCTGGGTCGCCTCGCCGACGCCCATGTTGATCACGATCTTGTCGAGCCGCGGGACCTCGAGCCGGTTCTTGTAACCGAACTTGTCCGTCATCGCCTTCGCGATCGACTGGTCATATTCGGTCTTCAGCCGCGGCGTGTAGGACTTCGAATCCTTCTTCGCCGGCTTGGCGGCCTTCGCTGGCGCCTCGGCGGCCTCGGCCGCTTCGACCTTGTTTTCGTTCTCAGCCATTGATCAGCTCTCCCGACTTGGAGGCAACGCGGATCTTCTTTCCGTCGCGTTGCTCGAAGCGGACACGGGTCGGGCTGCCGTCCTTGGGATCGGCAATCGCGACGTTGGAAATGTGCAGCGGCGCTTCCTTGCGCTCGATCCCGCCCTGCGGGTTCGCCTGCGTCGGCTTGCGATGACGAGCGTGAACGTTGATGCCCGAAACGAGCACCTTGTCGTCCCGGGGAATCACCTTCGTGACCTCGCCGGTGCGGCCCTTGTCCTTGCCGGCAAGAACCACGACCGTGTCACCCTTGCGAATCTTCATCGCCATTACAAAACCTCCGGGGCGAGGCTGATGATCTTCATGTGCTTGCGCGCACGAAGCTCGCGCACGACCGGGCCGAAGATACGGGTCCCGATCGGCTCGTCGCTCTTGTTCACGAGCACGGCGGCGTTCGAATCGAAGCGGATCACCGAACCGTCGGGACGGCGGATGTCCTTGGCGGTGCGGACGATCACCGCGCGGTGAACGTCGCCCTTCTTCACTCGGCCGCGCGGCGCCGCTTCCTTGACGGAAACGACGATGATGTCGCCGACTCCGGCAACGCGCCGCTTGGAGCCGCCCAGCACCTTGATGCACTGGACGCGCTTGGCCCCGCTGTTGTCAGCGACGTCCAGGTTGGACTGCATCTGGATCATTGTTCGACCCTATCCTCTTTCAAATCAGCTCAGGCCTCGGCGTCGGCTTTGGCGGTGTCTTCCGCCCCAGCGTCTTCCTTGGCGTCCTTGCCTTTGCTTTTCGAAGCCTTGGCCGGCTTCTCGGTCTTCTTTTCGGCCTTCTCCGCCGGCTCCTTTTCGGAAGCCACAGAGCTCGGCTCGTCGATCTCGATCACTGCAGCCTTGGCGGCGCCGATGCGCTCGATCACCGTCCAGCTCTTCGACTTCGAAATCGGCTTGCACTCTTCGATCCGCACCTGCTCGCCGATGTGGAACGCGTTGTCCGCATCGTGGGCGTGGTACTTCTTCGAACGGCGGATGATCTTGCCGTACAGCGGGTGTTTCACCCGCCGGTCGACCCGGACGGTGACGGTCTTGTCACCCTTGTCCGAAACGACGGTTCCGATCAGGACGCGCTTTGGCATCTCAAATAGTCTCCCTTACGCCTGTCCGGCCTGCTGGCGGGCGCGCTGGTTCTGAAGCGTCTTGATCCGGGCGATGGTCTTGCGGACCACCGTCACCCGCGACGGCTTCTCGAGTTGGTTGGTCGCCGCCTGGAAGCGCAGGTTGAACTGCTCGCGCTTCAGGTTGAGCAACTGCTGCTGCAGCTGGTCGTCGGTCTGGACCTTGAGATCGTCGATCGCGGCCACCTTAACGCTCCTCTACCATCAAGGTCTCGCCCAGCCGGGCAACGACCTTGGTCTTGATCGGCAGCTTTTCGGCCGCGCGCTCGAACGCCGTCTTGGCGAGCGGTCCGGGAATGCCGTCGAGTTCGAAAAGGATCCGGCCGGGCTTGACCCGGGCGACCCAGAATTCCGGAGCGCCCTTGCCCTTGCCCATTCGGACTTCGGCCGGCTTCGAGCTGACCGGAAGGTCCGGGAAAATGCGGATCCACAAACGCCCCTGGCGCTTGATGTGGCGCTGGATCGCGCGGCGAGCCGCCTCGATCTGGCGAGCAGTGATCCGCTCCGGCTCCATCGCCTTCAAACCGAAGGCGCCGAAGTTGAGCTCGGTCCCGCCCTTGGCGTTGCCGTGAATCCGGCCCTTGAAGGCCTTACGGAATTTTGTGCGCTTTGGTTGCAGCATCTTCTTTTCCTAAGCCTTAGCGACCGCGGTCTTCGCGGGCCGGGCGGACTCCGGAGGTCTGTGCCTCCATCATCAGCCGGTCCTGGGCGGTCGGGTCATGACCCAGGATTTCGCCCTTGAAGATCCAGACTTTAACTCCGCAGACGCCATAGGCGGTGTGCGCCTCAGCCTCCGCATAATCGACGTTGCCGCGAAGCGTGTGCAGCGGAACCCGGCCCTCGCGGTACCATTCGGTCCGGGCGATTTCCGCGCCGCCGAGACGGCCCGCGCAGGTGATCCTGATTCCTTCCGCGCCGAGGCGGAGAGCGGACTGAACCGCGCGCTTCATCGCCCGGCGGAACGCGATACGCCGCTCGAGCTGATCGGCGACGCCCTGGGCGACGAGCTTGGCGTCGACTTCCGGCTTGCGGATTTCGACGATGTTCAGGCTGACCTCGCTGTCCGTCATCGAAGATAGCTTCTTGCGAAGCTTCTCGATGTCGGCGCCCTTCTTGCCGATAATGACACCCGGGCGGGCCGCGTAAATCGAAATCCGGGCGATCTTCGCCGGACGCTCGATCACCACCTTGGAAATCGCGGCCTGCGGAAGCAGGTCGAGAATATAGCGGCGGATCTTGAGGTCCTCGAGCAGAAGCCGGCCGTAATCCTGGCCTTCCGCGAACCAGCGGCTGTCCCAGGTCCGGTTGATCTGCAGGCGAAGCCCGACAGGTGAGGTTTTCTGGCCCATGCTTATGCTTCTTCCTGCTCGCGGACGACGACGCGAATTCGGCTGAACGGCTTGACGATCCGCGCCGAGCGGCCCCGGGCGCGGGTTGCGAACCGCTTCATCGAGATCGACTTGCCGACGCTGGCTTCCGCGACGACGAGAGCATCGACGTCGAGATTGTGGTTGTTCTCCGCATTGGCGACCGCCGAAGCGAGAACCTTGCGGACGTCCTCGGCCATGCCCTTGGGCGAGAACTTGAGGATGTTGAGCGCTTCCTCGACCTTGCGGCCGCGGATGAGCCCGGCGACGAGGTTGAGCTTGCGAGCCGAGCCGCGGATCGTGTTGCCGACCGCGAGCGCTTCCTTCTCGCCAACCTTTCGGGGTGCAGCTTGCTTGCTCATGACTAGCGGCCCTTCTTGTCGGCTGCGTGGCCGTGGAAGGTGCGCGTCGGAGCGAACTCGCCGAGCTTCATCCCGACCATGTCCTCATTGACCGACACCGGCACGAACTTGCGGCCGTTGTAGACATTGAAGGTGAGGCCGACGAACTGCGGCAGGATCGTCGAACGGCGCGACCAGGTCTTGATCGGTGCGCGTCCGCCCTTTTCCTGAGCGCTCTCCGCCTTCTTCAGCAGCGAAAGCTCGACGAACGGGCCTTTCCAGATGGAACGGGCCATTGCTTAACCCTTCTTCTTCGCGTGACGCGACCGGATGATGAATTTGTCGGTCGCCTTGTTGTTACGAGTGCGGGCACCCTTGGTCGGCTTGCCCCACGGAGTGACCGGATGACGGCCGCCCGAGGTCCGGCCTTCGCCGCCGCCGTGCGGGTGGTCGACCGGGTTCTTGGCGACGCCGCGGGTCAGCGGACGCTTGCCCATCCACCGGGTGCGGCCGGCCTTGGCCAGAGTCTGGTTGCCATTGTCCGGATTGGACACGGCGCCCACCGTCGCCATGCAGTCTGAGCGGACGTAGCGGGTCTCGCCTGAATTCAGCCTGACGATGACCATGCCCTTGTCGCGTCCGACGACCTGCACATAGGTGCCTGCCGCGCGGGCGATCTGGCCGCCCTTGCCTGGCTTCAGCTCGACATTGTGGACGATGGTCCCGACCGGCATCTGGCCGACCTCCATCGCGTTGCCGGGCTTCACGTCGACTTTCTTGCCCGCGACGACCTTGTCACCCGGAGCAAGACGCTGCGGAGCGATGATATAGGCCTGCTCGCCGCCCTCGTAAGTGACGAGCGCGATGAACGCCGAGCGGTTCGGATCGTATTCCAGCCGCTCGACCGTCGCGGGGACGTCCCACGTGCGGCGCTTGAAATCGATGATCCGGTACTTCTGCTTGTGACCGCCCGCGATCCCGCGGCTGGTCACATGGCCCTTGTTGTTGCGGCCGCCGGTCTTGCGCTTGCCTTCGGTCAGAGCCTTGACGGGCTTGCCCTTCCACAGCGCCGACTTGTCGACGAGGATAAGGCCGCGGCGCGCGGGGCTCGTGGGCTTATATTGCTTGAGTGCCATCGCTTAGATCCCGCTCGTCACGTCGATCGTCTGGCCCTCGGCAAGGGTGACGATCGCTTTCTTGAAATCGGACCGCGTGTAGGGCTTGCCCTTCCAGCGCTTGCTCTTGCCCTTGGTCACGACGGTGTTCACGCCGGTGACCTTGACGTTGAACAAAGCCTCGACCGCTTCCTTGATCTCGGGCTTCGACGCGTCGTTCGCGACCTTGAAGACGACCGCGTTATACTCGGAGAGCATCGTCGACTTCTCGGTGATGTGGGGGCTGAGGACGACGTCATAGTGACGCGCGTTCACCTCGGCCTGCTGCTTCTTAGCCATTGAACCGGGCCTCCAGCTTCTCGACCGCGGCGCGGGTCAGGACCAGCGTCTCGTGGCGCATGATGTCGTAAACATTGGCTCCGACCGCCGGCAGGAGGTCGATGCTCTCGAGGTTCGACGAGGCGCGGGCAAAACCGACGTTGAGCGCGTCGCCGTCGATGACCAGCGCCGTCTTGCCGAAACCCAGCGTTCCAAGGCGGCTGCGAAGCTCCTTCGTCTTGCCCTCCGGCAAATCGAGGTTGTCGACGACAATGAGGTTGCCCTCGCGAGCCTTCGACGACAGCGCCATCTTCAGCCCAAGCGCTCGCACCTTCTTGTTGAGACTCGATTCGAACACCCGGGCACGCGGGCCGTGCGCCTTGCCGCCGCCGACGAAGATCGGAGCGCGGCGGTCGCCGTGGCGAGCCGTTCCGCCGCCCTTCTGGCGTCCGAACTTCTTGCCGGTGCGGGCAACGTCGCTGCGCTCGCGAGCGGCGCGCGCCGGAGCGCGACGGTTAATGAGCTGCCACGTGACGACCCGGTGAAGCACGTCGGCGCGGGGCTCGACGCCGAACACGGCATCGTTGAGCTCGATGTCGCCGCTTTTGCCGGTGTCGAGGGTCTGGACCTTGACCTTCATCGCTTAGCCTTCCTTGCTCTCGTCGCCATCGGGGGCTTTGCCCTCGGTAGCGCCGGAGTCCTTGTTTTCAGCGGCTTCCGCTTCAGCTGCAGCAGCGGCTTCCGCCTCGGCGGCAGCGCCCGCTTCCTGCTCGGCAGCGATCGCCGCGACTTCCTCGTCGCTCGGAAGCGCCGGCATTTCGTGGACAGCGCCCTCGTCAACAAGGCCAGCAGTCGAATGCTCTTCGACTGGCTCCGCCTTGTTCGCCTCGAACAGGCCGGCCGGATAAGGAATGTCGTCGCGGCGCGGAATCTTGATCGCGTCCTGGACGGTCAGCCAGCTGCCCTTGTGGCCCGGAACCGAGCCCTTGATGAACAAAAGGCCGCGCGCGGCGTCGGTGCGAACGACCTCCAGGTTCTGCTGGGTGCGGTTGCGAGAGCCCATGTGACCGGCCATCTTCTTGTTCTTGAAGACGCGGCCCGGATCCTGGCGGTTGCCGGTCGAACCGAGCGAACGGTGCGACACGGAAACGCCGTGGGTGGCGCGAAGACCGCCGAAGCCCCACCGCTTCATTCCGCCCGCAAAGCCCTTGCCCTGGGTGACGCCGGCGACGTCGACCATCTGGCCGGCGACGAAGTGATCGGCGCTGAGCGTCGCTCCGACGTCGAGGAGCGCGTCCTCGGCGACCCGGAACTCGACAACCTTCGCCTTGGGTTCGACCTTCGCCTTGCCGAATGCGCTGCGTTGCGGCTTGGCGACGTTCTTCGCCTTCGCCTTGCCAGCTCCGAGCTGGACTGCGGTATATCCGTCACGGTCGGCCTCGCGGCGGCCGACGACCTGCACTTCATCCAGCTGAAGGACGGTGACGGGCACATGCCGGCCGTCCGCCTGGAAGAGGCGGGTCATTCCTACTTTCTTCGCGATCACGCCGGTGCGCATGACCAGTTGCTCCTACACAGAGGCACACGGGAAGATTCCCGAGTGCGTGAAGCCCGTTCAAATTTCCGCATGCCCCGCCTGGGCTAGTGCTCCACGGAGGAGCGGCGGGGACGCAGCCGGAGCAAAGCTCCGCGGTATCCTCGTTTATCGCCATCCCGGACTTGATCCGGGATCTCAATGGGAATGATCGAGTCTTCCCGTCCTGAGGCCCCAGCGTTCGCTGGGGCGACGTGCTGGCCGTTACGCCAGTTTGATCTCCACATCGACGCCCGCGGCGAGATCGAGCTTCATCAAAGCGTCGACCGTCTGCGGCGTGGGCTGCACGATGTCGAGCAGCCGCTTGTAAGTCCTCACCTCGAACTGCTCGCGCGACTTCTTGTCGATGTGCGGCGAGCGGTTGACGGTGAACTTCTCGATGCGCGTCGGAAGGGGAATGGGTCCGCGGATGAGAGCACCCGTGCGCCGCGCCGTATCGGCGATGTCGCCAGTTGCCTGATCGAGCACTCGATGATCGAACGCCTTCAGGCGAATCCGGATGTTCTGCGTTTCCATGTCCCTACCGATGCGAAAGAGCCGGCGATCCGAAGCAAGGTGCCGCGGCCCGCATAATTCAACGAACTAAGTGCAAGCCGCGCGAATCTTTCGACCCGCGCGGCTCGCGCCCTATATTACTTCGAGATCGAACCGACAACCCCTGCGCCGACGGTCCGGCCGCCTTCGCGAATTGCGAAGCGCAGGCCCTGGTCCATCGCGATCGGAGCGATCAGCTTGACGCCGAGCGTGACGTTGTCGCCCGGCATCACCATCTCGGTGCCCTCGGGGAGAACGACCTCGCCGGTGACGTCCGTCGTCCGGAAGTAGAACTGCGGACGATAGTTGGCGAAGAACGGCGTATGACGGCCGCCCTCGTCCTTCGACAGGACATAGACTTCCGCCTGGAAGTCGGTGTGCGGAGTGATCGAGCC